>Ga0102851_10002374_pt1 | contig 11320 bp, 9 predicted proteins | sample Mud3Dept3metaG_FD_79558 | JGI IMG/M metagenome (GOLD analysis project Ga0102851, IMG submission 79558) | Freshwater wetland microbial communities from Ohio, USA, analyzing the effect of biotic and abiotic controls - Mud 3 Core 4 Depth 3... | ecosystem: Environmental > Aquatic > Freshwater >...
GCTACAGCCGCTGCGTCGCGGGGAGCTGCAGCAACATCGGCATCGGGTTCATGCGCTACGACGCGGCAACCCAGTCGTGGAACGAGATCGTCAACGCGGACTCGCTGACGATCCGCGGCTCGTACACGACGTTCGCGCCGGTCGGCAATCCGTTCCCCTCCGACGCTCAGTCCGTCGCGATGGTGACGCACAGCGACGGGACCTTCGGGCTCTACGATCCGGATACCGGCACCGCGATCCCGTCGAACCTCGCGGTCGCGAACAGCGTTCCCGGCGGTACCGCTGGCACGCGCGCCGCGCTGATGGCCGACTGGTCGCCCGACGGCACCAAGGTCGTGTACACGTCGGGGGCGACGCCCGGCCAGTGGATCGATCTCGACGGCGGTGCGATCGCGACGATGTCCTACAACTACGCGAACGGCACGCACACGTTCGGCGACCCGCAGTACCTCGTGCAGCAGCCGATCACGTTGCCGCACGGCACGTTCTCGAACTTCTTCTTCCCGAGCTACTCGCCCGATGGCCAGTTCGTCGTGTTCAACGCGGCGCGCACGCAGTGGCGCGCGAACCCCGCGCACACGGCCGGTCAACGCCTGATGCTGGCCGCCGCGAACGGGACCTTCATCCAGGATCTCCCCGCGCTCAACGGCGGCTACATCGACAGCGACATCACGTGGCCGCACTGGGCGCCGACGGCATCGAACGACTACTACTGGGTCGTGTTCTCGAGCCAGCGCGACTACGGCCACCGCGTCACGCGCGCGAACAGCGCCCCCGCGTGCATCGCGAACGGGGTGCTCCAGTGCAAGCAGCTCTGGCTCGGTGCGATCGCGAAGAACAAGCTGACCGGCGGCATCGATCCGAGCGCCCCGCCGATGTGGTTGCCCGGCCAGGACATCGCGGCCGACAACATCAGCCCGTTCTGGTCGGTTCCCGCCGGGCTCCAATGAGCGCGCACGTCCAGGTCACGACCGCCGATCGCATCACGACGATCCGCCTCGACCGACCGGAGAAGCGCAACGCGATCACGCTCGAGATGTACGCCGCGCTGCGCAGCGCGCTCGAGGCGGCCGCGGTCGATCGGCAGGTCCGCGCGGTCGTCCTCGCCGGGGCGCCGACCTGCTTCTCCGCCGGCAACGACCTCAACGACTTCGTGCGCGCCAACCAGGGTGGCGGCGGGGACCTCGAGGCGCCGCTCGGCTTCCTCCGCGCGCTCGCCATGCTCGACAAGCCGCTGCTCGCTGCGGTCCACGGCGTCGCGATCGGCATCGGCACCACGATGCTGCTCCACTGCGATCTCGTGTTCGCCGCGCCGTCCGCGCGGTTCAGGACCCCGTTCGTCGAGCTCGGCCTGGTCCCCGAGGCCGGCTCCTCCCTCCTTCTCCCCGCCCTGGTCGGCGAACGCCGTGCCGCCCAGATGCTGCTGCTCGGCGACACGATCGATGCCGAGACCGCGCTCGCCTGGGGCCTCGTCAACCAGGTCGGTGCATACCCCGACGCCCTGGCCCACGCCGCGGCGGCCCGGATCGCCGCCAGCTCCCCGTCCGCTGTCCGGGCGACCAAGGACCTGGTCCGCCGGCCTTCGTGCGCGGCCGTGCTCGACGCGATGCGGATCGAGGGCGAGGCCTTCGCCGAGCGGCTGCGCTCCCCCGAGGCGATGGAGGCCCTGCAGGCCGTGATGCTGAAGCGCCCGGCAGACTTCTCGAACTACTGACCTGCTAGGGTCCCGGCCATGGGCAGGTTAGACGAGAAGTCCTTTGAAGCGATCGTCGACGCCGGGTGCCCCGCGTGTCACTCGGCAAAGGTCGAGATCAAGAGCTTCATCGATCGCCGCGTGCTGCTGATGCTCGCCGATCCCAACGACGCGGGCCGCTGGGTCCATGACGGCGAGAAGTTCGTCGACGGTGCCTACGAGATCACGTGCGCCGCCTGCGCCAAGGTCCTGTTCGAGAGCCCCGACTGCCCGCGCTGCCACGCCGTCGGCGGCCTCGCCAAGGCCGTTGGCGACACGAGCCGTCTGCCGATCCCCAAGCGGTGCCCCTCGTGCAACGAGATCGAGCTGATCGCCCTCGCCCTCGTCCCCGCCAGCGCCCGCTACGGCGGCGGCGAGACGCCCAAGCCCAAGCCGCTCGCCGAGTACGGCGAGCCTGGCCATCACATGGTCGCGTACGCGTGCGAGTCGTGCGACGCCGCGGTCGTCACGCAGAAGTGCCCACTCTGCGACGCACCCGGTCCGCTCCGCGCGCGTCCATGATCGCGCTCGGGTAACACCGGGGTCTTCGACGAAAACTCCGCTGGTCGCGATCGACCACTTGCTTTACCAAGGGCGCACCGTGCGCAGGAACGCTGATCGATACACGATGGATCTCCCGGTCGAGCTGTTCGCGATGGGGCAGCGGCGCTGGGTCGCCCTCCAGGACCTCTCGCGCACCGGCATGTTCCTCCAGACCCTCGAGCCCCTCGAGATCGGCACCGAGGTCCACGTCGCGATCGCCCCCGACGGCCGCCGCCTGGTGACCACCGCCCGCGTGTCCCACGTCCTCGGCGCCGCCGAGGCCGCCGCCCTCGGCCGCCACCCTGGCATGGGCCTCGAGTTCGGCGAGCCCGCCGACCTGGGCGAGCACCTGTTCGCGATCGCCGTCGAGCGGATCGTCCGCGACAAGCGCGCGACCGCCCCCGAGCCCGGCGCGCACATCGTCATCGGGGATCCCGACACCCGGCTCCTCGAGCGGATGTCGACCGCCCTCGGCGAGGCCGGCTTCTCGGTCTCGACGGCCTGCACCGGCATGGCCGTCCTTGCCGCCTGCCTGGGCCGCACGCCCGACGTCGTCCTCCTCGATCGCAGCCTGCCGGTCCTCGACGGCCTCCGCGTCCTCGAAGCGATGGCCCACGACCCGCGCCTCGCGGCGATCCCCGTGATCATGACCTCCGCGGTCGCGACCGACATCGGCCCGGCCTTCGATCGCGGCGCGATGGACTTCATCGCCAAGCCGTTCGCGACCCACGAGGTCATCGTCCGCGCGCGCCGCCACGCCTACGCGTGCCCCCGCCACAACGATCGCGTGATCCTCCGCGGCACCCTGGCGGACATCGCCCTGCCCGCCCTGCTCACGATGTTCGAGATGGAGCGCAAGACCGGCCGCCTCGCCCTCACCGGCGAGCACCTTGCCTGGATCGACATCGAGGACGGCCGGATCGTCAGCGCCGGCTCCTCACGCGACACCGATGCCCAGTCGACCCTCGACTCCGTCATGGACTGGACCTCGGGCAGCTTCGAGCTGACCTCGGTCGCGGGCCCGCACGACGCCGAGCTCTCCGTCTCGATCCGCCACCTGCTCCTCGATCACGCGTGCCGCACCGACGAGCGCTCGCGGGTCACGCGCCTGCCGCTCCGCCCGAGCGGCCGGATCCTCGACCTCGACGCTGCTGCCTCGTAGATCTGCGTCCCGCGCGCCCGCTTGCCGGCCCGGGAAGCGACTCCCGCCTCACTCCGTCGATACCCAAGGGCCCCGCTTCGCAACGGCACGCGGCGCCGCGAGGGCCGCAGCCGTGCTCCCGCGTGCGGCCGGCGAGACCTTGGCGCAGGAAAACGCTCTGCATGCGCCGCCCACCACCGCAGTGCCGGTGGAGCGCAACCCATCGTTGACGACCGCCGGAGCCCGCGATCCACCGACGATGACCTAGGCTCGGACGACGGTGGGACGGTCGCGCTCTTCGCTCGTGCAGACTTTCGCTGCGTCGCCGAGATCACGGCGCGACGATCGCGCGAGCCCGATTGTCGGTCGAGGCGCAGCCTGCGGCAGTGGCTTGCACTGGGCGCGTCAGTGCCTTCCGCGATGTCCGCCGGATTCAAGCCGCCTCGACGACGGCGCCAGGTAGCGCGAGCGTTCCCGCGCCGAGTTGTCCCCGCCGTCGCGGGGACCGTGCCTTCCTGGCGAGGAGGGGTCGCTCCCGCCGCCCGGGTTCGCGCAGTTACGCCCTCTCGCGCACTGGCCTCGCGGTTGCTGGATGTCGAACCATGACACGCTCGTATGGTGCCTCTCGAAGCTCGGCCCGGCGCGTGACCCCCACGCGCCCCCGTCCCGCGCGTGATCCCCGGTTCACCCGGCTCGGGTTCACGTGCTTCCGTCTCGTCGCGATCGCCGATCCGGAACCCGGAGAGGCGCCGTTCGAGCAGGTCGAGCTGATCGCGACGATGAACACGATGGGCGCGTTCATGCGCCTCCGCTGACGGCGGCGGTTCGTGGTACGCCCCGGACATGAAGCCTGTCTCGATCGGCACGCCCGGAAGCCCCCACGCGACCCGCGTCCTCCTGCTCGGCTCCGGTGAGCTCGGCAAGGAAGTGGTCATCGAGCTGCAGCGGTTCGGCGTCGAGGTGATCGCCTGCGATCGCTACGCGAACGCCCCCGCGATGCAGGTCGCGCATCGCAGCCACGTGATCGACATGCTCGATCGCGCGGCGCTGCGCGCGGTGGTCGAGCAGGAGCAGCCGCACTTGATCGTCCCCGAGATCGAGGCGATCGCGACGGCCGAGTTGCTCGAGCTCGAGCGCGAGGGATGGACCGTGATCCCGACGGCGCAGGCGGCGCGGCTGACGATGGATCGCGAGGCGATCCGGCGCGTGGCGGCCGAGGAGCTCGGACTGCCGACGGCGCGCTACCAGTTCGCGGATACGTTCGAGGAGCTGCGCAGCGCGGCGAAGGAGCTCGGCTGGCCGGTCGTGATCAAGCCGATCATGAGCTCGTCGGGGAAGGGCCAGTCGCTCGCGAAGACCGAGGACGATCTCGAGAAGAGCTGGCACTACGCGCAGACCGGCGGGCGCACGGGCGCCGGCCGCGTGATCGTCGAGGAGTTCATCAAGTTCGACAGCGAGATCACGATGCTGACGGTGCGCGCGGTGAGCGGCACGTCGTTCTGTGATCCGGTCGGCCACCGCCAGGTCGGCGGCGACTACGTCGAGAGCTGGCAGCCGCACCCGATGAGCGCGCTGCAGCTCGAGAAGGCCCAGGCGATCGCGCAGCAGATCACGGACCGCCTCGGCGGTCACGGGCTGTTCGGCGTCGAGCTGTTCCTGTGCCCGAACGATCACGTGATCTTCAGCGAGGTCAGCCCGCGCCCGCACGACACCGGCATGGTCACGCTCGCGACCCAGACCTGGAGCGAGTTCGCGCTCCACGCGCGCGCGATCCTCGGGCTCCCGATCCCCGCGATCCGGCGCCATGCGATTGGCGCGAGCGTCGCCCTGCGCGCGGAGGGCGAGCTGACGTCCCCCGTGATCGACGGCCTGACCGATGCGTACGCGGTGCCCGATGTCGATGTCCGGTTCTTCGGCAAGCCCACGGCGGGGCCGCGGCGGCGCCTCGGCGTCGTGCTCGCGACCGCGGACAGCTGGGACGGCGCGCTCGCGAAGGCCAAGGCGGTCGCTGGCAAGCTGCGGCTGCGCGAGGCACAGTCCAGCGATGGCGCACGAGATCGAGCGTAAGTTCCTCGTCGACGTTGCCGCGTGGAAGCCCGCCGACGCCGGCACGCTATTCCGGCAAGGCTATCTCTGCTCGCACAAGGAGCGCGTCGTCCGCGTCCGCATCGAGGGCACGCACGGGAAGCTGACGATCAAAGGCGAGACCTCCGGCGTCACGCGCGTCGAGCTCGAGTACCCGATCCCGCTCGCCGACGCCGAGCTGATGCTGGGCACGCTGTGCGAGCGGCCGTTGATCGAGAAGACCCGCCACGAGGAGCTGCACGGCGGCAAGCGGTGGGAGATCGACGTGTTCCACGGCGACAACGACGGCCTGGTAATGGCGGAGCTCGAGCTCGCCACCGAGGACGAGGCGTTCGAGGCGCCGTCCTGGGTGATCCGCGAGGTGTCCAGTGATCCGCGCTACTACAACTCGAACCTGATCGCCGCGCCGTTCAAGTCGTGGCGCTGAACCACGCCGGCGGCACCTCGCCGTGGAGGCACGTGATCGTGCGCGGCGCCCACGGCCGCGACGACTTCGCGCGCACCGGCGCATCCACGGCCCCCTCGGCGAGGCCCTCGACGGCTGACCAGTCCGCGCGCACGCCGGGCGCGAGGCCGTGCAGCCCGCTCTGGTGGAAGCCGATCACGTACGTGTGACCCGCGACCCGCGCGCCGAGGAAGTCCGCGAGGCGCTCCGCGAAGTCGATCCCGCTCCGGGTGCCGAGCGTCTTGCACGTGCGGAACCAGACCAGCGCATCGGGCGCGAGCCTCTCGCGAACCGCCTCGAGGGGCGCGCGCAGGCGATGCGCGGACGACAGCGCGCCGGCGTCGAGCAGATCGTCGGCGACGCGCGCCCCGCCCCACGTCCCATGTCCCCAGTACTGCAGCTCGGTGATCGGTTCCGGGCGCGCGGAGATCCACAGCAACGCCTCGTCCCAGCTCGCGACGCCGCACCGGGCGTCGATCCGTCCGAGCCCGCGGTAGAGCACCGAGCCGGTCGCCCAGATCGGCGACAGGTGACCGCCCGTGCGAACGCAGGTCCGGTCGAACACGGTCACTCGCATCCGCGCGCCCTCACATGTCGTCGCACGGCAGGCCGAACCGCTTGCCGGTGTAGACACCGAGCTCGCGGTAGACGAGCTCGTAGTTGGCATCGATCGGCAGCACGCTCAGCGCGATCGGCTTTGCCGGTTTCGGCGCCCAGGTCAGCGACAGCGGGTTGCCGAACCGCAGCGTGCCCGTCTTCGACGTGAACACGGTGCCGCTCGAGTCGGAGGCGATGTCCTTGAGCTTGAGCTGCTTCATCGCGCCCCGCTTGCCGACGTAGACCCGGAAGTCCTTGTTCCCCGGGGGGCTCGCCGCGCGATCGACGTAGTAGTAGGTCGTGCCGTCGCGCCCGAGGGCATACGCGTCGCGATCCATGCGCGTCACCTTGAACGCGGCCTTCGCGAGGAGCTTGCGTGCCGCGGCCGCCGGCAGCGGAGTGAATACCGTCGTGCTCGTGGCGTCACGACACGTCATCGTGAACGTGGCGTTCTCGTGGACGAGCTTCGAGCGGTCGGCCTCGAGGCCCATCCGATGGTCACGGATCGCCCAGGTCCGGGTCTTGGGATCGTGCGCGAACTCGCTGATGACCCGGTGGAACGTCGCACCGTCGCCGTAGAACAGGATGCCGTTGTCCTTCGTGGTCGTCGGATCCGGCGCACCGAACACGAGGTAGTGGCCCTTGCCGTCGTGGATCACGAGGCCGCTCTCCCGCGCGGCCTTGGCCTCCCCGGCATCGGCGTCCGCGAGGTCCGGAGCAGGGGCTTCCTTGGCGTGAGCGCTCGACGCCAGCCACCCGGCCGCGAGCATCACCGTCACCGCGTGGCGCCATCGATCCATCCTCGTTATGCTAGCAAGCGAATGGAGGCGCCCGCCACGGCGATCGGGATCGGGCCCGGCAGTCTCCTCGCGGACACCTACCGGATCGAGCGCGTGCTCGGCGAGGGGGGCATGGGCCTGGTGTTCGAGGCCCAGCACCTCCGCGTCTCCAAGCGCGTCGCGATCAAGGTCCTGCGCACGGCTCCCGATCACGAGCTGCTGGCGCGGTTCCGCCAGGAGGCCGAGATCGCGTCGCGGATCGGGCACCCGAACATCATCGAGGTCCTCGACTTCAACACGCTGCCGTCGGGCATGGCCTACCTGGTGATGGAGCTCCTCGAAGGTGAGAGCCTCGCGACGCGCGCGCGCCGGGGGCCGCTGCCGCTCGCGCAGGCCCTGCCGATCCTCCGCCAGATCGCGTCCGCGCTGTACGCCGCGCACGGCGCCGGCGTGATCCACCGCGACCTCAAGCCCGAGAATGTCTTCCTCGTCCCGCGCGAGCTCGACGGCGTCGTCACCGATCACGTCAAGATCCTCGACTTCGGGATCTCCAAGGTCCACGGATCGTCGGCCATCCGCACGAGCGAGGATGTCGTGCTCGGCACGCCGCGCTACATGGCTCCGGAGCAGGCCCTCGGCCTCCACGACGAGACCGACGGGCGCGCCGACCAGTTCGCACTCGGCGTGATCGCGTTCGAGCTGTTCGCCGGTCGCTCGCCGTTCGAGGCCGACACCGGCACGCAGGTGATGTTCAAGATCGTCTACGAGGAGCCGGCCCCGCTCGCCCCGCTCGCCCCGGACGTGCCCGTCCACGTGGTCGCGGCGATCGAGCGCGCGCTGTCCAAGCGGCCGCAGGATCGGTTCGAGGACATGTCCGCGCTGGCGCACGCGCTGACCGGCAGGCCGTTCGCCCACTCGACGAAGCGTGCGCGAATGCCCTCGCTGCCGCCCGCCACCGACGCCATCGCGACCCTGGCGTCGCCGCGCCGCCCACGTGCGACCGATCCGCCCGCGACCGAGGAGGCGCCGACCGTCGGCGACTCGCCGCGCGCACGCGCTGCCCCCGGTGCGCCGCCGATCGCCGAGCCGCGTACCTCGTCCGCCGATCCGTCGACGGTGAATGACTCGCCGCGCGCACGCGCCGCTGCGGAGCCTACGGAGTCACCGCCATCACCCGGCGGCTCGCGGCGATGGTGGCCGCTCACCGCGCTGGGAGTGATCGCGGCAGCGACGACGATCGGCCTCGTGATCCTGCGTGCAGGCACCGGCGGGGCACCGGCGCCGAGCGACACCGCATCGCCGATCGGGATCGCGGCGACCGGCTCGAGCGTCGCGCCGACCGAGCACGCGGTCCCGACTGCCGGCGCGGCCACCGCCGGCCCGGCGATCGCACCGTCGACGGCGACGTCCCTGGTCGATGCGGCGCTCGCGCCCGCCGATCCCGCGCTGTCCACCGGCGCCGCGACCGCGCCCGCTGATGCCGCGATCGCGCGCGCCGCCGTCGACAAGCCCACGATCCGCGCCTCTGCCAAGCCCGAGGTGCTGTCGCCCGAGGCGAGCGCGGCGCTCGAGGAGGCCGCGCAGGGGATCCACGACGGTCGCCTCGGCCCCGCCAAGGCCGCGGCGGAGCGCGCTCTCCGCGCCGGGGCCGGGGCGCGCGCGCACCTCGTGCTCGTCGAGATCGCGTGTCGCGGCAACGATCTCGGTGAGGTCAACGCCGCGATGCACGCGCTTGCGAAGAGCCTGCGGGCGACGGCACGCGCGCGGTGTGCCGCGGTCGGCTTCCCGATCGAGAACCCCGACTAGTCACCCGGTCACCGGGTGATCGGCGTGTTGTCGCCGGCCGGGAGGAAGCTCGCCCAGAAGTATGGATGTGCATACTCGGTGCGTCCTTGGATCTCGAGCTGCACGTCGCGCAGCGCCGAGCTCCGTGGCTTCCCGGCCTTGAGGCGCTTGTAGTAGCCGGTCATCAGCTCCTTGGTCGCGACGTCATCGACCTGCCACAGCGACATCACGAGGCTCTCGGCGCCCGCGATCACGAGCGCGCGGCGCAGGCCGTAGACGCCCTCCCCGTTGGTGACCTTGCCCGCGCCGGTCTCGCACGCGGACAGCACGACGAGCTTGGTGCCCCACAGATCGAGTCCCGTCGCCTCCATCGCCGTGAGGATCCCGTCCTCGCTGCCCGACGACAGCTTGTTCGCGCCCGTGAACGCGAGGCCCGAGCGGAGCAGCGGGTTCTCGTACGCCGACGGCGGCGCCGCGGCATCGACCTTCGATGCGGGCTCGTCGGGGAGGAAGAAGCCGTGCGTCGCGAGGTGCAGGATCTTCGGGCCGTGCACCGCCTTGAGCGTGCCCTCGGTCGCCTGGGCGCCGCGATAGATCGTCATCCCGCGCATCGTCTTCTCGACCTCGACGGCCTCCTCGCCCGTCCCCGGCAGCGCCGGCCACGCGAGCGACGCGAGGTCCGCCGAGCGACGACCACGCGTCCTCGGCGCCTCGCCCTTGGGGGCCGGCGCACCGTCGAACATCGGGTCGGCGAAGATCACGCCGCCGCCCTGCGCGGTCGTCTTGACGTTGAGCCGGAGGAGGTCGCGACCCGACGTCAGGTAGGTGAACGTGAACCGCGCGATCAAGTAACGCTGCTTGTCGTCGACCAGTGCCGAGAACGGCACCACGTTGAGTGAACCGTCGGGCGCGATCAGCACCTGGGTCGCCCCGCCGAGCTGCGGGACGATCTTCGCCATCGTCAGATCGTAGAGCGCACGCCCGTGGGTCGCGGCATGCGTGTCCGCCGGGTCCGAGAGGGACTTGCGGAACTTCTCGACCGCCGCGTCGATCGCCGCGGCCGACCCGAGATCGACGAACACCGGCGCCCCGGTCTTGCCGACGACGTACGCCGCGTACTGCCGCGGCAGCGGGACGTACTTCGCCTGGTAGACGGCCTTGGGATCGCTCGGCTGGAAGTTGACGATCTCGACGAGCCGCGCGTCCTTCGGGATCAGCTTCTGGATCGCGCCGAGCTCGATCGCCTGGCTGACCACGCGATACGCGGCGCTCTTCTTGCCGACCTCGAGCTCGAGCCGGTGGATCTCGTCCTCGAGAGCCGTGATCTCCTTCGCGTACGTCGCCTCCCCGGTCGCCGTCGGTCCCGCGACCGTGAGCTTCGCGAGCTGCGTGCGCGCGCTCGCGAGATCGTCGAGCAGCCTCTTGTCGTCGGCGGACAGCTTCGAGCGGATCGTCGCGAGGCTCGCCGCGGCCGCATCGAGGACGCGGCCCTTGCGGCGGAGGAGCGTCGTCAACCCGAGCCGCGCGGCCGACGCACTCTTCGGCGCGAACCCGAGCTGGAAGTCGATCGCGGTGTCGAGCTGGTACCCGTTGCGCGCGAAGTACACCGCGTGATCGGCCTCCGTGCCGGTCTTGAGCACGAGCGTCAGCTCGCGCTCGGCGATCTCGAGGCTGTCGGCCAGCATCCTCTCCGCCTGGCCGATCTTGCCGCTCGCCATGAACACGCGCGCCATGCTCAGCAGCGACAGCCCGTAGAACGGGTGCTTCTTGCCGTACGTCTTCGCGAGGTGCGCCATGTGCGCGGTGATCAACGCCTCGGCGCGCTCGAGCTGGCCGAGCTCGCGCAGGACCTCGGCGATCGGCATGTTGTACGCCGTCGCGCTCGTCGGGGACACCTTGGTCAGCTGCGCCTGCGCCTGCTCGAGCAGCGCGAGCGCGGCCTTCGGGTTTCCCTGCGCGCGCTTGAGGTCGGCGAGCATGGGGCCCCAGCCGCCGAAGCCCCCGCGCTTGGTCTCGAGCGCGATCGCGCGCGTCAGCACCCGGTCCGCGCTGGCGAGATCGTCGAGCTGGCGATAGTTCATCCCGAGCTGGCCGAGCATCGACAGGATCATCGGGTCGTCGGGCTTGGTCTTCTCGAGCTCGGCGATCTCCTTCTCGTAGAGCTCGATCACCTTCCGCGACAGCGGCTTCGCGAGATCCTCGCGGCCACCATA
>Ga0102851_10002375_pt1 | contig 11313 bp, 9 predicted proteins | sample Mud3Dept3metaG_FD_79558 | JGI IMG/M metagenome (GOLD analysis project Ga0102851, IMG submission 79558) | Freshwater wetland microbial communities from Ohio, USA, analyzing the effect of biotic and abiotic controls - Mud 3 Core 4 Depth 3... | ecosystem: Environmental > Aquatic > Freshwater >...
CGCAACCACCACGTCAAAGGAGACCCCATGAACAAGCTGCTCATCACCACGCTCGCGCTCGTCACCGGCACCGTCGGCACCCTCCACGCGGAGTCGCTCGAGGAGCGGAAGTTCTGGAAGGGCCAGATGGACTACCTCAACCGCAGCCTCGAGTCGGCGTCGGAGAAGTGTGACGTCAAGTTCACGTTCGAGTGGATCGACAAGCCGAAGCTGCGCGAGGCCGCGGAGAAGAACAACAACAGCCCCTACAGCATCTGCGCCTCGATCGTCGACGAGGTCGATAGCCTCTGTCGCGAAGGGGAGGACGAGAAGGCGTCGGTCAAGGCGAAGATCAAGGGCTTCACGTGTGGCTACGGCAAGCCGCGGAAGCTCGACCTGACCAAGGCCGGCATCGTGAAGTACCTGGGCAACCACGAAGAGGCGAACTTCAGCGACTGGGCCAAGCCCTGGCTCATGAAGAAGCTGTAGTCGCGCTCGCTCGGGGGACTCTTCACATTCTCTAGACACGTGGGAGGGCTGGACATGTCCAAGGCTCGTCGGATCGTCATTGCCATGTTGCTCGTCACGTCGGTCGCTCAGGCGGACGACAAGAAGTACACGCTCGCCGACCTCAAGGCGCTCAACGACCAGAAAGCGTTCAAGGAGGCCTTCCAGCACGTCGGGGACATCTCCCCCGCGCAGCGCAAGGGCGACTGGGTCGACGTCGCGGCGACCGCCGCCGGCGGCGTGCTCGGGATCCTCGACACCGACGACGGCTCCACCGTCGCGGCGATCGATCAGATCGACAAGGAGTACCCGCAGCTGCTCAAGAACGCGAAGTACACCAAGCCGCGCGCCGAGCTCGGGTACAAGGGGCTCGAGGGCTGCTTCAGCCAGACCAACGGATACTGGAGCTCGTACGGCCTCGACAACTGCATCAAGGTCGGCACGCGCTTCGTCGCCAACTCCGGCGGCGACAAACCGCTCGCGCTCAAGGTCGCCAAGCTCGCGCGCAAGAGCATGAACTCCGCGGCCGCGATCATCTTCTTCGAGGCCGCCGCCGGCAAGGACAACAAGGCGCTGTGCGCCGACGAGGACTTCAAGATCTCCCTCGTCGCCGGCCTCGCCCTACCGAAGGACTCTTCAAACGCGGCGAAGTCGCGCGCGCTGATGGTGACCTGCTGGGACGCGGCCAAGGACGACGTGGTCAAGGCGTTCGACGGTGATTCCAAGGGCGGCTACGTCCAGCAGAACACCTGCGACCAGCTGGCCGCGAAGAAGCTGATCTCGGGTCTTCAGCTCAAGCAGTGCCAGGCGAAGAAGTAGGCATCGTCGCGAGTCGATGGCTACACGAGATCGTAGCCGAGCTTGATCACCAGCGCGCCGGAGACGATCAGCACCATCATGCGGATCAGCTTCGCGCCGCCGCGGATCGCCAGGCGCACCCCGATCACGCCGCCGACGAGCTGGCCCGCCGCCATCGGCAGCGCGAGCTCCCACAGCACGCTCCCTTCGCGAGCGAATGCCGCGACGGCCGCGAGGTTCGACGCGAAGTTGACGACCTTCGCGTCGGCGGTCGCACGCAGCATCGATCGCCCGCACAGGGCGACGAACCCGACGATCAGGAACGTGCCGGTGCCGGGGCCGAAGAAGCCGTCGTAGCAGCCGATGCCGATCGCGAGCGCGGCCGCGATCCATGGTCGCCCCTCGGTGTCATCGCCCTCGCGCTGGGGCTTCTTCACGAGCAAGAGCGCCGCGGCGCCGATCAGCATCGCGATCACGATCGGCCGCAACGCCGACGGCTCGATCAGCAGCACGAGCTGCGCGCCGATCAGGGAGCCGACGAGGCCGAGCGGAAACGCGAACAGCGCCTGCTTCCGATCGACCCGCCCCGCGCGCCAGAACGCGACGAGCGCGGCGCCGGATCCCCACACGCTCTGGCCCTTGTTCGTGCCGAGCGCGAGGTGCGGTGGCAGGCCCGCCGTCAGCAGCGCGGGGAGGGTGATCAGGCCACCGCCACCGGCGATCGCGTCGACGATGCCGGCGAGCAGCGCGGTCACCGTCAACAGCGCGATGACCAGCGGGTCCACGCCGGCGACCGTACCACCGGGTGACCGACCGAAACTCGTCGCTCGGGGTCGGCGCCGGTATGCTTGCCGCGTGGAGATCACCGTCGTCGGTGCCGGCGTCATCGGGCTGACGACCGCGCTCGCGCTCGAGGAGCAGGGACACACGGTGCGGATCGTCGCTGCCGCGACCGGTCCGGCGACCACGTCGGCCGTCGCCGGCGCCGTGTGGTTCCCGTATCGCGCCGGCCCGCCGGCGAAGGTCGCGCTGTGGGCCGCGAACACGCGGACCTGGCTCGACAGCCTCGCGAGCGATCCGGCGACCGGCATCGACGTGCTCACCGGCTACGAGATCACGACCGAGCAAGGCCTCTCGCACCCACCCCCGTGGTGGGCCGCGAACATCGACGTCACGCGGGCCCCTGCCCCGGTGACGTCGGACCTCCTCGCGTGGAAGTTCCGCGCGCCGCGCGTCGAGCCCGGATGGTTCCTGCCGTGGCTCGCGGCGCGGCTCCGCGGGCAGATCGAGCACCGCGCCGTCGTCGACCTCGCGGCCGAGCCTGGCGATCGGGTGATCAACTGCGCCGGGCTCGGTGCGCGCGAGCTCGTCGCGGACGACCTCATCTACCCCCTGCTCGGCCAGATCGTGATCACCGATCCGGGCGACGTCGATCGAACGATCACGGTGACCGATCACCGCGACCCCGACGCGGTGTTCTACATGATCCCCCGCCGCGAGGAGCTCGTGCTCGGCGGCTGCGCGCTGCCGTGGCCGCCCGGCGCGCCGCCCGCGATCGATCCCGAGATCACGCGACGGATCCTCGATCAGGCCCGCTCCCTCGGACTCGCGGTCGGTCGCGTGCGCACCGAGCGCGTCGGGCTCCGGCCGTACCGGCTCGACGTCCGGCTCGAGCGCGAGGGCCGGATCATCCACAACTACGGGCACGGCGGCGCCGGCTTCACGCTGTGCCGCGGCTGCGCCGACGACGTCGCGCGCCTCGTGGCGGACTAGCGCACCGTCGGCGCGACGTCGGGCGAGGGATCGAGCGGCGGAGGCTCCACGGGAGCGGGCTCGGCCGGTGCCAGGTCCGCGGGCACGGCCGGTGCGGCATCCCCCTCGGGCGCCGGCTCCTCGGCCTCGGCCTGCTTCGGCGGGGGCTCGAGCGCCGAGAGATCGAGGGCGACCGCGGTGCGCTGGAGCTCCGTCGTGAAGCTCAGCGTCGCGAACGCGCGGACGCCGCTGCCGGCGACCCGATCCTCGAGGATCGGATCACGCCGGAACGCGCGCAGCGCGTCGAGCTGCACCCCCGCGACGAGCCGTGCGTTGATCTGGTACTGGAGGTCGAGGCTCGCGCCCGCGAACCGCTCGGCGCCGCGTGCATCGATGTCGAGGTGGTGCGTCGCGGTGCCACCGAACACCTCGCCGCGCGCGACGACGGGGCCGCTGGCGGTCTGGAACCAACCGGTCGTGCGGTTCTCGAGCGCGACCTGGCCGAGGATGTTGCTGTCGAGCCGGCGCACGAAGTGGACCCCGCCGCCGCGTGCGCGGGTGCCGATCGCGAGCCCGAACCGGGAGATCCACGTGTTCACCTTCGCGACGTTCTCGCCGGTCATGATCGTCTCCTCGACGCAGCCGACGTCGTCGATGCAGTCGGTCGAGCCAATCGTACCGCCCGATCCACCGAACCCGAGCTCGGCGTCGAGGAGCACGCGGCTCGAGCCGAGCCCAAGCCCCCGGATCCGCACTGGGTAGAGATCGATGATCGCGACCGACTCGTCGAACCGCGTCCCGTGGAGCTCGATGTCGATGATGTCGATCGCGCGATCGGCGAGCGCCTCCGCGCCGCGCACCCGGAACAGCCGCACGAACCCGAAGCCTCCGCCGAGCTCGAACCCGCGGCGCCCGGAGAACAGATCGGGCCACTCCCAGCGCTGCTCGAACCCTGCGTAGATGAAGGTCAGCCCGCGCTCGGGCACTGACGGCATCACACGCATGCCCTCGACGGCGAAGCTGTACTTCGCCTCCGTGTAACGCCGACGCGGCTGGTTGCGCAGGCTCGTGAACCGTGGCGACGCATTGAGCGCGAGCTCGCCCGTCATCCGCAGCGGGAACAGCGACGCCGACAGCTTCTCCAACTCGAGCGCCTCGGGCCCGACGTACAGGCCCTGCCACAGGCAGAACCCCGCGGCCGCCCGCGTCTCGCCGGTCACGCCGGCGTCGTAGCTGGCACGCACCGCCAGCGACGCCGACACGAGATCGCAGTAGTCGCCGACGACGCGCACGCCGATCGTCGCGGTCAGATCGCCGCTCCCCGCGGTCTCGGTCACGCCGCCACCGGCCGCGACGACGACGTCCGCGACGATCGCCTTCGGCGTGTTCGACATCAGGTACAGCATCAGCATCTGCGCGTCGGGTGAGGTCGCGACGGCCTCCTGGATCATCTGCGCGACCGACCTCTCGCGCAGTGCGCTGGCGAGCTCGAGCGCCTGCGCGAGCCGCTCGAGCTGGCTGCGCGGGACGTCGACGGGCAACGAACGCAGCGTCTCGGGCGGGTCCGCAGCCGCCTCCCCCATCACGCCGAGCACGGTGGCGACGAGCACCGAGCTGGCAGCGAGTCGCGCCATGGACCGGGACTAGATCGAGATCACGCCGGCGAAGTACAGCCCGGCAGCCGCAGCCCCGGCGATCAACAGCAGGATCAGGAGCACGAGCGGCACCTTGCTGCGCCGGCGGTTCGCGATCGACGTGCCGATCGCCGGCGCCTGCGCGGCGACGACATCGGTGACGACCTCGCCCTGCTGCGCCCGCACGCCCGACGCCTCGTGCTTGTCCTCGCGGGTCAACACCGGTGCGGGCGTCTTGCCAGGCGAGCCGACCCCGTGCCAGGTCGCGTCCCCCTTCACCGGCTTGTCGTCGCGGACGTGGAGCATCGTCGGATCGTCATCGCCGACCCGCCCCTTCTTCGCGCTCTCGACGACGAGCGGCTTTGGCTTCTTCAGCATCTTGTCGTCGAGCGCGGTCAGCTCGTCGGAGTCCGTGCCGATCGGGATCTTCGGGGCGACGTTACGCGGCTCGTGCATCCGCGCTGGCGCCTTGTCGTGCGACATCTCCTCCATCGCGAGCACCGCGGGGTGGACGAGGCCCTGGGTCAGGCAGCGATCCCAGGCGTCGCGCAGCGCCTGCTCGGCCTCGGAGGCGTCCTTGAACCGGGTCTTGTCCGACGGCTGCAGCGCGGTCATCGTCACCTGAACGATCGGCTCCGGAATCGAGGCGTCGTGGCGCGACGGCGGCGGCGCGTTGCCCGCCACGACGTAGCTGTTCGTCGTCTTGGTGTCGGGCCCCTCGTACGGGATCCGGCCGCATAAGAGCTCATAGAAGCAGGCACCCCAGGCGAACACGTCGGCCTGCGGCGTGTAGCGGCCTTCCTTGATCGCCTCCGGCGGCGAGTAGCCCGGCGTGCCCATGAAGATGCCGACCTGGGTCAGATCGGAGTCGGGCATGCGCGCGATGCCGAAGTCGGCCAGCTTCCATCGGTTGTCGCCCGCGTGGAGCACGTTGGCCGGCTTGACGTCGCGGTGCACGATGCGCTGGCGGTGCGCGAACGACAGCGCGGACGCGAGGTCGAGCGCGATCGAGACGCAGCGCGCGAGCGGGATGCGAACCCGATCGAGGCGATCGGCGAGCGACTCGCCGGGCAGGTACTCGAGCACCATGAACGGTGCGCCGGATTCCTCGTCGACGCCGACGTCGAAGATCGTGACGATCGCCGGATGCTGCATCTTCGCGGCGGCCTTCGCCTCGCGCTGAAACCTCTCGAGGAAGGCCGAGCGCACGCGCCGGCCCTGGCCCTGCGGCGACATGATCGTCTTCACCGCGACGGTGCGATCGAGCAGCGGATCGCGGGCCTTGTAGACCACGCCCATCGCACCCTTGCCGATCGTCTTGACGACCTCGTAGCGGCCGATCCGCTGCCGCGCTTCTTCGCCCGCGCCATGGTTGTAGCCGGCGGGCGCCTCGCCACGCAGACGCGTGTTCGTACGCGGGCGTGCAGAGGTGTCATCGGCCATGGGCGCGAAAAAAGTCTAACACGCCCAAACCGATGGCGGAATTTCAGGCGCGCTGGGTCCTGGACGACCCCGGGACGCGCGATCCAGCGGGCACGGAGGTGGTCACGAACGCGTTGCCGCCGATCACCGCCCCCCGGCCGAGCACGGTGTCCCCGCCGAGGATGGTCGCGTTGGCGTAGATCACGACGTCGTCCTCGATGGTTGGGTGCCGGCGGACGCCATGCTCGGGGCGTGCCTCGCCCTGGGGCACGCTGAGGGCGCCCAGCGTCACGCCCTGGTAGATCCGGACGCGGTCCCCGATCAGGGTGGTCTCGCCGATCACGACCCCCGTGCCGTGGTCGATGAAGAAGGCCTTGCCGATCCGGGCCCCCGGGTGGATGTCGATCCCGGTCCGGCGGTGCGCGAGCTCGGTCATCATCCGGGGAATGACGACGGCGCCCTCCTGGAGCAGCGCGTGGGCGATCCGGTAGACCGTGATCGCGTACGTGCCGGGGTAGCAGAACAGGATCTCGTCGAGCCCACTCGCCGCCGGATCGCCCTCGAACGCGGCCCGCAGATCGTCGCGCACCTCGTCGCGCAGGGCGGGGAGCTTGGTCAGGAACCGATCCGTGATCGTATCGGCGCTCGCGGCACACTCGCCGCAGTCGAGGTCGGTGAGCCCGAGGGCCTGTTGCTTCTTGTGGTGGAGCGCCCGATACACCTGCCGGTGGAGCGCCGTCCGCAGCTCGCGGACGCGCGTCCGGACCAACTCGCGCAGCTCGGCGCGCGACGCCCGAGCGACGTCGGGCCCGGCGTAGCCCGGGAACAGCAGCCCCCGACACATCTCGACGACGTTCTCGACCTGCTGCTCGCTCGGCAGCTCGTAGCTGCCGATGTGCTGCATCTCCTTCGCCGCGGGATCGACGTAGAGGTCGACCAGGCGGTCCGCGACGACCTCGACGTTGCCGCGGGCTTCACCCGTGACGGGAAGCGGTCGCCGGTCGTTCGCCATGGATCTCCTCTACCACGACGACGTGGCCGCCGCGATCGTGGTGCTCCGCGCGGGCGAGGCAACGCACCCCGGACGTGGTCCGCTCGAGGATCTCGGACTGGCCATCGAACCGCAGGTCGAGCACCCGCCCGACGAGGTGGGCCGTGATCCCCCACCGCGCAAACGGCATCTCGGCGAGGCTGCCCGGCAGCCCCTCACGCTGCCACTGCTCCTCGCGCGAGCCCGTCTCCCCGGGCTCGGCGAACGTCCACGGCTCGTGCCACGGCCACGGATTGGCCGCCGGGTTCGCGACCACGGCGACGCCACCGCGCGCGGCGAGCCGCGGCCCCATCGCGACGAACCGCTCGAGCGACGTATGCGGCTCGCGGAAGCCGTCGTAGCAGATCAACGTGCACAGCCGGCCGAACGGCGTGTCGACGATCGGCAACCGGTCGGCATCGCCGCGCGAGAGCCCGAGCGCCTTGGGCGCACGGTCCTCCATGCCCGGCACGAGGTTGACCTTGTCCGTCGTCGACAGCAGGCGGCCGTCGGGTCCGAAACAGAACGAGGAGTTCGTGAGATCGCCACCGGGTCCGAGCCGCAGGTGCGAGCCCGCGATCAGGTACGCGCCGTGGCGGCGTGCGAGCGGGCCGAACACGCTGCGCCAGAACCGCTCGCCGTCGGGCGCGAGGGCGGCGAGCACGGCGTGCCGCGGATCGAGTAGCCGGGTCGTTGCGATGCCGCGCAACACGTCGAGCGGACGCCGCACGGCCGAAGCGGCGAGCGCCCCGCCGAGCGTCTTCGCCCGATGTGCCGCGGGTGGCGCGAGCGCGAGCAGCGCGAGGTGCCCGGCGATCTCGGGGAGGACGATCACGCGAACATCCGCGGCCCCCGCCGCGTCGAGCGCACGCGCGACGGCGGTCTCGAGGTGGGCGCGGTAGGTATCGACCGACGCGACCACGTCGGCGTCGACCGCGAGCTGGATCGCGATCAGCGCGAGCTTCATTCCAGATCGCCTCCGTTGGTCGATGGCCGCGGTACCGGCGCGGGGGCGTCGTTGATCTTGCCGATCACGTCGTCGAGCTTCGTCTCGGGAATCGTCACGCGCGTCGGCATCCCGCCACCGAGACCGAACAGCGTGACGAAGTCCCAGCCCGAATCGAAGCCCGCGGCGATCGTCAGCATCCCGGAGTCGCGGACGATCGAGACGGGCGCCCTCACCTGCCCCGCGAGGAGCAGGTCGGTCTTGTCGAACTGACCGGAGGCGCCCACGGTATCGACGACCGCGACCCGTCCGCGGATCGTGAATCGCTTCGCGAGGTCGGCGGTCCGCGCATCGCGCCGCTCGAACTCGGCCGCCGCGTCGCGGATCACGTCGTCGTGCGCCCCGGGCTTCATCCCCCCGACGAGGAACTGCACGACGCCGCGCTTGAGCTGATCGTCGCGAAACTTCGCACGCAGCGCGCGATCGATCCGGATCGCGATCGGACCGACCGTGCCCGTCCGGGTGTCGACCGCGCGCGCATCCTCGTCGGCGCCCGCGTACGGCTCCTTGCCGCCGAGGATCCACTTCGCCGCGGCATACAGGCCGTCGAGATCGACGTGCGTGCAGATGCAGTCGATCGGCCCGACCTGATGGACGAGCTCGGGGGTCACCATCTCGGGGCACGCACCGTGCTCGGCCTTGGTCGACAGCACGAACCGCGGATCTCCCGCGAACTGCGCGTGCTTCTCGTGATCGTGGTGATCGACCCAGGCGGCGAGCCGATCGCCGAGCCCGTCGAGGAACGGCCGGGTTACCAGCTCGAACGACACGGCGGTCCCCACGGTCGCGGCGAACGCGATGTCGAGCACGACGACGCGGCCCTGCAGCTTCTCGGCGCGCGGCAACACCCGCGGCGAGGCAAACCACAGCTGCGGGAGGTGCATCCGATCACCTTACTTTACTTCGGGCAGTGCAGCGTCACGCTCCACCCGTCGTGGAGGTAGACCTGACGCACGGTGCCGCGGTCTCCGCACTGCGCGGCGCCGGGGCCGAGTAGACAGAGCGTGCGCTCGCCACCGTCGGAGACCAGCGCGCTGCGCCGCCCCGGCGCGACCTGACCGAGGTGCGAGCCATCGATCCAGACGTCGACCGGGTCGAGGCAGCGCGAGTTGTCGACGTAGAACGTCGCGCGTGGCCGCGGGCGAGGCGCACCCTGCGCGGGCGTGGTCTCGGGCTTGTCGTCGACGATCACGCGATAGCGCTCGGGATCCTTGACCGCCGCGGCGAGCAGCTTGTCGTTGCAGCCGACAAGCCGGAGCTCCGGCAGGAGGCCGCGCGTCCACTGCGCGCGGAGCTCCGCGACATCAGCCAGCGCCGTGCGAAACGCCTTCTTCGCGCCGATCAATCTCCCGCGTGTGTTGGGCAGCAGGCCGGCCGCTGCGCCGGCCTCGTCGTGGCGCGCGATGTAGCGGTAGGCGGCCTCGAGATCGACGCCGAGCCGCTCGTAGCGCCGGAGCTCGGTCTGGGCCGCTGCCCACGCCGGAGCGACGCGACCGATCGGGCACGTGCGCACCGCCGGTCCCTGGACCCTTGCATAGGGGCCGCGCCCGAGCATGCCGAGCAGCGAGAGGAACTGCGCCTGGTACGCCATGCGGACCGCGGCCATCGTCGTCGTCGTCAGCGCGTAGCGCTCGAGCGTGTCGGCGAGCGCCTCGGCATCGCCCCACGGCCGGACGATCTCGGGGGTGTACCCGAGCACGACTCCACCGCCGGCATCGAGTGCGCCGAGCGCGGCGCGGGCCGGCGCGAACTGCGGCGACGCATCGAGCGCGGCGACGAGCGACGTCCGCGCCTCGGTCCGTTGATCGAGCATCGCGTGGGCGACGCCCGCGAGATATCGCAGGTGATGATCGCGCGGCCACGTCGGCAGTGCCCGTGCGACCTCGTCGAGTGCCAGCGCGGCATCCTTGCGGGCGAGCTCTGCCGCGATCAACGCGCGCCACGTCGGGAGACTCCGCGGTGCCTCGCGCGCGGCGCGCCGCAGGTACCACGCGGCCTCGCTCGCCCTCCCCTGGACGAACGCGATCACGCCGAGCGCCTGCTCCGCCGCCGCGAGGTCCGGCTTGTGCCTCTGGAGCGAGACATAGGCGCGGCTCGCCTCGGTGAGCTTGCCCGCGTCGAACAAGGCCTGCGCGGCCTGGAACCCGGGGAGGCTCGACTCCGGCGCGAGCTTGCCCGCGCGCGCGTACCAGGCGAGGGCCACATCGAGCTTGCCGAGCCGCCGGTGCCCGTCGCCGATCCGGACCAGCAGTGCGAGGTCGGGCGGCCGCGCGAGCGCGACGGCCTCGAGCGCCGCAGTCGATCGCTCCCACTTGCCAAGCGCTCCGTACGCGGTCGCGAGGTCCGCCTTGACCTCGAGGTCGGCCGGCGCGCGCGCCGCGATCTCCTCGAGCTCGGTCACGAGCCGGGCCGTATCGCTGCGGGCGGCGTGGACGAGCACGAGCACCCGCCGCGACGGGAGGTGATCGGGGTGGCGGGTCGTGACCTGCACGAGCTGGCGCTCGGCACCGTCGCTGTCGCCGGTCTCCCATAGCGCCGCGCCGTAGCGGTACCGCGCCTCGAGCTCCCACGGCCGGCGGACCACGAGCAGCCGCAAGAGCTCGCGGGCGACCTCGTGCTTGTTCGCCCGCGCCGCCGCGAACGCCGCCGCGCGGAGCGCCTGGAGATCGTCCGGCGCGAGATCGTGCGCATAGGCGAACTTCCCGGCCGCGCGCGCTCCGAGCTTGGGCTCGGCGCGCGCGATCGCGAGCTGGAGGTACAGCTCACCGACGACCCGCTGGGCCTCGAAGCACTTCGGATCGATGAACACGGCGCGCTCGAGATCGTGCTCGGCGAGCCGCAGCTGCTCGGTGCGCGCCTTCGCGAGCACGGCGGGATCCGTCGAGGTGACCGTCGGTGTCAGCACGCCGGTGAGGTGACCGAGGCCGCGCCCGAGCAGCGTGATCGCGTAGTGGTCGATCGCGAGCGAGCGCTGGAGGGCTTGCGCGCGCGCGACGTCGACCGGCATCCCGCCCTGGGTCCACGCCTCGCCGAGCGCCTCGCCGAGCAGCCGGTGATACGCGGGCACCGGTCCGGTGCGCTGCGCCTCGTGGACGAGCGTCGCGGTGCCCTTGCCGACCTTCCACAGCCCGATCGAGATCCGCAGCTCCCAGTTCGGGCGCTCGACCCAGCCGGTGACCACCCAG
>Ga0102851_10002378_pt1 | contig 11309 bp, 10 predicted proteins | sample Mud3Dept3metaG_FD_79558 | JGI IMG/M metagenome (GOLD analysis project Ga0102851, IMG submission 79558) | Freshwater wetland microbial communities from Ohio, USA, analyzing the effect of biotic and abiotic controls - Mud 3 Core 4 Depth 3... | ecosystem: Environmental > Aquatic > Freshwater >...
ATGGCAGACAGGTTTTAAAGCTAGCCGGGTTCGACCTCAGTGCGGAGCGCAGCGGGAAGAGTTCGGAGAGGGCGGTCCCGGTCCTTTCCAAGAGAGGCAAAGCGGACCTTCGGTATGCTTTGTACCAGGCGGCCCTGATTGCCTCGGTCCGGAATCCGGATTTTATCGTGTATTACACGGAGAAGCTGCGGGGTCGAGAAAGAGAGCCGGGGATTAAGATCAAGATGCGGGTGAAGCTGGCGGCCAAGCTTTTGCTGATCGCCTGGACGTTGATGAAAAAAAAAGAGCCTTTTCATCCGAGTTCCTTCCGAACTGCACGCCAGCCTTTTTCTGCTGGAGACGGGAGGGAGAGATGAAAACATCGGCAAAGCTTCCGGATCCCCAGCTGGCCTGGGCTCTCTGGCATGGGCTGACGAAATTGAGTCTTCTCCTTTGGGACTGCTATCAAAAGGAATTCTTAAAATTGGCGGAGGAAGAAAGGGTAAGTCGGGGCCAGGCCTCGCAGGAGGACCGAGAGATCGAGATGCCCTTTTAACGCCCGTATGGATCATCCATTCGACGAGAGAGCCCGGTAGATAGCGTGGAGGCCGATCCAGGACCTCGGGTGGCACAATCGTGGGCCTCTCACTTGAACTTTGGAATCTGGATTAAGGATGATGGATGGCCCCGGCTGTGGGGCATACCGGATAAAAGTAACGGTTAGGTTCAAAGTTCGTCGAAGTGAGGGATTCGTCGAAAAGCCAAAAAGCCTTTTCCTGGGCTGAATGGATAAGTTTATCCTAAAAATGCCTCGGTCCCTATCTCTCGATTCTTATTTGATTTTCACTTTTCTCTTGACAGGGGGATTATAGGATGTGCCACTTTATGCACTTGGCCAAAATTCAATAAATGAAAAGTATATCCAAACCTCGACTGCCGATCGAAACCTACACCTACCAGGAAATTTTGTCAACTGACGAGTTCAGGAAGGAAGGATTTTTCCCCACAAGAATGTTTCATGGGGTCCAATCCGGCAATCAAAACCATCTCCATAAGCTTCCCTCCCCTAAGCGACGGGTGGTGTTCTTTCCATCCCTTTTTGTCATAGAGGGGAGATATTCAAAGGTCAAGGACCGACTTGCTTGGGTTCCAGGAGCGCGCTATGACTGAATGCGATTCTTGGGTTTTCTATTACCGTGAGTCCCATCTCTTTTGCCGCATCTAAGGTTCGTGAAAACATCCGTCGGGTCACATGGATGACCGGCTCGGCTAGAAGCAAACAACGAGAGGGTTTCAGGATATCCTTAACTTGTTTGAAAAACCTGTCCTGATCCGAGACCTCGTGGACGATCCAGAAGGCCAGAACAAAATCCACCTTCTGATGGATTTCTATGGATTCCGGGTTGGTGAGATGGGTTTGTATCCTATCCGCGATGCCTCTCCTCCGGGCTCTTCAGAGCAAGGCGTCCAGCATTCTCTGTTGAACATCCGCGGCGATGACCAACCCCGAGGGTCCCACAAGTCCGGCAAGGGGGATGGTGAAGTAGCCCATCCCTGGGCCGATGTCGAGAACCGTGTCCCCGTAGCGTACATAGCTGCCCAAGATGCTCTCCGGATCATGGATAAGCCTTCGCAAAGGATTGTCGAAGGTGAAGCACAGCCACCATGGACAGACATGCTTTTGCCTCATGAAAGCATTGTCCAGAATATTTTTCATGGGTGATAATGGGAAATAAGGATGGCCGCCATGGGCGGCGTATATGAAATCAGCCCTAAAGGGCTGAGCTACAGCTTCAGGGATGCTTGTAACTCAGGGCTTCAGCCCTGACTCCCCATGGCCGACCTTTATTTCGTCAACCCTAAAGGATTGAGTTACGTTTGACTATTTTTCTGTCTCCTTAACAATGGCATCCCCCATCTGGGAGGTTGTGTTTTTGCCGCCGAGATCCGGCGTCTTCACTTCCCCTTTGGCCAGGACGGCTTCCGCTGCTTTTTCGATCCTCCTGCCCGCTTCCGTCGCTTTGGAATCGTTGCGCTTCATCCCCCGCCAGTCGAACATCATGGCGCCCGAGAGGATGGCGGCGATGGGATTCACGATGCCTTTTCCGGCGATGTCCGGGGCGCTTCCGTGGATGGACTGGAAGAGGCCGTGGTTTTCTCCCACTTCGGCAGAGGGCGCCAGGCCCAGGCTTCCGATGGTTCCCGCCCCCAGGTCGGAAAGGATATCGCCGAACATGTTTTCGGTCACCACTACATCGAAGTGCCAGGGTCTCTGGACCATGAGAACGGTCATGGCATCCGTGTAGTAATGCTCGCTCTGGATGTCGGGAAACTCCTTGGCGACCTCATGGAAAACTTCCTCAAAGAAGGCGTAGGCCTCCACCACATTTGATTTGTCCACGCAGGTAACCCGTTTGACTCCATCCTCGGGAGCCCCTTTGCGCCGGCGGGCCATCTGGAAGGCGGCCCGCACGATCCGCTCCGTTCCCTTCCGGGAAATAATCAGGGGGTTCACCGCCGCTTCCTTGCCGATGCGGAACCCGCCTTTTCCGAAGGTGTAGAGGCCTTCCGTATTCTCCCGGAAGATGACGTAATCGATTCCCTTCTCCTGAGCCCTCTTCAGCGGTGATTCAACCCCTTTGTATAGCTTGACCGGCCGGATATTGGCGTACAGGTCGAGGTCCTGCCGGTAGATATATCCCGACTGGACTTCCCTTCCATCCGGGAGGCGGACATCGGGAAGCCCAACGGCTCCGAAATACACGGCGTCCGCTTTCCGTACCTTTTGGATGTCTTCCTGCCCGAAGGCCTCACCCGTTCTCCGGTAGCGGGCAGCGCCGATCTCCAGTTCCGTGAATCGAACGTCCAGGGAAACGGCTTTCATGGCCGCCCGAATGATTTTCAATCCTTCAGCAATAATCTCCGGGCCTACTCCGTCCCCGGGGAGTACGACGATTTGGTATGCTGCCATATTTTCTCCTCTTGAAGAATAATTTTCACCTGCGGGCGCCGGCCTGGTTTGAAGGGGCGTATCCATGGGTACGCCCTTTAATCGGGCGGGCACAGGGGCCTGCCCCTACAATAACCTAACCCGAAACTCGAAACCTTATTTCAGCTTCGCTAAGGCCTCCGCCTTCTTCTTCTCCACCGCGGCAATCGCCTCGGCCCGTGCCAGGATCAGTTTCGCCCGGTTGTACACCGGGATGTCCACCATTTTCCCATCCAGGTTGACCGAAGCGGTCCCCTTCTTCACCCCCTCTTCAAAGACCTCTACAGCCCTGCGGGCAAACGCCACTTTATCCTCCGTGGGGGTGTAAACCCGGTTGATCACCGCAACCTGATCGGGATGGATGCAGGAAGCCCCTTCGCAGCCGAGCTGCCGGGCCCGCGACACCGCTTTCTCAAAGGCTTCCAGGTCCCGGAATCCGCCGATGCTTCCCACCAGTCCCATCGGCCGGACCCCGACCGGTTTGCAGACCGTTACGATCCAGGAGACGGCATAAAAAATCTCGCTTCCGTCCGCCGACGGCTCCACGCCCAGCTCCAGGCAGTAGTCCTCCGGGCCGATGAACATGGACTCGATCCGGGGGCTGGCGGTGGCGATCTCCTGCGCTTTCAGCAGGCCCCGCGGGGTTTCGATCAGAATGGAGAACTGGACCGTGCTCGGCTTGATTCCCCGTTCCCGCTCCAGTTTTTCCACGATCTTCTCCAGGTTACGCACTTCTTCCGCCGATTCGGCCTTGGGCAGCGTAATCCCCTCCAGCCCGGGGTGGACGGAGGCCTCCACATCCAGGGAGAGCCACTTCGGGTCCTTGTTGATCCTAACCCCCACCTCGGCCCCGCCTTTGGCGGCCAAAGCAATCGAATCTCTGACCAGTTTTCGGGCGTTTTCCTTTTCCGCCCAGGGAACCGCATCCTCCAGGTCTAATAAAATCGCATCCGCTCCCCGCTGGTATGCCTTCTCCACAAACCTGGGGATATTCACCGGCAGGATGAGCGTGGACCTTCGCATCATTCGATTCATTCCCAGACTCCTCGTTCGAAGAATTTGAGCCCCTCTCGGGTTCTCATGTATTTTTTATATCATTTCGATAGCAAATTGGGAAGCCAGGTAGAGAGAATGGGAACATAGGTGACCAGCAGCATCACCGCTGTCTCCACCAGGAGGAAGGGAACCAACTCTTTGATCACCCTGACCAGGGGAGCTTCGGCCATGTCCGAAACCAGGTAAAGCAAAACCCCAACCGGAGGAGTCAGCAGAGCAATCCCCAGGGAGAGCACGAATACCGCCGAAAAATGGTAGGGATCGATGCCCACTTTCGCCACCAGGGGGTACATCACCGGGACGAAAATGAAGATGATGGCCAGAACATCCAAACCGCACCCGATGATCAGGAGGAAAATGACCAGAAGAGTGAGCACGACATAGGCGTTGGTGCTGTAAGAGAGAATCGCCTCCACCAACTTATCCCCTACCCCGGTATTCATCACCACATAGCCGAAGAAGCCTGCGGAGGCCAGAATGATCAGGAGGTTGGCGACCCCCCGGGAAGATTCCTTCATCATTTTCCAGAAGTTGTCCCATCGGATTTCCCGGTAAAAGATCCCGAGGAAGAGCGCGTAAATGCAGGCCAACACGCCGGTCTCGGTGACGGTGACGATGCCGAAGACGATCCCCCCCACCACGATGGCCGGCATGATCAAGACCAGAAACCCGTCGAGAAAGGCGCGAAACATTTCCCGGAAAGTGGAACGCCGCTCCTCTCGTGGATAATTGCGGCGCCGGCTGATGATGTAGGAGGTGCCCATGAGGGAGAACCCCAGGAGAAGCCCGGGGATCGCTCCCGCCAAGAAAAGCTTTCCGATGGGCATCTCCTGCATGACCCCGATCAAAATCATGGGAATGCTGGGAGGGATAATATGGCCGCAGGTGGCGGCGGCTCCCGTCAGGGCGGCGGCATATTCCGCCGGGTACCGGTCCTTCTTCATGGCCGGGATGAGCACGCTGCCGATGGCCGAAGCATCGGAAACGCAGGAGCCGGACACCCCGGCGAAAATCATGCTGGCCACCACGTTCACCAGGGATAATCCCCCGGTGACATGGCCGATGATGGCCCGGGAGAAAGTTACCAGCCTCTGGGTAAGCCCGCCGATCAGCATGAGGGACCCGGCCAGGTAGAAGAAGGGAATGGCCATTAATCCATAGCTGTCCAGGGAGAGCACCATGCGGTTGGGGATCATGATCAACATATCCGTCTGGCCGGAGACCAGAAGGTAAATCAGGGCGGCAAGCCCCATGGAAAAAGTTATGGGAACCCCCACCATCATGAGCGTGACCAGCCCGCCGAAAAGGATCAAAAGGTCCATTTAGGGATTCCTTTCTTTGGGGTTTTCCGGCTGGGGAATGTATCTCCGGATTTGACGGATCAGAACCCGGACCAGGGTGAGGAACATCAGGCATCCTCCAATGGGGGCTATGGCATAGAGAACCCCCCGGGAGAAAGGAAGGATGTCGTACACCGCGCTCATCTGCGATTCGGCCACCTGGACTCCGTAAAATACGACGAACCCCAGAAAAATCAGGCAAACGGCCGTCGTGGCCGGGATGAGGATCCGCTGCACGCTTCGGGGAGTGTATTTTTCCGCGAATTCGATCCGGATCTGCCTCTCTTCCCGCATGCTTCCGATGGCCCCCAGCCAGACGAGCCACACAAAGCAGAAGAGCGATATCTCCAGGGGCCAGGATAGGGGGCGGTTCAGAACGTACCGGAAGAACACCTGGAGGGCCAGGACCCCGGACATGACCAGGAGGAAGCCCGCGGCGACAGCATCCGCCATCCGATCGATAACCTTCCAAAATCTCATGGGAGGAACTCCTGCGGGAAGCTAGGGAGATTTGCGCTGCTGCTCCAGCTGTTTCTGAACTTTGTCCATGAACCCCTTATCCCAGAGGTCTCCGTCAAACTTGGTCCAAACTTTTCTTCCGATGACTTCGAAGGCCGGCTTGTCCACGTCCAGGACGATCATGCCCTTATCCTGCAGCCGTTTGAAAGCGATCTTTTCATATTCACTCAACTCCCGGTTGTTGTATTCGGCGGCCATAACGCACCCCTCGATTAAAACTTTTTTCAAATTCTCGGGCCAACTTTTCCATTTGGACATGCTGGCATAAACCATGTAGGTCCCTAGGGCATGGTCCAGCTTCATGTAGTACTTCTGCACTTCGTAGAAGCCGGCCGATTCCACGTTGTCGATCCCGTTATCCTGCCCCACCACCACTCCCGTCTTGAGGGCGGTGAAAAGCTCGGTGTAGGGCATGGGAGTCGGGTTCGCCCCGCATTCCTGGAAGAAGGCCATGATCGCCTTCATCCCCGGGACCCGGATCTTCAGCCCCTTCATGTCCGCGGGCACTTTCACCGGAGTGTTGGTGGTCGTCAGGGCCCGGGGGGGACGGTCGCCGGCATACCCGATCAGCTTGACCCCACCGGCTTCCAGGGCGGCGGCCATTTCATGGTGAAAGGGAGAGGTAAGGAATTTTCGGTATTCCTCCTGGCTCCGGAAAACATAGGGGGCGGCCGTGGCCTCGAAGTTTTTCCCCTCCTTCATCAAGGTGGGGGCGTTATTGGTGGCATGAAGCAGTTCGAGGGTGCCCATCTTGAGCGACTGCTGCATCTCCCGGTCCGGCCCCAGCTGCCCTCCCGGGAAAAGGCGAATGACGTATTTCCCGCCGGTCTTCTCCTTCACGTATTCCACATATTTCTCCATGGCCAGGGTGGCGATGGATTTGGGAGGAAACTGGGTCCCCATCTTCAAGACGGTTTGCCCCATCGCGGACGAACACCACACGGTCACCAACAAGAAAACGAAAATAACCCACCACGCCTTGTTTTGCCTACGCATAGATACCTCCTTTGAAAAGGCCGCTCCGGTCAATCCGGCTCGGCTCTGGATTTCTTTGGGGCGTAAAAAGCCAGCGGTTTCAATCATTTGAAAGGTGGATTTATCGGTCAATAGCTTGACTCGCCCTGCGCACAAACAGTCCCCTTGCTGCGGATTCGTTGGATTTATAATAAAATGATCTCTTTGTCAACATATTTTAAGCCCTTGCCATCCACCACTTTTCGCCAAGCAGGTCTGCCTTTGATTGAAAATCAGGCATTGCCCGGCCCAGAAGTGAAGGGAGTCCAAATCTTTTTTCCTTTTTCTCCTCCTTTCCATTTATGGTATATTTGAAAAGAAATCATTCAGCCAACGCGGCATGGATGATCATTCGAATTAAAGGGGGATGGAAGAAATGAGAAAGGTTTCGATTCCTTGGGGATGCTGGCGGGGTAGCAAGAGCCTGCCTTTGACTTTTCCGAACAACTGGAAGATTGCCATGGCGCCCATGGCCGATAAGCCGGATGTGAGCCAGGAGGAGATTCGAAAGGCTTTCCAAAACCCCATCGGCCAGGAGCCGATCCGCAAGATTGCCGAGGGGAAAAAGACCGCGGCCATTGCCGTGGACGACCTGACCCGGCCCACCCAGGCCCATCGTTTCCTTCCTTTCATCGTTGAGGAACTGAACCAGGCCGGGATTCAGGACGAAAACATCAAGATCATCATGGCCATCGGCTGTCACCGTCCGCTCATGAAAGGTGACCAGGAGAAGAAACTGGGGAAGAAGATGGCCAACCGGTTCGCCGTATACAACCATCATCCCTTCGAGAACGTGGTCAACGTGGGCACCACCTCGCGGGGGACCCCGGTCATTATCAACCGCTATTTCGTGGAATCCGATGTAAAAATCGGGATCGGTTTCATCACTCCCCACCCGATTGCCGCTTTCGGAGGAGGGGGAAAGATCGTCATCCCCGGCATGGGATCGATTGACACCATACACCGGAATCACACCCCTGCCTTCCAGGGAAAGATCGGCAGCACGGGCTTTGCCAAGGGATATGATATCAATTCCAACGAACTCCGGGCGGATATCGAAGAAGGGGCCCGCATGGCCGGGTTGAATGTCATCGTAAACTCCGTAGGGACTTCGGATGGCAAGACCGCCGGGGTTTTTGTGGGGGACCTGGTGCAGGCCCACCGCGCCGCCGTGGACCTGGCCCGGATGGTTTACAAGACCGAGGCTCCGTGCGACGTGGACGTGGGGATTTTCAACGCCTTCCCGGAAGACACGGAGCTGGTGCAGGCGCAAAAGGCCATGAATGTGTGGACCGGAAATGAAACCTGCCGTTTGGTGAGGGAGGGGGGAAAGGTCGTCATCGCCACAGCCAGTTCCGATGGCCTGGGATTCCACTCCCTTGCGGACCGGGGGATGAGGCTTTACAACCGGGTGGGCCGGCGAAAAGCCATGGCCGATATTCTGAGCGGGCGAAAGGTGATCGTCTTCTCCCCGAATTGCTCCCGGGCCGACCTCCTGGAACGATACCCGGAAGAAGTGATCGTCCGAAATACCTGGAAGGATGTCCTGGAGGAATTGAAGAACGGATCGACGGGACAGAGCGTGTCTGTCTTCCCCAATGGGTCGCTGCAGTATATCCCGGTGGACTAACTCCCGTTTGCGGGGTGCGGATGTCGAGTCGAGGGCATAGGCAGGGCTCCGAAGCCCTGCCTATGCCATATCATATCCCCCCAGATTTTTCCCCCTGCCCCCCAATCGCAGCCCCCTCATTTACCTCAGGCAAAATGAGCCCTGGTAAGACGGCAACAGAAGGCTTCGCTCATATTGGAGCTCCGCGGATGGAGCCGTCCTTACCAATACGAAAATCAGGAGGGCGAAGAAAGCCAACATAAAAAGCAGTTTCCAAATGGAAATATCCTCAAGGGTTATGATCATTTTCATTTTTCTTCCCCCCCATGGGCGATGATCAACAATCGTGCTCGGAAAGAAGGTTTCACCCGGTTGAGGAAATTGCATGCTGAAAAAAAAAGGCTCCTGAGGGACAATAAATCCCTGGAGCCTTCAAAGGGGCACCTTCTGGTAATTCCACTTCATAACGCTCTCCAGAAGGTTAGGGGTTATGTTGTTAGGTTAATAAGACTACATAGGGAAACTACAACTTTCATTCATGATAGGCCTAATTAAAATGTTGTCAAGAATTATTTCAGAAAAATTGTATGAATCCCGCCCAAAAATAAATAATTTAATAAATACAGATAGTTATCAAACAATGTAAAGCTCAGAGATGACGGTTTCGAAAGGCGTTTCAGGTCCTCGTTATTGCAGAGACGAACTGTTGCTTTCCGCCTCTTGGAGTACGAAAATCGAAACGAACATTTACTCATACCATCGCTTGCAGAAGGTCCCTGGCCCTGCTTGGGTTCACCACTCCACAGACGCAGGGCCTGGCCAGAATATCCGCTGCTTCTTCCAGACTTTTTTTCCCCCGCCGAATCTCTTTTACCAAGGATTGGACCAGGTTGAAGGAAATCAGGCCGTGACCGCACATGGTGGTGATCTCCGTGATCTTGGGGACGGGCAGTTTTTCCCGATTTCCCCAGACGCCCAGGGAATAATTCACCGTGTGCATGGGCAGGCCCAGCTTTCCGCAGTCCTCTCCGATTTGGGAGAATAATCCGGAGACCACCACCGAGACTCCAAGCTCCCGGTCCTTGATTTCCTTCAAGGCCTCCAGTAACGCATCCCTTCTGTCGAATACGGCCATGCCGATCTTGGTGCGCTTGTAAAGCTGGGGGAGCTGCTCGTCGGTCAGGTTTGGGAAAAGGGCTTTCCCAGTATAGTTGATGGGCTTGTGCTTCAGGATGATCTTAAACAGCTCAGCCAGGTTGTCCAGCTTCTGCGGGTCATTTCCTTCCACCATGGCCAGGAAAACATAATCTTTCGAATCTTTTCTAATCCCTTCACGGTGCAGGGTATGGGTCATTAGTGAGTCTCCCTTGTTAGAAATTTAGTTCGGAGTAAGGTGGTTCAGAGTAAAGACGGGATCATTCCTTATAACTTAGTTCTTTACTCCGAACTCCGAACTCATTTACTCCGAACTGTTTTTCACCCCTCCGCCAGCGGCCTCCCCAGTCCGATATTCACCTTTCCATTCGGGTAAAAAGAAATTTTGTTTTGGATCAGGAATTCTTCAAGGGGAATTCGGCCATTCTTCTCGCTGCAACCGATCAGGCTGACGCTGGCCACGGTGTCCAGGCCCGGCAGAATTCGCTTGAGCAGTTCAAGAATTTCCGCCAATCGTGAAAAGGGAACCTTGAATTCCACGATGGCCGAGAGAACCTTTTCCTGGAGGACCTCCGGAGGAAAGGTGCCTTTCTCCGGGTCCCGGACCAGGGCGCTCACCGGATTGGCCTCTTCCAGGGGGACCTTCAGCCGGGCGATTTCTCGGGATACCTTTTCCACATCGGTGAAGCGGGTTCCCACGCCGGGTCGCCCCAATTCCACCGCTACTCCCACCTCCCCCTTTTTTACCCGGCCAGTGATGTCGTTGGTCTTCATCTCCGCCGTTCCCCGGCCGGCGATGTCGGTCTTTTTGTGGGGGATCATGGGATCGCTGAACTCCGCCCGCAGAATCCTCGGCCAGGGGAGTTCTTCTTTCACGAAGGCCCCGTCCTTGCAGACCCCCGACCTCGCGCAGACTCCGCATTCCACGCAGTCATCGGAATGAATGGCCACTTTCTTCTCTTTCACCTTGATGGCGCCGACCGGACAAAACGGGATACAGTCGGCGCATCTTTTGCATTTTCCCGGGTCAATTTTCACCGTTCAACCTCCACTTGCCTCTTCCATTGGAAACCATCCTCTAAAATCCCCCCCAACCCCCCTTTATAAAAGGGGGGCGAAGGGGGGATTTCTGGAAGGCGCGTGCTGCCGGGCAGATTTTGTCTTTTGGCTGCGGCTTCCCCTCCGTCGGGTTATCCTTTGCTCAGGTTCGTCAGGGTGTTCACTTTTTGGATCTTTTCCAGCTTCGAGATTTTGGCGATCAGCTTCTCTGTCTTCTCCATGCCGATAATTGGAGTCGAAAGGCCGCGGAATTTACGGATAAGGTCCCTCTTCATCTTCTCTCGATCCTTGGATAGATCCAGGGTGTCCATCAGCTTTTCCAGGACCCGGCCGTCCCGGGTCCGGACCTGGATCCTGGCCTGGGTGGGGCCAAGACCAGGGTCGGGTTCAAAAGTAACCTTCTCCCGCAGAGCAACCAGCTTCGGGTCGCGGACTTTGGAGTCTACAAAGCTCTCCTCGCTGGTGTCGCCATCCCCAAGGGCCAGGGCCGTGCAGAAGGATACGCTGAACTTCCCTTCCAGGCCGGTCTGCGGGTTCGGTTTCCCGGCAATATCGCAGGTGACCGGAAAGACGTGCAAGCGAACCGAAT
>Ga0102851_10002380_pt1 | contig 11308 bp, 9 predicted proteins | sample Mud3Dept3metaG_FD_79558 | JGI IMG/M metagenome (GOLD analysis project Ga0102851, IMG submission 79558) | Freshwater wetland microbial communities from Ohio, USA, analyzing the effect of biotic and abiotic controls - Mud 3 Core 4 Depth 3... | ecosystem: Environmental > Aquatic > Freshwater >...
ACTCCTTTGGCTGGTGCAAGCAGCTGCTCATAGACTCTTTCCACACCCCCTTCGAGTCTCACATCGAGCGAGAGCGTCAGGGACTATCCTCCTGTGCAGCTCACCCCGACGGCAAGGAAGGATTGAAGGCATTTTCAGAGAAGCGAAAACCGAAATTCAACCTCAAATGAATCTGTGTGGACATCTCCCTTGTCTCTTTTATGAGATTGTAAGGAGCCGATGAGAAATGAAGAGCTATAAACTGGTGACGTACCGGGCGGCCCAAGGTCCGCGTGCAGGGTTGGTGGTGGAAGAGAAAGTATTTGATGTCGCTGCAGTGACCGGCAGATCCTCTTATGCAACGATGCTGGCCATCCTGAACGACTGGGAGGCGGCGCAGGTCCTCCTCGAAAAGGCAGCGGAGATGAAAGAGTCCAAGGAAAAGGGGATTTCACTGGATAAAACCAGGCTGCTTGTACCTGTGCTTTACCCTTCGGCCATTTTCTGCGCTGGCGCCAATTATTCCGACCACTCAATGGAAATGGCTGCGGTCCAGGGGATCGACCCGGGCCCTGATCCTCGCACCTTAGGGCTCAAGCCCTGGCATTTTATCAAGGCATCCCGTTCGGTCGTCGAAACCCAATCCACCGTGCAGTTACCCGAACACTCCAGGAGGGTTGACTGGGAAGCTGAATTGGCGGCGGTCATCGGACGGCCTGCCAAGAACGTTTCTGTTGGCGAGGCCCTCGGCTACGTGGCTGGCTATACCGTGGCGAACGATCTCTCGGCACGGGATCTCTCGACCCGTCCGCACACTCCCGACAACTCACCGTTCAAGTACGACTGGGTAAGCCATAAAAGTTTTGATGGGGCCTGCCCGGTCGGTCCCTGGATCGCACCCGCAAAGGAGATCCCGGATCCTCAGAATCTGAGCATCAAACTCTGGGTCAATGACGTCCTCAAGCAGGATTCTCATACGAGCAAGATGATCTTCTCCACTGCCGAACAGATCGCTCATCTTTCGACCCAGATCACTCTCCATCCGGGAGACCTCATCCTCACCGGAACGCCGGCCGGAGTGGGTATGGCGAGACATGAGTTTCTAAAAGCGGGTGATAAAGTAAAGGTATGGATCGAGCGAATTGGAACACTCACCTTCAAAATGGCATAGCACAACTACCGATGTTACGTTTTTGAAGTTCTGAAAAGCTACGATTTGAAGATCAGGCAGAGCTTTTCCTTATCTTGCGGCTGATTTTCTTGACACACTACTTTCTGTTTTGTATATTCAACCCATTCCGAAGCAAGGTCTCATCACTGAGAGGGGAAGTTTTCTTTCCCACCCTAAGAAAGGAGGGCGAGCATGAATGAATGGAGAGGTGCAGAGGTGCTGGTCAAAGCGCTTAGGAAGGAGGGAGTGAGCAAAGTCTTCGGTATCAGCGGGCACGGCATCACGATCCTGCTAGAGGCCATGCGTAAAGAGACTGGCCTGGACTTCATTTCCCCGCGACACGAAGAAAGTGCAGCCCATATGGCCGATGGCTGGGCGCGCGCGACCGGAGAAATCGGGGTATGCGTCTCGACGGTGGGTCCAGGGGCGGTAAACCAGGCGGCTGGGCTTGCCGAAGCCTATGCGGACAGCATTCCCGTGCTGGCTATCACGGCCAACATCCAGTCTTTCATCAGTTATCCCTTTGTAGGCGCCTTGGAGGACATGGATTTGCTCAACTTCTACCGGCCGATCACCAAATGGAATGCTGTAGTTCATGACCGTGGCCGAATGGCCGAGCTCGTGCATCGAGCCTTCAGGGAGGCCACGAGTGGGAGACCGGGGCCGGTTCATCTTGACATCCCAGTCGACATTCTATGCGAGCCGGGGCCTGCCGCTGATCTGCCGGATCCGGAAACCTACAGGCCGACAGGCAGATTACGCGGCGATGCCAAGGCCATAGAGCGTGCGGTGCAGCTGCTCCACAACGCTGAAAGGCCTCTTCTCGTTGCAGGGGGAGGCGTAGTGGCCTCCGGCGCTTGGGCAGAATTTCGAGCGCTGGTTGATGCGCTTGACGTACCTGCGACAACCACCCCCATGGGCTCGGGCTGTCTGCCTCCGGGCGGTGATGGTTTCTTCGGTGACGGCGGTTGGCTGGGTGGAAACGCGGTAATCCAGGCGCTGAACGGGGCCGATGTGATCCTTGCTGTGGGCTGCCGTTTCTCATCGTGGCTGGGCCTAGGCCGGCCCCCCATCATGGTCGGAGCGCCCCAGCAAAAGATCATCCAAGTGGACGTTGATCCCCGGGAGATCGGCAAGAACGTTGGTGTAGCGGTGGGAATCGTCGGCGATGCTAAGGCCGTCTTGGCCGACTTGCTATCTGCCGTCCAAGGGGATGGAAGACGATCCAGAGGGCACGATGGCTGGAGGCAGGGACTGCTGAAAACCTACCAGGAGTATATGGAGGGACTCAAGCCCATGTTGGGAAGTGCTGCCGGACCCATTACCCAGGCCAGACTGGCCAAAGAAGTCGGCGACTACCTCGCCGATAAGAAAGCGATGTTCACCATTGACGGCGGATCAACCCTGCTCTGGGCATTTTCCTACATCCGCGCAAATGAGCCCCGGCAAAGGTTCTTCTTTGCCGGAGGAGGTCACCTTGGCAGTGGTCAGCCGTTCGCCAATGCGCTGAAACTCGCATATCCCGATCGCATGGTACTGAACTTCTGTGGCGACGGCGGCTTCGGGATGACCATTCAGGAGATGGACACCGCTATAAGGCACAACCTGACGGTTGTCAACATCATCAACAACGATGGCGGCTGGGGCATGTGCAAGGCCGGCCAGCTTTTTCTGTACGGAGGTGAGGCCTGTAACGGCATAGACCAGGACTTCGGGCCTGTCGATTACGCCGCCGTTGCCAAGGGCTTCGGGTGCTATGGGGAACGAGTAGAGTCGGTGGGGGAGATTCGACCTGCCCTGAAGCGGGCGCTGGAGTCAGGCCGGCCTGCGGTCCTGGACGTGAAAGTGCAACCTGTCCCCCATCCGATGTTCGGGGTCATGGCGGCGGTTGTCTTGCAGGGGTGCCAAATGCCGCCCCCAGCAGGTCCGCCTCCACAGATGTAATGTGCCCATTGAGGGGACGTAAGTTCCAAAAGGCATTAAGGTTTTTCTCCCCATTTGCCGCTTTTTTGAAATGGGCCAACCGATGCTAAGTTGTTTTAGAAGCAACGTCCCCTCGTTCCGGATAACCAATAGACTAGGAGGATTGACATGGTCTCAATACAGAACAGATTAGAGAAACGGCTGGATACGGTGTTGAATCCCCAGGGTCAGCCCACATTTAAAGAAAGGCCTAAATCCACATTTATAAAAATAGGTCACAACAAAAAGAAGGAAATGGAAGCAAGGCTGCCGAAGGATGTGGATAAGTCGGTGTCCCTGGCACCACGTCTTAACTCCCTGGATGGCAAAACCCTATACCTTGTTGATGAAACATTCGGAGGGGGATATGAATTCTTGAAGGAGATGCAGGACTGGTTCTCTAGAAACATGCCGGGGGTAAAGACGGTCCTGAGGCGGAAGAAAGGAAACATGTTTATGGATGATGCGGACTTGTGGTCGGAGATAAAGGAGAGAGGTGACGCAGTCATACTGGGGGTAGGGGGCTGAGACGGCTGCTCGTCGGCGGTCGCCGGACTTTGCAGAAAACTGGAAACAGAGTACGGAATCCCCACGGCTCCTATGACTACAGCCCGATTCGCGGACTATATCAAGCAGGATTCACAGGCGCATGGACTGCCCCTTCGGTTCAGTTTCCCCCCTTATCCTGTCGTGGGTATGCCGGTCTCGGTCCTAAGGCAATATGTCGAAGGCCTCGACCCGGTAACCGGAAAGCCACTCATGCGGGAGATTATCGACGCCCTCACAAAACCCGTGACCGAAGAGGAAAGGAAAACAGAACCCATGAGGGTTGTCCGCCCAAGGCTTGTAGAGCCGGATACCGAGGATAATCTGCAGCGCCTCTTTCATGAGAATGGTTGGACCGATGGATTGCCGGTCATACTCCCGACGGAAAAAAGGGTGGCCGAGATGCTGAAGGGCACAAGCCATGCCCCCGATGAGGTGGTCGGTCAGATGTCGATCACGGATGCCAGGAAGCTGCAGGAATACACAGTGGAGAAGGTTGCCGTGAACGCGGTGATGGCCGGCGCCAAGCCGGAATATCTACCGGTCATTCTAGCGTTAGCCTCGACCAATGAGGCAGCCTGGCCGAGCTCCACGACTTCCTTCGCCAGGATGATTGTGGTGAACGGGCCGATACGCCGTGAACTAGGTATGAACTCGGGGGTGGGAGCCTTGAGTCCCCTCAACAGGGCCAATTCGGTTATAGGCAGGGCCTGGACATTGATGACCATCAATTTCGGGACCACCAGCGTTGGGGAGACTTTCATGGCCTCTCAGGGGAATAACCTCAATTACAACAACATGTGCATCGCGGAAAATGAGGAGAGAAGCGTCTGGGAGCCTTTCCATGTTCAGAAGGGCTTTAAGCCCGATGAAAGCGTTGTGAGCACATTCAGGGGATGGAGCGTCCTGAACAGTATGGGCGCTATCAACGAGCGACCTCCCCAGGAGGAGACGGTCATTCTGCTCAAGGCCTTCACCGCCCTTCAATCGGCAGCCACTTTGATAGTGGATCCGCTCGTAGCCAAAAATCTAAAGGAGATGCAGGGCTTCGAAACAAAGGGCGCCTATAGCCGGTGGCTCTCGGAAAACGTCAAGATACCCGCCGGACAATTTCGTAAGTCGGACATCAATTACACCTTTACGCTTCCCATTGCGGAGCAGGGCGTTGAGCCCTATGCGTCGTGGTACAAGTTGCCGGATGACGCGCTGATAGCGCCTTACAATATTCCCGAGAATATCAATATCATCGTGACCGGCGGAGAGACCAACGCCTTCTGGAAAACAACGGACTTTATCTATTCCATGAGTGTGTCGATAGATAAATGGAGGTAACCTGATTCAGTCAGAAATTGTCTATTCAGCGCCAAAGACCCGGTTGAAATGGGAATGATTCCATCTCATGGAAGAATAACATGGCATGCGCAGGATGGAGGGCTTAAGACGGTTTTTTGAATGAGAAAGGCGTTCACGAGGGGGAAATGGGACTCTTAGAAGGCAAAGTAGCAATAGTCACCGGAGGTGCTAGGGGACTGGGCAAGGCTTATTGCCTAAAAATGGCGGAGGAAGGTGCCAGAATAGTTGTATTAGATATTATAGATAAACAGGCTCAACAAACTGTTGAGGAAATACAGAGAAAAGGCGGGTCGGCTATAGCGTTTGTAGGAGACATCACATCACCCGAGGATACGAAGCGTATGGCTGAAGAGACGGTGAAGCAATTTAATCGGATAGATATATTGGTCAACAACGCCGCAATGGCTTCCGGCATAACGCGGAAGCCTTTCTTTGAAATTCCGGTAGACGAATGGGATAAACTGATGGCCGTCAACTTGAAAGGGACGTTCTTGTGTTGCAGAGCAGTATTTCCTCAAATGAAAACACAAGGGAAGGGCAAAATCATAAACATTTCTTCGGTAGCGGCCTTTACCGGCGGAGGGAATTTTATCCACTATGTAACTTCGAAGGGGGGCATTCTCAGCTTTACTCGAGGCCTAGCCGCGGAGGTAGGTCGGTATGGTATCTGTGTCAATTCGATAGCTCCCGGTGTAATAAATACTGAATCAAGTAGGAGTACCATCGGGGACATTGCAAAGGCAGCCGTGAATCTCACACCGCTAGGACGTTTGGGGCAACCCAATGATCTGGTCGGAGCAGTTATATTTCTATCCAGTGACAACAGTGACTACATCACCGGGCAGACCCTGACGGTGGATGGGGGTAGATATATGAGGTAGGTCTTCAAGAATGTCAATTCTGATGGAGGGTATCAGATCTGGCTGTATGTAGATCGCACTGCTTGGCATAAAGGGGGGGAAGCGGGGGTTCAATGCACAGAAGAGGATTCGGAGACAGGTGCGATACGAAGCCACGACCAATCTACAATTTGGACGTCTTGATATGATCTGGAAAACTGTTCAAGAGACTACCAATTCGTGGACAAGGGTTAAATGAACCTTTTATGTAAAATATTTGATGCGTTGCGGTTAGTCGGGACATGATGCGGCTCTGTTGGGTTTTAAAGGGAAGGAGCGTGAGAGAATGAAAGAATTCAGGGACAAAGTTGCAGTCATCACTGGAGGAGCCAGTGGTATAGGTCGCGGGATGGCCGGGCGTTGCGCACAGGAAGGGATGAAAATTGTTCTAGCCGACGTTGAGGAAAAGGCCCTCACCCAGGCTGAAAGAGAATTGAAGGCTGCAGGAGCAACCATATTGGCTGTAGTGACGGATGTGTCAAAGTCCAGCGATGTCGAAGCGCTTGCTCAGAGAACACTCAACGCGTTTGGAGCTGTGCATCTGCTGTGTAACAATGCTGGCGTTAGTGTGCGCTCCACCATCTGGGAGAGCACCGTGAATGATTGGCAATGGGTCATGGGGGTAAACCTGTGGGGCGTCATCCACGGAGTTCGGATTTTCGTTCCTATTATGCTCGGGCAAACTGCCGAAAGCCACATTGTCAATACTGCTTCCCTGGCGGGGTTAGTGTCTTTTCCTGGCATTGGAATCTATAAGGTAACCAAATTTGGAGTCATCACCCTATCTGAGACTCTCTATCATGAGTTGAAGAACAGAGGGGCTAACGTCAAGGTATCTGTTCTGTGCCCCGGCTTTGTAAATAGCCGATTCTCGAATTCAGAAAGAAACAGGCCGACGGAATTATTGAATGATCATGAGACGCAGGAATTGAGTCCCGAAGCTGAAACGTCGCGGCAAGCTTGGCGTCAGGGGACACGAGACGGGATGATGCCTGAGCAGGTTGCAGATTGTGTCATCAAAGCCATAAGGGAGGAAAAATTCTATATCTTTACCGAAGCTTCTGAAGCGAAGGCCCAGATAAAAGTCCGGATGGAAGACATATTCCAGGAGCGTAATCCAACAGATGTATTTGCTGGGACTGGGCTGAGTTGAGGTTTTAGCAGGGACGTCTCAATCTCCGTGATTGCCCAGTCCCCTATCCTTGTACCACACCCAGAGTTCGACTTGTTGAACCATCGCCTGGCATCATCGTCTCAGGTGCAGGGGGTCGGTAACCCAACGCACTGTGAGGTCTGATCTGATTGTAGTCCTTCCTGCAGTTTTCTATCAGGTCCTAAGCCTAAAAGAGCGTGGCGAAGATTTCCACGTTGAGAAGCTCGTCCCTTAACTTCCCGTTGAATGATCCAATGTCCCCATTCTCCCGCGGGTTCCCAGGCTCAATGTACAGGGTCTTCACCCTACGACCCTTCGCCAATAGGCTATTTTTTGTATGGCCAGAATTCACCGTCCTTTATGATGAGTGGTTCTTCGTTCTCGCCTGTTTGTCCATCATGGTCCGTGGGAGAATATGCAAAATCGCCAATTAAGCCTTGGTATCTGACCTTCTCCATGGCATCTCTTAAGGCAACACGGTTGTCTGTTCCAGCGATCTTAAGTGCTTCTATCACGAGACGCATGGCATCATGTGCGTTTAAATGAAATGGTGAAACCTCGGTCTTGCCATACCTCTCCTTGAGGGCTTTCTTGAATGGATCCCAAAGGTTCTTACGGTACGGGTCGTCAGGAGGAAGCCTGTCGGCGTACCGATCCTTGATGCCAAATATGATCCAACGCCCTCTTTCTACTATCTTTCCCGCCAGTTTCATGAACTCTGGTGTCGGAATAGCATGAGAGGCGACAACGGTGGTCTCTATTCCCAACTGTTGACAGTTCTTGGCAATGACCGACGCTGCCGCTGCATTCGTGTAGAGGATTATTACATCGGGGCGAGCGGCTTTGACCTTGGTCAGTTGGGGGATCATGTTCGTGTCCTTGGGGTCAAAACTTTCGGTGATAACAATGGAACCACCATACTTATCAACGCTCTCCATGATGCCCTTGGCTCCCATCATGCCTGATGCATCCGAACTGTGAAGGAGGGCGATCTTTCTTGCGCCCAGCGTGTTTACGGCGAACTTAAGCATGGTCGGAGAAGAGCGATAGTCTGACAGCGGAAGACGAAAGATCCACTTCTTGAGAGGAACCGTAATCTCATGCCCGGTGCCACTGGCTATATTTGGAACTTGTTCGCCCTCGCAAATAGGGATCATGGCCATGCAAAAGATGGTGAGGGTTGAGCCTATTACAAAAGAAACCTTTTTGTCACGAATGAGTTTTGTCGCCGCGATCGCAGAGTTGGTTGGACTGCTCTGGTCATCTTCAAAATAAACCTCGATCTGGCGTCCTAAGACCCCACCCCTGCGGTTGGCCTCTTCCGCTACGATGGTGATGCCCTCTTTTTGTGGTGTGCCGAAGTTACCGGCCCATCCTGTGATGGCAAGTACAGCCCCTATTTTAATGGGCTCTGCTGCCCCTAAAGGCTTCCCTTCCAAAAACAATAGGAGTGAAAAAACCAAGCCAATCAACCCTACAGTCTTAATCAAAATGGTGACTTTACGTTTCATAAGAATCTCCTCCTTTCATCATTTGATTTATACTTTGAAACCAGCTTGAGCAAAATACATCACTTCAGTCGATCGGTGGATAATCACCAGACCTAACCCGATGAGAGCATAGACGCTACCCTCGGTAACGGCGGAAGCAAAAATTTGGAGGATATATTCAGACATCATTTATCCACCTCGTTTTTCATATAAATGATAAGGACGGTTTGTCCGTATGAAAACATTACCTCGTCGAGTGATACAGGCTTGAGAGAGTTTTTAAACGAAATCACAGGCTGGTATAATTGGGGTAATCCCCTCCGCTGTTCGTGCAGGAAATCTTTTCAGCTCCATTTACCCCGCGATGCGCCTGGATCGTTGGAAAAAACCTTCCGCCTTGAGGAAGATTTTGTGCAGCGCTGATATTTGATCAGCTGTCCCCCACCGTTCAGGATGATCCATTTTTTTATTGATGATTATACCTTTTGCCCCATTTTGTCAATATGAGAACTCCTAGCTGTAATCAGGTATCGGGTATGTCATAAAAGAGTTGCATTTCCCTTTGTTTTTGAGTTAATGATTCTCCAGGTTCAAAAAGGATTTTTATTATCCCGGTCATTGAATGGATCATTTAGCATACTCGAATCATCGGCGAATAATAGCAACCTGTACTCTACGGTATTCCCAGCACCTGTGAACGATACCCGTAGATTATGAACCAGGAGGGATGACATGATACAGAAAAAGATACGAAAGTCGTTGGTTACGGTGCTAAATCCCCAGGGTCGGCCTGCGCCTGAGCTGAAGCCTCGAACCCTATTAAGGGAATCTCCGCACAAAAGGGAGGAAACACACGGGGGCAAGTCTGCAGAAGGGGTGAAACCCTTATCCATGGCCCCCCGCCTTGATACCCTCGAGGGCAAAACAGTATACCTTGTAGATTCAAAGTTCGCAGGAGGATACGAATTCTTGAAGGAGATGCAGGCTTGGTTCTCTAAGAATATGCCAGCCGTGAAGACGGTGCTCAGGCGTAAAGACGGGGACATGTTTGTCGATGATACGAATTTGTGGGCTGAAATAAAGGAAAAAGGCGATGCTGTCGTCTTAGGGGTGGGTGGCTGAGACGCTTGTTCGTCGGCGGTCGCCAGACATTGCAGAACATTGGAACATGAATACGGGATCCCTACGGTTCCTATGACTACTGCCAGGTTTGCAGATCTTATGAAACAGGATTCGGTTACTCATGGAGTGCCCCTGAGATTTAGCTTTCCCCCTTATCCTGTGGTGGGCATGCCGGTTTTCGTACTCCGGCAATACATTGAAGGGCAAGACCCCGTAACCGGCAAGCCGCTCATGCAGGAAGTGATTGATGGGCTCACCCAACCCATCACAGACGAGAAAAGGAAGACGGATTTTCGGAAGATCTCTCGGCCAAGACTGCTAGAACCAGATACCGAGGATAACCTGCAGCGCTTCTTTCTCGAAAAAGGGTGGACGGATGGGCTGCCGATCATCCTTCCCACGGAGGAAAGGGTGGCCGAAATGCTCAAGGGGACGAGCCATGCCCCCGATGAAGTAGTTGGTGCCCTGTCAATCACGGACAGCCTGGTGCCTGAGGAATATACCGTGGAGAAGCTTGCTGTTATTGCGGTCATGGCAGGAGCCAGACCGGAACATTTCCCGGTCATCTTGGCCATCGCCTCAACCCAGGAGGCGGCCTGGCCCACCTCGACGACTTCCTTTGGGAGGATGATCGTCGTGAACGGCCCTATACGCAAAGAGCTGGGTATGAACTCAGGAGTGGGCGCATTGAGTCCTCTCAATTTCGCGAATTCCGTGATAGGAAGAACCTGGACTTTGATGACCATGACCTTTGGGAATGCCAAGGCACCCGAGGCCTTTATGGGGTCTCAAGGAAACAACTCAAATTACAACAATATGTGCATTGCAGAGAACGAGGAAAGAAGCGTCTGGGAGCCGTTCCATGTACAAAAGGGCTTTAAGCCCGAGGAAAGCGTTGTTAGCCTGTTTAGGGGATGGAGCGTTATTAACAGTATGGGCGCCACCAACCAGCGACCGCCCCACGAGGAGACGGTTATGCTGCTGAAGGCTTTTTGCGCCCTCCGTTCATCAGCCACGTTGCTCCTCGACCCGCTCGTGGCTAAGAATCTTAAGGAGATGCAGGGATTCGCTACCAAGCAAGCCTTTTGCCAGTGGCTCTCAGAAAACGTGAAGATCCCTGCCGGACAGTTCACTAAGGCCGACATGAATTATCATTTTATGCTCCCCTTTGCCCAACAAGGCATTGAACCTTATGCAACATGGTACAATCTACCGGATGATGCGGTGATCGCACCCTATAACAAGCCGCAGAATATTAACATCGTTGTCGCGGGAGGGGAAACGAATGCTTTTTGGAAAACGACAGACTTTGCCTATAACGTGAGTGCATCTATAGACCGATGGAGATAAAGAGGATATTACTTCCTCTGATCTGCTGCTGACGGTATTTCCACCTGAGAACCCTCACTTCAACCTGAAATGAATCTTATTTTCGGGAGGAATGATGACTTATCCGAGCGTTTATCCCACCGGGACCACGATCTATGACCCCGAGAGGTGCTGGAGCGGTTATACACTCTTCCAGGCAAAGGAAGTCGGCGCTCTCCTGGTCGACATGAACGGGACTGAAGTCAAATTGTGGAAGGGGTTGCATGGGTTCCCGAACAAGATCCTTCCGGGCGGATACGTCATG
>Ga0102851_10002381_pt1 | contig 11308 bp, 4 predicted proteins | sample Mud3Dept3metaG_FD_79558 | JGI IMG/M metagenome (GOLD analysis project Ga0102851, IMG submission 79558) | Freshwater wetland microbial communities from Ohio, USA, analyzing the effect of biotic and abiotic controls - Mud 3 Core 4 Depth 3... | ecosystem: Environmental > Aquatic > Freshwater >...
ACTGATCTTTCAATTCTGACCTCAGCATATTCCACGTCATATCCCCATGGAACTTTGTTGTCAGGAACATTCTTCTGAATATTCTTCTGAAATTCGTCATTTGCTGCGGAGAGCCAACCGGCAGATCCGATCAAAGCACTGGTAGCCAAGCCTTTTTGCATAAATTCTTTACGTTTCATAATAATTAATTTAAATTAAACAATAATCTAAACTCTTACATTTTCAGTCTGGTTTATGGTTGTCCATTTATCCAAAAACCACACCTTAAATTTATACCTTTACTTGTATACTTCTGTCTAACGATTAGCATTTTTGAATACGTCACATTTTCCCGGCACACCCTGAAACTCATCAATGCTGATAACAGGGTCTTTGGCATAAACCATGTTACTGGTCCATTACAGAACCATCTTCATTCAACCTGGTCTTAATCCGGCGCGGCCTGAAAGGATGCAGTTTTTGAGCATCATCTGCCAGTTCCACGCCAATACCCGGTGCGTCAGGAACGATCAGAAAACCTTTTTCCAGTTTCAGGGCGCCTTTAACAATTTCACTTTTAGGCGGCTCGTTTTCACCTCTCGGATATTCCTGCAATGCGAAATTTGGAATACAGGCTGCAAGCTGAACACACGCGGCTGTACTGACAGGACTTAAGGGATTGTGAGGCACAACCTGAGCATAATGTGTTTCAGCAAGTGCAGCGATCTTTTTACAGTTTGTCAGTCCTCCGGCCATGCAAATATCGGTCCTTACATATTGGACAGCTCCCCTTTCCAGCAGAGTTTCAAATTGCTGAAGGGTAAAGAATCTTTCACCTGTTGCAATGGGAATATTTATTTTTCGTGCAATCAGGTCCATGGCATCCAGGTTGTCGGGAAGTATAGGGTCCTCGTAGAAGAAAGGGGTATATTTTGCTATACCTTCAGCCAGTGAGACTGCCTCGGCTGGAGTAAGCCTCCTGTGAATTTCAATGCACAGATCCACTTCATTGCCTACAGCTTCCCTGTAGCGTCGCACGGTATCAATGGCGTCCTGAATTTTGTCAACATAGGTTTTAAAATATGGAATATCTCTTGATTCGTCGAGGAAAGGAGTAAGATGTCCCACGGCTGTAAAGCCCATCTTTTTAGCGTCAATGCATCCCTGAACAAGTTTTTCCTTTGTATCACCCAATACATGATAATAGACACGGGCTTTATTCCGGGTCTTGCCCCCGAGCAATTCATAGCAGGGTACTCCAAAGTACTTTCCTGCGATGTCCCACAATGCGATGTCAATGGCGCTGAGTGCTCCCATAATGGCTGCTCCTGTAAAATGAGTGGATCTGTACAGATACTGCCAATGATGCTCGATCCGTAACGGATCCTGTCCTATCAGGTAACTTTTAAAGCTATCAACGGCAGCGCCTGAAGCTTCCAGAAATCCCCATGCTCCGGATTCACCCAGGCCGGTGATACCGGTATCGGTAAATACCTTCACAAAAAGATAACTATCGATGGGCAGTACCCTGATATCTGTTATCTTCATTTTACTCCCCGTGATACCATGAAGGACATTAGTCCCTGTCAGTGATAGCGCTCCAACAGTGAGGAGGTCTTTTGCAAATTTTCTTCTGTTCATATTATTAATATTAAGTTTATGAAATAATCAAAACAATCCCCAATCTACGCCGGTCAACTTGCTTCATTATTTTGAGTATTAGCTGTGAATTGGAAATATTTATAGTTGGCTTTTATTAATATAAAGTTATAAAGTCAAATGCACAAAACAAGAACTTTTCCATCTTTAAATTTCAGATATCTCAGCCATGATTCAAGAAATCCATTCGGTAATTTACCAATAATAACGATCAATTATTTGTTAATGCAAAAAGCCCCCGGAGCTGATCTCCTGGGGCTTGTGATAATTATGTACAATTAAACACAATTATACCTCGGGAGTTGATTATTTTTCAGGCAGGTTCAGTTTTTTCACAAATTCTTCCCAACGGGGATCATCATGAAATGAATCCCAATTATGGTTTTTCACCGTCCATGCTACCCACCCATGGTGCGGCTCATAATTAAGCCATTTGAAAGCTTCATCTTTTCTCCCTAAGGCTGCATAAATTTCCGCGCGTTGCAATGCATTAATTGGAGTTATCTCTCGTTTTTCAATTTCACCAAGTAATTTCTTTGCTTCCTCGAGATGACCTGTAGCGATATATGTTAAACAAAGGACATTTAGCCAGACAGGGTAAAGTTCTGCGAGTTTTTGATGCATTTTTATAGCTTCCTCCTTCCTGCCCATATCCAGATATGTTGAACCAAGCACAAGATATCCGATAGGATAATCTTTTTGAATTTCAAATGATTTAAGGGCTTCCTGAATCGCTTCATCATATCTTCCGGCAACTTGATATAAACATCCCAGCCAGGCCGTATGGAGTGGATTGAAAGGATCATACTTTTGTGCAAGTTTATGTTCAACTATTGCCTCATCCATCCGGTCCCACAGGTAAAGGCCCCATGAATAATGGTAATGAGCCATATCCAGGTTCGGATTTAATTCCAGTGCCCGTTTAAAATGTTTTTCCGATTCCGTAAATTTCCAGGATTTATAGAGGTATGCTATAGCCAAAGCAGCATGGACTTCAGCGATTGCAGAATCAAGCTTCATTGCTTTCAAGGCATATTCTTCCCCTTTTATCAATGCATCTCCGGGATCGAGCGGACTATGGGCGATTGTCAGATAACCCAGCGCAAGACCTGCATTGGCAAAAGCATCCTCAGGAGCAATCCTTACCGCTTCATGAAGATACTCCAGTCCTTTTATTCTTCCTTCCCTCGTCGATTTTTCTATTTCAGACATTCCCCGGGTATATGCTTCTAATGATTGCGGATTAACCTGGCGTGGCTGCGATAATTTTACCAGATCCTGCGGCAATAGATCAAGGCCTATTTTCTGGGCTATCTGTTCTGCAATGGTTCTATGAACTAAATGAATGTTTGTCCGATTGATGGAATAATTGTTTGCCAGGACAGGCCTCTCTTCGGGAAATATCTGGATCAGCCTGATCATAATTTCCTCAAGACCTCCCGAACCTAATACAGATCCTTCTATCAGGTAATCCACACGGGCTTCCTTTGCTATTTTGGATAATGACATCCTGTCTTTCTCCAATACGGAAGTTGTACGCGAACCTACTATTCTTAATGGTTTTACCTGGCTTATTTTTCCTAACTCCTGATATGAAGCCTCATGGTGCATATCAGCCAGATAATCATTTGAAACATCGCCGGTAAGATTTTTAAAGGGCATTAAAGCAACCGACTTTTCAACAATTGTATTGCCTGGTCCCTTGAATAATTTCGGAAGAACAAGTATTCCGGCAATTATTAGAATTGCAACAATAGCAAAAGATGTCAAATATTTCCATTTACCTTGTCTGGCAGGTACCCGGATTCCCCTTCTGTGATCTTTCCCGATCTCCTCCGATGGTTTACCATTCTGAATCTTTTCTTTATCAGATCCACCTGGTTCTGTTAATAATCCCGAAATAATCTCCTGGATGGCATTACCCACTTTATTTATCTGATTCCGGTACTTGGTCTTGTTCAGATTGATCTTTTCATCATCATCAGGTTTGAGAGGTCTGTTAACCCCCGGTTCTGCATAAACAAACTCAACACCACGAAGAAATCCGCCAAGTACCGTTTCGCAGAGCTTTATATCTGCGTTATTCAGATCGTAAATCCGAATCGGCAGAACCCTGTTTGCTACATTACCGCTGGGCAGTTTCACTTTCAACCCGAACCGATCCTGTGAAGCCTGATCAACAAAGGCCTTAAACTCATGTTCCCATGCAAATGATTTAGGATCGCAATAGGTGCGTGAGATAACGGGAATAAATATCAGGCACTTCAATTTCTCTTCCAGAGAGGCATCTACATCGTGTGTTTCAAGCAGTCCGTCATGAGGGTTGATATCAAAATAGATGCTTATTTCTTCCTTGAAGGTTGCCTCCAGTTCCTTCCTGAGGTTGTCAACAAACTCCGTTACCCAGCCATCATACTTGTTATCCTTCTGGCGGTAGCTGATAAAAATATCGTATTCGTAACCAGGAATGAAACTTGCCATATAATGTCTGTTGATTTAATTATCAAAATTAAATCATATTAAAGCCAAAGTCAAATTTATTTTAATCGGACATATACACGCTTAAAATGGAGCGAATCGATCACACAACAGTGTAAGGCAGGTAAAATTAAGGTAACAAATAACAGGCTATCTATATAAAACAATAATAGCAGGGCGGTATTTCGGGTTTAAGAAGGTTTTTTACAGGCAAAGATTTTTTCATTTCTTCTTTTCCATACCGCCCATTCTATTTAAAGCAACTGTGGTTGCATAAGTGGAAAACAACCTCATGACCGTGTGAATTTTATAACTGGTCATTGGTCAGTTACCGGAGCTTCTCATTTCACCCAGAAGATATGTAACGACGGCATCTGTTAGATCCTTGTCGGCATTTTGAGTGAACGGGGAAACCCTGGGTTCGTATCCTTCATGCCTGTACTCTGCCTCCGATACAAGATAACCAAACCAACCGTTAGTATATCCAAAATAAAATGTAAAGGGAAATGGTGAGCGATTCCTTACTTCATTTGATATTTCACAGAACAACTCGACCGGAGCACTCCAGATTGCAATGTCTTCATTTATCCTGAGAAAACGTATTGGAAGTTTTACCATGTGAACGCCGGCTTTTGTTAACCGGGTAAAGTTGCCACAGTCTTCTGGCCAGTCCATTCCGGTTTTTCTGGGCGTTTCAACTATTACAGATCCGGTGCGCAGGCTGACCTTGTCCCTGATGTCATAGATCTTTTTATTGGCGTCCAGTATCTTATCTCCAAGCAGCACACGGAATTCACTTAAATGTCCGGCTTTGGGGGATGGATAGACGCTGTAAACAGGAGCAAGATTACCGGCTGCACCATTGATAAAAATTAAAGGAACTCCCGTCTTCTGTTCAACATATTCAGAGACTATTCCCGGTGCATCACCGCTTATTTGCAGATGTGAACCACTCATAACAGTCCCATGAACAGGATAATTGGCTATCAATGCCATCGGAGTACCGTCTTCCTTTTCAATCCTTAACAGTCCTATCCTCCGGTCAACAGGACCATCAGGATTCAGCCCGAGAGAGGCTTTCCCGTCAACATCAATAGCACGCCTGTTGATGTTAGCCTGCGAAAAACCCCAACCCGCACCCAGCCGGGCAGGAATAAGCTTAGTCTGTGCTTCTTTGATCCCGTCGATCAGCTTTTGCACAACCAAATCAGTGTACTCCTGATCAATCTCATGCTTGTTGCGTTCACCCATATATATTTTATATAATCCGGGTGTGCCTACCTCAGGAGCTGAATGAGTGTGGGTTGTGGACCACCAGAAATTTACAGGGCTGATCCCAAATTTACTATTGATTAATTCAGCCACACGGTCATATTCTACCGGTGAAATAATACAAATTTCAGTTGAGACCAATAGGAATTGTGTATTACCATCATCCAGAATTACAAGTCTGTGGTAGATACGGTCGTGAATACCCGTTGATTTTCTCTCCTGATAACCCATCAGGTGCTGGGGATTTTCAGGAGTAATATCTGTTTTCACTACTGCTGCACGAAATTTTTTTATTTCATTGTTGTTGGCAGAAGAAGTGGTCTGGTTATATGAATTATACCCGTACAATAAGATTATGATAAAAACAAAAAACCTTTTTAGCTGCATTGTATTACATTTATAATATTGATTCAAACTTGTGAAAATTCTTAATCTGTTTAATTAATAAACATCCTTAAGATATTGTATTCCTTTGTGTTACTTAATGATAACCTTTGAGAGACTTTGTGGGAAAAAAAATTTAACCACAAAGGAACTCAAAGGATTACACAAAGGATTCACAAAGTAAATGAATAATAAAAGTTAAAACATTCAGACTTGATATCATTTTTTAACATTTTTTATTTCTGCTATATAACCATTGACACACCCACAACAATCTATTCAGTTTTAAGATCCATATGATTTGTGCCGCCGCTGAATACCGGTATCAATTCAGGTTTGCCCCTGAGTGCCCCTTCCAGGCTCAGAAGAGCCAGAGGTTCAATTGCATTGAAACGGGCATTACCTTTGTCCCTTTCTGTCAGGAAAAATCCATCACGGTAATTGTTCTTTAAAATATTATCACCAATAACTTCGGCTAATTTCAGGAAGGCCTGATCTTCAGTAGCTTTATTCAGCTCCAGCAATGCAAAAATTGCATACGGATTGGAATTATCCGTTGCCAGGTTCAGCTGAGTATTTTGGCCTGGTCCAGGTCCCGGATCACCCAGCTGAAGACCTTTGATAATTGAACGTACCACCTTCCAGATATCAGGGTCTTTGCTAAGCCTGTATGCCCTGGCATAAGAAAAAAGATATAATTCATCAGCCCTGGAAGGCTTTAATACCCTGCCCTGCGGGCCGTAATAACCTGTGCGGGAGAAAGCATAGTCTGTCAGATCTGTACCGTCAGCCCACATCGGACGAAAACTATTTTTTTCCGCGTTGTAACCGTATCTGGCATAAGCCTTAAGTCCTTCGACTGTCCATTTCAGAAATTCTTTTCCATTATCTCCCAATCGTTCAGCCAGTTCCATCTGCATGAGAGCAGGCACCGTGTACATTCCTCCCTCGAAAAGGGCCCATCCTTCAAGAGCAACGCCAGGGAAGTCTCTGCCAAACTGGTTCTCAGCACGGTCACCATAGCCGGAGAAAGTTAGTAATCCTGTAAGAGGTCCTTCCGGAGGCTGGTTATGCCTGGTGGGTTTGCTGAACTGATACGCACCCAGACCGGTCACAGGATGTCTTGCTCTGACGTATTGTTCCGCCAGCAGTTTTGACCATTTTAGTGCACCTTCTTCACCATTCAGCAAATTCAGGATACCTCCTGCATAGATAAGGTCAGAACCGGTATTTAAGAAAGTAAGACCGTCTGCCTCAAAAAAAGGTTTCTGTTGCTTGAATTCATTTTCCCACAGTTTACTTTCTTTTTTGTTAAATCCGCCATGACGGTTAAATTCCAGAGTTTCCCAGTTCAGAACATGAGCATTCCAGAAAGCTCTTATAAATCTTGACGTAGCTTCCCTGTCCACATCCCACATAAGCTCATAAAAGGGAAACACATCCTTCAGTTCGTGTGAGTGTGAACCGGTCCGCCATGCATGCCCTATAGGCTTGAATGTTCTGAGGTCAATCAACTGATGGCCGCCCCAGCGCAACAGCCCGGATTCACTTGTCAGTGAATCAAAATGAAACCGGATTGACTTTTCTGCAGCTTCACGGTACTTCTTATCACCAGTTAAATTTGTAAGTCCGACCAGGGTTCTGAAAAGATTTTGCTGACTGGCAAGATTATGAATTATCCAGTGGTTGGCAGCACCTCCTTCTCCTCTGACCCCCGGTTTACCATCATAAACATATTCGATCGGTTCCCCGGTATTTACATTGATCCCATCAGCAAGCAAAGGTGTATTATGGCCACTCCAGCGATCAAGACCTTTCTTAAGTACATTATCAGCAAAGGTCTGAACTGCTTTGAGCCGCTCACTTTTAATATCTGTATTCCCGTTCACGAAAAGGTTCATTGCCTCGGGTGATCCATACATTGTAAGACCGTATGTTTTACCGGAACCCGGTGCGGTTTTCGGACCCTTTACCAACCGTGCAAACTTTGCATCCCATGCTTTCTTAAGGATTCGCAGCTGTTCAGGATCATTATTAAGCATAACACTGTTAACAACAGCCATGATCGTTACGCCGATCTGCCCGATTGGTTTTGTGGCAGGGCATGACGTATAGCGCCAGTCACCGATGAAGTCGTTCCAGGTATCATTATTGAGGAAATTAATTCCCCTGAGTACTGAATTGGGAATCCGGTCATCGCCGGTAAGCCTGTAGTAATAGCTTAATCCGTTCAGTCTGATTGAATTAATAAAGCCTGCCTCGCCAACATGTGCCACAAGGCTTTTATCCTTATTCCCAACAGGCACACAATAGCAATGTCCCCAGGGAAGGCTGTACAGCCATCCGCCGCAGTTGGGATTTTGCTCAATCAATGCATCATCGGCAATTCGTTTCATAGCCTTCAGGCAACGCTCTGAGGGATTGATTTTGTACTCACCTGCCAGAGCCAGCATCGTCCACCCGCTTTCCCTACCGACATGGCTGCGTCCTTTAAACTGAAATAGGCCATCCTCCGTAAGCTTCATCAGATTATCCCCAATCCGGTTAACCGATTCTTTAACCCATGGATCACCGGTCAGAAGGTAATATTGTGCCATGCCAAGGGTAAAAATGTGACCCAGGTTGAAAGGATCCAGGCACAGATAGGGATCAGGATTTCCGCTTCCGATATCTTTTGCCACATAGAGCTCCTTTATTTTTTCAACAGGATGAAAGCCACCGACATGCCCGATGCTGTGTTCGTGCATCATGCCCGGTCTTGACGGATAAGCTTTGGATTCCCAGCGGGCAAAATAGTTCTTCAGCTCCGGATTGACGAAATGTACGATATCCACTTCGCTTAAATGACGTGCAGTTTGTTCACCAACATAGAAATATTTCGGATCGCCTGTCCTGGCAAATTGAGTAAGGATATGCAGCGGAGTGTCGTACTCATGATTACCCCAGTTGACTCCCCTTTCGCCCCACCAGTCACCCCAGTTCATGGCACCGTAGTCACGCTGTTCACGGATCGAACGGCAATATCCCTCGAACTGATTATCTGCCCATATATCATATCCGGCCATTCCCCTGCTGCCTGCAGGAGCGACAAAACCCCATTCCCCGGTAGCTATAGCCTGGACCGGATCAGCTGCCGCCACCAGGCTCATATTTACCGATCTGGCAAGATCATCCCCATTACCTGAAAGGTCTATCCATACCTGCCAGCGACGCGATTGTCCTTCACGCAGCCGGTATGAATTGCCTTCGAAGAGGTAATCATGTTTGTACCATGGTTCCATGTGTGCGAAAGTGCCCTCTTCAAACTTCGGGAAAAGTCCAAGCCTGGCAACTTTTGAGTCAACCTCGAGGCTTTTTGGCCATTGCTGCCAGAAATCACGAAGTGCAATTGCCATTGCACCCTTACCGTCATTTATCTCCATCCAGCCGGGAGCTTTCCCGCCTTTCCCTGAAGCTCCTTCAAAGCGATAATTCTCATCGTCAACCTGGAATAACCTTACAGGTGAACCTGAAGAAGGTGAACCACTCCATCCGGGGTTACCTCCGATAGAGGCAGAACGTATGGGATTAAGAGGGATGAATTCAAGACTCAGATCGTTGATATACCGGATCATATCATTATCGGAGTTGATAAGGATCTGCGGCTCAAGGTAAAACTGTGACATACCAGCATAAACCGAAGCACGCAGACGGAAATCAACCACCCTTTGCTTTTCGGGTGTGCGGAATGACCCTGAGAGAAGCAAGGTCGATCGTAATTTGCCGTTCGTCTCAACTTTTGCCGATTCAACTACTCCCTCGCATCGCTTTCCCTGCTTATCGGTAAATACCAGCTTTACATCAAAGCGATTTGAGATCCGCAGCAAAGCACCCGGGACAGTTGTAAGCTTTACAGCACCTGATGATGCTGATGTTATTTTCCCCTGCAGTGTTTTTACAGGACTGGAGGGTTGTGCTTCCCGGATTTTCGGATCCCATACCAGGCGAAAATGGTCCGAACCATTTGACTGTGGTCTGGCCTGGAAATCGAGCAGTATCCAACGAACACTTCCATCCTTCCAGCGGGCCAGGACCTCATTCTGGAATGGGACCGGCTTATTGTTCTTATCCAGAAGTACAAAGCGGCTGCCTGAAGGCGCAGCACCTTCGGCAAGAGGGATACCTCCGGTTACCGGCCGCTGCAAGTTCAGTCCTGCGGTTTCCTTAACAGTGATATCCGCGTACTGCTCAGGTGAATCTGGTACTGAAACAGGTTCAGGTGTCATCCCGGTCGTAAAAATCAAAAGTACCAGGATGCCGGTGATTGGCAGAAAGGATAGCTTCTTCATGATTCTATATTTTATATCTGATTTTTATTCTCTATGGTTTATTCCGGTTTATAACAAAACAAAGCCTACAGGTGATCCATTGAATATATACACACCCGCATTTATGGGAAAGGTTTAAATCTATTTCAGGGCTATCAGGTATCTTGCTTTACTATGGTTGCACAACAATGGAATTTTGCGTAAATTTTATACCACGGTCCCTGAAGACCAGCGTATCATTTATCTGATGAGTATATGTTCCGTCATCATAGGTATATGAAAGATACATAGACTGCCATTTAAGTCCTGTCCATTTTTCAGAACTGTTCGCTATATCATAATATTGTCCCGTACCGGTTACGGCATTGGTCAGGCCGGGTCTGGGCGTTATCGTTATGGCGCCGGGGGTTCCCTTGTCGTTTGCAAATTCGATCACCATTGAGTAACTGGCACCTATCTGATTACCGACACCATTGGTTATAACTTTTTTTCTGCCAATTGTAGCCAGCTTTATTAATGCATCCTTCTCAACATAGCCCTGTGGATTACGGAAAATAATTGTATCCTCAATAACGCCGGTTGCGGTTGTGGTTCTTATGTCACGGCCTCTGTGCAGGTATGTACCATGATATGCATTAACATAATTTATACCATACATTACCCAGTATTTAGGGCTCTTATTGGATACCCAGTTACCTACAATCCGTGGATCCGGATTTGATATTGCCTCCTGACCGCTCAGTATACTGTCAGCTGATGTATCCGTGATTTTTAGCGGGATAACATAACGCCCTGTTATGGCAATAGTGTCATTAAAAAACTGATCTGTCAGCTGGACACGGATCATGCCGTTAAAATCACCTTTTGGTATAGTGACTGTACCGGTGGGACTCAGGGTGTAATATGAAGATGGAAGAGATTCAATCTTATTATCTTCAGTATATACCTGAGGTGATGTCAGGGTATAAACCTTATCAGTCAGAGTATTATCGACAACATAATCAACCGTCCAGTCTTTCTTGTTTTCATACATGCCGCCAATACTGACACCAATATCAAATTTATATTCCTTATCGAGGGAGTTATCTATCCTGTCTTCTCCGAGTGAGAGCGTTCGGACTGGAAGCTGATATGGAAAATAAACCGCATTATAATCAAAGTCAGGAAAGCTGATCGGCTGGTTTTCACAAGCCGCAATCCCAATAATTAATATTATTAAAATAAATATC
>Ga0102851_10002382_pt1 | contig 11304 bp, 11 predicted proteins | sample Mud3Dept3metaG_FD_79558 | JGI IMG/M metagenome (GOLD analysis project Ga0102851, IMG submission 79558) | Freshwater wetland microbial communities from Ohio, USA, analyzing the effect of biotic and abiotic controls - Mud 3 Core 4 Depth 3... | ecosystem: Environmental > Aquatic > Freshwater >...
AAACGATGGCGGAGGGAATCATTGAAGCTTCAGGAGGAGCCGCGAAGCTCCTCGCCGTCATCGAGCTCGAGAGGGCCCGCGACGTTGAGGGCATTGTCAAGGACAAGCTGACACCCAAGAGGGAACACAAAGAAGAAGATGAGTAAAGGGTTTGCAGTGCGGATCGTCAGATCCCTGAATACAGGTCCGCTGCCAGAGCAACCGTGATGGCGCCAGACCCTCCGGTTCTGCCGAACTCGGAAACGACGAAGTATATCTTGTAGGGATAGAGGTTCATCCAGAACCCGAATTGGCTGACCGTGCCCTGAACGGCTGTCAGGTTACACGTAACAATGTCCGAGAAGCCGTCTCCGTTCACATCCACGACACCGAACAGTGTTGGAGCGGTGTTCGTGAGCAAGGCATTGCCACTTCTGACATACATGTTGGCGTTCGTATGCGACCATTGAGACAATGCTGACGCGTTCTGGAAGACCTGCCAGAATCCGTCTCTCGCAGCGACTATTTCCAGCCAGCCCGATCCATCAATGTTGCCTGCCCGTACACAGGTGTATGTCGTCGTGGCCGAAACCTGAGTCCTAGAGTTCATGTAGCCGCCAAATATGTTCGAGAGCACCGCTACGAAGTCGATCTCCACTTGGTCAATCGTGTCTCCGAGTGCTGTGGATGCATCGGTGAACTTGAGGTAGAGCGGCTTATTGGCGACATTGGACGGCAGCGAGAATGTGTAGTTCTTCCATGAGTTCAGATAGACTGCGAACGCAAAGGTGTACGACCCAAGGCCACCCACGTCAGTGGAGTACCACACATAGTACGGCTCTGTCGTTGTTGGAGCAAGCCTGGCATACACACACAGCACTTGCTGTGGATCGCTGGATAGAGTTCCGGTGATCTTCGCCCTGATATCTACCCTGCCCGTCGAATCTGGCGGCTCGTCCTCTGACAGCAACCATGAGCTCCCGCCAATCGCCTGAGTTCCTGAGATATCACCCGTCTCAACATGACCGTACTTCACATATGGGTTGAAACCAGAAACGCCGGCGTCGAGCTTGGTCACTCCAGGTGTGGGGTTGTTCGAGTAGTAGTTGATCCACACGCCGTTCATGTTTGCCATACCGCCAGTGCCTGTGGTCAGGATATCATACTTCCCGTCTCTATTGACATCAGCAATGCTGAAGTCGACTATCCCTGAAGAGCTGTCAGGATCGGGGATCTTCGCAATCTGAATTGGGTTGGAAGTGCCCCATTTGGACAGGTCGTGGACATATATCTTCGATCCAGCGAGGATTATGAGATCAGCCTTGCCATCTCCGGTCATGTCCATGAGAGAGATTTTCCTCACAACTGTGGCGGCATAGTCCTTGTAGAGCTCGGGCTTCGATCCATAGGTGTTGTTGTATAGGACGATCTTGTTGGCGGTCGAGACAGTTACGATGTCCTTCGCCCCGTCTCCATTTATGTCACCTACCGCGATCCAGCGGATGTTGTTTCCCGCATCAGACGCCAACCTAGCGATTGTGCTCGGATCCTGCCATCTTCCGTAGCTCGCCAAGCTGTTCTTGTAGTACATGAGCGTGGCCGTGTAGTCTTGGCCTAGGAGAATGTCCTTGTTTCCATCTCCGCTGATATCGCCTGTGGCGAGAGCCACGGTCGTGTAGGTGGTCTTGTCGCTGGGCGTGTTGGTGTACGTGAACAACGCGGTCTGCGTGAAGAAGTTGTTGTTCTCGATGAAGGTCAGGTATGATTTCATGTCGAAGTTGTTGTGACCTATCGCGATGCCGTCTGTGCCCACAAAGAAGTCCGCCCTGGAACCGAAGCCCTTGATATAGATCTGCTGGGAGAGTGAGTATACTCCTTCGTTGGCGTCACTGAACTTGGAGATGAACACAGTATATGCATTGGTCGATGACAGCCACTGGTTTCCGTTATTGTATCTCAGGTCGATCGTGAAATCATAAGCGCTCCCGTTGGCACTCTGAGTCAGCGCGCTGATCATTGAACCAGCCGGCGGCTTGCCGTAGAGTTCAGCTCCTCCCGACATGTCTGAGATCCTGACCTCCTCGGCCACTGGGGACGGACTTGCCTGAGTGTCATCCACGTCGACACTCGCGTAGACCTGGTAAGTTCCTCCGGATATCTCGAATGGGGTTGTCTTGTTTCCCCATATCGTCGATCGCGAAGACTCCTTGAACAGCCAGACAGTCGGTATGAAGTTGAAGGGAGAATCTGTCTGGTTAACTATGATGTGCTGCCTCGTCTGGAACCTTTTTACGCTCTCGCTTGTAGCGCCCGAGCTAGCGAGATAGATATCTATCGTGTATGAGCCGGGAGGCAAAGAAGTGTAAGATTCCGGCGGGTCCCAAGCTGTAGAGAACACACATTCGAAGACAAACGCGCCTCCTCCCGATATGACCGGATAAAACGGAATGGAGCTGCTGCTCGTGCCATTGTAGGTCGGAACGTAGATGGACCCGGTCCTCGTGTCTGTCAGAACCACACGGTTCTCACCGAGCACGTTCGTCATGTACAGGCTGGCGACCCTGATGAACACCAACGATTCCTTCCAGAATGATGTTTGTGGCTTGTTGGTGTTTGGGGTCCCTGGATTAGATTCGTTCTCTTCATAGATACCGAATCCTGCTCCCGTAGTCGGGCTTGTCCAGGTCAGATACGCGGGCAAGCCGCCCTCACCGGGATAGCTGCCGTTGATGAACTGGGGTTCGTACGGGGCTATGATATCTGTCGGCAGGATGGTTATGTCGATGGTGTAAGTGGATACTGTTTCGTGACCTTTCGAGTCGCTGGCATGTATGATTACGACAGCTCCGTCCAGGTCCTCCGCGTCGTATAGCATCTTCATGGGTTGTGAGGTCACATCCCAGACAAGGAAGTACCATTCAAACCACCCGCCCAAAGGCCCGGCAGATATCGGGGTCTGAGGGGACCTGTGGTGGCCAATCGCATAGCCCTGGAACATGGATGAGTTGATCCAGACTTCTGAAGTGTCGAGGTCGCCGTCAACGTCGCTCACATACACATACAGTGTGAAGTTGTCTCCTTCCTTCACTAGGTCAGCGGACTGCGTCAGACTGTTGGAGTCAATGTACCTCTGCAATATACCCGGTGGATTGCCCCCAGAGCCGCCAGTCACCTGGCTGGTCCAAATGGTGGTGGCCTTGTCGAGATCAATGACCGACACGGCCACCGTGGAAGTGTAGGACATGCCTGTGATCTCCTTCCTCCAAGTGACGCCGGTCGACCAAGTGGGACGACTCCAATCGGTATCGTTGTCCAAGTAGTACGGGAAATTAGTGCTGTCTCTCTGAACTAGAATAAGCGTCTGGCTTGATTGTAGGATGGCTCCTCCGGCGTGAGTAACCGTCAGATTCGCTCTTGACCCTCCTGCGGAGAACGATATGCTCGCAACGAAATCGACCTTTGTAGTCTGCTTAGGAACAGGGATCGTGTTCACGAACGCGATTATGCTTGTGAACAAGACCACTGTTATCAACAGAATCAGGATGTTGCCTATGACGTCGGAAACACCGCTCTTCTCAGACCAAGACTTGCTCTTCCTGCGTACGAAACTCATAACCTCTGTCCTCCGGGGGAGAGAGAACAATCTGCCTGCTCTGATGCGATTCAACGTGATGGACCGTATTTAAACGTGTTGAGGTCATTACCAGCTACCAGTCACCGTGCCAGCTGTTCATCCCACATCATCAGGGATCTGCGACCGAAACCATCACGATTATATAAGCACAGGGGCATCATGCGAATTGATGGCGGAACCTGGCCAGCTGAGCGTCAACGACAAGGTGCTCCTCCACCTTTCGAGATTCGTCACTGACATCCCGCCCGACGAGTACCCGACTGAGACGACGCAGGCGGGAATAGCAGTTGCCATAGGCATATCGCGCACGCATGTGCCGCGGGCAGTCAAGGGCTTGACCAGGGATGGCCTTGCGACAGAGCTGACGGCCAGGGTGAAAGGGCATGAGAGACGCATGAATGTGTACACTCTGACGCCCGACGGCTCGAGAAGGGCGGATGGCATTTGGAAGACTCTCCTCGATGTACCATTCTCGGTCAGGTCAGAGGGTAGGACATCGCTGATGACGGGAAGAGACATCGAGACCAGGTTGGGAAGGAAGAGAGCGATCGACGCCGTGGCGCGGATCAGAGATGGTTTGGTGGAGATGAACGGCCGGATCAGGGCCCCTGTGCGCATCTTGGACAGGGCTCCCCGGGCAGAGCGATTCTATGGCAGAGAGTCCGAGCTTCAAGCCATGGAGGAGTTCTTGAGCTCTGACTCCAGAGTGATGGTACTGCTCGGGAGTCGAGGGTATGGTACTACCGCGCTTGCAAGCAAGTTCGCCGAGGGGCAGGAGGAGGCGGACATCATCTGGGTCAGCCTGACGGAGACCGTGACGGTCCCTGGGATCGAGAATACGCTTATCGGGTTCGGCAAGAAGATTCGTAGCTCAGTCAATTCCCTGACCGAAGTGCTCGGCCTGGAGAACTCGATTCTGCTCTTTGACGACTACTTCCAGGTGGGGGAAGATGTGGTTGAGTTCTTCTCTTCAATTGTCGAGACTCCTGGTGAGGCAAAGGTCATCATCACCGCGCGCCAGGAGACCCCAGCATACAACTGGTTCTACCACAAGAAGCATATTGACTCTGGCTTGGTCCAAGAACTGAAGGTCAAGGGGATCGATCAGGAGAGCGCCAAGCGTCTTCTAGGGAACGACAAGATACCAAACGATGCGCTGAGGAGAGTCGTCACAATGACGAGGGGGCAGCCATTCACGCTCAACATGCTCCGAAACGGGGACGAGAAGGGGTTGAAGAACAGCACCGTCCTGACACTCGAGGAAATCAGGTACCTGATGATTCTAAAGGACAAGCGCGAATGATCCTCAGTACTCTATGCCCATCCGCGCTCCGAGTCCCTTCTCGTGCGGATGTTTCTTGTTCTCAATTACAGACACGTAGTCCGCAACTTCTATGAATTCCTTGGGCGCGTCCCGTCCGGTAAGAACTATCTCGATGCCGCTCCTCCTCGCCTTCAATATCTCGATGACCTCGCGAGTCGGAATCAGGTGATACGCACAGGCCACGTTGACCTCGTCCAGGATCATCATAGCACACCCGCCCTTTACCATGCTCTCCTCGGCAAACTTCAATGCCTTCTCGGCCATCCCCTTGTCTTCTTGAGTCACACTCTTTGGATTCACGAACCTGCCCGTGCCGAACTGCCACACATCTATTCCTCCGAGGCGCCAGGCTGCGAGCAGTTCTCCGGTTGTCTCCCCCGATTTCATGAACTGAATGACGCAGACCTTGAGGCCGTGCCCAGCTGCCCTCATGGCCAGTCCGAATGCTGCGGTCGTCTTCCCTTTGCCTGGACCGGTTATCACATGGATCTTTCCAAGCTCTTCGCTTTCGGGCATCAAGACCGCAATGACATTGCACATAGAAGAATCCAATCCAACTTCGGAGGCTTCTGGCTTCAGACTTGCTTGTCCCTGTCTTCGATCAGCGAGAATTCGCGCTCCAGATACCCGAGCTGTTGAGTCTCAAGCGTTCTTGGGTCCACGGGCACGAGCAGGAAGGACCCGGTCATGGCAACTTCCTCGTTCGTGAGCTGGAGAGCCTTCATGACAGGGGCGAATCCATTCTCTGTTATCAGGTATTCAAGTCCGTCCAGGAGCACCACCGATCCTGGGTTGGCCTTTATGAAATCGGAGATTGTGCTGTGCATCTTCATCAACCTTGTCGGCTCGAGGCTGATGATCCCTCCCATAGGCTTCGATGTCTTCGCAATCCACATGATCGGGCAGTCCAAGCTGTACAGCTGCTGCACCCTGTTCGGATGGGCGCGGGTTATGACCAAACCTCGTCTGCCCTCAGTAAGCAGCCGTTTGAGCACGTCGAACGCGCGGACAACTCCTTTGTCCGTGAAGAGATACGAGCTGCCGCCTTTGGGCACGGGCCCGTTGCCGTTGTTCATATGTCCTTTCTACCTCAGGCCAGCCTGTACTGCCAATCCCTCGTCGGTAATGTCGATCAGCTGTCTGCCGGTGGTGTGCTTGGTGCCCCTCATCTTGAGCACTTCAAGGAACTTCCGCCTGACCTTCTCCTCCTCGGGGTAGGACAGCATAACCACTCCGTCGACCATGTAAGATTCTTGACTGTGAGATATGTCGTCGTAGGACATCTCCGCGGTCACCAAGGCGAGGCAGTTGAATGCCTTCAGGTAGGCGAAGAGCTCGTGCATGAACTCCCTCGTCTCTCCCCGCCACTGCAGCATGTCCGTCATTGGTGTGATGGGGTCGATCACTATCCTCGCCGGTTGGTACTGCTCAATCTTTTTCTTGATGACATTCAGCATCTCACTGGGGTTCTTCATCAGAGTTGGGCCGATGTCTATGAAGTTCACGACCCCCTTCTCAACGACTTCCTGGCTGTAGAACGAGAAGGATGAAAGGAACTTCTGGACGAGCCATTGTGGCTCCGAGATGGCTGTGATATACAGGCCTTTCTCGCCCTGGGTGGCGCCGTGGAAGAGGCTCTGAACCGCGAGCGTAGTCTTTCCCGTACCAGGTTCACCAGCCACGAGGATCGCGGACGGGAACGGGAATCCGCCCTGGAGCATCCCGTCAAGTCCAGGAATGCCCGTTGTCTTCCTTGTCATATCACAGCACCTCCGTGTCTATCACGAACACGCACTTGTCATCTCCCTTTGACACGCACCTTCTCTCGTGACAGTAGACGTCCTTGCCAGAGCGCACCTCGAACACTTTAGCGAGTATTCCCCTGAGCATGTGGCATGTGGGAGAGTCGCTGCTGAATGTCTCGATTGATCCTGAAACTGAGACGGTGTCTCCCTCGAACACGATGTCGGATACCCAGCCCTCTCTCACAAGATAGTCCTTGACTTTCGGGAGGTCCGTTCCGGATAGCCTGATCACCCTGTCGCCGATGATCCGCCCGCTGCGGTAGAACATACCGTGTGAGGCGAATGTCATCACAGTCTCGTACAACTTCTTGATCTCAACTAGCTCCTCCCTGCGAAGCTTAATAGAACGCTCCGGTTGCTCCATACAATCCACCTGGTTCCTGGGGGTTGCATCTATCTGTAAGACGAGACTTATAACTTTTGGTGTCAGTTCATTCGGAAAGCCAGCTGGCATACGAGACAGATTAATCTAGGACATCGCGCTATCGAGCGCTGTGCTCGAGGTTGAATCCAAGTACAAGTCCCCTGGCAACGAGAAGATAGAGAAGGCCCTTCTCAGGCTCGGAGCGAAGAAGATCTCCACACAGTCAATGGAGGATGTCTACTTCGCGCATCCTTCCAGGGATTTTGGCAAGACGGATGAGGCTCTTAGGCTGAGGAAACACGATGCCGGTTCCGAGCTCACATACAAAGGTCCTCGAATGAAGACGGACAATTCCAAAGCGCGCGAAGAGGTGACCCTCAAGACTGACAATCCTTTGACAGCGCAGAGGATAGTCGAGAGGCTGGGATTCAAGGAATTCCTGATCGTGAAGAAGACAAGAAGCAGCTACGTCCTCGACAAGCTGCGAGTAGATGTTGACAACGTCGATGGGCTCGGAGAGTATGTCGAGCTGGAAGTGCTTACTGAGTCGCCTGAGAGGGCGGCATCTCTGCTTGAGCTCGCACGGAAGGAGCTCGACCTCGAGAAACTGGAACCTAGAACATACTTGGAGATGATAGTCGAGAAGCAGGGCTCAGCCAAGGCATGAAAAACTGAATGGGTGAGGTGAAGAGTTAGTTTCACCTCATTTCCCTGTCGACCACGAACATTACAGCTTGCTGATCTTCTCAATAACGAAAGCCTTTATTGCCGGGTCGTCCGGAATAGTAATCGATTTCTTGTACTTCTCGCTGCCATCAGGCAGGAAGTAACCCCTGGACACTGAGATGAACTCGCTGTCCCCCTCGTCCGTTATTGCCTTCTTCCTGGCTACTTCCAGGAAGTTGTTCTTCCCAAATGGGATTTTCTCCGCGCTCAACGTTTCAAACCGCACCTTGCTTTCCTTCTCATCATCCATTCGGTTGCCTCCGCAAAATAGGCGGCTCTCGAATAATGTCATTTGATATAAACGTTCGTCGCGTCAGAGGACTATTCGCAACCCCGGTGAACCACTGTGAGCATCGGTCCGAATGCATCTTGACGTGGAACAGTCTGCAGCGCATCAGCCATTGCAGTGAGATTTCTGGCTGAGATAGAGTAATATAGAGTGAACATGGTTTGAGCGCTCCGTGACTGCTGGGCAAATGCCAGTATCTCCCGATAGAGCGATTGAACGCTGTCCTGTTTGTGGTACTGCATTCGTTGAGCGGGCAACTTACTGTCAACACTGCGGCGCAACTCGGCCACCCATGCTAGGCCAATTCCCGCTTCAGCCCTATCAGCAGAGGATCCCTCATGGGCCGTATCAGCCGCGGACAGCTGGAACGGCAAAGACTCCATGGAGAGTCATAGCAAAGGCAATTGTGGCCATGAGTGGGCTCTCGCTTGTTGTATTCATACTGTTCGATACGGTCACGCTGCTCTACGGAGTTTCGATCGTGCTGCCAGAGGTGGGGAACTCGAGCTATCCCTTGTACTTGGTTGCCCCCACCCTGATAATGATGGTCTATATCTCAGGAGCGGCCCTCCAGGGATACTACATCTTCTTGGTGGCGGCAATAACAGTGAGCGTTGCCTGGCTTCTGTGGAAGAGCGCGCCTGATTTCATTGAGGAAATCTCAATGAGATCGACCTCGAGGAAGCACAGCGCGGTACTCGACCTCTGCATGCTGATGTTCGCGATCACCTTCATGAACTTCGCAATTGTGTTCCTGATGCTGTTAGCTGGATACGATCCGACAGACGCGGTCGGGGATGCGGACCTATGGGAGCTTCTCTTCCTCCTTGCCAACGCATCTGTGTGGGAAGAAATCGTGAGCCGAGTGCTCCTGATTGGGATTCCACTTCTGCTGTATGATTATGTGAGCAAGAGACTGAAGACCAAGAAGCAAGCGTACGTCCTGGGAGGAGGATTCGAACTTGGGATTCCCGAGACATGCCTCCTTGTCGCATCTTCCGTGTTCTTCGGATTCGCACACTTCGAAGGATGGGGGTCGTGGAAGGTGTTCCCAGCTGCAGTCGCGGGTGTAGCATTCGGGTACATGTTCCTCAGACACGGACTGGCCTCTGCGATTGTACTCCATTTCGCATTCGACTACCTGTCGATCCCCGGAGATGTCTTTGGCGACAGCGTAGCCCTTGTGACAATAGTCCTCACGCTGATTTGGATCGCGATTGGTCTTGCCTGTTTCATATACTTCCTCACCAGGATCGGAGAGTTCGTAACGGGATCCAAGTACCTTGAACCGTTCATCCCGGCTCCAACGCCAGTATGGTTCACTCAACCCAGACCATACGCGGACCCGAATCGACCCAGCCAACAATCCGTCGAACCGTACAGAGCCTCCGGACCAGCGAGCGTTCCTGTCATTTACACCCAACAACCTGCAAATCGAGGGCCCCTTGGGGGATATGTATGCCCTGCGTGTGGCCATACGCAGGCCAGATGGATCAACGGCAGATTCCAGTGCCTCAGGTGCGGAAACCTACTGTAACATCTTCTCAAGAATACGACGGCTCTCAGCGCCGCTCTCCAAGTCTGTCGATTCTATGATCAAGTTCCCTTTGTAGTGTGACTTGAGAGCCTTGACGACCTTTGTGAGATCGGCGGAGCCATCATTCAGCTTGTTGTGCTGGTCCCAATCCCCATCGTTGTTGTGCAGATGGACATTCCTGAACTTGTCCACGAGCGCAAGCATCTCGTCAATTTGGCCTGCAGTGTTCGCATGGCCCATATCGAAGCATATGCCGAGATCTGTTCCTTCTATGACCTCGAGCAGCTCAGAAGCTTGGGTGCAGGTGGCGTTGATGTTCGCGGGAAGATTTTCCACAGCAACGGAAACGGATTGGTCCGATGCGAAGGAGGCGATCTCCTTCAAAGACTGCGCGGTTTTCTCAACCGCGGTCGCCTTGTTCAGGAAGGCTATCCCCTGAATGAAACCTGGGTGCACTGTCACCATGGGTATGTCCAGCTGCCTGCACATGGCAATCGTCTGCTTGATCTCGTTCATTGCCGCCAGTCGCATTGGCTCGTGCACGCTCCCGATATTCACATCGCTGAGAGGTGCGTGGACCTGGAACTCCACATCCAGGGAGTCCCTCCCATATTTGATGCCTTCGCGGACTAGTTCGAGTCTGTCTTCCCCCTCCGACAGTATCTCCCAAAGGGCAAACTCCTCAGATACCTGCTCGAGCATGTTCATGAATGGGGTGAGGCAGAATGTTGGGGAGCCGACACCTATCACTTCAATGCCTCCTTTCGGGTGTCTGGTGCAATCGAATCGATGACCGAGGCGATGTTCGCGTCAGTTATGGTGACTTCGATGTCTCCGAGAGGATGGCTCTCCTCGGAGAACGACACCTTCCCCACCGCGGCTACCTGCTTGTTTATCTTGAAAGATGTCGAATCGCCTCTCAGGCCTCTTCTGAGCACAGACCTCGCAGAATCGCGGATGCGCTGTCTTCTCAGAAGCTCGGAGAATTCATCGAGCGTGGATGTCTCTCCGCGAAGGACATCGTCTCCAACCAGAACGCAATCCGGGAACAGCCTTGTCACGGCGCTCACGACTTTGTCGCGATCTTCCGTCGGAAAGCACCTGGTGCTGATTCGGACATTGACCATGTACTTGCGATACTGGAAACCGTATTTAATCCTGCGTCCTCTTGCTGCGTCCAGAGTCGAAGAAGAACGTTGCAGAACGATTTGATTGGCCTGCAGACGAATCCGCAAAGATTTTTAAACGGATGAGCGCTAGGATTGACCGAATGAGGAAACGGATTCTCAAGATGCTATCCGAGAAAGGGATACTCGCGGACCCCGAGGCGATTGACAAACTCATGAGTGCGAAGGATCCGGTCAAATGCGTTGAAGTGATTCTCAGCGACTTCGAGAACAGACCCCTTGTGCTCACAAAATCGGATGTTGAAGACTATCTCAGTTGCGACGCGAAGAAGACGCCGATGCGTGCTCGGAAGCCGGAGAAGTCTGCGGAAGAGCCGAAGCATGATGATGTGAGCGAGGAGACAAGTATCGTCATCCTCAAGGACATAACTGGCAACTCAACATGCGTGGGCAATGTGATTGATTTCGCCAAGCTCTTCAACGATCGGTTCACAAGCATCAAGAGGATCCTGGTGAAGC
>Ga0102851_10002383_pt1 | contig 11304 bp, 14 predicted proteins | sample Mud3Dept3metaG_FD_79558 | JGI IMG/M metagenome (GOLD analysis project Ga0102851, IMG submission 79558) | Freshwater wetland microbial communities from Ohio, USA, analyzing the effect of biotic and abiotic controls - Mud 3 Core 4 Depth 3... | ecosystem: Environmental > Aquatic > Freshwater >...
CGTCGATGCGGCGCACGACGCCGCGGCCGGCGGTGCCGGGGTGGCGGATGAGTTCGACGCGGCGCGGGGCGGGGCGGTCCATCGCCAGATGACAGCGGGGTCAGATGGGTTGCAGCAGGGTGGGGTCGGGCCGCTCCATCCACCGCAGCAGGGCCTCGGCGAAGCGCTCGCACTCGCCGATGGCGCGCTCCCAGTCCCGGATCCGAGCGGCGTGGTCCTGGCCGTAACGGTAGAAGTCCTGCCGGTCGGGCAGCTTGCCGTTCGGCAGCCGGGCGAGGAACCCGGGGGAGGGTGCCGCGAGCAGCATGTCGTCGAGCCAGGGGTGGGCGCGGGGCGCCTTGCGCCAGGGCAGGTGCTTGTCGAGCCAGCCGGGCGTCACGTAGTCGTTGAAGTGCGGGTAGAACACCAGGCGGTGCCCCCCGCCCGCCCGCGTCAGCCTGGGGTAGGGCAGCAGCAGGTGGTAGTCGACGAGGGCCCCGTCCCAGTAGTGGCCGGGGGGCGCGCCCGCAATGTCACGCACCGGGTCACAGAGCAGGGGGATGGTGCCCGACGCCAGCAGTGCATCCCCCGCGTTGCGCTCGTCGATGGGTACCCGCACCAGCCCGAAGTTGTCGAAGGGCTCGGTCAGGAAGCCCGGCCGCCCCGCGACGAACAGCACGCGCTCGAGGTGGCTCGCCAGCCACCGGCGCGCGACGGCATTGCTCAAGGTCGCCCGGGCAAAAGCGAGCTTCGAGTCCTTGCCCGCCAGCGGCCCCCGTGCCCGGGACGTGACGATGGTGAGGGCAACGCCGGGGCGCACCTCGAGCGTGCGGCCGCCGAGCACCTGCCGGGCGATGTGGGCAATGGCGACGGCGACGTCCCGGGGGCTCGGCTTCGCGGAGTAGTTCTGGTCGCGGACGTAGGCGTTCTGCAGCCGGTCGAGCGCGGCCGACGGGTCGGGCATGGCGAGCGCGGCCATGCGCCACGCGCCCACCGAGGCGCCGATGAGTTCGACCTCGACGCCCGGGCGGCTCAACCACTCGCGATGGAACAGCCGGTCGAACGGGATGAGGGCGAGTCCCTTCGGGCCGCCGGCGGCGGCCGGGATGCAGGCGATGTCGGCGGGGGCGAGGCCGCGCTGCCTGACGTGCTCGATGGCACCCGGGCCGGCCCGGAAAGAAACCAGCGACGCCGCGCTCACGGGCGGTAAGATGGCGCGCGACCGAAGGCGCCCCACCCCATGATCAAGATACTGTTGCTCATCGTCGTCGTGCTCATCGCCTACGTGCTGTACCTGCGCACGAACAAGCGCCGTTAGCGAACCGCGGACTGTAGAGGATTTCGGGCGGGGCGGGAACGCGCGCTGCTCAGAGCAGGTCGCGCAGGCGGAACCAGAGCATCGCGAGCACCAGTGCCGGCGTGCGCAGCCAGCGTCCGCCCGGGAACGGCAGGTGGTGGAGCCGCCCGAACAGGTCGAACCGCTGCGCCTGCCCCGCAATCGCCTCGGCCGCGAGCCGGCCCGCCATGCCGCCCATGGCGATGCCGTGGCCCGAGAGGCCCTGCAGGTAGTAGAGGTTCGGGTCGATGCGGCCGAAGTCGGGCGCGCGGCTCATGGTGATGTCCACGTACCCGCCCCACACGTAGTCGAGCTGCACGCCGGCCAGCTGCGGGAACACGCGCAGCATGCGCGCGCCGGTGGCGCGGCCGGTGTCGCGGGCGTCGATGCCGGAGTAGCTGACCCGGCCGCCGAACAGCAGGCGGTGGTCGGCCGAGCGGCGGAAATAGTCGAGCACGAAGTTCACGTCGGCGACCGCGACGTTCTCGCGGATCAGCGACGTGATGCGCTCCTCGCCGAGCGGTTCGGTGGCGACGACGTAGGTGCCCACGGGCATGACGCGCCAGTTGGCGGGGACGTGGAGTCCGGCGACGTAGCCGCCACGCGTGAGCACTGCGTAGCGAGCGGTGATAGTGCCGCCCGGCGTCACCATCCGCAGCGGGTCGCCGCGTTCGATCCGCTTGACCGGCGAGCGTTCGAAGACCTGCACGCCGGCCGCGATCGCAGCGCGTGCGAGGCCCAGCGTGTAGTTGAGCGGGTGCAGGTGTCCGCTGCGCGGGTCGAACAGGCCTGCGCAGTAGCGCCGCGTGGCGAGCAGCGCCTCGACGCCGTCGCGTTCCAGGAAGCGTGGCGATCGGTAACCGTAGGTTTCGGCGAGTTCGTGCTGCAGCTCGAGCAGCTCGTCGCGCTGGCGCGGCTTGGTCGCGACGTGCATGTGGCCCCAGTGCAGGTCGCAGTCGATGCCGTGCCGCGCCACCCGGTCGCGTACCCAGTCGAGCGCGTCGATCGAGACGTCCCACAGGCGGCGTGCGGTCTCCGGGCCGACCTGGGCGGCGATCGTGCCGATGTCGGTGCCGAACCCGAAGATCGCCTGGCCACCGCTGCGCCCGGAAGCGCCCCAGCCGACCTGCTCGGCCTCGACCAGCGCGACCCTGAAGCCGCGCTCGGCGAGTTCCAGTGCGGCTGCGCAACCCGTGATGCCCGCACCCACGACGCAGACGTCGACCGTGCAGTCACCCGCGACCGCCGGATGGGCGGGAGCGACGTGCGCCGTCGCGGCGTAATAGGAACGGACGTGCGGCATGCGGCCGACTGTAAGCTCTGGCGATGGCGGTGCGGTACCCGCAAATGGCGCAATGGGCGTCGCTGCGGCATGCTTGACCGGAGACGCCCCTGGCGGGCGCAGGGGACATCATCGTGGCGAACTGGGCTCCGTACCTGCTGTGCGCGGCGGCCGTGGCGGGCCTGCTGTGGGCCGAATGGCGCGGGTCGCGCCGCGGCCTCTGGCTCACCAAGCCGCTGGCCTCGCTTGCGTTCATCTGGGCGGGCGTCGAGGCCGGCGCGCTCGGTTCCACCTACGGGCAATGGGTACTCGTGGGCCTCGTGCTGTGCCTGCTCGGCGACGTGCTGCTCATTCCGCTCGAGCGGCCGGCGGTGTTCCGTGCGGGCGTGTTTGCATTCCTCGCGGGCCACGTCGCGTATTCCGCGGCGTTCGTCACGCAGCCGCTCGACGGCTTCGGTCTCGCCGGTGGCGCCATCCTGCTCGCGGTCGTGTTGGGCGGCGTGCTGCGCTGGCTCGCCTCGTCGCTGCCGGCGGACATGGTGTGGCCGGTGCGTGCCTACATGATCGTGATCGGGGTCATGTCTGCCCTCGCGTGCGGCGTCACGGCCGCCGGCGGACCATGGGCCGTCGCGGTGGGTGCGCTCGCGTTCACGGCATCCGATATCTCGGTGGCGCGCGACCGCTTCGTGCGGCACGAGTTCCTGAATCGTGCCTGGGGCCTGCCGCTGTACTACGGCGCCCAGCTGCTGCTCGCGTCGACGCCGGCCTGGGTCTAGCCGCTCCGGCCAAGTCCTCAGCCGCCTTGCAGGCGCTTGCGGACGAGGTCGCCAGCTTCCTTGCAGGTTTCCGGCAGCTTGCCAAGCAAGGCATTCGGCTGGAGCAGCGGCCCGTACTGGGCCAGCACCGGGCGGAACAGCGCGATCGACAGTTCCGGCATGCGACGTGTCTTGTGGGAATCGGCGATCGGGAGGCGGATGCTCGCCGTGTCCTCGTGGTGGTTACCCGTCTTCGCGAGCACGGTGCCGCGCGGATCGACGATCACGGTGCCCTCGTCCTCGTTGCCCTCGAGCGCAAGGCACTGGTACAGAAGCGGCTCCATGCCGACCGCGGTCATGGCGATGTTGCCGCTGTCGATGCGCCCGACCCACAGCACGGCGTCCGAGCCGTACGTCTCGACTTAGGTCGAGCTTTGCCTGTAGCGTCCGCTTCAGGTTCACGTCCACCGAGCGCGTCTGCTCCGGCCAGGAGTTCGCGACGCCTTTGTTTCACGCGATCGGTCCTGCGGCCCATGTGCAGCCCGCGGCGCGCACTGCAGCGCATGTCCGGACATGATGGTGGGGCGCCGTCTCGAGCGCAATGTGCCCACCCCTCGACTTCTGGCTTGCCCGACTGGTCGAGGGGGAGTGTAAGGCTACCTGGACCAAGTCTCGAGTCTGCGTCTCCTTTCAAACGGGGTGCCCGGTGGATACGGTTTCGTTCGCAATGGGCGTTGGCGGTTACGGCCGCTTGCGGAAGATCCAGATGCCAGGAGTCATGTAGTTGACCTAGCTTCGGCTCCGGGTAAAGCGCCGTCCTACGCGTCGGTAAAGGACTGTAATGAGAACCTTACTTGCCCGAATGGGCATTCTCTGTGTTGTCGCCACGTTATTGCTCGCCCTTGCAGGCTGTGCGGTCGGAAATCGGTACGACTATGGCAATGCGATCGGCGGGTTGCCGGTGTCCGGCAGCGGCAAGCTGGCGCTCGATGTCGTTGACGCCCGTCCATACGTGCTGAGTGGTGACAAGAACCCGGACTTCGTTGGCCTGCAGCGCGGTGGCTTCGGAAACCCCTTCGACGTGCGCACCGGGAGCGGACGGCCGCTCGCGGCGGAAATGCGCGACGCGATCGCCAAGGCGCTCCAGCAGCAGGGCTTCTCGGTCGTTGATGGCACCGAGACGGCGCCACGCAAACTGGAGCTGCGCGTCATCGAGTGGAAGACCGACGTCATGGTGAAGATGAAGACGACGTACGACTTGCAGCTCAGCGTCTTCGACGCCAGCGGCGCGCTGCTCGCACAGAGCAAGACGAAGGGTGAGGACGTAGGCACAGGCGGCTTCGAATCAGGCAACGCGACGAACGCGGCCAGGACTTTCGAGCTGCGGTTCACCGAGCTCGTGCGCGACGAAGCCGTGCGTAAGGCGCTCACTTCGCTTGCGCCGTGACCAAGGGTGAAGTTATGGAGGCATTTTTGATGTCGGGTATTCGCCGAATCGGTCTCAGCCTGCTTGTCCTGTTGCTTGCAGGCTGTGTGGGCAATACGTCGGGCCAGCTGACCTTGCCGAAGGAACAGGTGCAGTCGGGCAGCTATTTCGTCGAACGGCACGACAAGGATGATCGTGACCTGGCCACGACGATTGCCAAGGCGATGCAGGCGCGAGGCCTTCAGGCGACCGCGGGGACGGCCGCGCAACGCCCGGCTGAGGTGACGTACGTAGTGACCTACGTCGACAAGTGGATGTGGGACATGCGCATGTACTTGTACGACCTGCGCATCGATCTACGCGACGCTCGCGACCAGTCGATCCTTGGGTATGGTCAGTCGATGCAGAGCTCGCTCAAGGCCATGGGTCAGACGCATGAGGATGTCATCAATCGCGCGCTGGACCAGCTGTTCCCGCCCGGCAAATAGCGGCTGGGGGTGTCCGTCGAAAACGGCGGGCACCCTCCTGTCGTGAGCGGGTTCGCCTGTGAGACGAATGTCTGAATGTCGTTCAGCTTACGTCGCTGGGTGCTGCGCGGACCAAGATTGAGGGACTGCCTGGCGGCCTCAGCACATCAGGCGAGCGGCGCGCCATCAATGTACTGCCAAAGCGGGCCGCGCAGGCCGTACTTTCGCAGTACCTTGAATGTCCGTGGATCGAACCGGATGCCGAGCCGCGGCACGATCCAGCGTGGCTGAAGACGTGCTCTCCGGCCGATTAGCTCGTAGATCGAATCGCGAAACTGCCGCCGCTCGCGCTCAACCTGCGCGTCGATCACCTCGCTGTCCTCGACCCAGACGAGCAGCACGGCGGCGAAGGGCTGCAGATCTTCGATGAAGTCCAGGGTGCGCCGCACATCGTCGAGCGTCTCGCCGCGCGTGCCGAGGAGGAACGAGTGGCAATCCTTTAGCCCAGCCGCCTTCGAGAGCGACGAAAGCCGGCGGATCTGGTCGATCCGGAACCCCTTGCGGAGGCGGTCCAGCACGTCGTCGCACCCGCTATCCGACCCGATCTCGGCGCCCGTGGCGCCGGCTGACACCATGAGTCCGGCCAGTTCCTCGTCGAACGCGATAGGGCTCACGTAGCTCGTCCAAGGCGTGCGATTGCCACGCGCGACGAGCTCGCGGCAGACCTGCTTGGCGTGACGCGTCGGCAAGTTGAAGACGCTGTCCACGATGAAGACGTGGGCGACTCCTGGGCGCTCGCAGAGCATCATGAAGTCGTCGGCCACCCGGACGGGCTCCCGCAAGCGGCTGCGGTTGCCCTCGATCAACGGATAAGTGCAGTAGTCGCAATGCAGGGTGCAGCCGCGCTTCGTCTGCAGGGACTCGATGCCGTACTCGGCATAGTAGCGCTCGTCGACGGGCGCACGGCTGGGTTGCGGATAGGCATTCACGTCGAGGAAGGTCGCGGCATTGCCGGTGAAGGCGAGTTCGCCGTGCCGGCGGTGGTAGAGGCGTGGGACGTGGTCCAGCGCAGCGGACGGGCGCTCGAGCGCGTCGAGCAGTTGCGGGAACGACTCCTCGCCCTCGCCGGTGATGCCGAAATCCGCGCCGAGATCCTCCATCAGCGCACGCGCCGCCACCGTGAAACCGCCTCCGCCGAGGACGATTGGCGCGTTGCTGTGCTGGCGAACTGTCCGTACCAGCTCGCGATAGCGCGCGACGTTGGCCTCGATGTTCGTGTAGTCCATGTTCTGCAGATTGCGCAGTCCGATCGCCACGACGGCGGGCTGGTGCGCCTGCAGGTTGCGCGTCACGCTCTCGAGCGGGGCGGGATCGAAGCACAGGTCCCAGAACAGCTTCTCGTGACGGTCGGGCGTGGCGGCCATCACGTGCAGCAGCCCGAGCGGTATCACCGCGTCGGGGGAGGTTTCCTGGTTGGCGGAGATGAACGCGACGCGCACGGCGGGACTCAGGTCGCTGGCGACGCGATCACGGCTGGCGCAGCCTGGTGGGGCGGAAGATCGCGCTTACGCCCGACAGCCTGCGCAGGAAGTCGAAGAACCCGCGGTAGGACTGCTGGGGGAAGCGCCTGCGCCGGACCTGGAACTCGATTGCGAACATCGCCCCCACGATCAGGTAGTTGAGCACGTTCGCGAACAGCGACCATGCCTCGAGCGGCACGGTCACGGGCGGCGCGATGCCGCCGGCCAGCAGCAGGCCGCCGGGCGTCGCCAAGGCGGCGAGCGCGAAATTGACGGTGGCAAGCGCGACGAACAGCGCCGCCCATCCGAGCGTCAGGCGGCGCGCGTAGGCGATGATCGTCGCGTCGATGTCATCGAGCCCGCCGTGCAGCGCGCGGATGATGCGCTCGATCAGCGGCAGCCGGCCCGGGCGCAGCGTGTGGCCGAACAGCCAGGCCATGAAGCCGTTGATCAGGATGGGTGGCAGGAAGAGCAGCAGCAGCGCCTGCCCGCGCACGGCGGCGACGTAGAGGCCGGCACTCGCCACCAGCAGCAGGCCCCAGGCGACCGGGCGCCGCGCCAGCAGGGCCGGCAGCAGGACGAGCAGCGCCAGCAGGCCGACACTTGCCGCGATGAAGCTCGTCGAGCCGCTCAACACCGCGAGATGCGCTGCGATGGGGTAGGTCACGCCGAGCACGGCCATCGCGCGTGCGGTGCGACCTCGGGGCGTCGTGTTGCTGGGCGTCGTCGTCATGAACCCGCGAACGGTGAGGCCTCGGGCGCGGCGACGCAATAGCCGGCGTCGCCGATCAGGTCGAGCACGACCGGCCACTGGGACAGGGCGGGCGCCGGCCACTCCTCGGTATGGATCCGGCCTCGCAGTTGCGCCGTGGAATCCGCGACGCAGGCGACGGCGAGGCGCAGGTCAGTACGAGGCGCGAACACCGTCGCCCGCCACGGGCGCCCGGCGGGGATCGACGGCACGACCATGCCCGCATCATCGACGCAGCGGCACTGCGTCAGTGCCTCCGCGAGTGACAGGCCCAAGGCCTTGGCGAAGGCTTCCTTGAGCGTCCAGAACTCGTAGAACCTCCCGGCCAGTTGCGCCGGATCGAGCATCGCCAGGTGTCGCGCCTCGCCGGCGGAATAAGCGATCTCCGCCAGGCGGAGGAAATCCCGCGGGATCACCACTTCGACGTCTATGCCGATGCGGAATGCCGGTTCGGCCAGCACCAGGGCCGAGTAGCCGTGACTGTGTGACATGCTTCGGCTGCCCCGGCAGGCTGTCGGCACGGCGGCGAGCAGGGCGCGGCTGCTGGCCCAGTCGCGGCGGCGCCGCGCCGTGCGGATCTCCCGCCAGCGTGAGGCGTCCTCCACGCTAAGCCGGGCGACGTCCAGATGCTCGGCAGCATCTGGGGTTGCCAGCCAGGCCCGGATATCGGCATCGTGAGCGATCATCTGCGGAGTCTCACCTTGTCCAGGGTACGGAGCAATCGGCGGCATGGCTGAACGGAAGACATACGCGTGGAGGTTACTGGTCACCGGTACCTGCTTCATGCTGTTCGGCCTCGGCGGCCTGCTGCTCGGTCTGCTGGTCTTTCCGGCGATGTTGATGTTGCCCGGTGGCCCGGGGCGCCGCCGGGCACGCACCCGATCGATCGTGCAGCGGTCGTTCCGTCTGTTCGTGGCGATCATGAGCGGCCTGCGCGGCCTGCGCTACGAGTTCCACGGCGCCGACCGGCTGGGCAGGCCGGGCCAGCTGATCATCGCCAACCATCCGACGCTGATCGACGTGGTGTTCATTGTTGCCTTCACCCCGGCGCCCGCGTGCGTGGTCAAGGCCGCGCTGTTCGCCAACCCGTTCACGAGACACGTGGTGCGGGCAGCCGGCTACATCCGCAACGCCCCGACCGACGAGATGATCGAACGATCCGTTGCGGCACTGCGCTCCGGCGATGCCTTGGTCATGTTCCCCGAGGGCACCCGCACTCGCGCCGGTCAGCCCCTGGCATTCCACCGCGGCGCGGCCAGCGTGGCGGTGCAGGGTGCCGCGGTGCTGACGCCGATCTACATTCATGTGGATCAGCCGATGCTGACCAAGACGCTGCCCTGGTACAAGGTGCCGCCAAGTGTCCCGCGATTCTCGATTCGCGTCGGCGACGACATCGACCTGGGCCCGTTCCGGTCGGCGCCGCCGCCCCGGGCTTCCCGGCAATTGAACGACTGGTTGGTGGGTACCTACGAGCAGGAGTTAGCGCGGCTGCGTGGTTATAATGGACCATGAGATGCGGGGAGATTCACAAGTCGGGTCCGGGCGAGCCGGCGGGGGCGCATGCAGACGAGAGATGAAGTGCTCGAGCAGATACAGGCTGCTCTGGTCGAATTATTCGAGATTGAGCCTGGCAGTATCACTCCAGAGGCGCGCTTGAACGAGGACCTCGAGATCGACAGCATCGACGCCGTAGACCTCCTCGACCGCCTGAGGCGGCAGACCGGCCGGAAGATCTCCGCGGAAGAGTTCCGGACGGTCCGCACCGTCGGCGACCTGGTCGACGCGGTGTACGCCCTCGTCAAGGCGTGAGTTCGAGCCGCGCCATTTCGGGAGCCGCGACCGAGCCCCGTTGGAGGCCCGTACTGCAGGAAGCTGCATTTGAGTCGTCCCGCGGCGTATTGACAGGCCGCCTGCTCGTGCCGTGGGACCTGCCGATCTTCGCCGGACATTTCCCCGCCATGCCGATTGTCCCGGGGGTAGTTCAGCTGGGATGGGTCGCTGAGCTTGCACAGGCGCACGGACTCGCAGCGGGGCCATTCAACGGGATCGTCTCAGCCAAGTTCCGCCGCATCCTCCGGCCCGGTGTCGAACTGCAGGTGCGACTACAGCCTGGCTGCTTGGAGGGTGAGGTGCAGTTCGAGTTCAAGGCACGTGACTTCGTGGTCTCCTGCGGGCGCCTTCGGTTCGGAAGCCGTTGCTGATGCGTCTCTGCGCCGTCGTTCCGGTATACAACCACGAGCGTGCCGTGGCGGGTACGCTGGCGGGCCTGCGCGCGCACGACCTTCCGGTCATTCTGGTGGACGACGGATCGGGCGAGACCTGTGCGGCCGAGCTGCGCAGGCTTGCCGCAGCCGATCCGGGTGTGCGCCTCGTGTGTCTGCGGCAGAACCAGGGCAAAGGCGGCGCTGTGATGGCGGGCCTCGCGGCCGCGGCGGAAGCCGGGTTTACCCACGCGCTGCAGATCGATGCCGACGGCCAGCACGATCCGGCCGACCTGCCGAAGTTCATGGCCGCGGCCGCCGCGGAGCCCGGGGCACTGATCTGCGGCGAGCCGCGCTTCGACGCTTCGATCCCTCGCCACCGTCTCTATCTGCGCTACCTCACGCACGCAATGGTGTGGCTGAACACCCTGTCGTTCGACATCCCCGATTCGATGTGCGGCCTGCGCGTCTATCCGCTGGCCGTGGTGTTGCCGGCCATCGAAGCGGATCGGCCCGGCCGGCGCATGGACTTCGACATCGAGATCCTCGTGCGCCTGCACTGGCGCGGCGCAGCCATGCGCTGGATTCCCGCGCGCGTCCGTTATCCCCAGGATGGCGTGTCCCACTTCAGGCTCGTCAAGGACAACTGGCTGATCACGCTGATGCACACGCGTTTGTTTCTGGGCATGCTGCGGCGATTGCCGATGCTTCTGGCGCGGCGAGTGAAATCCGCATTCGCCACGGAGGCGGGGGTGCACAGTTGAGGACGCAGGGCCCGCTGTTTGCCGACATCGACGTCGACGTGAGCTTTCACGATGTCGACATGGTCGGCGTGGTCTGGCACGGGCATTACTTGCGTTACCTCGAGAACGCCCGCTGGGCACTCATGAACCGGCTCGGTTACGGGCTCGAGCACATGATCGAGTCGGGGTTCGCTTGGCCGATCGTCGAACTGCACACGAAGTACGTGAGCCCGGCGCGCTTTGGTGACCGGCTGCGCGTGCGAGTCTCCCTGGTCGAATGGGAGGCCCGTCTGACGCTGAATTACCTGCTTAGCCGCCCGGCCGATGACGCGCGGATCGCGCGGGCACGGACTGTGCAAGTGGCCGTGGATGCGCGCTCTGGCGAATTGCAGTTCGCGCTGCCGGCGAACTTCGTAGCCATCGTGCAGGCCGCGCTGGCCGGAACTCGCCCATGAGCACCCTGCCGGCTCCGGTCGCGCTGGTGCCGCACAAGGGCGATGCCGTGCTGCTCGACGAGATCCGCAGCATCGGCGAGCGTCGACTGGAGGCGGCCCTGGTGGTCCGGCCGGGCACGGCGTTCAGCGACGACGCGGGTTGCCTGCCGGGCTGGGTCGGTCCGGAGATCATGGCGCAGGCTATCGCGGCGCTGTCCGGCCACCGTTCGCTGACGATCCACGGGCGCCCGGCGGCGATCGGCCTGCTACTTGGCGTGCGCGCCTACGAGATGTCGGTGCCGGAGTTCCGTCCGGGCGACGCGCTCGAGGTCGAGGTGATCGAGTCATCGGAGGACGAGGAGGGGCGGGCGGTGTTCGACTGCCGGATCCGCCGGGCCGGGCAAGTGCTC
>Ga0102851_10002384_pt1 | contig 11303 bp, 4 predicted proteins | sample Mud3Dept3metaG_FD_79558 | JGI IMG/M metagenome (GOLD analysis project Ga0102851, IMG submission 79558) | Freshwater wetland microbial communities from Ohio, USA, analyzing the effect of biotic and abiotic controls - Mud 3 Core 4 Depth 3... | ecosystem: Environmental > Aquatic > Freshwater >...
CAGCATTTTGACGGTTACAGGATGGGTAAAACCACAGATACAAAATATAAACCGCTTGAGCGCATTCCAAATATGGCAGTTGGCGGATGGTTCGATGCCGGCGATTTCGACATTCAGACTGGTTCTCATAACAGCGTCGTTTCAAGATTTGTTGATGCATGGGAAAACCTCAAAATTGACAGGGACGAAACATACATCGACCAGAAAATCCGGTACGTCGACATTCATCGTCCGGACGGGAAACCGGATATTTTGCAGCAGATTGAGCATGGTACTTTAAACCTGGTCGCTCAGTGCGAAAATATCGGTCATCCTGTCCAGGGAATTATTGTTCCTAACTTACACCAGTACCATCATCTTGGGGATGCAATGACTGAAACCGATAATCTTCCATACAATCCGGATCTCAAACCTTACGAAACTGATGGCAAGTCAAGCGGAACTTTGGATGATCGGTGGGCGTTCACCACCCGCCAGCCATATTTAGATTATTCAACAGCTGCAACACTGGCGGCTGCAAGCCGTGCCCTCAGAGGTTTCAATAACGATTTGGCAGAGAGGAGCCTGGTTTGCGCTAAAAGATTACTGGAGGAGGCTAATGAGGCATCTAAAAACACTAATACTGCCGGTAATAATCAAATGATGATGCGCCGGGGCTCTGACATGGATGTGGTGCTCCAGCTATACATCACTACAAAAGAAAAGAAATATGCCGACAGGTTCCTCGAACAGATCTGGACTTCACTTGAAGGACCTTCCGGTGGCAGGGCTGGTGCCGGTCAGGGATTTTTTGCAGGCAGAGGTCTCATCTCTGCACTGAAAGCTTTACCTTATATGGATGATGCATATAAAGTTAAACTGAGAGACTATGTTATCAGGTATAAAGAATCACTGGCCGAAATCGAAAAGCAAAATCCTTATGGAGTTCCGATATCACTCGGCACATGGGGTGGAAGCGGTACTGTTGTAAGCTGGGCCATTACAAACTATTTTGCCTATAAGGCATTCCCTGATATTATGAATCAGGAATATGTCTTTAAAGGATTGAATTACATTTTTGGCTGTCATCCATATTCAAATACATCGTTTGTTAATGCTGTAGGGACACGTTCCAAGAAAGTTGCCTATGGAACCAACAGGGCTGATTTCACAACTATTGCCGGAGGTATTGTTCCCGGATTGATTCTGCTGAAACCTGATTTCCTTGAAAACAAAGATGACTGGCCTTTCCTCTGGGGTGAAAATGAAGTTACAATAGGAGGCAGTGCCGACTATCTCTTTCTTGCAAAGGCTGCAAGTGAGATTGCAGGTAAATCTAAGTAGTGTTAAATAATTAACAATAAAATTCAAAACGATGAAATATTTTAAGTCATTGCTGCTGGCAGGATTGTTATTAACAAGCACCTTTGTCTATTCACAAAATCCGATTATCCGTGACCAGTTCACCGCCGATCCTACGGGCCGGGTTTTCAACGGTAAGATTTATCTGTTCCCGTCACACGATATACCCGCTCCCGAAAGCTTCCCGCGTAAGGACTGGTTCTGCATGGGAGATTACCACGTCTTTTCTTCGTCAAACCTGACTGATTGGACCGACCATGGCGTTATTTTAAGCCAGGAGAAAGTTGAGTGGGTTAATCCGACCTCATTCAGCATGTGGGCTCCTGATTGCGTCGAAAGAAACGGTAAGTATTATTTCTACTTTCCTGCAAATATCAAAACAGGCAGGGGATTCGGCGTAGGAGTCGCCATTGCAGATAAGCCCGAGGGACCATATGTTCCGGAGAAAGAACCGATAGCAAATGTCAGGGGTATCGATCCCAGTGTGTTCATTGATAAGGATGGGCAGTCTTATATATATTACTCCCTGAACAGAATATTTGCCGCCAGGTTGAAGGACAATATGACAGAACTCGCTTCCGACCCGGTTGTCATTGGAGATTTGCCGACGAAGGGGCTGGTGGAGGGGCCTTTTTTCTTCGAAAGAAACGGCATTTATTACATGACATATCCCCACGTTGAGAATAAAATTGAGAGGCTGGAATATGCGATGGGAGACAATCCCCTGGGACCTTTTAAAGTAACAGGAGTTATTATGGATGAGACTCCCATGGGTACATGGACAAACCATCATTCACTGGTAGAGTACAACGGTCAGTGGTATCTGTTTTATCATCAGAGCGCTTACTCACCGAAGTTTGACAAGAACAGGTCTTCATGTATTGACAGCCTTTTCTTTAATGAAGACGGAACCATCAGGAAAGTAGTTCCCACCAATCGCGGTGTCGGGATAACCAGCGCCCTTAGTAAAATAGAAATAGATCGTTACAGTCATACAAGCCCTGAAGGAGTCTCGATTTCATTCATGGATACAACCAATACATTTAAAGGCTGGAAGGCAATTTTAAACAATCCGAACAGCTGGATAACCTACAATGCTGTTGATTTCGGAAGCAAGAAACTTAAGTCAGTCCAGGTAAATGCTTCGTCACAAACGGGGGGCACTCTTCAGATCCGGCTCGACAAATCAGATGGTCTTCTTCTTGCTGAGGTAAAAGTTCCAAAAAGTACCGCTTTGAATATTGTGAATACCAGATTGTTAAAATATCAGAAAGGGATACACAATCTTGTAATGGTACTCAAAGATAATAGCAACGTTGAAGTTGACTGGATACAGTTTACCAGATGAGTATACTACATATGAATAGACCTCAGTGAGCTGTTTAGTAAAGATACTTCTGTTTCCTCTTCTCACAAGCCTGACCATGTTGTCATCATGTTCGATTTCCTCCGACAAACAACAGGAAATTACTTTGATAGCACGTCAAGAATAAGAAAATATAAAAGTCTATGAAGAACCTGATTTTAATAACTGTGGTTTTTTTATTAACTGCATTATCATGTAAGAAAGATCCTTTTAAGGATCCGTCATTAAGCTCTGAAGAGCGGGCAAAGGATCTTATCAGCCGCCTGACATTAGAGGAGAAGGTATCCTTAATGTGCGACCAGTCGGATGCTATACCACACCTGGGGATTAAGAAATTCAACTGGTGGAGCGAAGCCCTTCATGGTCTTGCCAATAATGAAAACGTTACTGTTTTTCCCGAACCTGTAGGGATGGCAGCATCATTTGATGATGACCTTGTTTACCAGGTCTTCAATGCTGTTTCTGATGAAGTCCGGGCCAGGTACAATGAGGCAAAACAAGGCGGTCAGGAAAACAGACGGTTTCTGAGTCTTTCTGTCTGGACCCCCAACATAAATATATTCCGTGATCCGCGCTGGGGTCGTGGCCAGGAAACTTATGGAGAAGATCCATATCTGACATCAAGAATGGGTATTTCAGCAGTAAAAGGCCTTCAGGGACCGGAAGATGCTAAATACAGAAAGCTGTTAGCCTGTGCAAAGCACTTCGCGGTACACTCCGGCCCGGAATGGAGCCGTCATTCACTTAATATAAATAATCTCGATCAGACTGATCTTTATGAAACCTATCTGCCAGCATTTAAAGCATTAGTTCAGGAAGCTGATGTCCGGGAGGTAATGTGTGCATACCAGCGGCTTGATGATGAACCCTGCTGTGGTAATTCTAAATTATTGCAGAAAATACTTCGCGAAGACTGGGGTTATAAATATCTGGTCGTCTCAGATTGTGATGCAATAGCAGATTTTTATAATGGGCATAAATATTCGCCTGATGCTACTCACGCCGTCGCAAAAAGCATTATTTCAGGAACAGACCTCGAATGTGCATGGCAAAATTACAATTACAGAAATATCCCGGATGCAATTTCAAATGGACTGATCAAAGAAGAAGAAATAGATAAGAGTCTGCTACGCGTCCTGACAGGCCGATTCGACCTTGGAGAAATGGATGATGATGAGATAGTTCCCTGGACTAGAATCTCACCATCAATCATTAATAATGAGGCACACAGAGATCTGGCTCTTGAAATGGCAAGGGAAACAATGACTCTTCTTCAGAATAAGAATAACATCCTCCCTCTGAAAAAATCATTGAATAAGATCGCTGTGGTTGGGCCAAACGCGGATAATGAACATGTACTCTGGGGCAATTATAATGGAACACCAGTCCGGACAATTACTATTCTTGATGGAATTAAAACCAAGTTGGACTCTGTCCGGATCATTTATGAAAAAGGATGTGAGCTCGTTGACAATAACTATATCGAATCCAGTATTCCGGCATGTTCATTTGAAGGATCGAAAGGATTTAAAGTGACTTACTGGAACAATAACGAATTCAAAGGAGATCCTGTCAGGACTGAGATGATCGCGGTTCCATTATTGCTTCCTGTCCCGGGTCAGACTTCTTTTGTATCAGGGGTAAATTCAAGCAACTTCTCAGTCAGGTTCGAGACAATTTTTGAACCTGTAGATAATGAAACACTTGTATTAAGATTCGGAGGTACTGGATTATTCGAACTTAAAATAAATGATGAATCTGTCAGGAGATACAGCAACTGGAGAACAGTAATTTCAAAAATTCCTTTCAGCGTTGAAAAGGGGAAGAAATATAAGATTGAAATCAGCCTCATCCAGCAAAATGACTGGCAGGCAAACATTGATTTCAATTTTGGTAAGGAGAGGGAGCAGGATTACGCCGACCTTCTGACAAGGTTACAGGGGACCGACATTGTGATATTTGCAGGAGGACTGTCAACCCTTGTTGAAGGAGAGGAGATGCCTGTTGAACTTCCTGGTTTTAAGGGGGGCGATCGTACTGATATAGAGCTGCCTGAAACACAGCGTAACTGCCTGAAGGCATTAAAACAGGCAGGGAAGAAAATAATTCTTGTAAATTGTTCAGGCTCTGCTGTCGGTCTCGAACCTGAAACAGAAACCTGCGATGCAATTCTCCAGGCATGGTACGCCGGAGAAGCAGGAGGGCAGGCAATTGCTGATATTCTCTTCGGAGACTATAATCCGTCCGGAAAACTTCCGGTCACTTTCTATAAAAACCTTCAGCAAATACCGGACTTTGAAGATTATTCAATGAAAGGCAGAACTTATCGTTTTATGACCGATCCTCTTTTCCCGTTTGGTTTCGGATTAAGCTATACAAGCTTCTCGATAGGAGAAGCCAGCCTGTATAATAATGTTATTAAGTCAGGAGAAAGCGCGGAACTTAAAATCCCGGTTTCAAATACCGGAAAGGTTGCAGGAACAGAAGTAGTCCAGGTATACGTTCATAAAGTAAGTGACAAAAACGGCCCGATTAAAACACTCCGCGGTTTTCATCGTATTAATCTCGAACCAGACATGTCATCTGAAATATCTTTCGACCTGCCGGGAAAGGCCTTTGAATTTTTCGACAGATCAACCGGGAAAATGTCAGCCGTTCCCGGAGAATATGAATTATGGTATGGGAACAGTTCGCGTAGCAGCGATCTCAAAATGGTAAAAGTTACTATATTATGAATCCCGGAGAATTACTCCTGGTCTTTTAATAAAAGTGAATACGAATCTTACCCGATATACTCCGGCAATCATCTGTGTCAGCAAAAAAAGCCTGCCTGGACAGCACAAACCATGGAATATTGAAGGATAAATATTAACTTACAGATTAGGACTGACCTTGTTAGTAATAATTATAAAAATATGATGAATATCTTCTATTATTTTCTATTGAGTCTTTTCTTCGCTATAAATTTTATGCCTCAGGATAATTCCCTTCTCAAGCTCTGGTATACCAAACCTGCCAGTCAATGGGTTGAGGCATTGCCTGTTGGAAACGGCCGCATGGGGGCCATGGTATACGGCGATCCCTCCAACGAGCTTTTACAGCTAAACGAAAATACTGTCTGGGCAGGATCACCATACAGGAACGATAACCCTGATGCAAGGGAGGCGCTGCCTGAGGTCAGAAGACTGATCTTTGAAGGTAAATACAAGGAAGCTCATGATTTAATAAACCAGAAATTCATCAGCAGGATCTCAAACGGAATGCCTTACCAGACAATGGGCGACCTGAGACTGACATTCCCGGGGCATGAAAATTATTCTGATTATTACCGTGAGCTCGATCTCGAAAGAGCGGTGGTCTCTAGCCGGTATACTCTCAACGGTGTAAAATATGAAACCTCTGTTATTTCCTCATTCCCTGACCAGATACTGGTTGTGCGCATATCCGCTGACAAGCCTGGTTCTGTTGGTTTTTCCGCCACTCTCGGCAGACCATCAAAAGTCGACATCGCAACAAGGGGGAATGATGAGTTGATCATGTCGGGAAAGACAAATGATTTTGAAAAGGTAAAAGGCAGCTTACTTCATTTCGAAACCAGAATAAAGATACTGACGACAGGAGGTATGGTAACCGCGGCCGATACTGCCCTTAAGGTAACCGGCGCCGATGCTGCCACAATATATATATCGATGGCAACCAATTTTGTCAACTTTAACGATATAAGTGCAAATGCTGATGAACGGGTAAATACCTGCCTTCAGAAAGCTCTGGCAAAAAGTTACGACCTTGTTCTTAAAGATCATATCGCCGATTATCAGAAATATTTTAATAGGGTTTCCCTTGACCTCGGTGTTACCGATGCGGTTAAAAATCCTACTGATGTTCGTCTTGGACAATTTGCAAAAGGGAATGATCCGCAGCTTGTAGCATTATATTTCCAGTTCGGTCGTTACCTGTTGATTTCTTCGTCGCGCCCGGGTGGTCAGCCGGCAAACCTTCAGGGCATATGGAACGACCAGCTTACCCCTCCATGGGACAGTAAATATACTATTAACATCAATACTGAGATGAATTACTGGCCTTCAGAGATCACCAACCTCACGGAGATGAATGAGCCGCTGGTTCAGATGGTCAGGGACCTTTCAGTGACAGGCCGGCAGACGGCAACGGATATGTACGGGGCACGGGGCTGGGTAACACATCATAATACCGACATCTGGCGCTTTACAGGCCCAATCGATGGGGCAAGCTGGGGACAATGGCCGTTGGGAGGCGCCTGGCTTTCCCAGCATCTTTTCGATAAGTATGATTACAGCGGAAATATTGTGTTACTGAAATCCATATACCCTGTTGTTAAGGAAGCCTGCCTGTTTTTCCTTGATTTCCTGGTTGAGGAACCCGACCATAAATGGCTTGTGGTCTGCCCTTCTCTTTCTCCTGAAAATGCCCCTTCAGCTCATCCCAGAGAAGCTATCTCCGCCGGAACAACTATGGACAACCAGCTCATCTTCGACCTGTTTACACGAACCATAAAAGCTGCCAGGATTCTTGGCACTGATAATGATCTAACAGGAAAACTGGAAGATGTGGTGAAGCGCCTTCCTCCAATGCAGATAGGGAACTGGGGTCAGTTGCAGGAATGGATGTACGACTTGGATAATCCGAAAGACAATCACCGTCATGTTTCTCATCTATATGGTCTGTATCCTTCCAACCAGATCTCTCCATACAGGACTCCGGAGCTTTTCGCTGCAGCCAAAACTTCACTGATAGCCCGGGGCGATGAATCTACAGGATGGTCCATGGGCTGGAAAGTAAACCTGTGGGCACGTCTTCTTGACGGTGATCATGCATTTAAATTAATCACAGATCAGCTAACGCCTTCAATTCAGCCTGACGGAAGACAAAGAGGCGGTACCTATCCAAATCTTTTTGATGCTCACCCTCCTTTCCAGATCGATGGTAATTTCGGATGTGGTTCAGGCATTGCAGAAATGCTCCTGCAAAGCCAGGATGGGGCTGTACATCTGCTTCCGGCTCTTCCCCGGACATGGAAAAACGGCAACGTGAAAGGTCTTAAAGCCAGGGGTGGTTTTGAAGTCGATATGGTTTGGGAGAATGGAGAAATCAAAACGGCAAAGATCAGATCCATACTTGGAGGTAACTGCAGGGTGCGGTCTTATATCCCGTTGAAAGGGAAAAAGCTAACAGAAGCAAGAGGAGTAAATTCCAACCCATTCTTTAAAACTCCAGAGATAAAAAATCCCTTGATAAGCCCTGAAACAACCTTATCACGATTGGCAGCAAGAGAGGTCTTTGAATATGATATCTCAACCCGCCAGGGAGATGTAATTGAGATAAGAAAGAAATAAAATTAGTCTTTACAGGTTAAGTTAATTACTTGCTTACAATCTTTGTACCCTTTGTAATTCCACATTCATTAAAGGAATCTATACTGAAATGATAGGCTACGTCTTTATTTAATCCTGTAAGCATCATTGTATTTGCATCGTAAACCATAACGGAGGCATATAACTTCCCGGGGTCGGTTCCATAGTTGATAATATAACCGGTGGCATCTTTATCCTCATGCCATACTAACCTTGCTTTTCTTGTATCAGCCACATTCCGTTCAACAGCGAAATCGTCTATTGCTGCAGGTGTATTGCCTTTTCTCGTACCGAAGATCCTCAGGTCATATATCGAAAATTTTCCATCCGGGACTTTTACATTTTCAATTTTGATATACTTAGCCCTGAGAGGTTTCTCCAGTTCGATGTAATCATGACAGGCATCGATAGTATTATTGCCTTTATCAACAATGACATCCCATAATTTCCCGTCATTTGAGGCTAGTATACGATAACAATAAAAGATGTTTTTACTGTCGGGTTTGAGAGCTGATTCATTGTCAGCAAAGTTTACCTGTATTGCATTCACAGTTGAGTTATCATCCAGCCCGACACTCAGCCATTCCCCTTCATTCCCGGTACTGGCTGACCACCAGGTTCTTATATCTTCATCAAAGGCATTAATAACCGGGTAATTATCCATAGAGGATGAAGCTTCCGCATTCTTTTTATAAGACAGAAGCATCCATCCTTTAAAAAGATTCTCTTTTTCAAAATCGATCTTATGGTCAGGCATAATATTCGGATAATCTCCGAAAACCGTAAATGTCCTGAGGACACCGTCTTTGTCGAAGGCGCCAGGGAACAAGCCGAGACGTCGTTCGAACATATGACGAACAGAAATTGACATCGTTGAAATATGCCAGTAATTTCCGTATTTGTCCTGGAATGTCGAGCTGTGACCGGCACCTCCTGCAAAACCTCCCGGTTTATAGGAATAAGGGCTGTAAGTCTCATATTTGAATGGTCCCATAGGAGAATCGGAAGTATAAACACCGTCGGCATAAGTTTTAAATTCTGTTCCCGGTGCAGCATACTGGAGGTAGTAGCGTTTGTTAAACTTTGTCATCCAGGCGCCCTCATTCCATCCATTCCTTGTCAATTCATTTAATTCCCCCGGGACTTCCCACCCGTATATTTCGTGGTTATGTTTGATAAAGACTTCCGGTTCGGTGATCGCCTGCATTTTTGAATTCAGCCTTACTCCGTAGATTGGCAGAAAATTCGAGCATCCCCAATATAGATATCTTTGTCCGTCATCATCCCGGAAAAAATTCGGATCCCACACAGCAAAAGGCAGAGTGTCATTCATGGGCTTCCAGTTATCCCGGAACGGATCGGTTGTATAGTAGAATGGCTTCCTCTCTGTTGCAGATGCAGTATAATATATTGTGTCATTTATTGCTATTGCATCCGGGGCATAGTCCTCGATCGGCAGAGATTTGACAGGAAGGTAGTCCCATTTGAGCAAATCATCCGAGTACCAGTACCCGCCGCTGTGTGAAACAAACAGGATATATTTGTCCTTGTATCTTATCATTGCCGGATCGGCTGCTTCCCGGTATGATAAACTATCAGTGAATTGAAAACGGTAATTAAGATTAAGAGGGTTGCAAAAAGTCTTTTCATTTTCAGGATCCCCTTTCGTACATGAAATCAGAATGAGGAGGTAAAATACAAATAGCTTTTTCATTTGTCAGTCATATTATCAGTAAGTATCATTATTTGGATAAAAATAATTCTTTTTTCACAAGGAAATTTAATAGACTCCTGCTTTCTTTTAAGAGAATCTGTTGCGCTGGAAAATGGAATGAAAGTGCGCGGGCTCACTCTTCGCTGGCATGCTCAGACCGGAGGCTGGATGTTTATCCGCTGCTTTTCGATGAAAACCTTGAACCTAATTAGGCATTCTGGGAGGTTGTTAAATTTTAAAGATTAGAAGAAAGAATTCTGCATTAAGAGACGGGTAATGCCCCGTGTCATTTACAATCAATTATAAGTATCCAGTCATTCCCGTTTTCTTTTTCACCCGGAGGATCAAATGTTCCAATTCCTGTACATTTGAAATTCCCTATTGTAGTGACGTCACCGTTCCTGGGATTAAACCATGATGCCTTAAAGTCGTCAGAACAAAGTACATCTGAATTGACATTTATAACGCTTCCGTTCCATGTGTAAATAAAGGCATAATCTCTGCCCCGGGTGGCTGCTAAATAGTCGTATTTCTCTGCAGTAACATCAGCCAATATTTCCCTGTCCGGTATCCTGTCGAAATATGATCTGGACAGCATCAGCAGTTTAAGGTATTTCATCTGAGAGGCTCCTGGTGAATTCAATGCAATATCCCAGTATTCTCTCACACCGTAAGCAGGATTCAGGTCACCAGATTTATGAAACTGCATTATTGCATTATGACCGTAAGTAAATCCGCACGCACCTGCAAAAACAGACCAGTAAGCATATCGTCTGACCTCAGAATCAGTCCAGTATGGCTGCTGAGGATCATGAAGTCCCTGAGGAATCCCCTCGTAAGATGGTTCACCGTCAAGCGTAGGTTTTACGGGGATTTTTATATAATCATCCTGTGCATATTTCCAGTTGTCCTCACCATATGAAAGACCTGAAGTATCCTGATCGTACCTGCGGTGTCCTGACTGGAACATATTAAAGTCAAGCCAGGCTTCATTCTGAAACCATTTTGATGATTGTGATCTTCCAAACGGGTGAAAGGTAATGAGTTGTGCCGGGCATTTCTCATTAATAGTATTTCCGATCTTCCTCCAGACATTTATAGAATCGCTGCCATATACATCCCCGCCATTCACCCATATTATATTTGATTTGTCTTTATACCTGTCAGCAAGCCACGCTGAATATATCCCTGCCTGTTTTTCCGATACATGTCCGCTCCTGACATTTGAACCCCAAACAGGAACCAGAGCCATATATAATCCATTTTTCTGCGCCAGATCTATCAGATAATCAACATGATCCCAGAAATCATACTGGACAGGGTTTTTGAATGAGCTGCCCTCTGTCGTCAGAGGCTGTGAAATATCATGGCAAACCAGTGCTGAATCGCCATAAATATTTATTGCCTTCATTATATCATGTATTATCATAACCTGGATGACGTTAAAACCTTTTTGTTTTCGATCCAGGAAATATTCACCTGCCTCTTCGCG
>Ga0102851_10002385_pt1 | contig 11302 bp, 11 predicted proteins | sample Mud3Dept3metaG_FD_79558 | JGI IMG/M metagenome (GOLD analysis project Ga0102851, IMG submission 79558) | Freshwater wetland microbial communities from Ohio, USA, analyzing the effect of biotic and abiotic controls - Mud 3 Core 4 Depth 3... | ecosystem: Environmental > Aquatic > Freshwater >...
AGTTCTACGGCAACTCGTACTTCGTCAATCCACGCGGCGAGATCATCGCGTGTGGTTCCGAGGACAACGACGAGCTGGTCGTCGCGGAGCTCGACCTCGACATGATCGAAGAGGTCCGCCGCACCTGGCAGTTCTATCGAGATCGCCGCCCCGACGCGTACGGCTCGCTCGTCGAGGACTGATCAGGCTGCCGGTGCGGCCGGCGCTGCGGCCGCGGCTGCGGCGGTGCGCTTCGCGAGCTCGCGGAGGGCCTGCTTGCGCCCGGTGAACAGGTGCCAGCCGAGCACGCCGAGCAGACCCGCGAAGAAGACACCGATGAAGATCGATCCCAGCTGCGGGTAGCTCTGCGTCGAGAAGTTCGCGATCTTCTTGGTTCCGAAGATCGCCGGCGTGAACGGCTCGAGCTTGATCGGCGCGTCCGGATCGAGGTTGTGCCCGAACACGTACATCTTGTAGACGAACCGTCCCATCGCGAACATGCCGATGTAGCCGGCGAGCACCGCGAGGTCGACGAGCGAACGCACGTTGCCGATCGCCGCGCACCGGAGCGTGAGGATGATCAGCAGCCCGAGCCCGAACGGGATCCAGTCGAGATCGGCCAGCTCGGCGCGGTCGATCTTGTGCATCCCGATGTAGTGGTTGAGCGTGTTGATCTCCTTGATGTGCTGGCCGTTGTTCCCGCCGTCGATCTTGTGCGTGTAGATCTCCATGTAGAGACCGTCGGGGTACTGCGGCGCGGTCATCGAGATCCGCCACAGCGGCTGGGTGAACGAGAGCACCAGCGGGAGGACCATCGCGAGCAGGACGAGCCGCGACCAGCCGTACAGCGGGCGGTCGAGGAACGCGTAGAACTTCTCGAGGGCGGGGCTCATGGCAACTCCTGGGTTAGATCCGGTCGCTCCGGCGAAAGCCGACGTAGGCGATCGCGAACGAGCCGAGGCCGACGATGGCTGGCCACACCACGCCGAGTACGAACAGGGTCCCGTTACCGATCCGGTTGGCGAGGTAGAAGCCGACGGGGCCGAACGTCGACAGGTCGGGCTGGAGATCGGACAGCAGCGCGAGCCGCGCGGTCTCGACGGGGTTCACCACCGCGAGCGTGAACACGGCGTGCGCATCGAGCCGCCAGCGCAGCATGAGGCCGATCAGGCCGAAGTCGAGCAGGGCGACGCCGAGCGCCCAGACGAGCACGAGGTAGGTGATCACCCGGGCGGGGTTCCGGACGAACACCGAGATCAGGATCCCGATCCCGGCGAACGCGAGCAGCAGCGACGACGACACCGCGAGCGAGCGCACCACGAACGACCACGGGATCGGATCGCCGTGCGCGATCTGGCCCCAAACCCCGACCCCGATCATCACCGCCGCGAGCGGCAGCACGAGCGCGAGGTAGCGGACCACGAAGACCGCGAGCAGCCAGGCACCCGGGGTCAGCGGCTGGCTGAACAACAGCTCGAGCGAGCCATCGTCGCGGGCGCGCTGGACCGCGGGCGCGAGCGCCATCAGCGCGATCAGCGGGAGCACCAGGATCAGCGCGTGCGAGAACGACAGCAGGATCCGACCGCTGCCGGTGAAGCCGAGGACGGAGGACTCGCGCACGCCGACCGTCATCAGCACGCCGGCGAGCACGGCGTAGACGGCGACGCAGAACCACACCCACCGCGACCGCAACACCTCGGCGAGGTCGAGTCGCGCAGCTGCCCGGAACTGGACCACGACGCTCATCGCGCGACCTCCTGCTTGGCGTTCGCACGCGCGCTGGCCGCGGCCAGATCGAGCGCGCCTTGCGTTCCGCGGTCGACGGCGAGCAGGCCGAACCCCATCGGGGTCGTCCCGCCGGTCGTGAACGCGACCTCGGTGGCCGTCAGCCACCGGTCGGCCGTGCTGTGGTGGAACCACAGCCGGTGCACGGTCGGGCGGCGCTCGTCGAGATAGCGCATCGCGCACCCCGGATCGTCGAACCCGAGCACCTCACCCTCCGAGGTGATCAGCTGCGCGGCGTGGGCGGGCTCGCCGATCAGCATCTGGCAGTGCGCGCAGGCCTGGCGGTGCCACTCGATCGGCTGGACCTCGCCTGGCAGCTGCTGTGCGCCGCGCACCACGAGCACGACGCCCGCGATCACCGCGAGCGCCAGCGCGAGGGCGGCAGCTTGAACCACGGGATCTCACGCGGAGGCATCGCGCACCTCCTGTCCGAGCTCGACCAGATCGACGTCGCGGACCACGAGATCGACGAGCGAGTCGCCGAGCGAGCGGAGTGCCTCGGGCACGAGCTCGAGCTTGGCCGCGCGGTCGACGCTGCGGCTCCACCAGCCGTCGGCGCCGCGGGCGAAGCCGTGGCCGGCCAGCCAGCCGTCACGGTCGGTCGCGACCCGCAGCTCGAGGAGCGTGCCGACTCGCTGCGCGAGGTAGGCCGCCGCATCCCCGTCGTAGACCAGCGCGCCCTCGTCGAGCGCGACCACGTGATCGACCAGCGACCGGATCTCTTCGAGCCGGTGCGAGCACAGGATCAGCGTCGCGTCGCCCGCGAGCTCGCGCTGCAAGGTGAAGAACCGGCCGCGCGTCTCGGCGTCGAGGCTGGCGGTGGGCTCGTCGAGGATGAGCAGCTCGGGACGGGATGCCAGCGCGAGCGCGATCAGGAGCTTCTGCTTCGAGCCGCCGGACAGGCTGCGGAACGGCCGCGCGGCGATGTCGTCGAGCGAGAGGTCGAGCCGGGCCGCGAGGTCGCGGACCGCGCCGACCGGCAGGTCGCGTAGCTCGGTGACCGCACGCACGAGCTCGCCGCAGCTCGCCGCCATCTGCGGTGCGATCTGCGGCACGTAGGCGATCCGCCGCGCGATCTCGTCGCGGCGCACCGGCAGGCCGTCGACGCGCACCTCCCCTCGATGGTTGACCAGGCCGAGCAGCACACGCATCAGCGTGGTCTTGCCCGAGCCGTTGGGGCCGATCAGCGCTACCTTGGCCCCTGCGGGCAAGGAGAGATCGATCGCGCGGAGCGCGGTGACCTTGCCGAACCGCTTCTCGATCTTGGACAGCTCGATCTTCATCGCAGCTCCATCCTCGGCGCCGGATCGACCAGTACCGGATGCGGCTGGTAGAGCGGATCGAGGTGCGCGGCGGCATCGACCAGCGCGAGCGCCAGCGTGCCGCGGAACAAGGCCAGGTTCGGACGCTGCGCCGTCAGCTGGTTGGACAGCGACCGCAGCTCGTAGGCGACATCGCCGACGCCGTCGTCGTCGAGATCGTAGCCGGCGTAGTCGTCGAAGTAGTTGCCGCGCCAGTCGACGGCGGTGGCGTCGCCGCCGCCATCGACGCGGACCTGGGTCTGGTTGTCCGCGAAGTCGTTGTCGCGGATGACGACGTGGTGGGCGCTCGAGTGGAACACCACCGCGGTGTCATTGAGCCGCAGGACGTTGCGCTCGATCTTGACCGTGTCGCCGCGCTGCATCGGCGACGAGTCGACGTAGATCCCGATCGTGTCGTGGATCAGCCGGTTGCCCGTGATCGCGATGTTGCCCGAGTCCTTGATCCCGATCGCCATGCCGGCCGCGCCGGCCGCGTCGGCGATCAGGTTGTCGGAGAGATCGAGACCGCGGCTGTACATCACGAAGATGCCGACCACACCGCGCAACATCTGGTTGCCGGTGACGCGGTTGTCGTGGCTGTACATGAAGTGCAGCCCGTAGCGCGCGCCGTCGATGCGGTTGCCGGTGATCGTGTTGCCCTTCGAGTACCAGACCACGAGGTCGCGGCCGTCGAAGATCTGGTTCCCGGAGATCAGGGAGTCACGGGTCTCCCACAACCGGATCGTATCGCCGCGGAGCCCGGTCGCCGGATCGCGGTTGCCCTCGATCCGGTTGCCGATGACGCGGACGCGCGACGCGCGCTCGACGAGGATCCCGAACATCGCGTGGATCACGGTCACGCCCTCGACCCGGGTGTCGTTCGCGGTCAGCCGGACCGCGCCGTCGAGCTGATCGAACCGACCCCCTGTCCCGTCGATCGTCACGCCGAGCACCGCGGCGCCCGGCGCCATCAGCTCGATGATCGTGCCCGAGGGGGCCCGGATCATCGCGGTGGCCGGCCCCCACAGCGTCACCGCGCGGGACAGCCGGAACGGGCCTTGATGAACGCCGGGTGCGAGACACACCGCGGCGACCGCCGGGTCGTCGAGCGCTGCCTGCACGGCGGCGCCGGGCTCGACCTGCAGACAGGCCTCGGGGCGCGGCCGCGACGGCAGCACCCCAGCGTCGGTCATCCCGCTCGCCTCGTGGCAGGCCGTCGTCGCGGTCGCTGCGGCGACCATCCAGGCGAGGGCGGGCGGGAGCGTCATGTCACTTCGGCTCGACCAGCAGGTAGCCCGCCATCTCGAGGTGCAGCGCCGAGCAGAACTCGGTGCAGTACATCGGGAACACGCCGGCCTTGTCGGCGACGAACGTCACGTCGTTGTGCTCGCCGGGCTCGATGCTGATGTTGACGTTGTACGAGTTGATCGCGAAGCCGTGGGTCGCGTCGTACGCCTGCTCGAGGTTGTCGACGTGGAGCTTGACGGTCTCGCCTTGCTTGACCCGGATGATGTCGGGGGTGAAGTGGCTGCGGATCGCCGTCATGTAGACGTGGACCCCGTCGGCCTTGCGCTCGACGCGCTCCTTGCCGGCCTCGACCGCGAATTCTGCCTTCTTGCCGGTCATCGGATCTTCGCCGGGCGTGTAGACGTCGATCGGCTTGAGCTTGTCGGCCTTGATGATCTGCACGTAGTGCGGCTCGCCGAGCGGCAGCGGCATGTCGTAGAGCAGCTGCATCTTCGGCGCGCTGATGTCGACCAGCTGGAAGTTCTGCGGCAGCAGCGGGCCGACCTTGTGGAACCGATCGAGCGCCCACTTGTTCATCGCGATCAGGTACTTGCCGTCCGGGCTGACCGTGTCGCCCTCGGCCGCCGTGAGGTGGCCGATGTTGTAGTGGGTGGGCAGCTTGTCGGTCACCTTGAGGTCCTTGAGCGACCACTTGGCGACCACGGTCTCGAGGAACAGCGAGGTGTACGCGTTGCCCTGGCCGTCGAACACGGTGTGGAGCGGGCCGAGGCCGAGCTCGACCTGGCCGCGGATCGAGTCCTTGAACGACAGCACCGGCACGCCGTACGGATCCTTGCTCTCGAACTTCTTGGCGTCGATCTGCGCCTTGATCTTGGCGAAGCTGAACACCGTGCCGTGGGTGTCGAGCTTGCCGCCGACCACGATGTCCTGGCCATCGGGCGTGACGTCGACGCCGTGCGGGCTCTTGGGCTCGGGCACGAACGTCAGCACGCCCTCGGCGGCTGCCACCTCGAGCCGGATCACCTTCATGCCGTTGATGGTCTCGGTCTTGCCCGCCTTGACCAGCGCCTCGGCCTTCTTCCAGTCGACGACGTGGAGGTAGTCCATGTCGTTCTTGGAGTAGCTCGACTCCATCGGCGGGTTGCCCTCCTGGTTGCCGCCCCACGCGAGCTCGGTGTTGATCGAGTTGAAGAACGCGTAGCCGTCGCTGACCAGCTTGCCGGCGTCGGCGAGGTCCTGGGTGTACGGCGGGAACTCGACCGCGAACGACGCGGCGGGATCGATCCGGCCCGCGGCGCGGTCGAACTTCCAGAACACCGCGGCGCCGCGGTACTTCGCCTTGAACTCCTTCGCCGGGTCGGCGTAGCCGCCGCCGAGCGGCACCGGGTACTGCGTGGTCTCCACGATGTAGTCGGTGTTCGGGGTCACGAACGCGGCGCCGTGATCGCCGCCGATCAGCTCGCTGGTCACGATCTGCTTGGTCTCGAAGTCCTTGAGGTCGATCACCGCGATCCGCGCGTTGGCCTTGTCGCCGATGAACAGGTACTGGCCATCGTAGTCGCCGGCGGTCTCCGACAGCGCGGGATGGTGCGTGTCGGCCCACGTCAGGTCATGGCCGAAACGCTTGCCGCCCGCGAGCACGGCCTTGGACGCGTCGTCGAAGCCGAAGCCCTGCCACGGCTCGGGCGTGAACACGGCGATGTACTTGAGGATGCGCATCGACGGCAACCCGATCACGATGACCTGGCCGCTGTGCCCACCCGACGAGAACGCCAGGTACTCGTCCATCCGCCCGCTCGGCGTGTACGTCTTGAGCGCGGCGTTGACGTCGGCTTCGCTGAGGTTGCGTGCCTTCATCAGATCGGTGAGGGATGACGACGTGCCGCCTCCGCCGGTCGGCGCGCTCTTCGAGCTGCAGGCGAAAAGGGCGCCGAGGACGCCTACGAGAATGGAAGACTGGATACCTGACCGCATCATGATCGCCTCCTGAGTGAGCGCCGGACGACGGCGCGGGTCGAATCGACAGCCGCCGTCGGGCCTACTTCTTGTCGAAGCTCCGGACGAGATCCTTGAGCGCGGAGATCACGGCCTGGTCGTTGAGGTCGGGGTTGTTCGGCATCGCGGCGCTCTTGCCGACCGCCGCACCGCCGAACTTGATGATCTTCATGATGTGGTCGTCGGTGACCGACTTCTGCCACTCGGCGTCGCCGAACTTGCGGGGCTTGGGATCGAGGGTGGCCGACGCCGGGCCGTCGCCGTTGCCGGTCGCGCCATGGCACGGGACGCAGCGCTGGACGAAGATGTCGCGCGCCTTCTCCTTCGCGTCGGCAGCGCTGGTAGGCGCGGGTCCGCTCGGGGTTGGGCTCGGGGTCGGGGCGGACTGCTTCGCCTCGTCTCCCTTACCGCAACCGATCGCGAGGACCGAGATCATCAGGACCACATACCTGCGCATGGCGATTCGTTTCACGGCTAACCCTCCAAGCACGTGAGGTGCCAGGCTGTGGCGGGCGCGAACGCGCAGACACTGCGCGAAGCCGGGCCGCGCGATGCAAACCGTGCATCACCTCGGGATCCCGAGCCGGCGCGCGAGGCGGTGGAGGTTGCCGCGGTCGAGCCCGAGCATCCGCGCGGCCTCGGCCCAGTTGCCGTGCGCCGTGTCGATCGCAGACACGATGCGCTGGCGCCGGACCTGCTCGAGCTCCTCGTGGAGCGACGTGGAGGGGGCCGTGGTGGGCGCTGAGAGCGCGGTGGGCGCTGGTGGTGGGCTCGCCACCGAGGGGGAGGCCACGGGGAGGCCTGGCAGGTCGAGGTGAACCGCGTCGATCAGGACCAGCTCGTGGCGGCGACCGCCACTCGCGCGGAGGGCGGCGCGCAGGATCGTGTGCTCGAGCTCGCGGACGTTGCCGGGCCAGTCGAAGTGGTCGAGGCTCGCGCGGGCCGCGGGGGTCAGCCGCACCCGACCGAGCCCGATCCGCATCCGGGCCTCGTCGAGGAAGAACCCGGCGAGCAGGCTGATGTCGTCGTTGCGGTCGCGCAGCGGGGGGACCCGGATCGGGTACACGCTGAGCCGGTGGAACAGGTCGGCGCGGAACCGCCCCGCCGCGACCTCGACCGGGAGCTCGCGGTTGGTGGCCGCGATGATCCGGACGTCGACCCGGAGCAGCTTGTCGGAGCCGACCCGCTGGATCTCGCCGGACTGCAGGGCGCGCAGGAGCTTGGGCTGGATCGAGAGCGGCAGCTCGCCGATCTCGTCGAGGAACAGCGTGCCACCATCGGCGACCTCGAACTTGCCCGCGCGGTGGTCGGTGGCCCCGGTGAACGCACCTCGAACGTGGCCGAACAGCTCGCTCTCCGCGATCGACTCGGGCAACGCGGCGCAGTTGACGTAGATCAGCGGCTGGTCGCTGCGCGCGCTCGCCGCGTGGATGGCGCGGGCGACGACCTCCTTACCGACCCCGGTCTCGCCGGTGATCAGCACCGCGAGATCGGAGTGACCCGCGAGCGCGACCTCGGATCGGATGCCGGCCATCGCGGTGCTCTGCCCGAGCAGCTCCCCGCCGGCGCGGGCGGTGGTGTCGCGGACGAGATCGCGGGTGACCCGGTCGGCGCGGGCGGCGTCCTTTGCGAGCTGATCGATCTGATCGCTGTTGCGGATCGCCGCCGCCGCGAACGCCGCCGCCGCGGCGACCTCGTCGTCGTCGACGTCGTCGAACGCGCGCGGGTCGAGCGCGTCGCACGCGAGGACGCCGATCACCTGACCGTCGACGACGAGCGCGCAGCCCATGCAGGCGTGGACCCGGCCGCTCGGGAGGTCGGAGGCGAGCAGGCCGTCGAACGGATCGGGGATCGATGGGTCGGTGATCCGCACCGGCCTCCGATCGCGCATGAATTGCGCGAGCCGCGGGTGCTCCGCGATCACGAACCGCTGGCTCGCGCACTCCGGGACCAGCCCTTCGCACGCGATCGGCACGAGCGCGTCGCCCTGCAAGCGCAGGAGAGCCGCAGAATCACACGCGATCAGCCTCCGGATCCCGTGGAGGATGCGCGCGTACCGCTGCTCGCTGGTGAGCTGGCCGACCAGCCCCGACGCGATCTCGAGGATCGGCGCCCAGATCGTGTCGGCGTGACTACGTGTCGTCATTCGGACGGCAGCGAGCGATGTCATGCGGACAACACCGAGCACGTTATGGGCCAGGATCAGGGTGCGTTGCTTCAGTGCGCGTGTCTTGCACGGATCGTCTGCAGGGCGCATGTCGATCGAGGGGACCGAGGTCGTGAGTCAGCTGTGCGCGCGCCGGCCGCTCGCGGTCCGCGTGCTCCGGCGCCAGGGCATCGATCCTGGCTCGTCGAGAACGCTCGGGGCGTGTTGCGAGGAACGAGGGCTGGAGCCGGGCTCGACGCTCGCCGAGCTGACGACCGTCGAGGACCGCGTCGCGGGGCCGTGGCGTACGCGTGCGATGCCGGAGCTGCTCGATCACGTCATGCGGACCTACCACCGGCCGTTCGCCGGGGAGCTCGACACCGTCGCCGCGATGCTCGACCGCGCGCGTCCAGGCGACGAACCCGGGCGGGCCGCGTGGACCGAGCTCCGCCACCAGCTCGAGGAGCTTCGCACCGATCTCGCCGACCACATGCTGAAGGAAGAGCGGGTGTTGTTCCCGTGGCTGCGCGCACGCGCCGAGACCGCCGCGGCGCCGATCCGCGCGATGCAGCTCGAGCACGGCGATACGATCCAGCTCTTGCTCGGCGTCCACGCAGCGGCGATGCGGTGGCAGGCCACCACGACCGGCGATGCGGTGCGCGACGCCGTGGCCAAGCTCGACGAGCTCGAAGGCTGGCTGTGCGAGCACATTCACATCGAGAACAACGAGCTGTTCCGCCGCGCGCTCGAGACGCCCTAGCTTCGGGTCACGGGGTCGGCGCCGGCGGCAGGAGCACGGCGTCGATCACGTGGACGACGCCGTTCGAGCCGCGCACCGACGCGATCACGTTGGCCTCGTTGATCGACATCTTGCCGTCCTTGATGTGGATCGTCGCCTTGGCGCCGTTGGCCATGCCCAGGACCTGTCCATCGGTGAGGTTGGTCGACTCGTAGACCGACGTGGTCACGTGGTACTTGAGGATCTCCTTGAGCTTCGCCTGGTTCTCGGGCTTGACCAGCGACTCGACGGTCCCCGCCGGCAGCTTCGCGAATGCGGCGTCGGTCGGCGCGAACACCGTGAGCGGCCCGGGGTTCGCGACCGCGGTGACGTAGTCCGCGGCCTTGAGCGCCGCGACCAGCGTGGTGTGATCCTTCGAGCCGAGCGCGATGCTCACGATGTTCTTCGGATCGAGTGGAGGGGGCGCGGGCGCGGCGGCGGGTGGGGCCGTTGCCGCGGCTGTCGGGGGTGGGGCCTCGTCGGCCTTCTTGCCGCAGGCTCCGAGCGCGAGTGCGGCGATTGCCATCCATCCGGTGGTTAGGGTCATGCCGCGGTTCATGCACCGCACGCACCAGCGAAACACCTGCGCCGCGCGCAGATCGCGCACCGCACGCACGCCTTGCACCGCTACCGGATCGTTCCAGCCAGCGTGCCCTCGGGGACCACGCAGCGGAACGCTGCCAGCCGAGCCGACGATTCGTCCGGGTGAACGGCCTCGGCCGCGTCGAGCTCACGGCACGCGAGGGCGAAGGCGCGGTCCGGTGCCGGTCCGGTTGCAGGGCTGCGGAGGAGGCACGGCGGCAGGCTCGGGCCGGTGGGCGGGCAGCGATCACCCGGCTCGACGACCAGGGCACCCGCCGCCGGCCGCGCCGAGGCGCGACAGGATCGGAGCTCCGACCACGCGAGGTCGCTCGTGGCGCTGGCCGGGTAGGTCGACGGCCGGCAGTCCCGGGTGATCGTCGACGGATCGGTGCACGGGGTCGCGGTCGTCCACTCGGGGAGCCTGCGCAGGCGACGCGAACGGTCGGCGGGCTCGGCGACGAGGATCGTGTCGAGGCCCAGCGCGGCCTGGGCCTGGGCCCGCTCGCGGGTGGTCGGCAGTCGGCCGCCGAACCGCAGGGCGCAGGTGCGATGCGCGAACGCCGCCTCGATCAGCTGGGCGGTGCGCGGTTCGATCACGTCGTGGCCCGCGAGCAGCGCGAGCACCGGCGGACACGGGACGGTCTCGTGCTCGCCGCTGGTGCAGCCGATCGGCGCGGCGGCGATCCACAGCGGCGTGGTGATCACGTTGGGGAGATCGGCGGGACACACCCGCACGAACGGGACGCCGAGCTTCTCCCCCATGGCGCGCGTGCACCCGTCCCCGGGTGGAGGCGGTGGCGCGCGATCGAGCGGGTCGCGATCGCATCCGCCCATCACCACCAGCACGATGACGTACCGCGGGTACGATCGCCGAGGCAGATGGGGCGGGGCCACGGATCGTGGCCATGGAAGCGCCGTGCCATGTGCGGCCCCACCCACTCATTGTAAGATGAACGCTCATGAAGACGCTGATCAAGGACGGGACGGTTGTCAGCGCGTCGGACTCGTTCGTGGCCGACGTGTGGATCGATGGCGACAAGATCGTCGGGATGACGCACCCCTCGGCGCGCGCGTCGATGCCGGTCGGGCCGGATGTCACCCAGATCGACGCGAAGGGGCAATACGTCATCCCTGGCGGGATCGACTGCCACACGCACATGGAGCTGCCGTTCGGCGGCACGACGGCATCCGACGACTTCGATACCGGCACGGTCGCGGCCGCGCACGGCGGGACGACGACGATCGTCGACTTCGCGATCCAGTCCAAGGGCAGCTCGATGCGGGCCGGCCTCGACGCCTGGCACGCGAAGGCCGAGGGCAAGGCGGCGATCGACTACGGCTTTCACATGATCATGACGGAGGCCAATCCGCAGACGCTCGCCGAGATGGCGGACATGGTCCGCGAGGGCGTGACGTCGTTCAAGATGTTCATGGCGTACCCGGGGGTGTTCCTCGTCGACGATCAGCAGATCTTCCGGGCGATGCTCC
>Ga0102851_10002388_pt1 | contig 11296 bp, 14 predicted proteins | sample Mud3Dept3metaG_FD_79558 | JGI IMG/M metagenome (GOLD analysis project Ga0102851, IMG submission 79558) | Freshwater wetland microbial communities from Ohio, USA, analyzing the effect of biotic and abiotic controls - Mud 3 Core 4 Depth 3... | ecosystem: Environmental > Aquatic > Freshwater >...
CTGGTATGGGTGGGAAAGACAAAAGAGCGGTTCATTCTTGAGGGCACACAGAAGTATCTGAAGCTCCTGCGGCCCTATGCGGATGTCGTCATAACAGAGATCCGTGAAGAAAAGGTAAAGGACCTCGGCAGAATGCTCAGCAAGGAAAGCGAGCGCATAGACGGCCTCAGGACACCGTATGTACTCCTCGACGAAAAGGGAGAGGCCCTTGACTCTGCAGCGTTCTCCCGCTTCATCGAAAAGCAGGGAATGTCAGTCACGTTTGTCCTCGGTGGTGCGTATGGCGTATCTGACGATGTCAAGGCTGCAGCAAAAAAGAAGATTGCACTGTCTGCGATGACCTTTACTCATGAGATGTCCCGCCTTATCCTCCTCGAGCAGCTCTACCGGGCCTTTACCATTTTGCAGAAAAAGGGGTATCATCACTGATGGGCAAGTTATCGATCATCCTGTTTGTACTCTTCCTTTTTGCGCTTTCCCTTTTTGCGTTCGCCAACCATGGCGTGGTTGCGGTCGCAATCCCCTTTGGCCCGATATATGAGATTCAGAAGTTCGCGCTGATCCTCTTTTCGATCGCGGTCGGCGTTTTTATTGCGTTCATTTTCTTCGCCATCAGGGACACGAAAAAGTTCATCGACAACTGGCAATACCAGAAAAAACAGAAGCAGGAAATCAAGGTCCAGGAGCTGTATTCGAAGGCCCTGAATGCACTCCTTGCAAAGAACGAGGGGGCGGCCCGCGAGGCACTGGAAGACATCCTTAAGGAAGAACCTGATCATATCGATACCCTCCTGCGCCTCGGAGACATTGCAGGGATTGATGACGATTTCCAGAGGGCAAACTCCCATTATCAGCGCGCACGGGAATTGGAGCCCAAAAGGCTTGAAACGCTCTTTGCGCTCGAACGGCTCATGGAAAAGGCTGGCAGATGGTCGGAGGCACTGCGGTACCTTGATGAGATCATGGACATTGATGATTCGAATCTTACTGCCATGTACCGGAAACGGGAGCTCCTCGAAAAGCAGGGCAAGTGGGACGATGTTGTCTCCCTCCAGAAGTCGATCCTGAAGCATGAGCATTCGGAAAAGGACAAGAAGCGCGAGCAGCATAACCTCGTCGGCTACGAATATGAATATGGCCGCCACAGTATCGAAAATAATCAGCTCGAAAAGGCGGAGAAGGCGTTCAAGAATATCCTGAGAGCTGAAAGGGACTTTGTTCCGGCAACGCTCGGGATCGCAGAGGTGCTCCTTCAGAAAGGCGAAAGTGAAGAAGCAGTCAATGTGCTCGAAAAGGCCTATGAGAACACAAATTCAAAGATAGTCCTTGCACGGCTCGAGGACCTGCTTATCAGTTTAGGGGAACCATCCCGGCTGATCCGCATTTACCGGGGCGGCATATCGCGCAATCCGAACGACCCGGTCACCAGGTTCTTCCTCGGCAAACTCTTCTACCGGCTCGAGATGATCGACGACGCATTTGACACGCTCTCCGACATCGATACCGGCGGCGCATCATACCCTGAGCTCCATCTGCTCATTGGCAATCTCAATCTGAGAAAGAAACAGCTTGAAAAGGCTGTTCAGGAGTTCAAGGTAGCGGCTGACATTAAAACAGCGTTCAGACTCCCGTATTGCTGCAACCACTGCGGATACCGTGCTGAAGACTGGTCAGGTCGCTGCCCTGATTGCAGGAACTGGTCGACCTATCAGTTCAATCTCGACGGTACCTGCAAAAGGTAAGACCGTGTCAGAGCCGGTGATCAGTGTCAGAAGTGCCTAAATCCAGCATAAAAAGTATCCCGCTCAATAAGCTCGTATCGTTCCTCGATTTCGAACTGAAGCTTTCGGAATTCCCCGGGGACGAAAGCGCCAACGGACTCCAGGTGGAAGGAACGGGATTGGTGAAGAAGGTGGGCCTTGCCGTTGATGCCTGCGCGCATGTCTTCAGGGAAGCGGCCGAACAAAAGATGGATTTCCTCATCGTGCACCATGGTCTTATCTGGGGCGGGGTCAGGTCCATCACCGGTATTATGAAAAAAAGGATCAAGACCCTCCTCGACGCCGACATCTCGCTGTATGCCTGCCACCTCCCGCTCGACTGGCATCCTACATACGGGAATAACAGCAGGCTCCTGAAGGTCCTGTCGATCAGAAAAATGGGCGAGTTCGGCGAATATCACGGGAAGAGGATCGGTTACTGGGGAAGGCTTGCCGGAGACCTTTCCCTGAAACAGTTCACCAGCCTGGTGGACAGGACGTTGGACACGAAGGCAACAGCAATCAGCTTCGGGAAAAAGGTGAGAGACGTCGGCGTTGTCTCAGGAGGGGGCTGGTCTGCCATCTACGATGCGGAAAAGCTCGGCATTGATACGCTTCTGGTCGGCGAGACTTCGCACAGTGCCTATACCCTTGCGGAAGAGATGCAGGTGAACCTCGTCTTCGCCGGCCATTATGCAACCGAGACCTTCGGCGTCAAGGCGGTAGGTCACATGCTGCAGAAGAAATTTGGTCTTGAAACAGCGTTCATGGACCATCCGACGGGCCTGTAGATGAAGCTTCTCATGTTCTTCACAAAAGAATGGTGGTATAAGACCGCCGCAAAGACCCTTGAGACCGTTCCTGAGGTGGAAATAGAAGAGTCCATGCACAATGCTGTCGTAATCTTTTTCCATTGCGAGGCTGAGGATGAAGCGCGGTTCGACAGCGTCCGTGAAAAATTCGTAAAGAACGCCAAATGGCTTGCGGGCAAATTCGGCACCAGGCACATTGTGCTCCATTCTTTCAACCATCTTTCTTCAAGCAAATCATCGCCCGAGTTCGCCAGGCAGATGCTCGATGACGTCATCATTCGCCTTGAACGCACAGGGTATACGGTCATGCAGACCCCCTTCGGCTATTTTAACGAGTTCAGGATGCACGTTGCCGGGGACTCCCTGGCTAAAGTCTTCAAAGAGTTTTAATGCCTCACTTGACTGTTTCGGGACTCTCACCTTTGCGAAAGAACGTGCATGCTTGTGATATACTGGACGGAATAATGGAACCTGATCTCCGTAAAGCAGGGGGCGAGCATGGGAGATAACATAAAGACAGCGGGATCCATCCTTGTTGTTGACGATGAAACAGTCATCCTCGAGATGCTCCATGAAACATTGACCCGGGAAGGGTATCGCTGTGACGAGGCAGCGAGCGGAGATGTTGCGGTCGAAATGCTCAAGACCCGGCAGTTTGACATCTTGTTGACAGACATCGTCATGCCGGGCATCGGGGGCCTGGAACTCGCGGAACAGGCAAAAAAACTCAACCCTGCCATGCTCGTCATCATCATGACCGGATACATCAATGAGTTTTCCTACGACAAGGCAATCACATGCGGCGCTTCGGACTTCATCAAGAAGCCCTTTACTCCCTTCGAACTTTTGATCCGGATAAAACATGTCAGGCAGCAGGAAAAGCTGCGCCTCATGGCGGTCACGGATGAGCTTACCGGGCTGCTCAACCGGAGAGGATTCTTCAGTCTGGCTGAGCAGCAGATGAAGATGGCCCGGCGCAATAAGAAGAGGGTATATATGGTATACATTGATATCGACAACATGAAAGAGGTCAATGACCGTTTGGGCCACCATGAGGGAGATGCTGCTTTGATCGATGCTGCCGGTCTGCTTAAGGCTACCTTCAGGGATTCTGACATCATTGCCCGCATCGGCGGAGACGAGTTTGTGGTCATCCCTGTTGAGTCTGAAGAGGCCAGCCTGAAAACCATTACGGACCGCCTGCAGAAGAACATTGAGTTTCACAACCAGACTACTCACAGACTACATACGCTTTCGCTGAGTTTCGGCATATCATACTTTGAGCCCGAAGAGGACGACTCTCTCGACCTGGTGCTTTCCCGGGCTGATAAATTTATGCTTGAACAGAAAGCTCTGAAACGAAAGACGTAGTTTTCTCCGGCCGCGTGTTCCACGAACTCACGGTTTCATACCAATTGTCCCTGTATGGACCGCGACTATTATCTGCTATACTGTAAATGATGCAGCCAGTCCAGGTGCACTATTTGATTCACGACGAACCGTCACGGGCGTGGATGCTTATCTTTAAATACACTTTTGCTGCTTGACGAAAGCAGTCACTGCTTTTCCAGGGCAGTCACGAGATGGAGGGTATCATGAAAAAGCATGAGGAAATCAAGAAACTTGCCTATGATATTTTTGAAAAAAGCGGCAGGCCCCACGGCAGGGAGATCGATCACTGGCTTGAAGCCGAGCTGATCATCAAGGCCCGTGAAATGGACTTGCATGCAACCGATGTCGCGGCTTCCGCATCAAAGAAGCGCGCCATTTCCCGGTCTGACGTACGGAGGCATGAGGCAAAAAAAACAGGCAGGGCAAAAAAAGCGCAATAAAAGAGATGTCGCAGTGCCCGGGTCCGCTCCCTTCGCAAGGGCATTTCCCGGCAAAGGCCATAAGGTGCCCGATTCCTAGGAGCGGCATGGTCTGAACAGAATTATTCGGGGGCTATTATCCCCCATCAAGGGCCTTGGCTGGTTTTGATGCCGGACGCTGCTGATTTCATCCGTTACGAAGCTCACCGATAATCTGCCGTGCCCTTGCTGCCTCATGAAACGCCCCCATGCCGGAGAGCGTGTCAGCAGCTTTTTTATAGATCAGGCACACCTCTTCCAGTGACTCCATAATCCTGAGATGGCTTCTTTCTCTCTCGTTTCCGATCAGCTTGAGAGGGGTGCATAATCGGCGTTCACCAGCAGTGACCCATATTTGCGGGCCGTGCTCCTGGAGACCATTTCGAGGGCATATCGGAAACAGATCGCTGCTGCGGGGAAATGGCGCGGCTCAAGGACCAAAATCCTCAGGAAGAGGCTGCGTGCCTGCCGATGCATTTCAAGCCATGCAAGCCATCCGGCACTATGGGACATCAGGGGGATATCTCCCTTACCGAAAGGGGCAGAGTGTTCGGCAGCCTCCCTGAGAAGCCTCTTCAGTTCACCCTTTCCACTTCCAGATGTGACATGGGTGAGTGCCTCTGCAATGGATACGTAGCCGCTTTGTAATGGATCGTCACTGCGGCGTTGCGGTATGGTTCACCGTGTCATCCGCAAAGCATGATCAGAACTAATAATCCTGTCTGTTCCCTGAAGACCCTCACGCTCTCATCGGCCCTGAGAGAAGAGACCCTCGATCAGCATAAGCCCCTGGGGCGTAATACGGACGCACTCGAGCAGCCTTCCATAGTCTTCTGATACAGCCTTTGCAAGGGCCATGCAGGACTTGACAGAACACTGCCCGCAGTCGATCTTCGGCAGGAATTTGTAGATCTCGATAGCATCAACATACTTTTGTTATTATAACAGAGAGCCCTCGCGCTGCAGAAGCACGCACTACGAGCAAAGAAAACCCAGCGGCAGGGTTCTTCGCGGAAGCGACTTTCCACGCTGTTACGCATTTTTTTGATATAATTAAATCAGACAGCGGTGATGAAACATTGATCATGTGCTTCTTCCGAAAACTGAATTCTAACCATATACAAAGGGAGGTTACCGTGAAATCTGTGAAAAAATTCATAAGTATTATCTGCATGCTCGGAATGGTTCTTACGCTGTCGCTCAGTGCCGGCTGCGCGACAAAAGGCCAGACAGGCGCACTCGCCGGCGCGGGTGCGGGCGCGGCCATCGGCGGCCTTGCCAACATGCACGGCTCCTGGGGAGCAACAGCCCTGGTCGGCGCCGGCCTTGGTGCCGGGATCGGATATCTGATAGGCAATGAAGAGGACAAGAAGGACGCGGCACGGCGGCAGGCTGCCAGTGCCGATGAGCTCAGGCCGCTATCGGGTACGATCTGGCAGGTCATCAATATCGTGCCAGCGCCCAAACAGGCCTACAAGTCGATCATCTCAAACTTCAGGCCTGACGGGATCGTGGTCACAACAAAGACAAACATGGACGGAAAGGTCGAATCAGATTCTGAGCAGTATAGGATCGTCGGCTCAACGCTCATCATCAACAAGCCTGGATATGTTGAGAACACCACGTTCAAAATAGAAGGGGACAGGCTATTCATAGATTACGGCAACGGAAGCACCACCCTGCAGCGCATCAGCTGACCAGGGATCGTGCGGAAAGTAAGAAACTGCTCGGCTGCTGAACACACCTGAAAAGGGCCTGGATGACAAGGCCCTTTTCCAACTGCCTCCATACCGGCAAGGTCAGCAGCCGGAATTACTCTCTTATGCGGGGAATTGCAGGTAGCTCACCCTCGCCTCTGTCTCACGATCTCATACAGGCATATGGCTGCTGATGCTGCCACATTAAGACTTTCTGCCTTGCCGAAGATCGGGATACTCAGCGTGCTGTCAGCAGCCTGTTTCAGTCTGCTGCTCACGCCGCGGGCCTCATTTCCGAACGCAAGAGCCAACGGACCCGAAAGGTCGGCGCTAAAGATGTCTTTCCCCTCTTTATTGGCAGTAACTGCAAAATGTATCTTCTTCTCCCGCAGCCACTCCAGAAGAACATCCGGTTCCGCATAGACGACCGGGATATTAAAGATGCTGCCGGATGTTGACCTGATAACTTTCGGCATGAAGGCATCGCAGGTGCCGGGGAGCAGGAAAACTGCATCCGCACCTGCGGCGTCGGCAGTCCTGATGATCGTGCCGAGGTTGCCAGGGTCCTGGATGCCGTCGATGACAGCGATGAGGGCAGTCTGCTGAATGGCAAGCTCCGCGGGTTTCAACAGCTGGTATGAGACCACTGCCGTGATCCCTTGCGGGGTTTCTGTGTCCGAAATCTTGCCGAGGACCTGTTCGGTCACTTCGAAGATCTCTCCTGCAGCACCGGCCACCCCGCGCAGAAAGCCCTGATGCTCTTTATGGTTCATGAACGCTTCGGTGACAAAGACTTGACTGATCCGGGCTCCTCCATTCAGCGCCATCTCGGCAAGATGGGGGCCTTCGATCAGAAAAGCGGTATGTTTGAACTTTCCACGCTTTTCCCTGATCTGGATAGCGTCCCTGATATACTGGTTAGAAGCGCTCGTAATCCTTGTATATCTCATGCTGTCCATAACTTTACCAGAATACCCTATCCTTGTCATTAACACCCAGTTGCCTCTGCCTACCGTGTGTATGGTATTGTTCTTATTTGGTAATATGGCACACGAACATGACCATGAGCACGAAAAACTGGTGAAGACCTCTGTCTATCTCGAAGAGGAGGTCCTTGAGGCTCTCGAAGAGGCTGCTCGGGAACTTGAAAAGGACACCAACAGGAAATGGTCAAAGGGCGGGGTCATCAGGCTTGCGCTGAGTGATTTTTTCACACGGAGAGGAAAGCTTCTATGAAGATCCAGGGGTTTGTTGACCTTCACACGCATGGCATCAGCAGATACGATACGCGTACAGACAATCACGAGGAAATACTCAGCATGGCGAGGGTCCATGCAAAGGCAGGCACGGTCGCCATTCTTCCCACCATCTATGCAGGCACGATCATGGAGATGAGAAAAAGCCTCAAGGCCATCGGCAAGGCAATGGACGTACAGGCAAAGGCCGACGGAAAAAGGTATGGGGCGCAGATCCTTGGTGCGCATCTCGAAGGACCGTTCCTCAGCCCTATACGGTGCGGTGCGCTGGACAAGGAGAGCTTCATAAAACCGACGGTATCGGCTCTCAAGAAACTGGTGTCCGACTACGAAAATATCGTCAAAATCATTACCCTCGCACCGGAACTGCCGGGTGCGTTGAAGGTGATAGAAAAGATCGCCGAAATGGGCATCAGGGTAAATATGGGCCATTCTGACGCAACGTTCAGGCAGGCTGCTGAGGCAAAGAAGGCGGGCGCGGCCGGAATCACGCATATTTTCAATGCCATGCGGCCGTTCCACCACCGTGAGCCCGGCATTGCCGGACTCGGCCTTACTGACCAGGACCTGTATATCGAGGTCATCGCTGACGGGGTCCATCTCCATCCGAAGAGCCTGGAGCTCATCTTCAACCGCAAACGGCTCGACAAACTGATCATTGTATCGGATTCGGTCAAGGGACAGAGGACTGCCAAGGGTGTGGTCTACGAACAGGGTATCCTTGCAGGCAGTGTGCTTACGATAGACACTGTTGTGAAAAGGCTGCAGCGAATCGGCATTCCTGACGCGGAGATCATCGAGGCATCAACAGATAATCCTCTGCGGTATGTCGGCATGATAGCCTCAGAGCGCTGCCGATGACCGTCGTTTCCTGAAGATCCTGACGTCCGGAACAGGCTGCTCAAACCCGGATCGGACACTTTCCGGCATGGTTTCTGACGCGCCAAGCACAAGATAGCCGTCTTCATACAGAATATCTCCCAAGGCCCTGAATATCCGCTCCTGCATGGCAATGTTCATATAGATAAGCACGTTTCTGCAGAGGACAAGGTTGTAATTTCCTATATATGCCCTCCTGTATAACAGCTGGTCAATGATGTTGTTGCTCGAAAACCTCACCATGGAACGTATCTCGCTGTTCAGGATGTAGCGCTCACTGCCGTACTCCGAGGCAGGAGATGCGACAGACTTGGTAAAATACGCATCGATAAATCTCCGCTTTGTCTCCACAAGGTCCCCTTCTGCATATTCACCTGTTCTCGCCCTCTCAATCGCATCGGGGTCAACATCCGTGCCCTGGATGTTATAGGAAAAGGAGAGGTTTTCCTGTGTGAGGAGTTCATGAACGAGAATGGCAATGGAATAGGGCTCTTCCCCATGAGCGCACCCTATGCTCCATACCTTCAGAAACCCGAACTCGTCAACCAGTTCAGGAATAACACTCGTATAAAGCAGCTCAAAGACCAGGGGATTCCTGAAGAAATTGCTCACCTTAATGGTCAGGGTCCTGACAAGAGGCTGCATCTCTTCAGGATGGGCTTTCAGAAAGGCTAGATATTCTTCATAATCCCTGCAGGCTGATTCCTGAAGTCTCAGAAAGAGCTTGCGCACCACGGTAGCATACCGGTAGTGTGAGAAATCGATCCCCCGCTCCTCATGGATATATTCCAGAAGCCTCTTCAGGTGAATATCATTGCTGCTCAGACCGACTTCCTCCTTCTCTCTTTTCTTAATTATACTCCCTTTTGACAGCACTCCCCTGAAAAGCCCCTGTATGATATAATCTGACCATGAAACGACATCTGCGATCATGCCTTGTTCTGGTATGTCTCCTGCTGCTTCTGGTCGCTTCGTACAAGGAGGTTTTTGCAATGGTGAAGAACATCCGCTGGCTCGGCCATGACACCTTTAAGGTCACGGGTGAGAAGGTCATTTATACAGACCCGTTCAAGATCAGGAAACAGGATGTAGCAGACATCATCCTGGTCACCCATGAGCATTATGATCATTGCTCACCCGAGGACATCAGGAAGATTTCTGGGCCTAAAACGATCATTGTCGCTCCTGCTGACTGCGCTGCGAAACTGAAAGGCACCATAAAGACTGTCAAGCCGGGTGATGTCGTGGAGGTGTCCGGCATCACGATAGAGGCAGTCCCCTCGTACAACACAAACAAACAGTTCCATACAAAAGACAAAGGTTGGGTAGGGTATATCTTCACCATATCCGGCCAGCGCATATATATCGCCGGCGATTCGGATTACATCCCTGAGATGAAGACATTCAGGGCTGACATTGCCCTGCTGCCGGTATCCGGCACATACGTCATGACAGCAGAAGAAGCCGTTCAGGCCGCACTTGACATCAAGCCCACGATCGCGATCCCCATGCATTACGGCTCCATTGTCGGCAGCAAGGATGACGCAAGGAAATTTGCCGAACTGCTGAAGGGCAAGGTCACGGTCGAAATCCTTCCAGAGGAATAGGGCAGCGATCCTGCACAGGAACGTCATGCCGGAAAGCATCCTCAACCTCCTGAAGAGCAGTGTTTCCTTTGTCTCCGGTCAGGATATCAGCTTCAGCCTCGGTATAACGCGGGCAGCTGTCTGGAAAAAGATCCTCCGACTCCGGGAAAAAGGTTTTGTGATCGAGGCCGTGCCGTCAAAAGGCTATCGCCTGGTTAGCGCTCCTGACCTTGCAGCTGATTATCTCCTTTTGCAGGTCAAAAGTGCTCTCTGGAAAGATCTCATCGTTTACGATTCTGTTGAATCCACCAACGACCTTGCCATGTCCCTTGCTGCAGAGGAGGGCATCTCGCCCGGTACCGTCCTCGTTGCGGACAGGCAGACGCGCGGCAAGGGAAGGCTGGGCAGAAGATGGGAATCACCGGGAGGAATGAACATCTATATGAGCATGGTGATCAGGCCGGACCTCGCGCCACGCGATACGACCATGCTCACGATTCTTGCTGGAGTTGCCGGCGCACGCGCAGTCCGGAATACCGGGAACCTTCCAGTGAAGATCAAATGGCCGAACGACCTGGTGATATCCGATAAGAAACTGGGGGGCATATTGACCGAGGTGCGCGCTGATCCTGACAGGATTAACCTTGCCGTGATAGGCATGGGCATCAATGTAAACATGCTTGCGCCGGACTTTCCTGAAGAGCTCCGGAGCATTGCAACATCGGTGAGGCTTGCCGGAGGACATCCTGCACCCAGGAACGAGATCATCATTCAGCTGCTCAAAGAGTTCGAGCATTGGTATGATATCCTGACAGCAAAAGGAAAAACACCTCTTCTTGACGCATGGAGAAGAGATTCATCAACATTAGGAAGGACTGTAAGGGTCGCCATTGGTGACAAAACGGTTTCCGGCATTGCTGAGGATATCGATAACAACGGCATGCTGATCCTTAGAACCGCAGCAGGGGGATACAGGAATATCAGCGCTGGTGATATTACCTTTCTCAGATAGCCAAAAGAGGAACAATAGTTGCCATATTAAGAACGTTCAAATTAAGATTACAATAATAATGATTATTGCAACAGATATAGGCAACTCCTCAATTAAAATAGGATATTTCACCTCTCACGGACTACGTGTCCAGCGAATATCGACGTATCCGCTTAAAAGCCCTGAGGAATACCGGCAGCTGATATATGCCTTCATAAAAGAAAATAATATAGAAAAAGGGGAAGGTGCCAGTATAATATCTTCTGTGGTTCCGGGTCACACGGGAATCCTCAAAGAGGCATTGGAAGGGCTTCCTGGGCAGGGAAAGGGTTCAGCTCTTGTTGTAGATAATGTTCTTTCCGGGATTGGGTTTCAGACACAGCGCCCTGAAGAACTGGGCACGGACAGAATAGCAAATGCCGTTGCCGCGTTTGCCCTCATCGGAAAGCCTGCCGTTGTTGTAGA
>Ga0102851_10002389_pt1 | contig 11295 bp, 8 predicted proteins | sample Mud3Dept3metaG_FD_79558 | JGI IMG/M metagenome (GOLD analysis project Ga0102851, IMG submission 79558) | Freshwater wetland microbial communities from Ohio, USA, analyzing the effect of biotic and abiotic controls - Mud 3 Core 4 Depth 3... | ecosystem: Environmental > Aquatic > Freshwater >...
GAGCTTCCGGCGCGCCGTGCGCCGCTTCTGCCCCGATCTCGTTGGGTTCACCGGCTACACCCACGAGGTCTCCGCGATCCGCCGCCTCGCCCGCCTCACCCGCCTCGAGCGCCCCGCCGCGCGCGTGGTCGTCGGCGGGCATCATGCGACGGTGGCGCCGTCCGATTTCGACGGCCCGGACGTCGATGCCGTGGTGCGCGGCGAAGGCTGCGCACCGTTTCGCGCCCTGGTCGACCGGTTGGCCTCCGGCGAGGGGCTCGACGACATCCCCCACGTGCGCATCCCGCGCACCGGCCGGGGAGGCGAGGAGTTCCCGCGCTATCCCGACCCGGCGACGCTGCCCACACCGCGCCGCGACCTATGGCCGGCGCACGCCTATCGGTCGGTCTGGCTCGCCGAGAGCGGCCGGCCCTGGCAGCCTCTCTTCCCGCCGGTGGCGACCGTCCGCACCTCGTACGGTTGTCGCATGCAGTGCACCTTCTGCGTGGTGCCGTTCCTCTCCGAGGGGCGCCATCTGCCCCGGCCGGTCGAGCAGGTCGCCGACGAGATCGCGGCCCTCCCGGCCGAGCACGTCTACTTCGTCGACGACGAGAACTTCCTGGACGAGGAGCACGCTCTCGCCCTGGCCGACGCGCTGACGGCGCGCGGGGTGCGCAAGCGCTACTTCGCCTGGACCCGGGCCACCACCGTCCTGCGCTCCCCGGAGATCCTGCGCCGCTGGCGGGAGATCGGTCTCGACGCGGCCTTCCTGGGCTTCGAGTTCATCTCCGACGGCGCGCTGCGTGCGGTGCGCAAGGGCGGCACGGTGGCCGCCAACGAGCGTGCCCTCGACCGGCTGCGCGCGCTCGGCGTCGCGGTCCACGCGGCGTTTATGCTGATGCCGGAGTCGACCGCCGAGGACTTCGACCGCCTGCGCGCCTATGTCCGCGCCTTGCCACCGGTGCAGTGCAGCTTCACCGTGTGCACGCCGTCGCCGGGGACTCCGGACTACCGGGCCCTCGACGGGCGGTTCTGGGTCGACCCTCCGCACGACTTCCATGACTGCATGCACCCGCTGACCCCGACTGCCCTGCCGCTGCGAGAGTTCAGCCGGCGCTACGCCGACCAGGTGGCGGAGGGCATCGCGCGCGCGCCGATGCGCGTCGAGCGCCGGCCCATCGTTCCGGCCGACATGGTGCGCGCGCTGGTCGCCGAGCGGGCTTACGTGCGCGGCTACGAGCGGCTCTACCGCGACTACCCGCGGCAGATGTGGGAGTAGGCGCGGCGTCGCGCACCGCGCTCGTCGGCCTCCGACCGGTGCGCGAGCGGGCGCGCGCCGCCGCGCCCGCTATGATGCGTCCCCTCCGATGAGCACTCCCGTTCCCGTATCGACCGCCGCGATCGATCTCGGCGGTGCCCGGCTGGGCGTCGCGCTGCGCCGCGCCCTGCGCCAGGGCTACGGCCGCCACGACCTGCGCGCGGACCTGCTCGCCGGCGTGGTGGTCGGCATCGTCGCGCTGCCGCTCTCGATGGCGCTCGCCATCGCCTCGGGCGTGCCGCCCCAGCACGGCCTCTACACCGCGATCGTGGCCGGGCTCGTGATCGCGCTCGCCGGCGGCTCGAAGGTGCAGGTCTCGGGCCCGACCGCCGCGTTCGTGGTCATCCTCGCTCCGATCGCGGCACGGCACGGCGTGGGCGGCCTCGCGCTCGCCACGCTGCTGGCCGGCGGGCTGCTGGTCGCGCTCGGGCTGGCGCGACTGGGGCGCTTCATCGAGTTCGTCCCCTATCCGGTCACCACCGGCTTCACCGCCGGCATCGCGATCGTCATCGGCGTGCTCCAGCTCAAGGACTTCCTGGGTCTCGCCACCGGCGCGCTGCCGCCCGAGTTCCTGGAGCGCGTCGGAGTGCTGGTGCGGGCCCTGCCCAGCGCGCGCTGGCCCGAGCTCCTGGTCGGCGGGACGACGCTCGTCGTGCTGCTCGCCTGGCCCTACTTCTCGCGCCGGATCCCGGCGCCGCTGGTGGCGCTCACCGTCGCCACGCTGCTCGCCGCGGCGCTCGCCGAGCTCCTGCCCGGCGCGGAGGTGGCGACGATCGCCAGCCGCTTCTCCTTCGCCGGCGCCGACGGCGCACTGCGCAGCGGCATTCCCCAGCTGCCGCCGCTGCCGGTGCTGCCCTGGCGCCTGCCGGGAGCCGAGGGCGCGCCGCTCGCGCTCTCGCTCGACCTGGTGCGCGAGCTGGTGCCGTCGGCGTTCGCGATCGCCATCCTGGGCGCGATCGAATCGCTGCTCTCGGCGGTGGTGGCCGACGGCATGACCGGCAAGAAGCACGATCCGGACGCCGAGCTGCTCGGCCAGGGGCTGGGCAACCTGGTGGCGCCGTTCTTCGGCGGCATCGCCGCCACCGGCGCCCTCGCCCGCACCGCCACCAACATCCGCGCCGGGGCGCGCTCGCCGGTCGCTGCCGCCGTCCACGCGCTCTTCGTGCTGCTCGCGGTGGTGGCGCTGGCGCCGCTGCTCGGCTACCTGCCGATGGCGGCGCTCGCCGCGCTCCTGCTCCAGGTGGCCTGGCGCATGGCCGAGGTGCGCCAGGTCGTGCACATGCTGCGCGTGTCGCCGCGCGCCGACATCCTGGTCCTGCTCTCGTGCCTGGCGCTCACCGTCCTGTTCGACATGGTGGTCTCGGTCACCGTCGGCATCGTGCTCGCGTCGCTGATGTTCATGCAGCGCATGGCGTCGGTGTCGAGGGCGCAGCTGGTCAACCTCTCCGAGCTCGACCTCGAGCGTCCGCTGCCGGACAGCGTGGTGCTCTACGAGATCGCGGGTCCGCTGTTCTTCGGCGCCGCCAACAAGGCGATGACCGCGCTGCGCCTGCTCGACAAGCGCGGTGTCAAGGTGGTGGTCCTCGACCTGCGCTCGGTGCCGATGCTCGACGCCACCGGCCTGGTGGCGCTCGACACCACGGTGGGGAAGCTGCGCGACGCGGGGGTGGTGGTGGTGCTCGCGGGCGTGCAGGTCCAGCCGCTGCGGGCGCTCGCCAAGGCGCACTGGCGCAACATCCCCGGCTCGCTCGCGATCGGGCGGGACTTCGAGCGCGCGCTCGAGGTGGCGCGGGCCTACGCCGAAGGCAGCCCGGAGGCGCCCGGCCTGCACGCCACGCGCGCCTGAGCGGGGGGGCGCGCGGCGCGCGCCGCCGGTGGCTCCGAACTCGGGCGCCGCCGGCACGTAGGGAGGGTACGATGCCCGGGACGCAGCGGGAGGATGGATGAACGGGAACCTCGCCGTGGAGCTGGTCGGCGTGCGCAAGGCCTTCGACGGCCATCTCGCGGTCGACGACCTCTCGCTCGCGGTGCCGACCGGCTCGGTGTTCGGCCTGCTCGGGCCCAACGGTGCCGGCAAGACCACCACGCTGCGCATCCTGATGGACATCCTGGGCCCCGACCGGGGCGAGGTGCGCCTGTTCGGGCGCCCGCGCCGGGACGAGGACGGCGCGCGCATCGGCTATATGCCCGAGGAGCGCGGCCTCTACCGCAAGATGCAGGTCGACGAGCAGCTCGCCTTCCTGGGCGAGCTGCACGGCCTCGGCCGCGCGCGCGCGCGTCAGCTCACGCGCGAGTGGCTGGCGCGCCTCGGCCTGGCGGAGCGTGCGAAGGCCAAGGTCGAAGCGCTGTCCAAGGGCATGCAGCAGAAGCTCCAGCTCGCCGGCACCGTGCTCCACGACCCCGAGCTGCTCATTCTCGACGAGCCGTTCTCGGGCCTGGACCCGATCAACCAGGGACTGTTCCGGGAGCTGATCGCGGACTTCAGCCGGCGCGGCCGCACGATCCTGTTCTCGACCCACGTCATGGAGCACGCCGAGAAGCTGTGCGACCGGATCGCGCTCATCGCGCGCGGGCGCGTGGTGCTCTCCGGCGAGCTCGCCGCGATCAAACGCGAGCGCGGCGGCAACGTGTGGCGCGTGGCCGGCCACGGCGACCTCGCCGGCGCCGCGCAGGGGCTCGCCGGCGTCGAGCGCGTGCTGGCGGCCGGCGAGGGCGCGGTGCGCCTGGTGCTCGCCGACCCGGCCGCAGCCCCGCGCGTGCTCGCCGCGCTCGCCGGCGCGGTGGAGGTCACCGAGTTCCGCTCCGAGGAGCCGGACCTCGAGACCATCTTCGTGCGGACGGTGCACGATGCGAATTGACCGGGTGGCGACGATCGCGCGCCGCGAGTACCGGGCGGGCGTGCGTACCCGGGGATTCTGGATCTCGACCGTGCTGGTGCCGGTCCTGATGGCGGCGATGCTGGTGCTGCCCACGCTGCTCCTGATGAGGACGCGCGCCACGCTGCGCGTGGTCGTGGTGGACGGCGGCGGCGGGCTGGGCGGGCGCCTCGCCGCCGAGCTCGCCGACGAGCCCGGGCCGGGCGCGGCGCCGGGCGTCGCGCCGGATCTCCCGGGGCGGCCGAAGCGGGAGGAGGCGGCGCGCTTCGCGGTCGAGGTACGCCCGGCCGCCGCCGACCCGGAGGCCGAGCGCGCGGCGCTCGACCGCGAGGTGCTGGCGGGAACCATCGACGCCTGGATCCGCCTCGGTCCGGACACGCTCGGCGGCAGCAAGGTCCCGTACCACGGCGAGAGCGTGTCGAACTTCGTCACCCAGCGCGTGCTCGCCGATGCCCTGACCCGGGTGGTCTCCGAGGCGCGTCTGACGGAGGCCGGCATCGACCCCGCAGCCGTGGCCGAGCTCACGCGCGAGGTCGAGCTCGAGACCGTGCGCGTCTCGGCCGAGGGGGCGCGCGCCGAGACCGGCCTGACCGGCTTCATGATGGCCTACTTCCTCTTCTTCCTTCTCTACATGGTGACCCTGCTCTACGGGCAGCAGGTGATGAACGGCGTGCTCGAGGAGAAGACGTCGCGCGTGGTCGAGGTGGTGCTCACCACGGCGCGCGCCTCGGAGCTGATGGCCGGCAAGCTGTTCGGCATCTGCGCGGTCGGCCTCACCCAGCTCGGCATCTGGTTCGCCACCCTGCTGGCGCTGACCGCGCCGGGGCTGGCGGCCTCGTTGCTCCGCCTGCCGGCGGGGGCCAGCGTGCCGAGCCTCTCGCTCGGCGTCACGCTCCACTTCCTCGCCCACTTCGTGCTCGGCTTCCTGCTCTTCGCGGCGCTCTACGCCGCGATCGGCGCCGCGTCCAACGACCTGCGCGAGGCGCAGCAGCTGGCGAGCGGCATGGTCATCCTGCTCGTCCTGCCGGCGGTGATGGCGGTGACGGTGATCAACGACCCGGACTCCGTGCAGGCGACGGTGATGTCGCTGATCCCGCTCTTCACTCCCCTGCTCATGCTGCTGCGCATCGTGGTCAAGACGCCGCCCTGGTGGCAGATCGCGCTCGGCTACGCGACGACCGCCGCGTTCGTCGCCGTGCTGCTCGCCCTGTGCGCGCGCATCTACCGGGTCGGCATCCTGATGTACGGCAAGCGGCCGACGCTCGCCGAGCTCGGGCGCTGGATCCGGCACTCCTGAGCGCGCCCGCGCGCCGGGGCCGGCCGCGGGGCGGGCGCCGCGCTAGACTCGGGGCACGATTCCGGGAGGAGGCGGCCATGGCGGGCGAGGTTTGCGGGCGCGCGAGGCGGACGGGGAGGCGGGCGGGTGCTCGAATCGCGGTGCTCGCGCTGGCGTGGGTCGCCGGCGCCGGGTGGGCGAGCGCCGCCGAGGCGCCCACGGGCGTCACCGCGGCCGCCGGGCCGAGCCTGCTGACCCGGCTGCGAACCGGCTTCGACGCGGCCTCGTTCGGCCGCGCCGGCTACGTCGGCGCGGCGCCGGCGGGGGGCGCCGAGGCGATGGCGCCGGTGCCCGCCGACTGGCTGGTGGCAGGCTTCCAGCTCTCGGGCGAGGACCTCTATCGCATCAACTGCCGCTCGTGCCACGGCGTGGGTGCGCGCGGGCTGGGACCGGACATCCCCTCGGTGGTCGCGCGCGTGACCGGCGCCGCGCAGCAGGCGGCGGGCGGCGACGCCACCGGGGAGCTCTCGATCCGTCACCGGCTGCTGGTGGGTGGGCAGGTCATGCCGGCCATGGCGCATCTGTCGAACGCGGAGGTCGAGGCCCTGCTCGGCTACCTGAGCGCGGTCGCGGGCACGGGCGCCGGCGCCGCCCGGCCGCCGGTCGCGGCGCCCGCGGTGCGCGTCGGCGAGCACGTCGCCAAGGCGGTCTGTCAGATCTGCCACGACGCCTCGCCCGGGCGCCAGCGGCCGCCCGGCGACCAGGCGCTCTCGGCGCTCGCCGAGATGACCGCCAGGTACTCCGCACGCGAGCTGGTGCGCAAGGTGCGCTCGGACGCGGCCGGCATCGGCCCCGGACACAAGCCGCGACTCGACTACCTGCGGCGCGAGGAGCTCGAGGCGGCCTACGTCTACCTGATCGGCTTCCCGCCCGCCGCGGGCGGGCACTGAGCGTCGAGCCGCGCTCCCGGCGCCGGCGCGCCGCTGGTCGACGCGGCAGGGTGGAGGATCTCGCGACGAGCTCGGAGGCGGCCATGGCGAAGGCGGAACTGCGCCGCGAGCTGGGCGGCCGCCTCGCGGCGCTCGAGCCGGAGAGGGCGTGCGCCGCCGCCGCGCGCGCCGCGGCGCGTGCGCTCGGAGTGCCCGAGCTGGCGCGCGCCGGGCGTGTCCTCGCCTGCCTGTCGTTCGGCTCCGAGCTCGACACCTGGCCGCTCGTCGAGCGCCTGCTCGAGGCCGGGCGCGAGGTCTTCGTGCCGCGTGCCGACCCCAGGGACGGCCTGCTCCACGTCCACCGCTATCCGTGCCCGCTCGAGACGCTCTCCTTCGGGCTGCGCCAGCCGCCGCGCGGCACGCCGGAGCTGGCGCCGGAGGCGATCGACGCGACCCTCGACGCCGTCCTCGTGCTCGGGCTCGCGTTCGACCGCCGCGGCTTCCGGCTCGGCCACGGGCGCGGCTACTTCGATCGCTTCTTCGCGCGCCACCGCGTGCCCGGCGTCGGCCTCGCCTACGACTGGCAGCTCCTCGACCGGCTGCCGGCCGAGCCCCACGACGAGCCGATGCGGGTCGTGGTGACCGAGGCGGCGGTGGTGCGGCCGGACGCCGGGCCCCGGGCCTGAGCGGGTCCGCGGCCTTCCCTCGCGGGGCGAGGGCGGGTCGCCCCGACCCGTGGCGGCTCAATGCCTGCCGAGGATCAGGCGCGAGCCGCGCTGCCAGGTGAGGTAGGACCAGACCCACTGCGTGAAGACGAGCAGGCGATTGTTGAACAGTGCCAGGTAGGTGATGTGGATGGTCGCCCACAGCGCCCAGGCGAGCCAGCCCGACAGGCGCAAACGGCCGCGCTCGAGCACCGCGAAGTCGCGGCCCACGACCGCGAGGTTCCCCTTGTCACGGTAGCGGAACGGGGGCGGCGCCGGCCGGCCGGCGAGGCGGCGGGCGACGACGCGGCCGACGTAGCGCCCGCCCTGGATCGCGACCTGCGCCACGCCGGGCAGCGGGGCTCCGTCCTGGAGCTTGGCGGCGACGTCGCCGACCACGAAGACTTCCGGCCGGCCGGGCACGGACAGGTCCGGCTCGACCAGGACGCGGCCGGCGCGATCGGTCGCGGCACCGAGCCAGGCCGCCGCGGGCGACGGTTTGACGCCGGCGGTCCAGAGCACGACGCCGGCTTCGATCCGCTCGCCGCCGACGAGCACGCCGCGCTCGTCGACCGCCGCCACCGGCTGAGCGACGCGGATCTCGACGCCCATGCTCTCGAGACGCGCGTGAGCCCGGCGGGCGAGCGACTCGTGGAAGGTGGGCAGGATGCGCGCTCCGGCCTCGACCAGCACGACCCGCGCGCTGCTCGGATCGACGCGGCGGAAGTCCTCGGCCAACGTCGCGCGCGCGAGCTCGGCGATCGCGCCCGCCATCTCGACGCCGGTCGGACCTGCGCCGACCAGGACGATGGTCAGCAGGTCGCGGCGCGCCGCCGGATTTTCCTGCGCCTCCGCGCGCTCGAAGGCGCCCAGGATCTCGCCGCGCACGGCGGTCGCGTCCTCGAGCGTCTTCAAGCCCGGCGCGAAGCGCGCGAACTCGTCGTGGCCGAAGTAGCTCTGGGCCACCCCCGTCGCCACGATCAGGAAGTCGTAGGCGAGCTCTACGCGGCCGCGCCCGGCGATCTCGAGCGCGACGCGGCGCGCGCCGGGATCGACCCCGGTCGCCTCGCCCAGCAGCACGGTGGCGTTCTTCTGCGCGCGCAGCACCTGGCGGATCGGCGAAGCGATGTCGCCGGGCGCGAGTCCGGCGGTGGCGACCTGGTAGAGCAGGGGCTGGAAGAGGTGGTGATTGGTGCGGTCGACCAGCACGACTTCGACCGGGGCGCGGGCGAGGGCGCGGGCGGCCGCCAGGCCGCCGAAGCCGCCGCCCACGATCACGACGCTCGGCCGGGCGGTCACGCGGGAGCGCCCCGCGTCGAGGCGTGGAGACCGAGAGTCCGCATCGCCGGGATTGTCCTTCGGACCCCGAGGGGATGTCACGACCTGGCGCTCCGACTCGCGGTCGCATTCCCGCACGAGCCCGGGCGCCGGCCCACCCCGGGGGACGGTGCGCGGCCTGCATCAGTCGAATTAATGTATTTGCATTAGGGTCGGCAGGGGGTCCGGCGCCGCGGGCGCGCTCTCGCGCCTCGCGCAGCGCCGTCGGCCCGCTCGCGATCCGTGCTGGTGAACCGGGAAAGGGGGCAGGTCGTGAGGAGAATGGTCCATCTCGTGGTCGGCGCGTTGGCATGCGCGGCGCCGCTCGCCGCGCAGCCGCAGCCGCTCCAGTGCGCGGCGGAGACACACCTCGCGCGCAAGGGCGACTACATGAACGGCACCACCAACGTCGTCGACGCCGGCGTCTGGGAGTGGGAGATCGGCTCCGGTTTCACCTACACCAACATCCAGGGCATCTCGGCGGACGGCAACTTCTACGCCACGTCGTCGCTCGTCGATCCGCAGTTCGCGCTCGGCTCCTACGCCACGGCGAACCTCCTGGTCGGCCGCTACAACGCGAACCCGACCCTGCGCCCGTACGCCCAGGACGTCGATCTCCTGCTCGACGCCTGTGCCTTCGACCCGGGCGCCTACGGGCTCGAGGCGCCCTTCGACAACTCCGCCTACTGCATGCTCGGCGTCCAGTACTACTCGCGGTTGGTCGGCCAGTTCCCGAACCCGTACGACAACGTCGACCGGCACCTCAGCGCCGGGCGCGGCTCGCTCTCGGGCTGGGACGTCGGAGCGCACATCCGGGCGGCGTGGCGCGCGGGCTTCGTCTCCTACGCCCAGGGCATGGCGGACCGGATCCTCGAGCGGCGGCCGGACTGGGAGCACGTCCTGCTCGGCGGCTACGACTACACCGAAGCGTCCTGGGGTGCGCTGGTGCGCGTGATGCTCGAGATGCACGCGGCCGGCGACCTCGATCCCGCCGTCTACGCCGAGGGGCTCGCGATCGCGGACGCCCTGATCGCCGCGCAGTCGCCGGACGGCTCCTGGGGCGAGGGCGACTTCCAGACCACCGCCTACGTGGTGCTCGGCCTGCGCGCCGACCCGTGGAACTTCACGCTGCCCTGGCAGCAGGCGATCATCGAAGCCGTCGACTTCTTCGAGGCCAGCGCGACCCCGGCCCCGACCTGCGGCTGGTCGTACCCGCCCGAGTACGGCGAGATGAACAGCGAGATCATCTCGGCGCTCGCCAGGGTCAACACCCTGCCCTTCGTGGACGGCTTCGAGACCTCCGACACCTCGGCCTGGTCGAGCGAGGTGCCGGGAACGCCGCTCGCCGCCGGGACCATCCCGGCGCGCGCGCCGCGTGCCGCGGCGCTGCCGATGCGCTGACGAAGCGGGTGGCACGGGCGGCCCGCTCCGGGCCCGGGTCGGAACCCGAGCCAGTGCCGCGGTCGGCGCCGCCGCTCGTCGCCGCCGGCTCCTCGCTACTCGCGGCGGCCTGGTACCGCCCGCGCCTGAACGCGGTCGTCCACCTGGTGCCCCTGGGCTGGATCGCGTCGTCGGCGATCGGCTTGCTCCTGCTCAGCCACGGCGACCTGCCCTTCGCGGTCTTCGTCGACGAGCACGAGGCGGCCGCCGGCCGGCTCGCCCGCCTGCGCGAGCTGGCCGACCAGTACGTGGTGCCCGCGCAGGCGTGCAACACCTGGCGCGCGCTGTGGGCCGGGCTCGAGGCGCTCGAAGCGACGATGCACGCGCACGTCGACCGCGAGAGCAACGTGAAGATCCCGCGCGCCGATGCCACTTGATCGGCGCGCCGCTGGCGCCCTCGTCCGCCCGTTCCGCCGGCCGCCCGCCGAAGCGCTTCCCTGGTATCCGTAGGCGAGCGCCGCCCGCTGCGCGGGTGGCTCCGCCCCACCTCGCCGGGCGGTGGAAGACTGATCAGGCCGCATTAGCCGGATTGATGCAAACGTTCCTGAGCCGGCCCCCCGCGACGAGCGGATAGTTGCCTCCAGAGTCGTCGACTAGGACGGAGGCCCTCATGAGCCAACTTGCTAAGCATGTCTTCGCCGCGCGCGCCGCCGTGCTCGGCGCGACGGTGCTCCTGGCTTTGCTGCCGTGGAACGGCCGGCCCGCGCTCGCGGAAGGAGTTTACGGCGCCGGGCTGTTCGAGCTCGGCGACAGCGCTCCGCCGCCCGGCATGCCCGGGATGGCGGAGCTCGCCGCCGATCCCGCCCTTCCCGGTCCGGACTGGGAGAACCTGTTCGACGCCACCGGCAAGTGGCGGGACGACTACCCCTACGACGAGTTCGGCAACCCGCTCGGCAACGGCGTCCCGGACTACCAGGAGCTGTTCGGCGGGGAGTGGGCGTACTTCGCGGACGACTACTTCTCGCGCGGCAGCTACTTCGAGGGCGACGCCCTGACGCCGGAGGGCGGGGTCGTCAACAGCGTGGTCCAGAGCGACCACGACATCGGCGACGCCTACCTCTACGCCGCGCGGGACCGCGACGGCAACGTGGTCCTGTACATGGCCATCGAGCGGCTCGGGAGCGGCGACAGCAGCGTCGAATTCGAGCTCAACCAGGGCCTCTTCCGCATCGGCGGCGGCGGCTTCGGGCTCGACGCGCCCTGGGAGGTGCTCGGCGAACGAGCCGCGGGGGACATTCGCGTCAGGGTCGTCCTCGCCGGCGGCGTCGTCGTGGACGCCGCGGCGAGCGTCTGGGACGGTTCGTCCTGGCAGCTGCTCTCCGGTCTCCCCGGCGAGGGCTGCGACGCGGCGGAGCTCTTCTGCGTCGTCGCCAACGTCGGCGAGATCGCCGGAGCGGGCTGGGGCCAGGGGCCGATCGCCGCCGGACGCTTCCTCGAGCTGGGCGTCAACGTCGGC
>Ga0102851_10002394_pt1 | contig 11277 bp, 9 predicted proteins | sample Mud3Dept3metaG_FD_79558 | JGI IMG/M metagenome (GOLD analysis project Ga0102851, IMG submission 79558) | Freshwater wetland microbial communities from Ohio, USA, analyzing the effect of biotic and abiotic controls - Mud 3 Core 4 Depth 3... | ecosystem: Environmental > Aquatic > Freshwater >...
CCACGGCTTGATCCGCATTGGCAACGGGGACCAGATGGTCGAGGGTTTGCCCCTCCCGGCTGCGATACTTCAAGCGGGTTCCGTCGAAGCCGATACGTTCCACAATGCCGGCGGCCTGGACGGTTTTACCGTCCGGTCCGAAAAGGGTGAACTTGACCGATGAACTGCCGGCGTTGATCACGAGAATGGCCATGGGACCTGAATCCGTTCTATTCAGGCGGACCGGTCCTCGGCGCTGGAGGACCGGCGCTGCAAGGTGCGCCGGCGTTTGAGCTGGCGGGCGGATGCGGGAAGGCGCTGCGTTTTCGCAGCGCGCGCCTCCCGGGCCTCGGGAAAGTAAAACCGGCGGATGTATTTTTCCTGGGCCTCGAAGGACCAGTGAATGTCCCGCCACACCTGGACCGCCGCATCCCGGTCTCCGGTTTCGAAGGCCTGGATCAGCCGGTCGTGGTCCCGGCAGTTGCTCTGCTCCCATTCCTTGATGTACCCGCGGCGGGGGAAATCGTAGAGCCGCTGTTTCATCGGCGCGATGATGCGCTTGAGGGATTGGTTGTGGGACATCTCGAGGAAGACGTCGTGGAAAAGGATGTTTTGCTGATAGTAGGCCTGAAAGTCTTCAATCTTGATGGACGTCCGCAAGGCGCTGTTCAGCAGCTTCATCTTCTCGATGTGCAGGGGCTGGATGCCGTCGAAGACGGCCAGAATCACGGTGGACTCGAGTGCGCCGATGATCTCATAGCACTGCCGGATATCCTCCAGGGTCAGCCGGTTGACGAAGACCCCGCGACGGGGGGAGATGGTGACAAACCCCTCCGTGTCCAGTTGCAGCAGCGCATCGCGCAGCGGGGTCTTACTGATGCCCAGCTCCTCGCTGATCGCGTTCAGGTTGATGGCGTCGCCCGGGATGAGCTTTCCCCGCGTGAGCTCCTCGCGGATGAAATCGTAGACCTGCTCGCGCAGGGATTTCTGGTTGATGATCATTTTTGGTAATCCGCGTCGCAGATCGCCAAATTCCGGTCGATGACATCCAGGCCGAAGTCGATCTCCTCGGTGGTAATGGTCAAAGGCGGGCATATCATGATGACCGAAGCTCCGCCGGCCATGATGTAGACCCCTTCCTCCATGCACTTGCCCAGGAATTTCATTTTCGACGTGGCCGGCCGCGGTGGCTCCATCAGCGCCTCATGGATCGGCTCCTTGGTCTGGCGGTTCTTGACGATCTCGATCCCGCAGAACATTCCCTTGCCCCGTACTTCCCCGACGCAGGGGTGCTTCTCCTGAAGCGCCTTCAGCTTCTTCATCAAGTATTCGCCGGTTTGGGCCGCGCGCTCGATGAGCTTGTCCTGCCGGTAGGCTTCGATCGTCGCCACCGCCGCCGCCATGGCCAGGGCATGGCCCGAATAGGTGTGCCCGTGCAGGTACGGCTGGGACTCGAACTTCTCCGCCAGCCACGGCCGGACGACGGTTGCGCCCAGCGGCACCGAGCCTGAGTTGATCCCTTTCGCCAGGGTCATGATGTCCGGGACCACCCCCCAGTTGTCCATTCCGAACCACTTCCCCGTCCGCCCGAACCCGGTCATGATCTCGTCGGCGATCAGCACCACTTCGTACTTGTCGCAGATGGACCGCACCATTGGCCAGTACTCTTCCGGGGGCACAATCACCCCGCCGGCCCCGAAGATCGGCTCTCCGATCACCGCGGCCACCCGCCGGGCGCCGCCCTCGTAACGGATGACGTCCTCCACGTGCTTGGCGCACTGGATGTCGCAGGAGGGGTAGGTCGCCCCGAAGTTGCAGCGGTAGCAGTAGGGCGGCAGGATGTGCAGGGCGCTCGGCACGGACGGCTCGGCGCACCAGTTGCGGTAGTCGGCCGAAACGGCCATGGCCCCCATGGTCGAGCCGTGGTAGGACCGCCAGCGCGAGAGCACCTTCTGTTTGCCCGTGGCCCACCGCGCGATCTTGATGGCCCCCTCGACGGCCTCCGTTCCGCCGGTGGAGAAGAAGGACTTCTTCAGGTCGCCGGGCGTCACCTCCGCCAGGAGTTTGCCGAGCCGCGCCTTGGGCTCGGTCGCCCACTGCGAGTTGACGCTCGGCAGCAGCGCGGCCTGCTTGGCGATGGCCGCGTTCACCCGGTCGTCGCAGTGGCCCAGGTTGGTGAAGACGAACTGGGAGGTGAAGTCCAGGTACTTCTTGCCCTCCGGGTTGTAAACCCAGCAGCCCTTGGCCTTGGCCGCCACGAAGGGATTCAACCCCTTCTGTGCCGTCCAGGGCGTCAGGACATATTCGGCTTCATACTTTCGGATGGTCTCCGCATTGTACGCTTCTTGCTTGACGGTGTCTGACATGTTCCTTCTCCTTCCAAAAGAGTTGATTTATTTTTTTGTGGGAGCGGCATCTTGCGGCGATTTCATCGCGGCAAGATGCCGCTCCCACAAAGAACAATCTTTCTTGCCGTTTAAGTTCCGCCGAGCACCATGACTCCCTGCTCCGCTGCTACGGTTTCGCCTCATTTACCGGGCGAGGGATCAATAGTTCGCTTCCAGAATCCCGATCACATCCTGTTCGGTGACCGCGCGCGGGTTGTTGCTGATCAGCCGCACTGCTCCCACCGTGGCCTTGGCGAGCGCCGGGAATTCCTCGCGCGGAACGCCGTAGCTGCTCAGCTTGTAGGAGATGCCGATATCGTCGAGCAGGCTTTTGACCGCCTTGACCGACAAGCGCGCGGCCTGGATTTCGGGCAGGTGTTTGGTGCGCTCCCCGAAAGCCTCGGCGATCTTTATGTATTTGCCCGGTACGGCGATCAGGTTGTACTCCATCACCCAGGGCATGATGAAGGCCGTCAGCAGCCCGTGCGGCAGGTGGAACTTGCCGCCGATGGCGAGCGCTATGGCGTGGTCCAGGCCGTTCTGGGTATTGGAGAAGGCCATGCCCGCCAGGCAGGAGGCGTGCAGCATGCTTTCCCGGGCGGCGAGGTTGGCGCCGTTGGCAAAGGCCAGCCGGAGGTTGGCGGCCACCAGGCGGATCGCCTGGAGGTTGAGCGTGTCGGTGAAGACCGAGGCGCGCACGCCCACGTAAGACTCGACGGCGTGCACCAGGGCGTCCATCCCCGTCATGGCCGTCACCCGCGGCGGCAAGGCGAGCGTCAGCTTCGGATCGAGCAGCGCCGTCCGGGCGAACATGTGCTCGCTGACGATGCCCTTCTTGACCTTGTTTTTCGTGTCGCCCAGCACGCAGATGGAAGTCATTTCGCTGCCGGTGCCGGCCGTGGTGGGGATGAGGATCAGCGGCACCCCCGGCCGCGGCACCAGCTCCATGCCGAAGTATTTCTCGATCGGCCCCTCGTTGGTGAGCATCACCGAGGTGATCTTGGAAATGTCAAGCGAGCTGCCTCCGCCCAGGCCTACGATGACGTCGGGCCCGAAGGCTTTGGCGGCGTCGGCGCTGGCCAGGGCCACCTCCATCCGCGGATCGGGTTCAACCTCGGCATAGGCGTTGAAGGCGATCTTGGCGCGCTCGAGCACGCCCGTCAGCTGGTCCAGGACTCCAGCCGACTTGATGCCGGGGTCGGTCACCACCAAGACCCGGCTGCCCTTCACGCGTTTGATCTCGTCCGGCAGGCTTTCCACGGCGCCGGTGCCGAAGACCACCCGTCGCACGGTTTCAAAAGATTGAACACCCATAATTACGGCCTCCTTTTGTAGTTCAAAGGCATAGATCAAAGAATGCCTCTTTTGCAGCTCTTCGTTGGTATCTGGCTAGAGCACCAGCTCCGACGCATCGGTGATCTCCTGGCGGAGCTTGAGAAATTTCATGTCCGTATGCTCCCGCGGCCGAGGCAGGGGGACGTCATAGACCTCGTGCATGCGGCCCGGCAGCTTCCCTTTCAGCGTGACGATGCGGTCGCCCAGATAGATCGCTTCGTCGATGTTGTTGGTCACGAAAAGGACCGTGCGCTTTTCGGTCTCCCAGATGCGGACCGTTTCCTTCTCCATGAAGTAGCGGGTCTGGGCGTCGAGCTGGCCGAAGGGCTCGTCGAGGAGCATGACCTTGGGGTTGTTGGCGTACGCCCGGGCGATGCCAACCCTCTGCTTCATGCCGCCGCTCAGCTGGTGGGGGTAATGTTTTTCGAAACCGTTCAGGCCCACCAGGTCGATGTAGCGCTGGGCGATCCGGCGGCGCTCCTCTTTGGCGTCGCCGTTCAGCTGCGGGCCGAGCTCGACATTGCCCATGACCGTTTTCCAGCCGAAGAGCATGTAGCTCTGGAAAACGAGGCCGCGGTCAGGTCCCGGGCCGCCGACCTCCTCGCCGTCCAGTTTGACAGAGCCTTCGCTGGGAGTCTCCAGGCCAGCGATGATGCGCAGCAGGGTGCTCTTCCCGGACTGCCCGGGCCCCAGGATGACCAGGAATTCCTTGTCGCGGACGTCCAGGCTGATGTCCTCCAAGACATGGACGCGCTGCTTGCCCTTCTGGATGAAGACCTTGGTGATGTTCCGGCATTCGATTTTGGGTGTCATGGCTTATCCCTGAAATCCTCTTGGCAAAATTACAAGCCGGCGATATCCCGTTTCCAAGGGCACAGCAGCTTTTCCAGGCCGCTGATCAGCATGGAAGAGATCCAGGCCACTATGGCGATGATGATCATGCCGCCGATCACCAGCGACGTGTCCGATATTTTCATGCCCTGCACGATGATGAACCCCAGGCCGGAGCGGGAGGCCACCAGCTCCGCGGCCAAAACGCAGGTCCAAGCCATGGAGAGCGAAATCTGCAGTCCGGCGAAAATGGCCGGAAAGGACGCCGGAAAGCTCACCTGGATGATTTCATTCCAGCGTTTCCCGCCCAGGACTTTGATGACGTCGTAGAGCTCCGGCTCGATCAGGCGCACGCCGTTGTAAGAGTTGAGCAGGCAGGGCACGAAGGTGCCGATGACGATGATGAAGACCTTGGACGGTTCGCCGATGCCGAACCAGAGGATCGAAATCGAAATCCAGGCGATCGGCGGCATGGGCTTGAAGATGTCGAACACCGGCTTGACGATGGCGTTCACGTAGGGGTTGAGCGCCATGAACAGCCCCAGCGGGATCGCCAGCGCCGATGCCAGGATGAAACCGATGAAGATGCGCTGGACGCTGGCCCAGATGTGCCCCCAGATCGTGAGGCCCGCCAGGGTGTCGGCCATGAGCCCTTCGAAGCGTTGCACCACCTGCCAGGGGGTGGCGAGGGCGGCGCCGAAAAAGCCGCTGACGGCAACGTAGTGCCACACGAGCAGAAAAGCGATGACGGACACGACATGGAGCAGGTACTCGTTGGTGACGATGCGCCGGAGGGTCAGCGGCTTCTTCTCCCGGACCGTCTGCTGGACTTCGTCGGCAATGGAGCTGCCCTGCCGGCCGAGGCCTTGGATGTTTTCCTGAAGCTCTGCCATGAGCGCTACCTCCTGATCCCGGCCAGCAGCCGCCGTTCCACATAGTCGATCAGCACGCCGATGGCGGCCCCGGCCAGGCCCACGGCGACCATCCCCAGTACGACCATATCGGGCAGCGCCAGGCGCCGGCCCATCGTAATCAGGTAGCCGAGGCCCTGGTCGGCGGCGAGCAGCTCGGCGCCCACCAGGTTGGTCCAGGCGCACGCCAGTGCGATCTGCAGCGCACCGAAGACCATCGGCAGCGCCGAGGGCACGCACAGGGTCTTGAAGATCTGCCAGTCGCTGGCCCCATAGGTACGGGCCATCTGTATCAGGGTGGGGTTGGTCATGCGCACGCCGACAAAGGCGTTGATCACGCACGGGACCACCCCGCCGAGCCAGATGATGAAGACCTTGCCCCACAATCCGATGCCGAACCAGAAGACGGTCAGCGGGATCCAGGCGATGGGCGGAATCGGGCGGATCAGCTCGAAAAGCGGCCGGGCCAGCCCGCGCACCACGCTGAACCAGCCCATGAAAAGGCCCAGCGGCAGGCCGATACCCAGGGCCAGGAGATACCCCAGGAAGGCTTCCTGGGCGCTCACCCAGGCGTGCATGAAAATGGTCGCGCCGTCCGGGTTGGGGTCGGTGAGCTTGTCCACGAACAAGTCGCCGACCTGGGTAGGTGCGGCCAGCATGGTCTTCGGCACGATGTCGAGCTGCACGACCAGCTCCCAGGCAGCGAAAAACGTCAGCACGCTGAAAATCGGCAGCAGGATCAAGCTCAGTGGCTTCTTTACCTTTACTTCCTCGTACGCCATTTTCGCCTCCACGGGCGTCGGCCGTTTCGACCGGTAGGAATGGCCGGGGGATCCGACCGGCCGGAGCCTTTCAAAGGCTCCCGGCCGGCCGGTGAACCGGTTACTTCAGATCATCCGTCGGAATGGGGGTTTTGACCAGCTTGAGGAATTTGTCGGTTACATACGCGGAATCCTTGACCTTGGCGAAATCCTCTGGCTTGAAACGGCCCTGCGCCGTGAAGAACTCGCCGATCAGGTACTGCCACTTTCCGGCCGTGCTCATGCCCTTGGAGGAATCAAAGAGCTTCAACTGCTCTTCCAGATTCCACACCGGGTGGTTGTCGATATCCAGTTTGGCCATCTCCGCGGTCATTTCCATGCCGCCCCAGTCCTTCATGAATTTCTGGTACAACTTGACCACCTCGGGGCTGCTGCCGTGCTTGAGCTGGAAGTTGACGCCGCGCAGGTAGACCCGCAGGAACTTGGCTACGATTTCCGGGTTCTTATCGCAGAATTCCTTGTCGCCGATGAGGGTGATGGGCAGGGCGCGGCCGGCGGAGCGGACGTCCCCTACCTTCTTATAGCCCTTGGACTCGGCGGAGTAGGTGTAGGGCGCCCACAGCACGACCACATCGCCGATGCCTTTTTCGAAGGCGGCAATGGCCGAGGCCTGGTCCATCTGCTTAACGACCACATCGCTGTCCTTGAGTCCGAGGACGTGCAACCAGGAGCTCATGGCGTAGTGTGCGGAGGAAACGGTGGTGACCAGCACGGTCTTGCCCTTCACGGTCTCCGGCGAGCCGAACACCTCCGGATTTTCCTTGTTGAACCCCTTGACTTTCAGGATGGGGCTGTCCGGCCGGACATAGACGTTGTTCGTGATGGATTCATCGTTCCCCAGTCCGATCTGGTAGGCACCGTACCGCAGGGAGCCGACCACCTGTGGGACGCCGCCGGTGCCGCCCAGCACCCACTGCTTGGCCGGCAGGGCTTCCATCTGGGCCATGCCCGAATCGAAGAAAAGCAACTCCAGGTCCAAGCCCTCCTCCTTGTCCCAGCCTCTCTGCTTGGCCAGCCAGGGGAAGAAGGTTTCATGTTCCGGCATCCAGCAGGTCTTGAGCTTGATGGGTGCCTGGGCCTGAACAGGCGTGAAGGAAAAAACCAGGAGAGCAGCCAGAACCAGCACACTGAACAAAGCGAACTTTTTCATCTCTTGCTCCTTCTTAAATGTCGGGGTTGACGTGTTCCGTAAGTCCATCACTCTTCGTCCGAGCCGAGCCCGGTTCCTTGGGATTTTACTTTCCGCCGCGGCACCTCCTTGGTTGGAATTTATTTTCCGCCGGCGCATGCGGTTGCCGGCAATTTCTATCACCACCATCGGATCAGCTCCGTGACCTGCTTGCGGATGGCGACAAAGTTAGGGTCGATCAAGCTGCGCGGCCTGGGCAGGTCGACCTCGACTTCGGCCTTGATGCTAGTGGGTTTATTGCTGAGAACCAGGATGCGTTCGGCCACATAGACGGCTTCCTCAATGTTGTGGGTGACGAAGATGACCGTGCTTCTGAGGGTCTGCCAGAGTTTGACGAGTTCGTCCTCCAGGTAGTAGCGCAGCTTGACGTCCAGCTGCCCGTAGGGTTCGTCCATCAATAGCAGGTCTGGATCCACGGCAAATGCCCTGGCGACGGTGATGCGCTGGACCATGCTGGCCGAGACCTGGTTGGGATATAGGTTTTGAGTCTCGGTGAGCCCGACCAGATCCAGCATGTAATCGACGCGCTGTTTGATTTTTTCAGCAGGGAAGCCCTTGAGCTGCATCCCGTAGGCCACATTTTGGCGGACCGTCCGCCACGGCAGGCAGGTCGGCTCCTGGAACACAAAGGAGATGTTGTGCTTCTTGGGGTCGGCCACTTCACCGTCGATGAAGATGTCGCCCTCGCTGGTGGGCATGAGCTTGGAAAGGCAGTTCAGAAAGGTGGTTTTTCCGCAGCCCGTCGGCCCGACGATGGCGAGGAACTCGCCCTGGGCGACATGGAAGTTGATTCGGTTCAGCACCAGGAGCTCGCCAAACCGCTTGGTCAGATTCTTCACCTCGATTTTGACGCGCCTCGCTTCCGGTTTCTGGGCTGCAGCTTCCAAGGGATGCTCCTCATGTCTATGATGATCGACAGCGGCCTGGGCTCTGAAGCCGAACGGCGAAGGATTGCCCGCTTCAGCCGGCCGTGCAGCTTTTGACTGCGCTGGTCTTGGGCGCCACGGCCTCTTTGGCCTTTTCGGCCCCATGCCGGCCGGCGGCCGGTGGTGCGAAGCGCACCGTCGCGATCTTGTTCTGAGTGAAGAAGTCGATCCCGTCCTTGCCCTGGGCCTTGTCGGTGCCAACCAAGGACTGCTTGATGCCGCCGAAGGGCAGATAGGGGTGCGGGGCGGGGACCCCGACGTTGACGCCCACCATGCCGACATCGGCCTCGGCAATGAATTTCTCGGTGTAATAAAGGTTCTGGGTGAAGATACAGGCCCCGTTGCCGACCTCCTGGCCGCGGATCAGCTTGAGCGCGTGGTCGAGGTTTTCGACCCTCATGATTGCCACCACCGGCCCGAAGATTTCCGCCTGCACGATGGTCATCTTGGGAACGGTTTCGGTGAAGACGGTCGGACCCACATAATAGCCTCCCTTGATCTCGGCCGGCACCGCCGGATTGCGGCCGTCCAGGGCCAGCTGGGCCTTGTCCTCACGCACGCCGACGTCGATGAAACGCTCGATACGGGCTTTGGCTTCAGCCGAAATGACCGGGCCGACGTGGACGGTCGGATCGAGTGCGCTGCCGACCTTGATCTTTCGGGAGGCGGCGACGATGCGGTCGATCAGTTCGTCGTGGATCTCGGGCACGGCGGCCACGATGGAGCCGGCCAGACAACGCTGGCCGGCGGACCCGTAACAGGAGTTCAGGTAGTTCTCGATGAACACGTCCCATTGCAGGTCTTCCATGGCGACCAGATAATTCTTGGCCCCTCCCAGCAGCATGGTGCGTTTGCCGGCTCGGCCGGCGGCCTCCGCGATCTTGCGCGCCGTGGGTGAGGACCCGACCATGCAAATGCCGCGCACCCGCGGGTCATCGTACCAAGCCGTCGTCGGCGCATGGTCGCCGTTCACGACGTTGATCACCCCCGGTGGCAAGCCCACTTGAGTGAAGATCTCGCACATCTTCTGCATGAAGTAGGGCGACTGGGGCGAAGGCTTGAAGACGAAGGTGTTGCCGACGCCGATGGCGAAGGGGATAAACCAGCCGAAGACCAGCGCCGGAAAGTTGAACGGTGCCACTCCGCAGAAGACCCCCAGGGGCTGGCGCACTACCCGGCCGACGATGTTGGCCCCGATGTTTTCCAGCGTCTCGCCCTGAATCAGGGTGGGGATCCCGCAAGCGGTCTCGATGATCTCGATCACCCGCTGCACTTCGCCGCGGGCTTCGCTGATGTGCTTCGCCTGGTCGACGGCGATGGAGAAAGCAAGCTCCTCGCGGCGCTCCTCCATGGCCCGGCGGATGTCGAACAGAAATTTTACGCGCCGAGCGATCGGCTGCCGGCGCCATTCCTCGTAGGCCGTGTGGCACGATTCGATGGCCTGGCGGGAGGCGGTTTCCGTGGAGAGCGGGACTTCGCCTATCTGCTTTCCATCGGAGGGGTTGAAAAGCGGGATCGTCCTGATCCCGGGTTCATCGGCCCACTGGCCGTGGATGTAGTTGCGGATGCGGATGGATTCTGGCATCGCCGTCATGGATCCCTCTCTGCAAAATACCCCGGAAGGATTTCTGCCGGGGCCGATTTAATAATGGAATGAATGTTGGCCAGAAAAACGGGCACGCGCTGGAATGAAAATACCTGGAAGTGAAGTGGGGGACAGACCTCTTGGGAAAGCATACGCTGACTGAGCATACAATCGAACGCTGCCATTTTCGAATCTGCCTTTGTAGCTCTGCGGTGGCGTGGTTTATGGGAGTTCTATCACCCGATCGCCAAACTTAAAGTGATATATCAGATATCAGAAATGCAGGTCAAGCGCTTTCTGCGGAGGCTTCCGGGCTGTCGGCCCTGCCTTGACTCGTTTCTTCAACCTTCATATACTCGCTTCGAATCGGTTCAAGAGCGATTGAGGCCGGCATGTCAGAAAGTTTGCATAGCGGCCTGGCTTCCCTGCGTTGAACCCACTGGATCAAACGACCAACACCCAAAAAAGGAGGTTTACCATGAAACGATGGTGGATTTTGGCTGCACTGCTGCTGGTCGCGTTCCTGGCGATCTCCCCAAGCCAGAGCCAGGCCCAGACGGTCACCTATGCCGCCGGCGCCGACCCGGACATGCTCGACCCATCCAATGCTCAGAGCAACCCTGCGGAGGCCGTCCAGCGCATGATTTTCGAGAACCTGGTCAAATTCGACGCCAAGCTGAACCTGGTACCTGGCTTGGCCGAAAAATGGGAACAGGCTAAGGATGGCATGTCCTGGACGTTCTTCCTGCGCAAAGGGGTCAAGTTCCATGATGGCACCCCATTCAACGCCGAGGCCGTGAAATACTTCATCGACCGCATGATAGGTCCCGAAAAGCCCTCCCGCGCCGGACTCTATGAACCCCTGGTTGAATCTGCCACTGTGGTTGACGACTACACGGTCAGAGTCAACATGAAAATCCCGTTTGCCTTCTTCTTGAACAACATCGCCCACAGCGCCTCGGGTATTTTCAGCCCAGCGTCCCACAAAGCCATGGGCAAAGACATCGCGCGCAAGCCGGTCGGGACCGGGCCCTTCAAGTTTGTGGAGTGGGTGCACGGCGACCATCTGACCCTCACCCGCAACGACGACTACTGGGGCGGCAAACCCAAACTGGACAAGATCATTATCAAAACCGTGAAAGAGGACAGCGCCCGCATGATGATGCTGCAATCCGGAGACGCCCAACTAGCCGTACGCCTGCCCGCGGAAGACATCCCCCGCCTGGAGAAGGACGCCAAGATCCAGCTGGATGCAACAGAGACCCTGCGGGTGCTCTACATCGGTTTCAACTGCGCCAAAAAGCCGTTCAGCG
>Ga0102851_10002396_pt1 | contig 11277 bp, 9 predicted proteins | sample Mud3Dept3metaG_FD_79558 | JGI IMG/M metagenome (GOLD analysis project Ga0102851, IMG submission 79558) | Freshwater wetland microbial communities from Ohio, USA, analyzing the effect of biotic and abiotic controls - Mud 3 Core 4 Depth 3... | ecosystem: Environmental > Aquatic > Freshwater >...
ATTAAAGAAAGTAAAAGCTGTTTTATAACATATACAAATGAAGAAGTTCATGAGGAAATAAAAAAAGGACTGGAATTTAGTCCGCTTTTTAAAGGAATTATAAAAGGAAGAGGTCCAAGATATTGTCCGAGCATTGAAGATAAAGTGGTGACTTTCAAAGAAAAAAAGTCGCATCAATTGTTTATTGAACCGGAAGGAATAGATACAATCGAGTATTACGTAAATGGATTTGCGAGCAGCCTGCCGCTGGATACTCAGATAAAAGCTTTAAGGAAAGTAAAAGGACTTAGAGATATAGAAATATTCAGACCAGGATATGCTATAGAATACGATTTTTTTCAGCCAACACAATTAAAGCATACATTGGAAACAAAAAGAATAGAAAACCTTTATTTCGCAGGACAGATAAATGGCACAACAGGTTATGAAGAGGCTGGGGCACAGGGAATAATGGCAGGAATAAATGCAGTATTAAAGATAAGAAAGGAGGGTAAATTGGTTTTAGGAAGAAACGAATCATATATTGGTGTATTGATAGATGATCTGGTAACAAAAGGAGTAGATGAACCCTATAGAATGTTTACATCAAGAGCTGAATACAGAATACTTCTGAGACAGGATAACGCAGATGAAAGACTGACAAAGAAAGGATTTGATGTCGGACTCGCAGATAAAGAAAGACTAGATATTCTGGAATTGAAGGAAAAATTGATAATAGAAATAATAGATAAAATGAGTGAAACTAGCGTGATGCCTGAAGAGATTAACAATTTCCTTAAAGAGGCTGGCACAAATCCAATCAGACAAAAGGTGAAAGCAATAACAATTGCAGCCAGGCCACAGGTAAAATTAAAAGAATTATTGGAAAAAATGGAAATAGGAAGAAAGGTATTAAAAAAGATGGGCATGAGGAAAGATGAATATACAGAAGCGGCAGAAATAAAAATTAAATATGAAGGATATATTCAACGTGAAAAAATTATAGCGGAAAAAATAAAGAGACTGGAAAAATTAAAAATTCCGGAGGATATTGATTACAATGAATTAATGTCAATATCAACAGAAGGAAGACAAAAACTATCAAGGATTAAACCTGAAAATATAGGTCAGGCAGGAAGGATAAGCGGAGTGTCACCATCCGATATTAATATTTTATTGATGTACCTGGGAAGGTAAAATGTTCCACGTGGAACAAATATTTTTATTTTAAATTAATATTTTATGAATATATCAGGAAATCTTATTGATATTCATAAAAAAGAGATCTATCCCGCAATTATCAGTTATAGTAAAGGAAAGATTTCAAGTATTGAAAGAATTGATAAAGTACAGGAATATTATTTATTACCGGGGCTTATAGATTCACATATTCATATTGAAAGCTCAATGGTTACACCCGGTTCATTTGCTTCTGCTGCTGTTTCACGTGGAACAACGGGAGTAATTTCTGATCCGCACGAAATAGCCAATGTCCTTGGAACAGACGGAATACAATATATGATAGAAGATGCAAAAAAAGTGCCGTTAAAATTCTGGTTTGGTGCACCATCGTGCGTTCCGGCAACGATTTTCGAAACTTCAGGAGCAACAATTGATTCAGAAAAATTCAGAGAAATTATTAACCGGGATGAAATAAAATTTATGTCTGAAGTGATGAACTATCCAGGAGTAATTAATAATGATCCCGAAATTCATAATAAAATTAAAATGGCAAAAGCTGCATGTAAACCAATTGATGGACATGCACCGGGACTATCAGGAGAAGCGCTGGAAAAATATATATCTGCAGGAATTTCAACTGACCACGAGTGTACCACACTCCTTGAGGCAAAAGAAAAAATTTCACTCGGAATGAAAATCCTTATAAGAGAAGGAAGCGCAGCCACGAATCTCAATTCGTTGAAAGATCTTTTCAGGACCAATCCTGATGATATAATGCTTTGCACCGACGATCTGCACCCTGAAATGCTTAAAAGGAAGCATCTGAATAAATTAATTGCAGAACTTGTTTCTGAGGGATTTGATATTTTTAATGTAATCAGAAGCGCCACAATCAATCCTGTCAGTCATTACGACCTTGACTCAGGACTACTGGAACCCGGACATAATGCTGATTTTATTGTTGTTGACAAACCGGAAACAATGAATGTAATTGAAACATGGATTAACGGCGTTAAAGTATTTGACAGAGGAGAGGTTTTATTTAAATATGAGCCCGGCAAAACCGTAAATAAATTTAATTGCAGTCCGATAAAAATAGCAGATGTGGTAATAAAGAACATCGGAAAGAAGTTAAGAATAATTGAAGCATCTGACGGAGAGCTGTTGACAAAGTCAAAAATTCATGATAAATTAATAGGCCAAACTATAGAATCTTTTCCGGAAGAAGATATATTAAAGATCATTGTAAAGGACAGGTACAATGATACAGCTCCTGCTGCCGGTTTAATAAAAGGATTCGGTCTGAAAAAAGGAGCTTTTGCAAGCTCCGTTGCTCACGACAGCCATAACATAATTTGTGTTGGTGCAAATGACAATGATATAGTAAATGCCATAAATGAGATAATTAAAATAAAGGGTGGACTAGCTGTGTCATCAGAAGGAAAAATAAATTCTCTCGGGCTTCCTGTTGCAGGTATTATGTCAGACAGACCTGTGAATGAAATAGCAGGGAAATATGAATCACTTTCAGATCTTGTCAAATCTTTGGGTTGTACAATGTCAGCTCCTTTTATGACATTATCATTCATGGCGTTGCTTGTGATACCTGAGTTAAAACTAAGTGACAGAGGACTGTTTGATGGTATCAGGTTTTGTCATGTCCCGTTATTTGTTGAATAGGTACATTGATGCAGCTTGAAAAGTAATGCAGTAAGATAATAGCTTTAGATAATTCATAAAAGCCTGCTGAAAGCATAAAAACGATCCGATTAAAGATCAAATATCCAGTAAGTTACAGCTATTTTTCAGAGAGTCTAAAGATACATTTTAAAGCGTATTATCAATAGTTATTTGTATCTTTGAACCATGTCAATTGACCATAAGAGTATAGTATCCCTGCTACCCAATAAACCTGGTGTGTACCAGTTTCTGGACACATCGGGTAACATTATCTATGTCGGAAAAGCAAAGAACCTGAGGAAAAGAGTAGTATCTTATTTCAGTAAGAACCAATCTGGTAAAACGTCTGTGATGCTGGAAAAAGCATCTGCAATTAAACCAATAATAGTTGACAATGAATCTGATGCACTGTTACTTGAGAATAACTTAATTAAAAAGCATCAACCCAGGTATAATATACTTTTAAAAGATGATAAAACATTTCCATGGATATGCATAAAGAAAGAGCCGTTTCCAAGGGTTTTCAGCACAAGAAATACAATTAAGGATGGCTCGGTATATTTCGGACCTTACACATCCGGCCTTATGGTGAAAACATTGCTGGAGCTGATCAGACAACTGTACAAACTACGAACGTGTACTCTGAACCTTACAACAGCAAACATCAGTTCAGGTAAATTCAAAGTGTGTCTGGAATACCATATAGGTAACTGTAATGGACCATGTGTAGGGCTGCAGAGCGAATCCGACTATGCTGAAAGCATTCAGTATATTAAGAATATTCTAAAAGGAAACATTTCAACAGTTATGGATCATCTGAAAAGGATGATGCATAAATATTCTGAGAATTTGCGCTTTGAAGAGGCACAGAATATAAAAGATAAAATAGATATCCTTGCAAAGTTTCAGAGTCGTTCAACTGTAGTTAGCACGATGATTAAAAATGTTGATGTTTTTGCAATGTCACAGGACGCAGATAATACATTTATAAATTACTTAAAAGTCGTTAATGGTGCTATAATACAGGCATTTACATTGGACCTGAAAAGCCGGGTGGATGAAGAAAAGGAATCACTTCTGGGATTTGGGATTACAGAAATAAGACAAAGATTATCAAGCGATTCGAAAGAAATAATAGTGCCTTTTGAACCGGATATTTTATTTGAAAGAATAAAATATTCAATTCCCTTAAAAGGGGATAAACTAAAACTCCTTGAACTGGCTGAACGTAATGCAATATACTATAAACTGGAACAAAGGAAAAAAAGAGAAGAACAGAAACCAAAAGACCGGACAGCAAAAAATCTTGAAAAGCTAAAGACCGATCTTCATATGGCAGAATTACCGGTCCATATTGAATGTTTTGATAATTCAAATATAATGGGCAATAATCCGGTAGCAGCCTGTGTAGTTTTTAGAAATATAAGACCCAGTAAAAAAGAATACAGGCATTTCAATATTAAATCAGTTACGGGACCGGATGATTTTTCATCCATGGAGGAGATTGTGTTCAGGAGATATAAAAGAATGATTGAAGAAAAACAGGAAATACCGCAGCTTGTAATTATCGATGGTGGTAAAGGCCAGCTTTCATCGGCAATGAAAAGTCTGGAAAAACTTGAATTACATAAAAAAACCACGGTTATCGGAATCGCTAAAAAACTTGAAGAAATATATTTCCCGGGAGAAAGCATACCTCTTTATCTGGATAAAAACTCAATAAGCCTGAAAATAATACAGCAATTAAGAAATGAAGCACACCGGTTCGGCATAAATTTCCACCGGCAAAAACGTTCAGCGGAATTAACCAAATCTGACCTGGATGACATTAAAGGAATAGGAATAAAAACAAAGGAGATTTTGCTTAAAAAACTTGGTTCCACAGATAAAATAAGAAATGCTGATTATGATGAGTTAAAAAACATGGTGGGCAGTCACAAAGCTTCTGTTTTGATACAATACTTCAAAAAATAGTCCAGATTGAAGTTTGTAACCACCTTTATATTTATTCTTATATTTAATTTATTAGCAGCTATTTACGCGATTTTATCTGATCTGTTAACTCAGCGAGAATCGAATATTTTCAATGATCCGGACAGATACAGGGGAATTATTGATTCAGGACAGATATTATTTCGACCAGAATTAATAAATAGTCTAAAAACAAAAATCTTAATTTTCGTCTCTTGTGAAAGGCAGGACGAGATTAACTTCTTTTATCAAACTTTAAGCAAGATCTGCGTATATCAGCGTGATCTGCGGGGAAAAAAATGGTTCCCGCAGATTTCGCAGATTATCGCAGATTTTACTTTTTGAGAAGATATATTAGTGAACTGCTTCTCTCTTACTTAAACAAAGAAAGAAATGCATACCCAAGACCTCTGGTCATCCCTGAGCAAATGACCTGAAGTTACACAACAAGGCTAATAATCACTTTTGGTCGGAAAGTGCACTTAATACTTTATTCAGTTCCCCGGAAATATCAACAGAACCGCCTGTGCAATATCCCTGAATGCCAACAGAAGCAGCTGAATCGACATTGATGCTAATATCATCGATATAGTAACACTCTTCAGGTTTAAGATCATACTTTTCAAGAAGAAGGTTAAAGATTCCAATATCGGGTTTTGAATAATTGACTTCGGCAGAAATTAATCCACCGTCGAAATATTTGAAAAAATAATATCCGTTTTTTATCTCATTAAAAATATCAAGCGGGAAGTTCGAAAGATAATATAGTTTAAAACCCTGTTTTTTTAATCCGGGAAGAAGCCGGACATTATTATCAAGGGGAAACATTATATCAATCCTTTTATTAAAAATAAAGGCTATTTCCTCCTTATTTAACGATGATCTTTTTGCGATTGAATCAATTGCTTCTTCCAGGGTAATATTTCCATTATCCAGTAAAAGCCACTCCTTGCTTCCAAATATATCTGCAAGTATTATATTTCTTATTCTGGTGGGATAGTTATTTTTTTCAAGATATTCCGAAGGCCTGAAGCTGATAAGTACATTTCCAAGGTCAAAAATGATATTTCTGATCATATCAGGGATTCTTCATACTTATTGGCTGACCAGTGGCTTCAAGAACATTCCACCACAGCTCACCCTCGACATCGATCTTCTTGCGCTTCGCCACTGCCATTGATATAGGGAGAAGGGTAAATTCATTGTTCCAGTAACCAACGACGAAATCGGTTTTTCCAGCAACAGCCGCATGAACAGCGTTTTGTGCAAGAAGGTTGCAGAACTTGCTGTCATTTGCATTTGCAGGAGCACTTCTGATAATATAGCTGGGATCAATATATTTAATTGAATATGGAAATCCCTTTGAATCAAATTCTTCCTTGATCTTTTCTTTAAGATAAATACCAATATCTTTATGTTTGATATTACCGGATGCATCTTTTTCAAGATCTTTTGATTCAAAAAGATCCTGTCCTGCTCCTTCTGCAACAACAACAACAGCATGATGTCTCTCTTCGAGTCTTTTACGAAGCACCTTAAGGAAACCACGCGGTCCGTACAGCTCAAAGGAAATCTCCGGAACCAGAACAAAATTAACTTCCTGTATTGCCAGTGCTGCGCTGGCTGCAATAAATCCTGAATCACGACCCATCAGTTTCACGAGGGCTATGCCATTATAAGCACCGTAAGCTTCATTATGTGCATTTCTGATAATATCATTGGCAATTGAAAACGCAGTTTCGAAGCCAAATGATTTTTGTATCAGATCGATATCGTTGTCGATGGTTTTAGGAATTCCGGCAACAGCAATCTTTAACTTCCTCTTCTCCAGTTCTTCATGAATGGCATGTGCTCCTCTTAGAGTTCCGTCACCACCGATGCAGAAAAGAATATTGATATTAAGAATTTCAAGTGTATCTACTATTTTTCCCACATCCTGATTTCCTCGCGAAGTACCCAGAAACGTTCCTCCTGAAAGATGTATATCACTCACCATAGGAGCCGTAAGCTCAATTACCGGATGATTATATTTTGAAATAAATCCTTCAAATCCGTATTTTATCCCGAGTATCCTGCTGATTCCATATCTGTAAAAGAGCTGATTTACAAGACTGCGGATAACATTATTAAGACCGGGGCACAATCCTCCGCATGTTACAATTCCAACCTTTGTTTTTGCCGGCTCAAAAAATATAGTTTCTTTAGGGCCTGCTTTTTCAAATGAAACAGGCATTTTACCAGTCTTTTTATATCTAATGAATTCATCAAGATTAACGTCATAAATTATTCTTTCATTATCGTTGACAAATTTGTATACAGGACTATCAGCCCGCTGGCTCTGTTTTAGAGGGGAAATTACATTCCCTTTTCCAAGTGACTGAACCAGAAAATCCTCATATTTCATCGTTTCTCAGTTGTTGAATGAGTAAATACAAAATAAGAAAACAATAATGTTTTCAACGGCTTCAAATTTAGACAATTTTTTATAGATATCGGGATATAAAAGATCTCATAATAAGCAACGGTGGAACGAAACAGATCATATAATCTGTTTGATTCTTCCGATAAGACCATTTTCAAGTTTTACTTTGATTCCGTGAGGATGTGTCGGTGATGTAGTAAGCACTTCTTTTACTCTGCCCCCGGTCAGCTTTCCTGTGCGTTTATGCTCGGTAAGTTCTACCATGACTGCAATTCCCGGCGTAATATCGGCCCTGCGTGTGCCTTCCATAACAATAGTTTTAACAGTAAGTAAATCTTTAGCAAAAAAAACAGGATACAATAATAAAAAATTTTCCTTCAGACGTCACAGAAAATATTAATTGTTTTGACGAATGATTATAAACAAAAGATAAATAAACTCCTTTTATACATGTTCTGATTCCGTAAAATCCTGACTTTAGTTCAGTCCGATTTGTTCAAATATCTGGCCAGGCCGGAACGGTCTTCCATTACGGATTGCAGTACCCGTTACTTTTGCATGCACAATAGCCTTGTTATCAGGAAGTCTGAAGATATCCTGCATAAAAGCTATCCTGACATTTCCTTCCCTGAGAATATATAAACGGACAACAAATATATCCTGGCTTCGCAAAGGATATTTATAGTCTATTTCAATTCTGGTTATGATGAGATCAATTCCTTCATCATGAAGTTGTGTAAAACTTATCCCTTTTGAAACAAGAAACCTGTGTCTGGCATGCTCAAGATAATGCAGATAATTTGCATTATTAACTATACCCTGTACATCACATTCATAATCTCTTACAGTAAATTCGACACTGTAGATATAGTCATTTTCTGTCATATGGCTGTGGATCAGGATTTTATTTAGGAAAACTTCCGAAGAATTTCTTCAGCCGCCCATGAAGTTTATGAATGCTGTGAGGTTTATAATGCATAAGAATACACTGGCCGGTAATAAAATTAATGTCAGAATCTTTCAGTTCAGCCAGAGCTTCTTTACTGTCAGAATGTTGCTGAATCCAGATTTGTTTCAATCCCCGCTCCTTAGCATCCTTTATAAGATTGGACGTCTGGTCTCGTCGTGTCATTATAATTAATCCTTTTATATCATCGGGTAATGATTTAATATCCCTATATACTTTGGAACCATGTATCTCTTCAGCAAACGGATTGACAGGTACGATTTTCATGCCCTTCTCTTTCAATTCCCTGAAAACAGCGAAACCAAACTTCCTGGGATTTCTTGAAACCCCGACCATTGCAACAGGTTGGGATGAAATAAATTCTTCAATTTGTCTTAATGTCACCATGGCTTGATATTTTAATTACAGAAATATGAAATTAAACCAGTTTCTTAAACTGCTGATAAGTATAAAGACTTAAAATTACAATAAATTAAACAACAGACATTTATTTTTATTTATTTGGCAATGAATAGGGTAATTAAAATTAATCATCATGAATAAACCTGAAAACCGTCAGGGATACCTGTTTTCAAAAGGGTATTCAAATTATGTCTTTATGTTGTTGTTTCTGTTATACATGTTCGACTATATCGACAGAATGGTCGTTACGTCAATGTTTACGCATATTGAACAGGACTGGGGCATTACCCATACTCAGAGCGGTATGCTTGTTTCTGCCGTTTACTGGGCAATTGTAATTCTTTCGTTTCCGGTATCTATCCTGGTAGACCGGTGGAGCAGGTCGAAAACAATAGGAATAATGGCAATAATGTGGAGTCTTGCGACAGCTCTTTGCGCATTGACCGGTAATTTTGTCCAGCTTTTTATGGCGCGCCTCTTAATAGGGATCGGTGAAGCCGGTTATGCTCCCGGAGGAACTGCAATGATTTCAGGTTTATATCCTGAAAATAAGAGAGCAAGAATGATGGGGATATGGAATGCCTCAATTCCTTTAGGTAGCGCAATAGGAGTATTGTTGGGAGGTATTATTGCCGCAAGGCTCGGATGGAAACATGCTTTCGGGCTCGTTGCTGTTCCGGGACTTATAATTGCTATCCTTTTTCTGTTCGTGAAGGATTATAAAACAGTAGATCTTTCATTCCTTGATAAAAACAGAAATAAAATAAAAATGGAAAAGAGAGACATGGTAAAGGAATTTATTTCCAGGCCATCCATATTGTTTACCTATCTGGGGATAACAGCTGTCGTTTTTGTCACAACTTCAATGCTGACATGGCTGCCTACATATTTTGAAAAAATGAGAGGAATTACACCTGAATCTGCAGGAAAAATGGCAAGTTCAGTTATGGTTCTGGCATTGATAGGGGCTCCTTTGGGCGGATACCTCACTGATCTTTGGAGAAAATCAAAAGAAAACGCAAGACTACTATTTCCTGCTCTGTCAACATTATTGTCGGCGATCATACTTTTCATTGCCCTTACAATGTTTAAGGGGACAATTCAGTATTTGGTCTTCCTGGCATTCGGTGTTTTAATAATGTGTTTTATTGCAGGGGCAGTGGCAGTAACTCAGGATGTTATTCATCCCGGATTAAGAGCAACATCTTATGCTATTGCCGTGGTGGTACAGAACCTTCTCGGATCCTCAATGGCACCGATAGTCCTTGGGAAAATCTATGATCTTTCAAATATTCAGACAGCACTCTCAATACTGCCTTTTGTACTTCTTTTAGGATCGGTCCTTTTTTACCTTGGATCAAGATTTTACGTGAAAGATATGGCTAAAGTTCCGAAGATTGAGCTTGAAGCTGCCTGATTATTTATTCCTTGAAGTTGTATAATGCACAAACTTTTTTAACGCCTCTTTAACATCAGAGTCATGGTAAGAATCCAGTATTGAAAGCGCTTTATCCCGGAACATATTCATTTTAAGTTCAGCATATTCCGGTCCGCCGGAAGATGAGACAAATTCTATAACTTCATTGATTTCAGCTTTAGTCTTTTTTCGGCTTTTCAAAATTGAGATGATATGACGTTTTTGAACAGGCGTTGCAAGTTCAAAGGCGTGAATTAAAGGCATCGTTATTTTCCCTTCCTTAATGTCATTCCCCAGAGTTTTTCCTGTTAATCCATTAGCCTCATAATCAAGCAGATCATCCCTTATCTGAAATGCAATACCAATGTTCTCACCAAAATCTTTCATCAGCTGAATAATATCCGGATCTTCAGTAACCGATCTTGCACCAGTTGCTGTACATGCGGCAATCAATGCTGCGGTTTTACTGATAATGATCTTATAATAATCACTTTCTGTTATATTGAGCTTCCTTGCTTTCTGAAGCTGCAAAAGCTCACCCTCTGCCATTGCCTTTACTGCCTCCGACACAATTTCAAGCATATCGTATCTTGCTTTTTTAACACTTATCAGCATACCCTGCGAAAGCAGATAGTCACCAACCAGTACAGCTATTTTAGAATTCCATAAAGCGTTAACCGAAAGAGCCCCTCTTCTTTCATGGGCATCATCGACCACATCATCATGGACAAGTGAAGCAGTATGAAGAAGTTCAATGAAAGTGGCCGCCAGATAAGTTGATTCGGTTATCTTGCCATTTAAACCTGCTGTCAGGAAAACGAGCAAAGGTCTCATCTGTTTTCCCTTACGTCTTAAAATATAATTAAGGATTATTTTCAGAAGCGGGATGTCGCTTTTCATAGTCCTGTTAAAATAGGATTCAAATTTCGACATCTCTATTTCAACAGGTTTCTTTATTTCAGCAAGTACCGACATGTAGGTAAGTTTCGGCCAAAGATAACAATTAAATCATGAAGAAGGAGTCAGGCATAAGGCATCTGGCGTCAGGAAGAAATATTAGAAAAACATACTGTCTGCCCGTCGCCTGTCACCAGTCGCCCGTCGCCTTATATATCGACATATTTAAATATATTTGTATGACAAATTATCAAAAATGGAATTCCAAAAGCTGAATCCGGAAACTCTGGAAAAAGCAGCAAATATGTTAAAAGCAATTGCTCACCCTGTAAGAATTTCAATTGTAGGATATCTTGAAGA
>Ga0102851_10002398_pt1 | contig 11272 bp, 10 predicted proteins | sample Mud3Dept3metaG_FD_79558 | JGI IMG/M metagenome (GOLD analysis project Ga0102851, IMG submission 79558) | Freshwater wetland microbial communities from Ohio, USA, analyzing the effect of biotic and abiotic controls - Mud 3 Core 4 Depth 3... | ecosystem: Environmental > Aquatic > Freshwater >...
GCGGTTGAGCGCGCTGCCGTGCCGGGTCTGGAAGCCTGGCGTGTCGACAAACACGAGTTGCGCATCGGCGAGCGTCAGAATGCCGCTGATGCGCTGGCGCGTCGTCTGCGGCTTGCGCGAAGTTATGCTTACCTTCTGGCCGACGAGCCGGTTGAGCAGCGTCGATTTGCCGACGTTGGGACGGCCGACGATCGCGACGTAGCCGGTGCGGAATTTCGCGGGTTGCGGCATCGATGCAGCTCTAGGAGGACCGGCTGCCGAGTTCGTAGGCGCGGCTTGCCGCCGCCTGTTCGGCCGCGCGGCGGCTGGCCCCCTCGCCCTCGGTACGGATGTTCAGCTCGGGAATCACGCATTCGACGCGGAAGATCTGCTCGTGAGCCTCGCCTGCGGTGGAGATCACCGCATACTGTGGCAGCGGCACGCGATGCGCCTGCAAGAATTCCTGCAGCCGCGTTTTGGCATCCTTGCCCAGCTTAAGCGGATCGGCGGCACTCAGGGGTTGCTCGAACCAACGCAGCACGACCGCGCGTGCCGCTTCGAAGCCGCGGTCGACGAATACCGCGCCGATCACCGCTTCGAGCGCATCCGCCAGCATCGAGGGGCGCCGCGCGCCACCGCTTTTTAGCTCGCCTTCGCCCAGCCGCAACTGCGCGCCAAGTTCGATTTGCTGGGCGATTTCAAAGAGACTTTGCTGATTGACCAGGCTCGCGCGCAGACGCGAGAGCTCGCCCTCGGCAAGCTGGGGGAACCGGCGAAACAGCTCCGCGGCAATCACGCAGTTCAGCACGCCGTCGCCGAGAAATTCCAGCCGTTCGTTGTGGGAAGCGCTGTAGCTGCGATGGGTCAGCGCCTGACGCAGCAGCTCCGGATTTTCGAATTGGTGCCCGCTGCTGCCGGTGACGGAATCTCGGTCCATTCCCTAGTGAGGGCCAAAGATCATTTGGCGGAGCTCGGCGCAAAATCGACCAGCAGACTGATGTTCGCGACCAACGGCACTTTGACCGAGTAATTCGCGCTGATCACGAGCGTATTGCCATCTTTCGCGATTTCAATATCCTCTTCGCTGATTGACGTGATGCCGTCGATCAGGGAGTAGCGCTGGTATGCGTTCAGAACCTCCCTGCGATTGCCGCTACTGAGTTCCGGATTCAGGGCCAGCGTCTTGAAGGTCTTCTTGATCGTAAAGTACTGCATATAGGGGTTGAACAGTTTGAAACCCAGCATTGCGCCCATGCCCAGCAGGGCCAGGACGACGATCAATCCGGTCAGAGTGACGCCTCGCTGCTTTCTCACGTTGCCCCCTCTCAATTGATGGACTGCCCGATGCGCTTGAAATGGTCGAAATTCCACCAGATCATGAATGCCTTGCCGACGATGTTCTTTTCCGGAACGAATCCCCAGTAACGACTGTCCGAACTCGAGTCGCGGTTGTCTCCCATCATGAAATAATGCCCGGGTGGGACGGTACACGCGAAACCCGTTTCATTGTAGGCGCAATTGCCGTGAAACGGAAATTGCCTGACATCGGACAGCCGCACCACTGGAATCTCGGGAAGTGTCAGGATCGCATGATTGTGCGAGCCCAGGTCTTCCGCGAATTTCTGCGCCGCGACGAAGCTCAGGCCGGTCTCGACGTAATTATACTGGCCGTCGGGCCGGGTCACGAGCTCCTTGCCGTTGATGGCAAGCCGCTTGTTGCGGTAGGTAATCTGATCGCCGGGGACGCCGACCACGCGCTTGATGTAATCGAGCGACGGATTCTCGGGATAGCGGAACACCATCACCTCGCCGTTCTGCGGCAGGCTGATGTCGATCAACTTCAGGTTGACGATCGGCAGCCGGATGCCGTAGGCGAATTTGTTCACCAGTATGAAGTCGCCCACCAGCAGCGTCGGCAGCATCGAGCCCGACGGAATCTTGAACGGCTCGACCAGGAACGAGCGCAGCAGAAATACGATCAGAATCACCGGAAAAAAACTCTTCGGATACTCGACCCACCACGGCTCCGCGGCGCCGGCCGCTCGCGAGCGCCTCAGCACGAAGTGATCCAGCAGCCAGACCGCGCCGGTTGCGACGAGCAGCAGGAACATGATTAAAGCGAAGTTCATCTACTTCTCCACCTGCAGTATCGCCAGGAACGCTTCCTGCGGAATTTCGACGTTGCCGACCTGTTTCATGCGCTTCTTGCCCGCCTTTTGTTTTTCCAGCAGCTTCTTCTTGCGCGAGATGTCGCCGCCGTAGCACTTGGCAAGCACGTTCTTGCGCATCGCCTTGACCGTCTCGCGCGCAATTATATGCGCTCCGATCGAGGCCTGCACCGCAATGTCGAACATCTGCCGCGGAATGAGTTCCCGCATTTTCTGCGCCAGATCGCGGCCACGATAGGGCGAGTTCACGCGATGCACGATCAGCGACAGCGCATCGACGCGCTCACCGTTGATCAGGATGTCGAGCCTGACCAGATCGTCGGCGCGGTACTCCTTGAACTCATAGTCGAGCGAGGCATAGCCGCGGCTCACCGATTTGAGCTTGTCGAAGAAATCCATCACTACTTCGTTAAGCGGCAGCTCGTAGGTCAGCATCACCTGCCGCCCCACGTACAGCAGGTTCTTCTGGGCGCCGCGCTTCTGGTTGCACAACGTGATCACTGAGCCGACGTAAGCCTGCGGCACCAGGATCGAGGCCGTGATGATCGGCTCGCGGATCTCCTCGATCTTCGACGGGTCGGGCAGCCGGGAAGGATTCTCGATCTCGATCAGCGTGCCGTCCTTGAGCAGTACCTGATAGACCACGGTTGGCGCGGTGGTGATCAGCTCCATCCCATACTCGCGCTCGAGCCGTTCCTGCACGATATCCAGATGCAGCAAGCCGAGAAATCCGCAGCGGAAGCCGAATCCCAGCGCCTGCGACGACTCGGGCTCGTAGCGCAGCGAAGCATCGTTCAATTGCAGCTTTTCGAGCGCATCGCGCAGCGCGTTGTACTGATTGGCGTCGACCGGATAAAGTCCGGCGAAAACCTGCGGCTTGATTTCCTTAAAGCCGGGCAGCGCCGCGGCGGCCGGACGGGCGGCGAGCGTGACGGTGTCGCCCACGCGCGCCCCTTTGAGTTCCTTGATGCCGGCAATGATGAAGCCTACCTCACCCGCCGCCAGAGCGTCCCGGGCGCATGACTTGGGGGTGAAAACTCCGACCTTTTCGCACAGGTATTGGGCCTGCGTCGACATCAGCAGGATGCGGTCCTTCGGCTTGAGTTCGCCGTCGAACACGCGCACCAGCATCACCACCCCGACATAGTTGTCGAACCAGGAATCGATGATCAGAGCCTTGAGCGGGGCCTCGCGGCTGCCTTGCGGCGGCGGGATGCGCGCAATCACCGCTTCGAGTATGTCCTGCACACCCTCGCCGGTCTTGGCGCTCGCGTGCACCGCGTCCTTGGCCGGAATACCGATGATGTCCTCGATTTCGGCAATCACGCGGGCCGGTTCCGCCGACGGCAAATCGATTTTGTTGAGCACCGGCACCACCTCGACACCCTGCTCCGTCGCGGTGTGGCAGTTGGCCACCGTCTGCGCTTCGACGCCTTGCGACGAGTCCACCACCAGCAGCGCGCCCTCGCAGGCCGCCAGCGAACGCGAAACCTCATAGGAAAAATCAACGTGTCCGGGCGTGTCGATCAGATTGAGTTGATAAACGCTGCCGTCGCGCGCGCGGTATTCGAGCGCCGCGGTTTGCGCCTTGATGGTGATGCCGCGCTCGCGCTCGAGATCCATCGAATCGAGCACCTGCGCTTCCATCTCGCGGTCGCTGAGTCCCCCGCACAACTGGATGAAGCGGTCGGCAAGCGTCGATTTACCGTGATCGATGTGGGCGATGATGGAAAAATTGCGGATGTGGTTCACAGTGTTGCCGGATGCGGACGCTGCGGGTTTACGGTTCGCATATAAAAAAGGGCACGCTCACCGTGCCCTGGTTCGGTCAAAGCGCGTATTTTAGTCGATTTTGCTCAAATATTCATCAAGATAATACGCGCAGCTGTCGACGGTGAGTTTGGGCGCGCGTTTATTCAATGCGAAACGGAATATAGAGCGCGTTCGGCCCGCGCCGCACCAGCAACGCGACGATGTGGCCTTTTTCGAATTTCCCCATCAGCTGACCGAACTGCTCGAGCGATTTCACGTCCTGATTATTGACCGCGAGGATGATGTCGCCGCGACGGATGCCGGCGCGCGCCGCCGCGCCCTGTGCGTCCTCGACGAGCACCCCGCCGGCAATCTTGAGTTGATTGCGTTGCTCGGCCGTGGGCTCCGACAGCGTCATGCCGAAGCGGCTCACCGATTCCGCAGGCGGCTTGCCGCCGGGGCCACGCCGCTGCGGGCGCTGCGCCGTGCGCGCCTCGTCCTGCATTTCGCCGACTACCAACGAGACGTCGCGCGTGGCCTTGTTGCGCATCACCTGCACGGCCGCCTTCGCGCCGGGCCGGGTAGCCCCGACCAGCCGCGGGAGGTCTTCGGATGAATTCACGTTCTTGCCGTCGAATTTCAGGATCACGTCGCCGGCTTCGATTCCCGCTTTATCGGCCGGACTGCCTTTTTCGACCGAGCTCACCAACGCGCCGCTCGCCTTGGGCAGACCAAACGACTCCGCAAGCTCTTTGGTGACCGGCTGGATCACGACGCCGATTCTGCCGCGCGTGACCTTGCCGGTGGTCTTGAGCTGGGACGCGATGTCGTTGGCGACATCGATCGGAATCGCGAACGACAGGCCCATGAAGCCGCCGGTGCGGCTGTAGATCTGCGAGTTGATGCCGACCACCTCGCCTTTGAGGTTGAACAGCGGGCCGCCGGAGTTGCCGGGATTGACGGCGACATCGGTCTGAATGAAAGGCACGAAATTCTCCTGCGGCAGCGAGCGGCCTTTGGCGCTGACGATGCCCGCGGTCACGCTGTTCTCGAAACCGAATGGCGAGCCGATTGCGACCACCCATTCGCCGACCTTGAGCCGGTTGGGATCGCCAAACCTGACTGTCGGCAAAGCGCTTCCCTCGATCTTGATCAACGCGACGTCGGTGCGGCGGTCGCTGCCAATCACCTTGGCCTTGAACTCGCGCTTGTCGGTCAGCTTGACGGTGATTTCGTCGGCGGTCTCGACGACGTGCGCGTTGGTCAGAATATAGCCGTCGCCACTGATGATAAAGCCCGAACCGAGCGAATTGGACTGGAACTCGCGCGGGCCCGGACTGGGAATGAAGCGCCTGAAGAACTCATAGAACGGGTCGTCCTCCTGCAACTGCGGCATCTGGGGCAGGCCAAGCGGGTTGCGTAACGTCTGCGTGGTGCTGATATTGACGACGGTCGGGCCCTGCTTCTCGACCAACTCGGTGAAATCGGGCAGTTGCGCCGCGGCCGCAACTGGCAACAGCATGAGCATGAAAAGCGCGGATTTTCTTAACATTTGACGTTCTTCTCCTTTAGCAAAGCGTTTACTGGGGGATCGGGTGTATTCGCCGAGTCGCTGCCAGGCCGCGGCGGCGGCGCTGTTACTCCCTGAAACTGAGCGACTCGGCAATCTGTTTGACGGTGCGCGCGGGAGTTTCTCCAACCACCGTCACCATCCGGTCGGCATGCGACGTGACGTAAATGTTGACGGCACCCTGATACGTGGGGCCCGCCGGCGGCGGTGATTTTGGCATCGGCTCGATAAAGACCGAAATCGCGGCGAGCCCGTCGGAATAAACGATGTGCGCCACAGAAACGGGGCGGCCGGCGATCGAGCGCCTCATCTCGGTAACCTTGCTGAAGCCCGCGGGTTGATTCTTGAGCACCCAGCCGGTATCCGCGTTCGCTTCGGACTCCTCGAGCGCGGACGTGTCGACGCGCCATGCCTGGCTCTTGCCCGCGTAACGGGACCTGAGCATGTCCCGGTTGACGCCGCTGCCGAGCATGAGCTGGGTGAAAGCGAACGATTCAACCATTTCATTGTGGTCGCTGTACATGCGGGCCCGCAATGGCAGGCCGGTCTTCAGTTCAACGCAGAACTTGTGGCCGTAACGCAGATTGTCCCGCGGTTCGAGCGCGATCATCTGGCAGTCATAGCCGGCAACGCGATCCTGCCCGCCCTTTTTGATCACGTAATTATCGGAAATGCCGGAAACCCGTTCCGGCAGCGCCACGGGGAAACGCCGCGCCACGCGCTTTTCGATGACCACGGTCTTCGTTTCCGGCAAATAACAGGTGACGTTCTCGTTATTGCGCATGATTTCGCGCGGCGGCCCGTCGAGAATCTCAAGTCTTTCGAATTCGCCGCCCGCATTGACGCGATGCGCGATACGCGAAGTCTCGGTGTGGTTCCCGTGCTGATAGACGAAGGTACCGGCGTAGTTGACTTGACGCGAAGCGGTGGCAATTTTGTGGAGCCATGCCATGGCATCGGGCGCTGCTCCGGCCTGGGCCTCGACGTAGCCGGCGCTGCCGAGCAGCAACAGGAACGCCGGAAAAACTGACCGCATGCCGTCTTATCCTCAGCGGCCGTCAGTGTCGTAAGCGACGGACACGGTTCTCACGTACGGCGCAACGCCCTGCAACGCCGTGCTCGGGGAGAATTCCTGGTGCGCTATCAGGTATTCATTCATCCGGCCTTGATTCGCGGTCGCTGCCAGTTGCGGCGGCGCCGCAGCCCGGGTGCCCTCGGTCATTGCGGGTTTCGGCGCGACTGCGACCGGCGCGGTCGGCTGGAGGGGATTTTCGAAGGTGACCAGTGTCAGGACGACGGCAACTGCAGCGAGCGAAGCAGCGGCGGACAGAGCGAGATTCATGGGCTTGCGCCAGTGGAAGCGCGGCGCCAGCACGGTGGGCTCCAGCTGCAGCCGGCTGCGCAGGCGCGCCGTAAAATCATCGCGCAGCATCGGGTCGCCGCGCATCGCGTCCCCGATCAGGTGGAAGGCATGCCACGTTTCAAGATGTTCCTGGTGTTGCTTGAGATGCCGGATCGCCTCCTCGGTTTCGTGCGGCCTGGTTTCTCCGTCCATGAAAGCTGAGATTCGATCCATTACCATCTCCTGTCTTTGGGTGTGTCGAGCTGCGGCCGCAGCCGCTCGGCGATCGCTTCGCGCGCCCGGAAAATTCTCGACCGCACCGTGCCTATCGGGCAATTCATGATCTGGGCTATTTCCTCGTAACTCATGCCGTCGATTTCGCGCAGCGTGATCGCAGTCCTCAATTCCTCAGGCAACTCCTGCAGCGCCTGGTTCACCGTTTCGCCGAGCTGCCGGGTCATCATCTGACTTTCCGGCGTGTTCAGGTCCCGCAACTGATCGCCTTCCTCGATACCCTCTGCATCCTCGCTGTCGACTCCGGTCACGGTCGGCGCACGGCGCCCCAGCGAGACCAGATAATTCTTGGCCGTGTTGATACCTATCCGGTACAACCAGGTATAAAACGCGCTGTCGCCGCGGAATGACGGCAAAGCGCGGTACGCCTTGATAAAGGCCTCCTGCGTTACATCCTCGACTTCGCTGGCATCGCGGACGAAGCGCGACAATAACCGCGCAAGCTTGCGCTGGTATTTGACTACCAGCAGTTCGAAAGCCTTTTTGTCGCCGCGTTGCGCCCGCTCGACCAGCTGCTGGTCGACTTCACGATCGCCCATGAAACCGGTCCCTGAGTTCTTATGCTTTGCAGGTGCTAAACCCGCGAAAACAAAGCGCTAAGTATACCCCAGGAGGCGGTTCCGGGAACGGGATGCGTAACCGTTATGGCAACAGACAAGCGAGGCCTTGAATTAGTTCATTCCGCAACATGGGTATTGATGACCCTGTGGGTAATTCACGCTTTACTATAAAATCATCGTTTTCACGCGAGTTGCGATGGCGCATCGTTTTGACGTCCTGATCATCGGCAGCGGGTTGGCCGGCCTCACGCTCGCGTTGCATCTTGCGCCAAGCCGCAAGGTCGGGCTCGTGACCAAGCGGCAGTTGCTCGACGGGGCGAGCAGCTGGGCCCAGGGCGGGATCGCGGCGGTGCTGGCGAGTGACGACACCCCCGAGAGCCACATCCGCGACACCCAGATCGCAGGGGCCGGGCTTTGCGACGAAGGCGTTACCCGTTACGTGATCGAGCGCGGCCGTGCCTGTATCGACTGGCTGATCGGGCAAGGCGTGCCGTTTACCCCGGATGCCGGCAACGAGTTTCCCTACCACCTGACCCGCGAAGGGGGCCACAGTCACCGGCGCGTGATTCACGTCGCCGACGCGACCGGCCACGCGGTCCAATCGACACTCGAAGCCAAGATCAGGGCACACCCCAATATCGAGCTGCTCGAGCAGCATATTGCGATCGATCTGATCACTGGCGCCAAGCTCGGCCTGTCCGACAATCGCTGTTACGGCTGCTACGTGCTCGATACGGCCGGCGCGCGGGTCAAAACGATTTCCGCCCCGCATGTCGTGCTGGCGGCAGGCGGTGCCGGCAAGGTCTACCTCTACACCACCAACCCCGACACCTCGACCGGCGACGGCATCGCCATGGGCTGGCGCGCCGGCTGCCGGGTGGCCGACATGGAATTCATCCAGTTTCATCCGACCTGCCTGTATCACGCGCATGCCAAACCGTTTCTGATCAGCGAGGCGGTGCGCGGCGAAGGCGGTTTCCTGAGGCTCCCCGACGGCACGCGCTTCATGCCGGCGCACGATGAGCGCGCAGAACTGGCGCCCCGCGATATCGTCGCGCGCGCCATCGACTTCGAGATGAAAAAGCGCGGCCTCGACTGTGTCTACCTCGATATCACGCACCAGCCGGCCGAGTTCATTACCGAGCACTTTCCCAACATCTACGAGCACTGCAAAGCTTTGGGGATAGACATCACGCGCCAGCCGATACCGGTGGTGCCGGCCGCGCATTACACCTGCGGTGGCATTATGGTCGACGCTCGGGGCCGTACCGATATACCCGGGGTATATGCGATCGGCGAGTCCTCGTGCACCGGCTTGCACGGCGCCAACCGTCTGGCGAGTAATTCGCTGCTCGAGTGCCTGGTATTCGGCATGGCGGCGGCCCAGGACATTCTGGAGCAATCGCCGGCGCCTTCCCCGGCATTGCCGGAGTGGGACGAAAGCCGCGTGACCGACGCCGACGAGGAAATCGTGATCGCGCACAACTGGGACGAGCTGCGGCGCTTCATGTGGGACTACGTCGGCATCGTGCGCACCAACAAGCGGCTCGAACGCGCGCTGCACCGCATCCGGCTGCTGCAGGACGAGATCAACGACTATTACCGCAATTTCCGGGTGACCAACGATCTGCTCGAACTGCGCAACCTGGTCCTTACCGCCGAGCTGATCGTGCGCAGCGCGATGATGCGGCACGAAAGCCGCGGACTGCATTTCAGCCGCGACTATCCGGGCATGCTGCCGCAGGCGCGCCACACCGTGCTGGTGCGTTGAGGCGCGCGTTCTATTCGGGTTGAATTCCGGCTTCGCGCGTGACCTTCACCCATTTGGCGATCTCGGACTTGGTGAACGCAGCGTGCTCTTCGGGCGTGCTGCCGACCCGCTCCGCGCCCAGCCCCGCGAGTCTGTTGTTGACCGTCGGGTCGGCGAGGGCTTCCAGCAACGCGCTGCGCACCCGCTCGATGATGGGGCGCGGCGTCCCCGCCGGCGCAAGCAGGCCGAAACTGCTCGCGAGTATGAAACCGGGCAGTCCCGACTCCACGAAAGTGGGAATGTCCGGCGCTGACGGCGAGCGGGTCTTGCCGCCCTGCGCAAGCATGCGTACCTTGCCGTCACGCGCGAGCTGAATCAGCCCCGGCATGGCCGCGAAGAGCACCTGCACGTGGCCAGCCATCAGATCCACGAGCGCGGGGCCGGCTCCCTTGTACGGCACGTGCACCATCTTGATCCCGGCCATGGAGCTGAACCACTCGGCTGCGAGATGGCCGAGCGCGCCGCGGCCCGGGCTGGAATAATTGAGTTCGCCCGGCCGCGCCTTCGCCAGCGCGATGAAATCCTTCACATTCTTCACGGGCAGCAGCGGGTGGACCACCATCGCTGACGGAACATCCGCGACGATCGAGATGTACGCGAAATCCGTGACCGAATCGTACGGGAGTTTCTTGACCATCGCCGGATTCATGACATAGCTGCCGGACACCATGACCAGCGTATAACCGTCGGGAGGCGCATTTGCCACGATTTCCGTGCCGATGGTGCTGCCCGCTCCGCCGCGATTGTCGACGACGATCTGCTGATGCAGGATTTCGCTCATCCGCGGGGCGATGCCGCGTGCAACGATATCCACGGGACCGCCCGGCGCAAACGGTACCACCAGCCGGATTGATTTGCGCGGGTAGTCAGATGACGCAGCACTCTGCGCGTCGGCAGTAACCGTGGTCGCGATAACAACCACTACGAGGAAACCGCACAGTCGCAGCAAGGAACGCTTCATGGTGTTTTCCTTCGTGATAATTACCGTCAGATCCGGCACTCGTCCGCTCCGCAGCCAAGGTCGCGGTCGGCATCGGCCAGCAGCCGGTCGAACGATTCCGGCACGCGCACGACGCGACCGATCACGCGCGGCGAGTGCGCCTGCAGCCAATGATAGTGGGTCGGATGATCGCCGCCTGCGACGACGAGAACGATGTTCTCGGGCTTGAGTGCGATCGGCCAAGGGTCGAACCGGATGCTTGCGCGCGTGACCGGATTGGAGTCGATCTCCAACCAGGCCGGTGCACCGGCGCGCTGCAACTGCGCCAGCGGGATCTTCGAGTTCTCCCACAGGAATTCGCGTATCGACGCCTGGGTCCAGCCCTGTTCCGCCATCATCTTTGCCACCACCGGCGAGATCATCATGATGCCCGGCGTGCCCTTTTCGTATCCCTGCAGCGCAGCGATATTGGGCGTGCGCATATAGTCCGCCATGCGCCACATGCCGTTCAACACGTCTTCCTCCGGGGTCTCCTTTTTCGCGCCACGGCGCTGGACGTTGGTCACACCGCTCGCGAAGACGAGCGACACCGAGTTCGTTCCCGGCGCATATCCGTGGCGCTCGGTCGCATGCGGCCGCCAGCCCTGCGGCAGCGCTGCTTCGTCCTCGGCGAAGACCACGTTCGTATAGCGCATGGCGCCGAAAATCGCCATCGTGCCGATGCCCGGCAACGCACCGCCCACGTTCTGCTGCAGCAGGCGCAGCGCGCGCCCGATGCTGGCGCCGGCGGGACGCTGCGGATCCGGGCCCAGGCAGCCGAAACCGGAATTCAGGCGGATTTCCCTGGCGATCGGCCC
>Ga0102851_10002400_pt1 | contig 11268 bp, 14 predicted proteins | sample Mud3Dept3metaG_FD_79558 | JGI IMG/M metagenome (GOLD analysis project Ga0102851, IMG submission 79558) | Freshwater wetland microbial communities from Ohio, USA, analyzing the effect of biotic and abiotic controls - Mud 3 Core 4 Depth 3... | ecosystem: Environmental > Aquatic > Freshwater >...
AATGCCTTTTTCTGTTCTTTGCGGAGTGTCTGGAACTTTCTGCTTATGCGGGACTTCACAGTTCTACACCCTTGATGCGCGCAACATGCTGCACATCCTTGTCTCCCCTGCCGGAGAGATTGACCACGATGATCTCGTCTTTCAAAAGTTTCGGCGCAAGCTTTATTGCCTCGGCAAGGGCGTGGGCAGACTCGAGCGCGGGGATAATGCCTTCTGACCTTGACAGCTGTTCAAAGGCGGCGAGCGCTTCGTCATCCGTCGCATATGCGTACTGTACCCTGTCCGAATCCCTCAGGAACGCATGCTCAGGGCCGACAGCCGCATAGTCGAGGCCTGCTGACACGGAATGGGTGCCGAGCACGTTGCCGTCGTCGTCCTGGAGGAGATAGCTCTTTGTTCCCTGGAGCACGCCGATCGAGCCTCCTGCAAACCGGGCTGCATGCTCGCCTGCAGCGATGCTCCTCCCTCCTGCCTCGACGCCGATCATCTTGACGGCGTCGTCCATGAACTCATAAAAAAGGCCCATGGCATTGCTGCCGCCGCCGACACAGGCGATGAGATAGTCAGGGAGCTTTCCTTCAGCCTCGCGTATCTGCTTCTTCGCCTCCCTGCCGATGACGGACTGAAAGTCCCTCACCATCACAGGGAAGGGATGAGGGCCAAAAACCGTACCCAGCACATAGTGGGTTGTCCGCACATTCGTTGTCCAGTCCCTCAGCCCTTCGTTGATGGCGTCCTTCAGGGTCCGGGAGCCTATGGTGACTTCATTGACCTTTGCGCCGAGGAGCTTCATCCTGAAGACGTTCAGGGACTGGCGGGCCACATCGTCCGATCCCATGTATATCTCGCATTCGAGCCCCGCAAACGCCGCGCCCGATGCGGTCGCTACGCCGTGCTGTCCCGCGCCGGTTTCTGCGATCAGCCTCTTCTTTCCCATCTTCTTTGCGAGGAGGGCCTGGCCGATCGCGTTATTGATCTTGTGCGCTCCGGTATGGGCGAGGTCCTCGCGCTTGAGGTAGATCTTTGCCCCGCCGAGTTCGGCTGTCAGGCGTTTTGCGAAATAAAGCGACGTGGGTCTTCCGATGTAGGTCTTCCTGAGCAGGCTGAGCTCTTCCTGGAACCCCTTGTCCTTCTTCGATGCGGCATAGGCCGCTTCGAGCTCAAGCAGGGCAGGCATAAGCGTCTCGGGCACAAACCTGCCGCCGTACTTGCCGAAATAGCCTCTCTTGTCAGGTAATTTCTTGATAGCAGACCCCTCTCTTTATCATTAAAGATAATACGCGAATGCGGTATTTCTCCAAAAGCGGGTTTATTATATCTCAAACAGGGAAAATATCACTACTGAGGGGGCATGTTTCCCTTATGCTCTGGGGGGTATTCCGTTCAACCGCTTCTGAATGTGATATCATGATGCATACGAAAGATAAGAATGCGGGAGAGGCATAGCAAATCGAATCGATATCTTTTACTTCATGTTACCTGAAGCGGATATATTGCCCTTGACGCGGTGCCACTTCATGGGTTGCCCACAACTGCCGTTGAAAAGGACTATTGTCTCGTCATAGTCCCCTGACAGCTACCGAAGTCTTTGCCGGGTTCGGTTATAGTCGTAAACATGGTGAACGAACTGAATTTGAACTTTGTGTACTTGCCTGTCGTTGTGTTGTAGCCCGTAAGATTTCCCTTAAACATTGCATCATGAGCGCTTATGGTCATGTCCGTCGTGTTATTGGTAATCACGCCGATAAAAGGCTCAGGTGAAGAGTCCGGATTCAGAGTGCCGTAAAATGCACATCCGTTTTGAGACTTGACGCTGAAGACAGCAGTGGGAGTATTATAGCCGAAGGTGTTGCCTGTGACCGCCCAAGAAACACAGTTGGCGGTCAGTGTCCAGTTTCCGAGCACATTCGGGCAGGCTGAAAATGCAGGGCTGACAGCCAAAAGAAACACAGCTAATGCTGATAGTAGTATTTTCATGGCACCTCCTCACGAATCTTATAAATTAAGATAACAGTCTGCGTTTCAGCATGTCAAGATAAGGACCGGTCTCATTCGTCTCTGGACGACAGGACGCCCTATGAGGCATACTGGAATCTGCTACGGGCATGATGCCCGGTGCAACTGGCGGCATGATGGATGGTGGTTTTCCACCTTAAATCAGACCCAAACCTGTCCAGCCTTTGGGGTCCACCTCTGTGGAAAGTGTAGATCTGACCCTGAGTTGAGTTGTTGGGAACGTTATTTCTTACATTGCATAACTCTCGACGTGGAAAATAAACCGCTTTTGGATAAGCGCAGGCTCAACACGCCAGACCGTGTCATCTGGGCCTCCTTCTCTGCTGCCATCAAGAATTTCTTGGTGTATAATATAGCTAATCTATACACACAGGAGGCAGACATGAGAACAAACGTCGTAATTGATGATTCGTTGATGGAGTCCGCGCTTAAATCATCCGGGCTGAAAACAAAAAAGGACGCCATTGAAGCCGGGCTGAAACTCCTGGTGAAGTTCAGGCGTCAGGCAAAGATTAAAAATTACCGGGGTAAACTCAAGTGGGTCGGCAATCTCGATGAGATGCGGACAGACAAATGATATTGGTGGATTCATCCGTCTGGATTGATTATTTCAACGGGAAGGTAACAGGTAAAACCGATTGGCTGGATTCTGCGATAGGAGATAAGGAGATTATCGTAGGGGACATCATTCTGACCGAAATTTTACAGGGGTTCCAAAACGATAATGACTTCAGAGCAGCACAGAAATTATTATCGGATTTCCCATTCATGGAGATGTTAGGGCAAGACCTTGCGATAAAGAGTGCCCTGAATTATCGATTTCTCCGAAAAAATGGGGTCACGGTATGGAAGACTATAGATGTAATGATTGGAACTTTTTGTGTTTATTATCACTTCGCTCTGTTGCATGATGACAGGGATTTTGAACCTATGGAGAAGTTTTTAAAACTCAAAACCATCAAAATCTAACCGGCCGCTCGAGATGAACGAGGGACATCAATCGGATCATTTCGGTACGACGAGCCGCCGGAGCGCCTTGAAAATGCGTCCTAATATCTCTGATGCCGGCCACAGAATGGTTTCACCGGAGAAATAGTCGGTATTCGGTTATGATATACTTGATTAAAGGCAGCGCAGCTTGCAGGGAGGCATAAAATTGAGTAATTCCACGGCAGAGGATATTGCCGGAAAGATCGAAAAATATTTCAGAGACAAGGGAGATATCCTTCTGGCATTCATCTTCGGTTCTGCTGTCAGCGGCCGTTTCACAGGACAGAGCGATGTCGACATCGCCGTCCTGTTCAGCAACGCGTTCGATGCTTCAGGATTTATGAAAATCAGAAATGAAGCTGCAGATGCAGCAGGCAGGGAAATTGACCTGGTCGTCCTGAATGACGCTTCTCCGGTAATACGAATGCAGGTGCTAAAAAACGGAAAAATGATCAAGAGCACAAGCACTTCCATATACAGAACTTTCATTGTAAGAACCGTGAAAGAATATGACGATCTACTGTTTATAAAGAAAAAACCGAAGAAAGTATACCGCGGGGAAACCCTATGAACCTGATATGCCGCTGCGATAATCACACGGTCCATTCATGCTGAAGATCGCAGTGATAGACGGCCAGGGAGGCGGCATCGGCAGCCTCGTGGTAAAACGCATGAAGGAAGAATTCGCTGAGGCGGTCGAGGTGATCGCGCTCGGAACGAACGCTGCTGCAACAACCGCAATGATGAAGTCCCGGGCGAACAAGGGGGCGACCGGCGAAAACGCGATCATCTGGAACTCCGACAAGGTGGATATACTGGTCGGCCCGCTAAGCATTGCGTTTCCGAACGCCATGCTGGGAGAGGTGACCGAAAAAATGGCTGCCGCCATCATCTCGTCTCCTGCGCAGAAACTCCTCCTGCCGCTAAACCAGGAAGGGATCGAGATCGCCGGCATCAGCAGGGAACCCCTGCCCCATCTGATAGAACACGTCATCTCAAAGATAAAGGAGAACGGTCATGTGTGAAGCAAATGCATATATCTATAAAGACGGCAAAGAGGAGCTCTACCTTGAAAACGTCGACGTCATGAAACCCGAGGGCGGAAAGATATTCATGAAGAATCTCTTCGGTGAACAGAAGACCTTTGAAGGCGAGATAAAGGAAGTCTCCCTGCTCCGCCACAAGATCCTGCTAGAAAAGAAGTAACCTCCCCTGAATAGAAACCCCTGATGATCAGGCAATGGCGATTGATCAATTCAGGACCATGCAGCGCCACATACAACATGGCCCTGGACGAGGCCATAGCGTTATCCGTCAGAACGCAGAATGCACCGCCGACACTGCGCCTGTACGGCTGGGACAGGCCCTCCCTGAGCCTCGGCTGTTTTCAAAAATCAGCCGATCTTGATCTCGCATACTGCAGAAAAAGGAACATCCCTCTGGTACGGAGGCCGACCGGCGGAAGGGCAATCCTTCACGGAGATGAACTCACCTACAGTTTTTCTGTCCGCACGGATTGGGAACCATTTACGAAAGGGCTCCGTAAAAGCTATGGGAGCATCAGCGCTGCATTCAGGCTTGCATTCGAAAAGATCGGAGTCAGCGCCCAATGGAAAGACCAGCAGGAGAAGGGCCGTATCCTTGTCAGAAGCCCCCTCTGTTTTCAGTCAAGCTCGTATGGAGAGATCGTCGTTGACAACAGGAAGATCGTCGGCTCTGCGCAGAGACGCTGGAAGGACGGACTGCTCCAGCAGGGGACCATCCCCTATGCCTGTGACGGAGCGACATTGGCACGCATCTTCGGCGTTCCAGCGTCGGACCAGAATCAGGACGGCGCGGCCGCGCTCAGGGACATCACGCAGGATTTTGACGACGTTACATTGAAAGGTGCAATTATTGCAGCGTTTGAAGAGGTCTTCGGTATCAGCCTTCCCGCTTCTCATCCGTCCCCGGAAGAGTCTCATCTCGCGCGGGAACTTGAAAAGCAGAAGTATCTTCAGGAGTCGTGGAACCTGGGAATGTGACGTCCGTTTCCTCACCCGGCCGGACGACGGACGCTCTTTGTTGCTTTATCTCCGTCTCATGGTAGTACCCGAAGACGATTGCAAGCACCACCAGGCCGAGGTAGCCCTGCACCACATAGGATAAAAGCTGCAGCGGAAACGATATGATCGTCCCGAGGATGGGGATCAGGTGGAAGGGATAGCTGATGACCATGGCAAAAAAACTGCCGCACACATACCCGAGGAAAACAAGCGCATAGAGCCAGAACGCATCCGGTCGTTTCCAAAGGAATGCACAGGCTTCCCTGAACGCCTTCCATGACCCTTCGCGTCTGAAATAGAGCACCGCGATACCGTAGACCGTGACCGCAAGGAACACAAGAATGACGCTGATCACAACCAGCGCAAGCACCAGCGAGAAGAAGATGCCGAGAAAGAGCGCAAGCGTTGAATCCTGGCTCTTTGCAGCAGAGACAATCGCTGCAACCCCGCCGCCGAAGAGGCCGAGCAAAAAGGCGATGACAAAAAACAGACAACTGACCAGGACCGCGTACCACATCATCGGAAAGAAGAACTGCCTGGCCTCGCCAAAGAACTGCTTCATGCTGAACGGAAGCGACGGCTCAAGGACGCTCCTCCCGACCACACCCGCAGAGCCGCTGAACACGTAGAGACCCAGGGTGGTCACCAGCAGGAAATACAGCAGTGCAAAGACCACGACCATCAGCACGAGCCAGAGATATTTCCCGATGAAGTCCGAGGGGCTTGCAAACATGCCCAGTACGTCCTTTGCACTGCTGACCCCCGTAAGGTCGAGGCCGAATATGACAAACGCGATGCCGAGGGGAATGCCGACGATGATAAAGAAGCTGATGCAGTTGATGATCATCAGCACGGCCTGCACCCCGACGAGCTGCAGCCGTTTGTTGATGATATGGAACCCTGATTTAATAGCCTCGCCAAACGTCATCTGTTTCTCCGGAACTCTTTATGATGTGGATACCATTAGGTTGATGTGAGCGGCATCAGAACATGTTCGGTCACGGTTCTATGCGAAATGAAGCATTAAACGGTCCCGACTGTCTGAGCGAAGCGAGTTTCGGGACTGTAGCGTAATGAGCTCAGAACCGTCGAAGATGTTCGTAGCAAGCGAACGTCAACTATGTATCCTTCCCATGACGTATTATACATCTTCGACAGCCATCACCTCAAAGCAATCTTCCGGCAGCTCCTTAAGGAACCGAGACTGCCTCGTCATGCCCATGGTCTGCCAGTCGTCAGCGGTCACCGGATAGCACAGGTAGAGGGACTCCTTTGCACGGGTGACTCCGACATAGAAGAGCCTGCGCTCCTCTTCCTCATCATCGTTCTTGAGCGATTTCATAGAAGGGAATTTGCCGTCATTCAGTCCGATCATAAAGACGACTCCCCATTCAAGCCCCTTTGCCTGATGTACCGTGGAAAGTATCACCTTGCCCTCTGATGCGTCCGCTCCTTCCGCTGCATCAGAAAGCCCCTGGAGCGTCATCTCGCTCAAAAACGTCTCGAGCAGGTCATAGCGCTGGGCGAACTTCATCATCTGGGTTACATCCTCTATCCGCATATCGGCATTCGGATACGTGGCATGCAGATGATCCTCATACCCATGATGCATGACATAATCGATGGCAGCAGACGGCTCGGCAAGATAGCGCTCCTGCTTCAGTACGCTGAGCATCTCCAGGAAGAGATTGAAAGCGTTCAGGGCTTTTTTCGGCACAATCGTGTACGCGTCAAAGACTGCCTCAACAGGGTTCTCCTGTCCCTCGATGAAGTTCCAGACCTTGGCAGCCGTGATATTGCCGATGCCCGGAATAAGCTTCACTATACGCTTCCAGCTGATTTCGTCATGCGGGTTGGCAATGATCTTCAGAAATGAGAGCACATCCTTGATATGCGCCTGTTCAAAAAAAGTGAGCCCTGACCTCACCTCAAAGGGAATGCCCTTGCGCTGAAACTCCATCTGCAGCTCCATGGACTGGAAATGTGACCGGTACAGCACCGCGATATTGTCAAAAGACCTGCCGTCTGCGTTGAGGTCGATGACCACGGACGAGACAAACTCCGCCTGCTCGAACACATCCTTGAGCGCAACTACATACGGAAGTTCCCCTGCGCCTGAAACCGCATGAAGGTCTTTTCGGAACTGCCTGCGGTTGCGGGAAATGCTGTTGTTGGCAAGGTGCAGGACCTGCGGAGTAGAGCGGTAGTTCGTGGTCAGCTTGTAGATGGCGGTCCCTGCATGCTTTTCAGGGAACTTCAGGATGTTCTCGAAATCCGCACCCCTGAACGAATAGATCGACTGCGCATCATCCCCCACAACCATAAGGTTGCCCATTTCACCGGTCGTGAGATTGATGATCTCTGCCTGGAGTCTGTTCGTGTCTTGATATTCGTCAACCAGCACGTATCTGAACTTGATCGCATAATATTCGCGGATCTTCGGATGTTCCACAAATAGCCGTTTCCACCCGTGGAGCAGATCGTCAAAGTCAAGGAGGTTCAGCTGGATCTTCTTTTGTGCGTACAACCCGACAATCTTCGAGATCTCCTCGATAACATGGGCAAAATGCGGAAAGCGCTGAAGAACGACATCTTCAATCAGGCTTTCGGTGTTCCGTGACAGACTGCTTATCTCGGCAAGCACGCTTCCCTTGGGCAAAATGGTCTCTTTCTTGTAGACATCCGCCACGCAGGCATCAAACAAATCCTTTGAGTCCTCCCTGTCCAGGATCGAAAAGCCCCGCCGGTAGCCGATGAGAAGACAGTGCTGCCTGAGGAGCAGGTTCGCCACATGATGGAACGTTCCCCCGAAAAGCCCGGAAATGTTCATGCCGATCAGGGACTCCACCCTTCTCAGCATTTCCCGTGCCGCCTTGTTCGTAAACGTCAGGAGCAGGATGTTCTCGGCCGGGGTGCCAGTCTCGATCAGGCGGGCAACACGGTAGGTAACGACCCGGGTCTTGCCGGTACCGGCGCCGGCAAGCACCAGCGCCGGGCCGTCTCCGTGCATGACCGCGGCATGCTGTTCCGGATTGAGATCCTTTTCATAATCAACCGCAAACGTGCGCGGCTCTCTGTGGAGAAAATACTTCTTCATGCTTCCACGAAAAGGGGCTGGGACGACGGGGGAACAATACCCTGCTCTGAGGCCCTTCTGAAGAGTTCCTGCGCGGCACGCGTGCCGTCTTCTCCGATGTCGAGGGAATAGGCGTTCACATACAGCTGAATGTGCTGGTCAATCACGCTGTCGTCAAGCTCCTGGGCATGGCTCCTGATATATGTCTTTGTCTCATCGCGGTTATTGAATGCGTAGGAAAGACTTGCCCGTATCAGGGCATCTGTCTTCTGCACCAGGTCGCGGCCCAGTTCCCTTCGGGCAATGATGCAGCCAAGCGGGATCGGGAGGCTGGTCTCCTTCTCCCACCATTCCCCGAGATCGATCACCTGCCTGAGCCCTTCCCTCCGGTAGGTGAAGCGGCTCTCGTGGATGATCAATCCTGCGTCAGCATCTCCGCGTTTTACCGCATCGATCACCCTGTGGAACGGCATAACCCTGACACGGTCCTTTAATGCAGGATCAAAGACCCGGAGAAGCAGAAAGGCAGTAGTGAGGTCTCCCGGGATCGCGATGGTCTTGCCCCTGAGGTCTTTCATGTCATACTCTTCTCTCGCTACCACGAGAGGACCGCATCCCTTGCCTAACGCTCCTCCAGAGCGGAGCAGGCAGTAGGAACCGCGCAAATGGGCAAACGCATGAAATGATACCTTCGTGATGTCAAGCCTTGCCTGCCTGGCCATCTGGTTCAGGGTCTCAACATCCGCAAGCACCTCTTTGAAGATGAGTACGTCCGTATCGATCCTGCCGTGCACCAGGGCGTAGAAGATGAACGTATCGTTCGGACAGGGTGAATAACCGAGGGTAAGCGTTCTCACCGGATCAGACAACGCTGAGAAACTCCCGTGCCGCCGCCTGACAGTGTTCTGCAGCGAGCCCGATGTTCCACCCTGAGCGGTCTCTGTCTCCGACCATGTTGCTTATGCCGCGCATCTCGATCAGCGGAATTCCATACAGGGCACAGACATGGGCAATAGCAGCTCCCTCCATATTCTCGCAGACTGCATGATATTTCTTTTCGATATCCCGCGCCCTCTTCGTTGTGCCGGTACAGGTTGACACCGTCACGAAAGGGCCTGACTGCACGGCAGAAGGCGAAGGGCAAAGGGCGAAAGCTCTGACAGCTTTCCTGATAAGATCCCTGTCAAGAGGGAATACATTGAAGTACGTCCTCCTGCCTTTTTTCAGCAGGGGAATGCCGATGATATCTGCCTCGTGGAACCCGTCCTTCAGCAGGACTCCCTCATCGCCATAGAACTCCTTCTCAGCAATGGCAACATCCCCGATCTTGAGGCCGGAAGAAGGGTATGCTCCGCCGACACCTATATTCATGATAAGGGACGGCGTATGGTCATGGACAAGCCTGGTGACCGCATGGGCAGCATTGACCTTCCCTATCCCCGAAACCGCCATCACGACAGGGATGCCGGTCAGATTTCCTTTATAATACAAGGGATTGTTACCGTATTTTTTCTTCAGAACCCTCGCAAGGATGCTGCCTTCCCCCGGGACAGCAACAATAATACCTACGCATGGTTTCTTCTTTATGGTCATCTCTCAGCCTGTGACGGAAACAGTATTGTTTTATCATACCAGAAGCCTTGAAAAAAAAGGATTTCCTGTGGTAATCTTTCTAACCCGATTGCCTGCCTGGCAGGCATAATAATTCACACGCCGGCTACCGTCCTCGCCTATGGTCCCGAAAGGGTGGGCAGGACAGGCGGAGGAAAAACCAGAGGAGGAGTACCATGGTAGTTTCAATGAAAGAATTGCTTGAGGCAGGAGTACATTTCGGCCATCAGGTAAAGCGCTGGAACCCCAAGATGAAGAAGTATATCTTCGGGGAAAGAAACGGTATCTACATTATCGATCTTCAGAAGACCCTCAGGGGTCTTGAGGATGCCTACCAGTTCGTCAGGAATTCCGCAGCAGCCGGAAGCAATGTCCTGTTTGTCGGCACGAAGAAACAGGCACAGGACGCGGTAATGGAGGAGGCGATGCGTGCTTCCGCATACTGCGTGAACCAGAGATGGCTCGGAGGCATGCTCACCAATTTTTCAACCATCAAAAAAAGCATTGAACGGCTGAAAAAACTTGAGACCATGAAAGAAGACGGGACCTTCAGCCTGCTCACCAAGAAGGAGGCTGCAGCGCTCGAAAAAGAACGCCAGAAGCTTGACAAGAACCTTGCCGGCATCAAGGATATGAAGGAACTCCCGGGCGTAATCTTCATTATTGACCCGAAGAAGGAAAAGATCGCGGTTGCCGAAGCAAAAAAGCTCTCGATCCCTCTTGTGGCGGTCGTTGATACCAACTGTGACCCCGACGAGATCGACCATGTCATCCCGGGCAACGACGATGCGATCCGGGCCATCAAGCTCATGGCATCAAAGGTCGCTGATGCCGTAATCGAAGGCAGGGCAGCCTTCACCAAGGACGCGGTGCAGGCGGAAGAACAGGCAAAGATAGAGGAGAACGTGGGGACAGCAGCAACGGGGGTAACAGAATGACAGAGATTTCAGCATCAGTTGTAAAAGACCTCAGGGAAAAGACCGGCGCCGGCATGATGGAGTGCAAAAAGGCCCTTGCCGACGCGGGCGGCGATTTTGAAAAGGCGATAGACCTTCTCAGGCAGAAGGGGCTTGCGTCAGCTGCGAAAAAGTCAGCCCGTTCCGCCTCTCAGGGCCTGATCGGCTCATATATTCATATGGACAAGATCGGAGTCATGGTCGAGATCAACTGCGAAACTGACTTTGTCGCCCGGACCGATGACTTTAAGGAACTCGTAAAAGACGTTGCAATGCATATCGCTGCGGCAAACCCGACGTACCTTTCTCGGGAGGATGTGACTCAGGACGTGATCGACCGCGAAAAAGAGATTTATAAGGCCCAGGTGACCGGCAAGCCGGCGCAGGTCGTTGACAAGATCGTTGAGGGCAAGCTTGAGAAGTTTTACACCGACACCTGCCTGCTTGACCAGATATTCGTCAAAGACCCTGACGGTAAGAAGTAGATCAAGGACGTGGTCACCGAGAAAGTGGCGAAACTCGGCGAAAACATCGTGATACGGCGGTTCGCGCGCTTCCAGCTCGGCGAAACACA
>Ga0102851_10002401_pt1 | contig 11266 bp, 12 predicted proteins | sample Mud3Dept3metaG_FD_79558 | JGI IMG/M metagenome (GOLD analysis project Ga0102851, IMG submission 79558) | Freshwater wetland microbial communities from Ohio, USA, analyzing the effect of biotic and abiotic controls - Mud 3 Core 4 Depth 3... | ecosystem: Environmental > Aquatic > Freshwater >...
AGTGATAGGATATACAACACGGATCATCAGAATGTCCTATCGCGCACTTTGTGCTCTCGCGGGTCTTGCCCTTCTTATACCGCTTGGCCAATTTAACGAGGCCCGCTACGTGAATATCCTCGGGGCGTGCCTGGCCGCCGTCCTCCTCTTTATGGAGTTTTCGGCACGAAAGAGGGCTAAGGTCGCGTGATTTCTTTCCAAGATCGGTGCACCCTACTCCCCGATGATCTTCACGAGAACCCTCTTTCTCCGCCTTCCGTCAAACTCGCCGTAAAAAATCTGCTCCCATGGCCCGAAATCGAGCTTCCCCTCCGTGATTGCCACGACCACTTCCCTCCCCATGACCTGACGTTTCAAGTGGGCATCGGCATTATCTTCGCCGACATTATGGCGATACTGTTTAACGGGTTCATGGGGAGCAAGTTTCTCTAGCCATACTTCGAAATCGTGGTGGAGTCCGGATTCGTCGTCATTGATGAAGACAGAGGCGGTAATATGCATGGCATTGACAAGAGCCAGTCCTTCTCTAATGCCACTCTCTTTCAAGCATTCTTCAACCTTGGGAGTAATATTGACGAAGGCCCGTCGTGTCGGCACTTCAAACCAGAGTTCCTTGCGATAAGTTTTCATCGATCTCTCCTTTGCATAGGCATAATATCCGGGCACCTAGGTTAGATAAAACGAAACATATTGGTCTTCCAGAACCCCGTTCTTGATGAGCGATGCTTTTACCACCTCTTCATGGCAGGCTCCACCCATATCATACATCGGCACGATGCCAATGAAAATAGCTTTCACTCACCGAAATACGGCCAATCGCACTGGCCCCATTGAAACGCTTTTTTTACTTGACATGAAACAAACCACATGGTAAAAGTGTTTGGTCTTATTTGGATAATATATTCTCAAAATACGAGACTATGACATTTAACACATTAACCAAGTCGTTAAAAATTCTTGACCTATTTCTAACGGCCAATCTTGGTGAAAACGACATTTCACGAATCATGAAGCTCCCTCGAAGCACGACCTACAAATATTTGTCTATCCTAAGGCAATATAAATTATTGGACTATGATCCTAAATCCAGACAGTACATGCTTGGCCCCAAATGTCTTGAATACAGCAGAGCTCGCTATTTCAACTCAACGATTGACAAGATCGTACTCCCCATTTTGAAGAAACTCTACAGTGAGATACGAGAGACCGTCACCCTAGACGTATCGGCGAATCATAAATATTACACTCTAGAAAGGGTGCAAAAAGAAGAAGGGATAGGATTTATTGCACACCCTCAATCTGACCTGCCTTTACATTGTGGGGCATCAGGCCAGGTGCTATTGGCTTTTTCCGAAAAAGAAGACATCGAATCCTATTTAAAAGGCGTCAAACTAACGAGATATACCGATAAAACGATTACCGATAAAAATAGGCTCAGGAAGAAATTATCTGAAATAAAGCAAACAGGCTACGCTTATTCTAAAGGTGAAGTGGTTGCAGAGGGTTGGGCAGTTGCAGCTCCGATATTTAATCATCTAGACAAGATATGTGCTGCTCTTTGCGTCTTAGGGTTGATCCAAAAGAATGACAAAGCAGAACAGATAAAGCAAATGGTCGTCAAATACGCTAATGAGATAACTGATACGTTGAGGTACGGAGCATAATGGTCATTAGCCATTTAGGATCAGGGCTGAGACTTTTCAGCAGAAAAGAATGGAAAACACAAGGCAAGGCCACGGCAGGGTTCTCATTATATCGGAAACAGAAGCACCGGGATTTGCTTCTATGGTTTTTGGGTTGATGGGGATAGGAAGAAAGATTGCCACCGACTTAAAACGAAAGGAGAAGGAAAATGGGAATAACCAGTTTTGTTAAACCACTATCGTTCGAGGAGTACAAAGAAAAATACAAGGAGCACTTCGTGATCGAGCGGAAGGACGGCATTATCATGCTCCGGGGACATACGCAAGGCAAGTCCATCATGTGGAGCCCTGAGATTCATCGAGCGATCCATCAAGTGATCCGCGACATTGGGTCGGACCCTGAAAACGAGGTAATGATCTTCACGGGAACCGGCAAGTACTGGATAGGGCATATGGCCAAATCGGGTGTGGATACGGATTTTGATGAGGCAAAGCAGCGCCAATGGGGCAGCTACAACATACAGTACATTGACGGAACAAAGATTGTGGAGAATCTGATTCTTGACCTTGAGATCCCAACCATTGGTGCGATCAATGGTCCAGGATTTCATTCAGAGATGCTACTGATGTGTGATCTAACGATATGCACTGAAGACACCATCATACTCGATCCCCATATGAAGGCAGGCCTGGTATCTGGTGACGGTTTTCACTGTGCTCTTCAGGGGTTGCTCAATCCGAAGCGCGCTGCCTATGCGATGCTCACCTCCCAACCTTTTGATGCAAAAAAAGCCCTAGAATTTGGACTTGTGAATGAAGTCGTGCCGAAGGACAAGATCTATGACCGAGCCTGGGAGCTTGGAAAAGAATTCATGAAATTCGATAGGTTTCAGCGAAGATTAATGGTACACATCATGCGGAAACCGTGGAAGAGGCGGATTGTCGAGGATTTACGCGATGGTTTTGCTCATGAAATGTTTTCATATAATGTCACCCACACACTGCACGACCCAGCTGAAAGGAAAAAGTTATTGAAGAGTGCGGGCATAGACGTGGAAGACAGATAGGCGCGTGCGACCCATAGCGGACATCTGATACGCATATTTTCCCCTTTCTCGGGATGTCTTCATTGTGATTGAAAGTTGATTTCCAACGTAAGGCCGTCAGAGTGTTTATAGACCTGAATAGGAGGTAAATAATCATGGCAGAGGTAAAAGACTACATATTCGATTATTCCAACACCTCCGGTTATCTGGAAAGAAGCCTAAAAGGGATAGCCAATCTCCCCCCGCTGATTATCTCAGTTGCCATAACAGGATCTGGCCACGGCAAAGAATCAAACCCCAATCTTCCTGAAACGCCTGAAGAACAGGCTGAACAGGCCTATGAAGCGTATAAGGCGGGCGCTACCTCGGTACATGTTCATCGGCGAAAAGGGGATAATCCCGCGGAAAATTCATTCGCCACCGAAGACTATATAGAGGTGAATGCCCTGATCAGGGAGAAATGCCCCGATATCATCATCAATAATACTTCGGCCGGCGGCAGGCTTCGGTTCGGAGATAATGAAAAGGTAGGAGAGCAAATGCTTTTCTCCATATATGCCCGACCGGAACTGGCCAGCTTTGATACCTCGAATTATGCGTCGAGAGTCGCTCGGAAGGCCCGAAAACCACCACTGACCGGGAGACCCGAAGACACGACAGCCGAGTATTCTTTTTCAATGACTCCCACTGAGGCGGAACGTGTTGCCAAGTTGATGAAAGAATATGATGTTAAACCTGAATTTGAAATATTCGATACCGGGGATCTTCACTACGTGCATAATCTGATCAAACAGGGACTTGTGGAAAAACCCTATTGGATTCAGCTTGTGATGAGCCCCCGCCATACGTTTCCGGAACCATCGTATCTGCTGACCATGCTCCAACGGACACCGCCAGGTTCTCTGGTGAGCGTGATAGGGGTTGGTATCCCTCAGCTTGCTATGATCACCATGGCCATGATCCTCGGTTGCCACGTTCGCGTCGGCATGGAAGACAATATCTATATCAGCAAAGGAAAATTAGCAGCGAGCAATGCCGAGTTCGTCGAAAAGGTAGTAAGGCTCGCCAAGGAGTTGGGTAGAGATATTGCCACACCCCAGCAGGCGAGAAGAATGATAGGTCTATCGGAGAAGCCAAGACAGTACCATCGGTAGGGATGGAACATCCTGCCCAAGGAACGGGCTTTTGCATCCCGACACATACCGCATGGCTGCAATGGATCAGTCGATGAACGGAGGATTCAAGAAAAATGGTCAAGGGGATTAGTCACATTGGCATCGTTGTCAAAAACATTGATGATGTTTTGTCCTTTCTGAGGGAGTTCCTTGGCGCCGAAGAGGTGAGGCGGAATGAAATTCCTGAAGCAAAACAGATCTCTTCTATCGTACGAATAGGGAACGGATTTCTCGAGCTGATTGAACCCACGGACCCCGATGGAGTAGCAGGAAAATTTCTAAGAACAAAAGGGGGCGGACTTCACCATATCTGCCTCCTGTGCGAAAACGCCGTGGAATTCTGCGAAAACCTCGAGGAAAAAGGAGTGGAAATTATTGGAAAGATGTCAGACGGGCCATACAGGGGAGGGTTTATTCACCCGAAGAGCTCAAAGGGAATTCTTTTTGAACTAAAAGAGAGGTGATTTCAGAAAGGAAGCATAAGAATGACGCAACAGTTTCAACAGCTAAGTGGTAAAGTGGTCATCGTGACTGGCGGAGCGTCGGGGATTGGAAGGGCCTCTGCGTTAGCATTTGCTAGAGAAGGGGCAAAGGTAGTCGTTTCCGATGTGTTCGGCGAGGGGGGCGAAGAGACGGCGCGCCTGATACAAGAAGCTGGTGGCAAGGCAATCTTTGTGAAAGCGGATGTCTCAAAAAGAGAAGAGGTTGAAGCGATGACCCATAAGGCTGTGGAAACTTATGGCCGTCTGGATTGTGCCTTCAATAATGCGGGGATCGAGGGAGTTACTGCGCTTACTGCCGATTGCACTGAAGAGAATTGGGATCGAGTCATTTCCATCAATCTCAAAGGGATGTGGCTTTGCATGAAGTACGAGATCCTACAAATGATCAAGCAAGGGAGCGGGGCTATTGTCAACATGGCAGCAATCGGAGCAACGATCGGCCGTCCGGGCGCGTCACCGTATATCGTTAGCAAACATGGGATCGTCGGACTGACAAGAAACGCTGCTGTAGAGTACGCAAAAGCAGGCATCCGAATCAATGCCATTTGCCCAGGTCCCACCGATACCGCATTGTTGGAGCGAGCATTGAAGGACCGAGGGTTGGCTGAATTCCCAGCTTCTAGCATACCATTGGGCCGAATCGCCAAGCCGCAGGAGATTGCCGAAATGGTGATCATGTTATGCCTGGATAAAGCTTCCTATGTCATTGGGGCCTCACTGTATGTGGATGGGGGTTATATTCTTCTTTGATGGCAACCGATATTCTCATAGAGGGGACTGGCCGGGTTGGCTCGGTTGGGCGCGACCACTTTCAAGAAAGGGGCGGGGCAGATGAATCTATCGATGTTTGATTTAACGGGTCAGGTGGCGATTGTCACTGGGGCCAGCAGAGGAATAGGGAGAGCGATTGCGTTCGGTTTTGCTCAGGCTGGCGCCGATGTCGTCTTGGCCGCCCGATCGGTTGATGCCATGAATGACACGGCAGCTCAAATTCGGGATGAAGGGAGGAAGACATTAGCGGTACCTACGGATGTCCGAAATGTTGACCAAATAAGAGATATGCTGCAGAAGACCCTGGAGGCTTTTGGCAGGGTTGATATATTGGTCAACAACGCAGGGGGTGACTCTGGGGGCGGCGGATACGTCTTAGATATGACTGTTGATGAGTGGAGGGACGGAATAGACCTCAACCTGAATAGCCTCTTCTATTGTAGTAAAATCATAGGTGAGGTGATGGTAAGGAATAAGACAGGCAATATTATCAATATCAGCTCAGGAATGGGGTTCGGTCCTTTCCCTGGAGGGTCTCACCATGCAGCTGCCCGGGCAGGGGTCATTAATTTTACCAAATCCTTAGCCCTCGAGTGGGCGCCATTTAATATCCGTGTTAACTCTTTAGCACCTGGTTACACCGAAACTTCCTTACCTGCTAAACTTTGGAAGGAACATCCAGAGTCCCTGGAGGCCCTTTTAAAGAACGTCCCGCTGGGACGGGTAGCTCAACCGGAGGAGATGGCATCAGTGGCTATTTTCCTAGCATCTCCTGCCTCGTCTTATATCACCGGTGAGACCATTTACGTGAGTGGTGGACTAATTACGACTGTGCCTCCCAGATGGACGGATTACTGCCGACAACAAAGGGCTTTATAGGCACTAGGCCAAAACATAAATAATTATGGAGGAAATGATGTCTGGTTCCCCAAAACAAATTCCGGTCAAGGAAGGTTTATGGATTGTCCCTTCTTCCCCCGATGGGAAACCACAGCTCATCGGCAGCCGGTGCCATGATTGCCATGAAGTCTTTTTCCCTAAGAAGGCATACGGGATATGCAACCATTGTCAATCTAAAAAGCTGGAGGAGATCAAGTTAAGTAGAGATGGTAAGATTTACAGCTTCACAGTCGTCATGCAAAAGCCTCCGGAATTCTATCGGGGACCTGTTCCCTATGCAGAAGGTTTCGTAGAGCTGCCTGAAGGGGTAAGAGTGCAGACTCTCTTAACAGACTGCAATCTTGATGATCTCAGCGTTGGCATGAATGTGGAATTGGTCATCGAGAAGCTGCACGAGGACGAGCAGGGTAACGAAATTGTAACCTTCAAATTTCGGCCGGCAACCTCTAATAAAGGAAGGAGCGGCGGATGAGACGCTTGAGGGAAGTTGCTATCGCTGGTGTTGGGTTGACCCGGTTTGATGTCTATGACGGAGAAAAGGGTCATGCTTCTAAAGAGGGTTATGAGCTGGGAATGGAGGCTATCCTGAACGCATTACAAGATGCGAATATGGAGTGGAAGCATATTCAAGCTGCATTCTGCGGTACTGTTTATCAAAACACAGGATCCGGCCATCAGGCGATTGACCAGATCGGTATGACAGGGATCCCAATCGTTAATGTAGAAAATGCATGCTCTAGTGGGGCGTCAGCCTTTCGGCTAGCCTACCAATCCATAGCGACGGAGCTTTATGACATTGTTCTCGCATTTGGTTACGAGAAGATGCCCCGGGGTTTCATCAGGAGCACAGCTTGGCCTCTATGGCAGAGACAGATGGGTTTTAATGTTCAGCCTGCAAATTACGCAAAAGAGACTGTAAGGTATATGGAGGAGACGGGTGCGACAGAGGAGGATTTTGCAAGGGTAACCGTCAAGAATCGAAAAAATGGTGCTTTGAATGCATATGCGCGTTTTCAGAAAGAGGTGACACTTGACGAGGTCCTTTCTTCTCGAATGATAGCAAAACCGATGCGTCTGTTGCACTGTTGCCCTCTGGCGGATGGAGGGGCTGCAATCATTCTTTGTAGTAGAAATAAGCTTAAGTCGAGAAGTAAGGTGGTAACCGTAGCGGCCTCGGTTCTGAATAGTGGAATATACGGTTCTGAAACTGGTGGAACCGGGAGTACCGGTGGAGGCGGGAGTGTTCGCATTCATAACGACATCGTCGAGCTTTCGGCCAGGGAGGCGTGGAAAATGTCAGGGTATGGCCCAGAGGATATCGATGTGGTTGAAGCTTACGACACCATGGCCCCCGGCGAATTATGGGATATTGAAAAATTGGGCTTCTGCAGAAAAGGAGAGGCACCCAAGCTACTACGGGAGGGTGCTTTGGACATAAATGGTAGGCTTCCTGTAAATACCGATGGTGGACTGATGTCCAGGGGACATCCGTTAGGGGCCACCGCAGCAGCACAGATCATCGAGATATACAAACAATTGCGAGGAGAAGAAGGCCCGAGGCAGGTTTCCGGAAATCCAAAGATTGGCCTGGCTCATAGTATGGGCGCCGGATCAAATAGTGTTATCACGATATTAAAAAGGTAATTTGGGGCGACGGCTATGTCTTCAGGAGCTTTAAGCAAGGAAAGGAGGTGAGAAAAGGGTTGAAGTCGCAGCCAATTCGTAGAATAGAACCGATTAAAGGAGGAATGCAGATGAAAAAGAAAAGATTCTTACCATTATTGGGCAGCCTGCTATTGGTTTTCGTAATGTTAGCATCAACTTCTATCACCGCCTACGCTCAACAACCTATAAAACTTCGTGTGAATTTACCTGGTTCGCCCACGACTGGGCACGTCATTACCAACACAGAACTGTTTAAGAAGATTGAGGCAGCATGCAAAGGTAGGGTTGAGATATCGTTTTACACAGGAACATTGTTAGGCCCTCCTACAGAAAACTATCAAATGGTCAAGTCAGGAGTGGTGGATATATCCGGTTGCATTTTGGGTTTCTTCCCAGGACAATTTCCTCTGACCGAATTCTTGTATCTTCCCTTTTTAGGCCTATCAAACGCTGAAATGGGTAGCCGTGTATTTTGGGGACTTTATGAAAAATTTCCTGAGTTTAAATCAGAATTTTCAGGGGTCAAGGTGCTTCACCTAGACACGGATGCTCCATGCATCATTGGGACAAATAAGCCCATCCGTAAACTGGAAGATCTTAAGGGATTGAAGATGAGAACCCTCACCGGGAACCCAATGGAAATGATGAAAGCAGTTGGAGCAATTCCAGTGGCCATAGCACCTGTGGATGCCTATACCTCTATGGAAAGAAAAGTGATAGACGGTTGGGTGTGGAGCTGGGAGGGGAGTGTTGGACATAAGGTGGATGAGTTAACGGAGTACTTTACTGTGGTAAGCACCTATCAGCCGGCATTTGGCAACTTCATGAACCTGGCTGCTTGGAACAAGCTACCCCCTGATATTCAGAAAATCTTTGACCAGCACAGTGGTGACTTCGGTTCAGCGTTCCTGGGTAAGGGGACGGATCATTATAATCAAATCGCTAGGGAGAAAATACAGGCAAATAAAAACAAGAAAATCAATTACCTTTCACCAGAGGAAACAAAAAGGTGGCAAGAAGCTTGTAAGCCTATTTGGGATAAGTGGGTGGCTAATGTGGAAGCCAAAGGTTTACCGGGGAAAGCACTTTTTCAAGAGGCGCGGAAGCTTCAGGAGAAATTTGCTGCAGAGCCTAAGAAGTGAGGATTTAGATGAAAGAGGGGAGAACTCTATCTTCCGATTGCGGCGATGGAGTCCATCTCCCCCTTTTTATCTACGGATTCGCAGCCGAAGACTTCTTTGGGAGATATATACCGGGCATTTAGAAAAGGCCTGTGAGTTACATGCTGGATACTAAATATAAGTGTTTGCCTGCCGGAATAGCCGGTGTTACCCATCAATTCTAGGGTTTTCAGCCCTGATGTCGATGTGAAATGATTGGGGAGGAAAGGAAGATGATCGGGTTCATGCGAAAATGGTTCAATTCTTGTGAAAGCGTGTTGATCTATTCGGCCATCGGTTCAACATTCATCATGATGTGTCTGACGACAGCGGATGCCTTAGGACGCTATTTCTTCAATTGGCCGATTCCCATCGCGTACGACATTACGGAGAAATACCTGATGCCGATGGCTTTGTCTTTGGGGCTGATCTATGCCTACCGATCGGGCTCTTTCATCAGGGTGACCTTTCTGGCCGACCATCTCCCCAAGCAAGTAAAACTCCTTGTAAACATTCTCGTCCAGGTGATCTCCACGGTTTACGCCGTGTGCCTCGTGGTGACTACGATCAAAAGGGCTTTTCAAGCAAAAGCAAGTGGCATGACCATAGCAAGTATGAATGTCCCGGTATGGCCGGCCTATTTAATGATCTTTGTGGGTCTGTTTTTTATGACTTTATTGATGCTATTTGATCTTCGACAGGTAAAGGCAGGGAGGTCTCATCTTTTTAAAGAAGAATCACCGCTCTCTTAAGTCAAACTGGAGAATTGATCCGAGGAGGTTAGGCGGATGGTCGTGCTTCCTTTTCTTGCTTTGGTTGTGACCCTTCTTTTAGGTGTTCCTATTGCCATTGCCCTCGCTGGATCCGGTCTCTTTGGCCTCTGGCTTGTTACAGGCGATTTGAATGTGGTGATAGGCACCCTCGCGATGATGCCCTACGGTAGCAGCGCTCAATATATACTCACGACCATACCCATGTTCGTCCTCATGGCTTACCTTGCCTCATCGAGTGGTCTTGCTCGTGACCTTTACACTGCTGGTGCTGATTGGGTAGCACATGTACGGGGTGGGCTCGCTATCGCGACAGTTTTTGCCTGTGCCATCTTTGGCGCCATGTCGGGAGCCAGTTTTGCCGCTGCCGCTGTGATGGCGAAAATTGCCATGCCGGAAATGAGACGCTACGGTTACTCCGAGGAACTCGCGGCTGGTGCGATTGGTATCGGTGCGACACTCGACATTTTGATCCCCCCCAGCATCGCAATGGTGGTTTACGGTCTTTACACGAGTACTTCGATTGGCAAATTGTTGATCGCAGGTATCATCCCTGGTATCATTGTTGGTATCTTCTTGGCCTTGGCCATTTATGTTTGGGTGGCCATCAGCCCATCACATGCTCCTAAGGCTTACAAAGCATCGTGGTCGGAACGTTTGGCAAGCCTGCGTCGGACCTGGCCAAGCCTACTGCTTATCCTTATCGTCTTGACTCTCCTCTACACGGGAATTGCCACCCCAACTGAAGTGGGTGGCATTGGGGCCTTTATGGCGACAGCGATTGGGGTAGCCATGAGGCGTCTCACATGGGCAGGCGCTATCGACGCCTTTAAAGGAACCATCCGCACATCGGCGATGATCTTTCTCCTCCTGATTGGTGCCAACATCTTTGGTAACTACATGGCTTTTAGCCAGGTGCCCCAGCATATTGCTTCGGCTGTAGCGGAAATGAACATCAACCGTTGGCTCGTAATCGTTGGAATCATCGTGACCTACTTTGTGATCAGTATGTTCATGGATGAAATACCTTTGCTGCTAATCACCCTTCAGGTGGCGTTTCCTCTCATCGTGGCTCTTGGTTTTGATCCCATTTGGTTTGGTGTCATCTCGATGATGATGATTTCCATGGGGCTTGTCTTTCCACCTGTGGGTCTGGTTGCCTTTGTTGTTAGTTCAACAGCGAATGTCGATCTGATGAAGGTCTATAAAGGCACAAGCATCCTGATGATCGCTACCGTGCTTACCACTATTCTCATAATGATCTTCCCCGAAATCGTCCTCTGGCTTCCTTCAACGATGCGTTGACCGAGGCTTCCCGGAAGAGAAGGACGAGCCGAATTCTTTCAGAGCCCTTTCCATCGCACGGGCCATCAATTTTCCCCAGGAATCGGACCCCAGATCAATGGGTTCTTGACCGATTTCGGGAAGATACTTGACAGAGTTTCCAAATCATGATAGAAAGTTTCCATTTAGGAAACCTATTCCTTTCTCGCTTGACCTCTCTCAAGAATAAGATCATAAGGGGGGATCTGAGGGTCGACCGGATGATTCAAGAATCGGAATTGGGAAAAAGAATCAAAGAGTTTCGAATGAAAAAGGGGTTGACTCTTCAGAAGCTTGAAGAGAAAACCGG
>Ga0102851_10002403_pt1 | contig 11265 bp, 9 predicted proteins | sample Mud3Dept3metaG_FD_79558 | JGI IMG/M metagenome (GOLD analysis project Ga0102851, IMG submission 79558) | Freshwater wetland microbial communities from Ohio, USA, analyzing the effect of biotic and abiotic controls - Mud 3 Core 4 Depth 3... | ecosystem: Environmental > Aquatic > Freshwater >...
CTGTTCGAACATCGGAGGGGGTTGCCTCGCCTTTTTCCGTCAGCTTACCCAGGGAAGGAAGCGCTTGTCAAGCTTGACGAACGGCGAGTATGCCCCGTGGCTTGCCACGGGGAGCCGGTCGTAGAGGGTTCCAAGGGGGAACCACCCCCCCCTTGGTCGCAGGGCGCGGTTTCATGCCCCGCCCGAGTCTTAACGTGAGCGGAGACACCTTCTAGAAATTTGAATTAAAAGCATTAATTTCTCATGGCCCTGCGGGCCACCCGCGAACGATGAAAATCCCCCTCCTCCCGACCTCCTCCCGCCAAGGGGAGGAGGGTTTATTACGAACTCGATGCCCTTTCATATTTTCCTCCCCCCGCGGCGGGGGAGGATGAAGGAAGGGGGATTTTCTAGGTAACCCCCCTTTCACTTGAGCAATCAAGGGGCATGAGGTGAGGTGTCTCCGGAAAGGCCTCAGAGAGGCCGATGATATTGGCCGAACGTCGGAAGGGGTTTGCCCCTCTGAGTTGACTTGGTGCCCGCCTCGAGATATCTTCTGGTCATGAAAAACGCAACCGGCATCTCAGCGCTCATCAGCCTCGGAATTGCCCTGGCGGGTGTGTTCTCAGCCGTCCTCGGGAACACCGCCGATCCCGGCGAGGAAAAAGGCGGGCCGGCTCCGAAGATCGCGGCCAACCTCGTGTTTTTCTATTACCAGGACCTGGCCGCGGCTCAGCGCTTCTATGAAGAGACTCTCGGGCTCGAACGCGTCCTCGACTACGGTTTCGCTTCGATCCACCGCGTCGGGCCGACCTCCTATCTCGGCCTGGTCGACGAGAAGCGGGGCATGCACAAGGCCGACGAACCCAAGACGGTGACGCTTTCTTTTGTGACCGGCGAGGTGGATGGCTGGCATGACCATCTGGTTGCCCGGGGCGTGCACATCCGCAACCCGCTTCGGGATGCGACGCGGCATCCGACCCGCGGCTTCGTCGCCACCGACCCCGAAGGCTACTTCCTCGAGTTCGAGACCTTTCTCGAGCACCATCAGAACAGGAATCTGCGGGAAAAGCTGGCCGGCGTTCAGCCCCTCTATCCTCGGTTGACGGCGGACGCCGTCCCGCAAGGCCGGCCCTCTTCACTCGGAGTCCAGGCGACCGTCTTCTGGCTGTATTACAAGGATATCGCCGCCGCCCAGCACTTTTACGAGACCGCGATGGGCCAGGTCCTTCTTGTCGACCAGGGATTCGCCAAAGTCTATTCATCGTCCGGCGCCGGATTCATCGGCCTTGTCGACGAGGCCCAGGGGCTGCACCGGTTTTCCGAGGCCAAGGCCGTGAATGTCGCCTTCGTGACACCGGAGCTCGAGGCCTGGCAGGAGAGGCTGAGGGCCAACGGAGCGGCCATCCGGGAGCCGCTCGGACCGGCCGAGGAGAGACGCGTCCGGGCTTTCGTCGGCCTCGACCCGGCCGGCTATTTTCTCGAGTTCAACTGGTTCGTTTCCGCCCCGGAGAACGCCAGGATCCTCGAGCTCATTGGCAAATAGCCGTCTGCTTTCTTCGGTCAGGCCGAAGGCGGCAGGATGCGGTGAAGATAGCGGCCGCGGCCCTTCTCTCCCAGGAAGGACTTCCCATCGACGATGAGATCGCCCCGGGACCAAACCTTGACGATTCCGCCGGTGACCGGGATGCCTTCGTAGGCCGACCAGTCCGCGGCCATGTGAAGCGTCTCCCTGCCCATGGTCCATTTCGCCTGGGGATCGAGAAGGACGATGTCGGCGTCCGCTCCCGGCTCGAGGCTTCCCTTCCGGGGCGCAAGCCCAAACAGGCGCGAGGGGGCCGCGGCCGTGACTTCGACCAGCCTCGGAAGGGATATCCGCCCTTTGACCACTCCTTCCGAATAGAGGAGCTGGAGCCTGACTTCGATCCCCGGGATGCCGTTCGGGCAGAGGTCGAACCGCCCGGCGCCGAGGAGTTTGGCCTCCCAGGAATAAGCCGCGTCATCGGAGCTGACTTGGGAGATTTTCCCGTCCCGGACGGCTTCCCAGAGCTTTTCGCGAATCTCGGCGGCGCGAAGCGGCGGGGAGCAAATCCACTTGATTCCGTCGGCGCGCCGGAGCATCTCCTCGGTAAAAATGAGGTAATGCGTACAGGTTTCGGCGTGGACATCGAGCCCTTCTTGCCTGGCCGACGCGACGAGGCCGACTCCCTCGGCCGACGCCAGGTGGACGATGAACAAGCGGCCCCCCGTCATCCTGGCGGCGTCTATGGACCGACGGATGGCCGCGGTTTCGACTTCGGGCGGGCGGCTCCGGGCATGATAGATGGGCTGGACAAAGCCCCCGCCGATCAGACGGGGGATGTTGCGCTCCAGGGCGTCGTTATCCTCGGCATGGACAAGGAGCATCCCCCCGGTCCGCCGGAGCGCTTTGAGAATGTCCTGGAGCTCATTGAAGCCGACCATCAGCCCTTCCTGCCTGTAGGTCAAATAGCATTTGACCGTCGGAGCTCCCGCGGCGACGACATCCGGGACCCCGGCGATGGTCCGGGCCGAGGGGTCGGTGATAACGGGATGGACTCCCCAATCGACAAACGCCCGGCCGGCCGCCTCCTCTTTCTTTGCTTCGACCGTCCCTAAGAGCGTCTGGCCCGGCTTCTGGTTCGAAAAATCGACGACCGAAGTGACACCGCCGAACGCGGCGGCGCGGGTGCCGGTCGAAAAATCGTGGACGCTCACCGTCCCCATGAATTCGTCGTTGAAGTGGACATGGGTATCCACGGCGCCCGGGAGAACGAGAAGACCGGAGGCGTCAACGCATTCGTCGGCGCTGACTCCGCTCAAAGGCCCGACCGCGGCGATCGCATCGCCTTCCACGAGGAGGTCTTGTTCCGCAAAAGCATCCGTGCCGACGACAGTGCCGCCGCGGATAAGAGTCCTTCGTTTCCTCGACTTCATCGTGTCCGTCCCATTCTCTTCTCCTCAAAGTCTGTTGTAAAGGCCCGCCTGCCGCAATGGCAACGCTGAAATCCTTGACAGAATTTCGGGTGCGAAGCTAGAATTGGCCATGAGGGGAAGCCGCCCATGCCGGGGAGAACGCCTATGACCAAAGTAATCATCCGGAGCTTGAAGGATGCCGCAGCGCGATTCCTGCAGCTCGTCGTTTCGGGCCGCATCGATGAAGCGTATCGAGATTATGTGGACTTGAAAGGAAAGCACCATAGTCTTTATTTTCCGGCGGGTTTTGCGGCGCTGAAAAAGGCGATGAGCGAGGACCAGGCCAGCAACCCGGACAAGCGATTGGTTATCCATAACGTTGTCGGCGACGCCGAGCTTGTGGCCGTGCATTCCCACCTCACGCGCCATCCCGGAGATCCCGGTTTTGCGGTCGTGCACCTGTTCCGTTTCCGCGCCGGCAAGATTATCGAGATGTGGGACCTCGGCCTGGCCGTGCCGCCCGATTCGCCGAATGCGGACGGCGCGTTCTAGTATAGAAAACGCCCATGGACGAGGCAAATCATTCCTCAAGGGGAGGACAAACCATGAGATGGCTGGATAAGTACGCGGATTTCGCCTATGCCCTGCTTCGCATCATGGCGGGCCTCATGTTCGCTTTCCACGGCGCCCAGAAGCTCCTGGGCCTGTTTGCCCAGTCCCAGCCGCCGGCAGGCTCTCAGCTCTGGTTCGCCGGCATCATCGAGCTGTTCGGAGGGCTGGCGGTGATGCTCGGGCTGGGCACCCGGTTGGCCGCCCTCATTTGCAGCGGAGAGATGGCCGTGGCCTATTTCCAGGTCCACTGGAAATTCCAGCTCAATTCCCAGTTTTTCCCCATTGTCAACCAGGGCGAGCTGGCTGCGCTCTACTGCTTTGTGTTCCTGCTTGTCGTCTTTCGCGGCGGCGTTAAATGGAGCCTCGGTAAGTAGATCCAACCTCTGCTCCCCGCCGGAGAATATTAAAATTCACCACTTCTGTCCGTGACACTTGAAGCAGGAGACGCCGGCGGTGCCGCCGCGCAGGTCGGCCCCATGGCAGGAGACGCAATTGGCCAGGGGGTCATTGAGGCCCGTCTTGTGATAGGCTCCGGCTTTATTCACGGTGTGGTCGGCCGGGCGGTCGCCCGAATCTGAAGCCGGGGACGTGCATGCGGCCAGCCAGAATGCTGCCGCGCCGGCCAAGATGATCATTTTCCAACGGTTCTCCACGATCAATCCTTTTGAGGGCCCGATCTTCTGCTTGGACGCCTTTCTGAATCCACTCAATGAAAGCTGTTCTTTTTTCCCGGTTCCTTGTCCTTCTCTTTCTTCGGAGGCTTCAGGTCGACGGCGGTGTCTCCCAGAATTTCCCGCATCCAACTGAAGACATCGTCCCATTTCTCGAACCGGTCCGTGCCCGCGCCCTTCGTCTCGATGACGCGGACGTTCGCCTTGAATTCCTGAAGCCGCGCCGCCACCCTCCGGACCTCTTCGGCCGGGGCGGCCTTGTCCTGATCGCCGTAGGCGATGAGGATATTCAGACCCTTGGCCCGGTCCAGCATATCCATGACATTCTCCGCTCCCGAGTCCTGAGGAGGCATGAAAATACCCGACCGGACGATGACGCCCCTGAAGCTCCCCGGGTTTTGCAACGCCAGCTTCAGGGCCCCGGCGCCGCCGATGCCAAATCCGTCCAGGAAGATGCTCTTTGTGTTGACGTTGTAAACCTTGGCCAGGTGTTCGATGGTTTCGATCACCCGCTGGCCCGAGCCTCCTGCATGCCAGCCGGCCGGGTCCTCGAGCTTTGGCGCGAGGATGAAGAAATCCCCGGCCCTTTTCCGGACCCTCGGACCGAAGTAACTGGAAGCCAGGCCGAACATGGCCCGCCGCTCGTTGGCCTCGCTCCCGGCCAGGGTGACCAGGAGGGGAAGCGGAATTTTCTGATCGTACCAATCCGGCACATATAGGGAGTAGGACCGCAGGGCGCCTTCGGCCTCGGACCTGTAGCCCAGCTGGGAGACCTTCCCGGAAGGAAAAAGGGCCGGCTTGCCCTCTTCGGCCCTGCGGAACAATTCTTTAATGTCCAGGTTCCACTGCTCGACGGGCCCGAGGTCGGCGAAAGCGGGAGATTTTTCCATGAAATCCCGGAGCCACTGAAGGCGGATTTCCAGCGTGGGCAGGCTCTCCCGGAAAACCATGTCCTTGGCGTAGGTTTCCCCTCTCTTGAGATCCGCTATCCGCGCTCCGTAGGATTCAAGCTCCTTGCTGTCGAGCAGGAAAAACCGTTGGTCATCGGTAAAGCGGAGCGCCCCCTTCTCATCGAGCACTCCCAGGCCCAGATCGTAGATGCCCGTCGGTGTCTTCTCCGACTCGAGCGGGAAACTCAAGACGTTCATCCCCGGGCCGAAGGAAAGAGGGCTCTTGGATTGGACGTTGCCCTGGGGGGTGGTCAGGATCATCCTCAGCTGCCAGCCGGATTGGGCCGCCGGCGAATGGACGGCGAGCAAGAGTTTCCGCTCTTCCTGGGGGGTGAAATGATTGGCATTCAAAATGGACTGAAACTCCAGCGCCCGGGCGGGCCCAACCACCAGTTCTGCGGTCAGGGTTTTCTTGGGCGCGGCGCTTTCGGGCCGGTATTCCGGGTCCGGGACGAGCTGGACGGTCTTTTTCTGCCCGCCGTCCAGGTCATCATAGGTCAGGTTGATCCCCAATCGCGGCTCGAAGAAGGGGCGGAAATTGGGAATATATTTCCAGGGGATGGCCAGTTCGTAGACCACCGACCGTTCGGGTTCGCTCGCCTTGATGCGAAGCTGGACGTCTCTCACGGGACCCGAAGCCTCGTCGCCCGGCCCGTCGAGAACGGCGATGGGCTCATTTCCGAACCGGGAGAAACCGAAGATGTAGGAGCGGTCGGATGCGGCCTGCGTCCCAGGATCGATAAAAGTCAGGTAGAAACCGTCGCCTTCCCTTCGGCCCATGTCCGGGAATTCGACCCGGTCGTCCAGGACCCGAAGTGCCGCGTAAAAAAATTCGGAGTCAAAGCCGAACCTGGCCGTGACCGTCAAGTCCGCCGAGGGCGGCATCGCCTCTCCCTGAGCAGACAATCGGACGGGGACCTCCGCGATCGTCGCCCAATCCTCCAATTCCCCGTCGATGACGAACCGGCTCTCGGCCTGGAGAATCTTCAGCTCTTCGGCTGGCTGGGCGGGACAGAAAAACGGGCTCAAGCACATAAAAGCCGCCAGGAGCGGCAACGCAGATGTATTTTTCATCATTTTCAGACTCCCTATCCATTCTAGAGAATTCCCCCCGGATTGACAATGAAGGGGCTCAAACTTATAATCGGACCCGATCCCTTCATCCGAGGTGAGACCATGACATTTTCCGATAAAAAAGATCCGCTGCCGGCGCCGCCGGACGGGGTATCGCATCTCAGCCAGACCAGCCTTATCCAGGGGGAAATCAGCAGCCGGGAAGACCTGGTGGTGCGGGGCCAGGTTCTCGGCAAGATCTCGCTCCCCGAAAACGACCTCCAGATCGACCTGAGCGGCCGGGTCGAGGCCGAATCCCGGGTGAGAAACGTCCGCATCCGGGGAGAGTATGTCGGGAATATCTCCGCTTCGGGCAAAGTCATCATCGAAAGCACGGGGCGCATGCGCGGCGATTTGTCCGCCGCCGTCATATCGATCGAGGACGGGGCCAAGTTCAAGGGGACCATCAAGGTCCTGCCCAAGCCGTAGGGCCGCCCCCGGATCTCCTTCCCCGATCTTTCTGACCTGACCCCGCAAAATTGATATAATGGAGCCGATGAAGACGTTTGAGCTCCATTCGGAATTTACTCCTAAAGGTGATCAGGTCGAAGCCATCGGCACCCTCACGGCAAGCCTTGAGAGGGGGAATCCCCACCAGGTCTTGATGGGAGTGACCGGCTCCGGCAAGACATTCACCGTGGCCAACGTGATCGCCCGGCTGCAAAGGCCGGTGCTGGTTATCTCCCACAACAAGACCCTGGCCGCCCAGCTCTACCAGGAGTTCCGGCGGTTCTTCCCCCGGAACGCCGTCGAGTACTTCGTCAGCTATTATGATTACTACCAGCCGGAGGCCTACATCCCCGCCTCCAATACTTATATCGCCAAGGAAGCGACCATCAACGACGAGATCGACCGGATGCGCCTCTGCGCCACCAACTCGCTTTTCCAGCGCCGCGACGTCATCGTCGTCGCCTCGGTCTCGTGCATCTACGGGATCGGAGCGCCGGAAACATACTATTCGATGAGCTTCCGCCTGGCCAAGGGTCAGGATGTGTCCCGGAAAAAGATCGTGGCGGCGCTGGTGGGCATGCAGTACGAGCGGCAGGAAGACGACTTCAAACGGGGCACGTTCCGTCTCCGGGGGAACATCATCGACGTCTATCCCTCCTATGAGGACCTGGCCTACCGCATCGATCTGGCCGACGATGGGGTCGCCGCCATCTCCTCGATCGACCCCCTTCTGGGCCGGACGGTCGAGATGTATGATGAAATCGTCATCCATCCCCGGACCTTCTTTTCCACCCCTCGGGATGTCCTCCTGGATTCCATCGCCGGCATCGAGGAAGAGCTGACCGAGAGGATCGGTTTTTTTCAAAAACAGGGCAAGGCCGTCGAGGCCGAGCGCATCGAGGAAAGGACCCGTTATGACCTGGAGATGCTCCGCGAATTCGGCTACTGCCCCGGGATCGAGAACTACTCGCGCTATCTGAGCCGGCGCCGGCCCGGGGAGCCGCCCTACACGCTCCTGGATTATTTCCCCCGCGATTTCCTGACCATCATCGACGAGTCGCACGTAACCGTGCCTCAGATCGGCGGGATGTACCACGGCGATCGGTCCCGGAAGCTGACCCTCCTCGAGCACGGGTTCCGCCTGCCGTCGGCGCTCGACAACCGTCCGTTGGATTATAAGGAATTCGGCGTCCGGACGGGCCAGATCCTCTATGTCTCGGCGACACCCGGCGAATTCGAGGTCCGCGAATCCCGCGGCCGGATCATCGAGCAGATCATCCGGCCGACCGGCCTGACCGACCCCGAAGTCGAAGTCCGCCCCGTCAAGGGCCAAGTCGACGACCTGATGGGTGAGATCTCGCGCCGGGCGGAAAGAAACGAGCGCACCCTGGTGACGACGCTGACCAAGAGGATGGCCGAGGATCTGACCCGGCACTACCACGAGCTCGGGCTCCGGGTCCGCTATCTCCACTCGGACATCGAAACCCTGGAGCGGGTCAACATCCTCCGGGACCTGAGAAAGGGCAAGTTTGACGCCCTCATCGGCATCAACCTCCTGAGGGAGGGCCTGGACCTGCCGGAGGTATCGCTCGTGGCGATCCTGGACGCCGACAAGGAGGGCTTTCTCCGGTCCTCGACTTCCCTTATCCAGACGTTCGGCCGGGCGGCCAGGAACGTGGCCGGGAAGGCCATCCTCTATGCCGATGTCATCACCGAATCCATGGCCCAGGCGCAGGCCGAGACAAACAGGCGTCGGCGCATCCAGGACGCCTATAACATCGAGAACAACATCACGCCCCAGTCCATCCACAAGCAGATCGACGAGGTCATGAACAGCCCGTACGAAAGGGACTATCTGGACTACACCCGGATTTCCGAGGAAAAAGCAGTCTACCTATCCCCCGAAAAAAGAATGAAGAGAATGGAAGAGCTGGAAAAATTGATGAAAGAGGCGGCTAGGAATCTCGAGTTCGAGAAGGCCGCCGCGCTCCGGGACGAGCTGGTCAAGCTCAAGAAGAGGGAGCTGGAGATGGGGTTCTAGAGGCATGGACGAGAAGCTCAAGCAGCGGCTGGCGGGCCTCCCCGACAAGCCGGGCATCTATTTTTTCAAGAATCCCGGGGGCGAGATCGTCTATATCGGCAAGGCCCGCTCCCTCAAGGACCGGGTCCGCAGCTATTTCGCCGCCCCCGCCGACCTCAAGGTCGCCAATATCCGGGCGGAGACGGCGGACATCGACTTCATCCTCACCGGCTCGGAGAAGGAAGCGGCCTTTCTGGAGAACAATTTCGTCCAGCGGTATCAGCCCAAGTTCAACCTCCGGCTCAAGGACGACAAGAGCTTTCCCTATCTCAAGCTGACGGTAGGTGAAAGATTCCCCGGTGTCCTCCTCACCCGGAAGGTCGAGGACGACGGCGCCCGCTATTTCGGGCCGTTCAGCCCCGCATCTCAGGCCCGCAAAACGATCCACCTGCTGAACAGGTATTTCGGCATCCGCGGCTGCGAGGAGAGCGTGCCGGGAAAGCGCCGCCGGGCCTGCCTGGAGCATGACCTCAGGCTGTGTTCGGCGCCCTGCGTCGGTTCTCTCGGAGAAGCCGAATATGGAAAAAACGTGTCCGACGCCCTGCTTTTCCTGGAAGGACGGACGGGACAGCTGCTCAAGGCGCTCAGGCAGAGGATGGACGAAGCCTCGGAGAGTCTCAATTTCGAGCAGGCGGGCCGTTGGCGCGACCTCATCCGCACCATCGAGCAGATCAAGGAGAGGCCGCGGCTCATCTCCGTCGGTCTGGAAGACACGGATATTTTCGGGCTGGCCAGGGAAAGGGACAGGCTGGCCCTCTACGTTCTATTCATGCGCCGGGGAAAAGTCCGCGACGCCGAGGAAATGGTCGCCCGCGAGCCCGAGGAGACCCCGGTGGAAGAGGCATTGGCCCGCGTCCTGGACCGGTTTTATGGCCAGAGCGAAGACCTCCCCGACAAAGTCCTTCTCTCCCATCCGGCGGCCTCGATGCGGGACTTGGCCGATCGAGCTGCGCGGAAAAAAGGTTCGGCCGTAAGGTTTTCGGTCCCTCAAAGAGGCCGGGACAGGAAGCTGGTTGAGACGGCGGTCCGCAATGCCGAGAGGCTGCTCGGGAAACCGGCGGCGGAAAATCCCGGTCTGGCCGATCTGGCCCGAATTCTCGGCCTTGTAAACCCGCCCGGCCGGATAGAAGGCTTTGATATTTCCAACACCGGCGGAGATGAATCGGTGGGTTCGGTCGTTGTCTTCGAAAACGGAGAGCCCGGCCGGAGCGAGTACCGGAAATACAGGATCAAAAGCGTCGCCGGGCCCAACGACGTGGCCAGCCTCCAGGAAGTGATCGGTCGCCGCTACGCCCGGATGCTCAGAGAGGGACGGAGCCTTCCCGACCTCATCCTCGTCGACGGAGGAAAGGGGCAGCTCCATGCGGCGGTAACGGCGCTCGAAAAGCTCGGGCTTGGCGGGAGGCCGGTCGTATCCCTGGCCAAGAGGGAGGAGATCCTTTTCACGCCGGAAAAAAAGGAAGGGCTGCGCCTCGAGAGGACCTCGCCCGCCCTGAAGCTCGTCCAGCATATCCGCGATGAAGCCCATCGCTTCGCCATCACCTTTCACAGGGAACGGCGCAAAAAAAAGAGCTTTGCCTCCTGAACGCGCGCCTCAGGGAGGGCTTGGCTTTGGGATGATCGCCAAGGCCGCCCCTGTCGTTGGAGAGTTCGAGGGGGACGGCGTTCACAGATCAGAAGATCAACCGGACCATCAGGCTGACCAAAAGGGCCACCCCGATGCTCAAACCGACAGAGAGGAAGGCGACCTTTTTGCCGGTCTCTTTCCAGAGAATGGCGAAGGTGGAAAGGCAGGGGATGAAGAAGCTGACAAACACCGTGAAGACCAGGATCTGCTCCCGGGTGACCACGGTCAACAGGTTTTTGTACTCGACGCCCAGGGCCTGGAGCATCATAATCAGGGATAGCTCCTTGCGCAGGAACCCAAACACAAGGGTGATTCCCAGGGGCTCGGGCAGGCCGAGGCCGTGGACGACAAGAGGAGAGAAGGCGGTGTTCAGAACCTTGTCTAAACCGAGGAACTGGAGCAGGCTCAACACGATGCTGCCGCCGACGAGCAGAGGCCAGGCGAACTTGACGAAGGACTTGAGCTGCAGGTAGGTCTTCCGAGCCATATTCACCGGAGAGGGCGCTTTGAGCGATGGGATCTCCAGGATAAGGCCGGGTGAGGGATCCTTGAAAAACAACGACAGGATCCGTCCGATCACGGCCACGAGAAGGATGTTGAAGAGATAGAAGCCCAGCGCCCAAGCCGGCCCCAGGTAAAACGCGACCAGCGCCAGGATGATGGTCGTCCGGGCCGAACAGGGGATGAAAGGGATGAGCAGCGAAGTGATCGTCCGGTCGCGCCGTGATTCGAGGACGCGGGTGGACAACACCGCCGGAACATTGCAGCCGAGCCCCAGGATGAACGGGGATACCGATTTCCCGTGCAAGCCGATCCGGTGCATGAAGGTGTCGAGGAGAAAGCCCGCCC
>Ga0102851_10002404_pt1 | contig 11265 bp, 7 predicted proteins | sample Mud3Dept3metaG_FD_79558 | JGI IMG/M metagenome (GOLD analysis project Ga0102851, IMG submission 79558) | Freshwater wetland microbial communities from Ohio, USA, analyzing the effect of biotic and abiotic controls - Mud 3 Core 4 Depth 3... | ecosystem: Environmental > Aquatic > Freshwater >...
CAATTTAGGGAAATGTCAAAGATCTCCTGAAAAGTTGTTTTAATCCCCTCAGTATTATCAGTCATTCCCAGTTCTCTCATACCCGGGGTGTCGATTATTATACCACCATTTTCCAAAACAAATAATTCACGATGGTCCGTAACATGCTTTCCTTTATTTGTGCTATGACTTATTTGCCCGGTCTTTAATATGTTCTTCTTTAACAAGTTATTGATCAAGGTTGATTTGCCAACTCCTGATGATCCTACGACACAATAAGTTTTACCTGTTTGTATAAAATCCAATATCTGGTCAAGTCCTTTAAGAGTCATGTTACTAAGGAGGATGTACTTTACTTTCCTGTCTCTTTTTTCAAGGTCGCTGATTGCGTTCTGGATTTCTTTTTCTGTGGACAGATCAATCTTGCTAATGACCAGAACTGGTTCAATGTTGGCAGAATAACAGATAGTCAGGTATCTTTCAAGTCTATTTATACTGAAATTATTGTTTATTGCTTGAATAATAAAAGCCACATCAATATTGGTCGAGATAATTTGTATTTCGCCAAATTTGCCAACAGCTTGTCTTTCAAGGATTGATCTCCTTGGAAGAATTTTATGAATAATTGCCTGATCGGAGTCAAAGATTGTCAGGGTTACCCAGTCACCGACTGCAGGGAAGTCAGCCCGTGAGTTTGCTGAAAATCTCAGGTTACCGGTAATCTCAGCTTCATATTCGTTATCACCATCAGAGACAACATATCTTTCCCGATGTTCTTGAGTTACCCTGCCGATTGAAAAATTTGAAAGTTTGTTCTCTGTCAGGTAGGTAGTCAGTTCGTTAGTAAAGCCAAGGTCAAGGAGGTTCATTTCTGTGTAGTGTCGTTAGATATTAAGCATAACGGCCAGAAAATTGTCAAGGTATATAAATACTATTTTTTTATTTGTTAATCCTGGTGCAGAAATTTTATTATGGCGGTGCGGGGGAGAAAAATTTTAAGAATCGTCCTTGAAATTTGCAAGCTCTTTGCCAAAGCTTTGGTTGAGAATCGGTTTGGGGGGCTTTAGCAATGTGCTTGCAAATAAAGATGCCTTTGTCTCTTTTATTCTGTTGTTTCCAATAATTTCATTTTTATGACGCAATTGACGCAATTATGACGCAATTCAAATAAGTGTGTAAAATGCACCTGCTCCTTTCTGTCCGCTCGGTTTAATTAGTTTCCTTTCAATTAACTCTTTAAGGTCTCTTGTTGCTGTCTCTCTGGACACAATATTTAGATTCTGATAATCACTGTTGTTTATCTTACCTTTCTTCTTCAAATATAAGACTGCTTTTATCTGACGGTCATTCAGATTTAAGGATTTCAGATTTTTCTCGTTGTAGATGTCTTTTCTGAACTCTATGGATATGTCACTCGAATTATAACTAAAAACAGGTTCAGGGATGCCTGCTTGTTTACATTCTTTTATGATCTTAATTGTCCCCCGACCCCAGGCTTCAATATAACCACTACGGAATAAAGCATTAGCGATGTCAGGATTGTAAGGTCTTGATGCATGTTTTTCCAATAAGTTCTTTATTGTCCAATTTTCAGGTAGCTGTCCCTCATTCCAAAAAATGATTTTATCTCCATAGACACTTATCTGAATAGGAACACCCCCTGAATAATCTCTGTGTGCAATGGCGTTCAGTAATGCTTCTCTAATTGCTTCTTTAGGATACTCAAATTTCTCAACCCTTGTTATACCCTCATAGCTGATTTCTGCTTTGATATATTTGGTAAAAAGCAAATCAATAGATTTTTCAATTTGCTCAAACAAATTACCGTGAATTTCATCCTGAAAATTCAAATCATCATCTGTCTGAAAATAGCCGATTTTGATGTAAGAACCCGTAATAAAATTCTCAGGGGAAGGATGAAAGAGTATTATTGCAGCACGTTTAAGATATTCACCCTCTTTTAATTGCAGATTTTCGAGTAGATGTTCATTCGAGTCTGTCAGACTTTCCTCGTTAATTCTTTGGCTTTTAGATGCTCGTTTACGGAAAAAGTCGAATGTTTCTTGCTTTAAATCTTTTACTGAGACTTTTGGAACCGGCACACCATCCCAACGCTTACCAATCTTTTGTAAAAGAAACTTGTCAAGCGCTGCCCCTTTCAATTCCTGTTTAGTAGTGCCGCTTCTATAGTGGTATTGACCCTTATAGTTTATAGGATAAGGATACGGCTCGACAGTTATTTCAATAAACTCACCCTTCGTAGACTTTTGCAGATCGACATCAACCAAAATTCCTAATATGTCCCTCACTTTATTTGGGATATCTTCCATAAGCTTTTTCCCATCTTTCAGTCCGATGACCTTTCCATCATCATCCTTGCCAATAAAAATCTTACCACCCTGAGCATTAGCAAAGCCACAAATCCATTTCAGATATTCATCCCGCCAGGATTCCTTAAATTCTATATTTTGATCTTCAGACATTTACTTCTTTAGTAAGTTTTTTATAGTAACGGTTCCTTTGTTTGAACATTTTTTCAAAGTAATCAATTTTTGAATCACGATAATCAAAAATAACTGGAGGATTTCCTGAATGTTGAATCCGACCAATATACTGTATCAGTTTCCCTTCAAAAGCGAATGGATATGCAATGATAAGACATTCCAGATTATTTAAATCGATTCCTTCGCCAAAATACTGTCCGGTCGAAATTACTATTTTATAATGACCTTGTTTCAGCTGTTCAATTTTACTTTTCCTACTACTTTCGGAATCTTCCCCATGAATTGTAATGGTCTCATATTTGTCCTTAAGATAGAGGTTAAGAATATCAACATGAGCCCTCCGCTCTGTCAGGATTAGAAATGTTTTGAACCGGTCTGAATTTTTTTTAACATCCTCTAATATTAATGAATTCCGGTTAGTATCATGAATCAGAATTCGAGAAATGGTTTCGTATTTATCAATCTTATAATCAAAAGGGGCATATAAATTTGTTTCTTTGATATTTACCTCGATCTTATTTTGCTTCTGCCTGATTTGATCTAATTGGTCTGCATTGTATAAAATATTCCCAATGTAAACATAAATAAGCTTTTCATCATTGTTTTTACGTTTAGGAGTGGCTGTAAGTCCGTACAAATAATATGAATTGAAATTAACTATTGCTTCTCTGAATGATTTTGCCGGAATATGGTGACATTCGTCTACAATAATTGTCCCAAAGCTGCTGGAAATCTTTTCTATTTCCATGCTTCTGGAAAGAGATTGGATCATAGCGACAGTAATTTCTTTCCCGATTTTAAACTTCTGGTTCCCTATTTGCCCTATCTCTTTCTTTGGGATTTTCAGGAAACTCTGAATTCTGTCCATCCACTGATCAAATAACTGTTTCCTATGGACAATAATTAAAGCAGGCTGTCTTTTTTGGGCAATTAACTCAAGCCCGATTATTGTTTTACCTGATCCCGGCGGCGAAACAATTACTCCAAAGTCTTTATTAAGTGTATTTTCTACTGCAGTCTCCTGTTCGGGCCTCAATTCGATTTCTGATTCAAATTCAACCGGTTCGAGCTTTTTCCTGTTATCAATAATATTAAAGGGCAGATCTTCTTTTCTGCAAAATGCAATTAAATTTATAACAAATCCCCGTGGCAAGATTACTTCTTCCTGAGTCTCTTCCACCAACCTGAAATACTTTTCAAGATTATAGGTGGATTTTCCCAAGTTTTTCTTAACCAGGTAATCAGAATTCATGAAATTCAGATTTTCCCTTATAAACTCAATAAGTTTTTTATTTAGGTGAAGACGTTTCAGATATATTTGACCACTAATCTGTATCTCAATTATTGGTCTGGAATCCCGGTCAAAGCTTGATTTGAAGAAATCATCAACTTTTTCATTAAAAATATCTTCGTAAATGGATTTAAAATGATCTATGGACAGTTTACGAAAAGTCTTAATGATTTCAAACTGGTTGTCATATGGCAGAAAATTTTGTGGGTCCAGAAATGCTGAATTGCCATTCATCAGCGAATTACCATTGAGTGGAAGTGCTATCAGATTGCCTAGTCCTTTCCCTGAGTGAAAATCCTGATTAGGGAAGAGTCTGTCAAAACTCGATTCTTTATCAAAGTGGGAAATGATGGATGCTTCTCTCAGAAGCTCATATAATAGTCTTCTTGTCTGCTCCGCCGGAAAGTTCTTCTCAAAGAATATCCATAGATGTCCTCCGTTTCCAGAGCGTGAACGTTCAATGTAGGCAGGAATTTCATGTCTTGTACATACCAGATACAACTTTTGAATAGAATCTCTCCAATTATTGTCATCAAAGTCAGTTGCAATAAAAAAAGAAGTATTGTCTTTAAGAAGAGGGTAGATTCCAATAGTTTCCGTTCCCTCAAGATGATGTTTTACTACTTCATCAGTAAGTGGTTGATACTCTTTCTTTGAGTAATCCTTAAAACTTCCTCCTTTAGATTTGTGTATATTGTAATCGCTCCAGTCAACTTTGTAGGCTGGCATGTAACCAGATTTGCCATCTTTCTCCCAGCGAATGGCATATATATCCTGCCTACCACGAAAAAAGGACTTAAAAGATTCAATATGGTCAATTGAAATACTCACGGTTTGGCTTTGGCAATGTGCTTGCAAAAATAGATGACTACATGTAACAGCAATAATTAGATTCAAGATAGGCATCATCTGGAATATATTTTAAAATTTCACCTACTTGCTTTGCAGCTTTAATAGTTATAGGCATTGAATTATCGAGTTGAGTATTATTCCAATTCATCTTATTTAATGCTAAAATTTCTGATACAATTTTCTTGTGTGATTGGTCAGTATATGCAATTTTAAACTTTATAGTTTTTGGGACATATAGCCCACGGTATGTTTGAAAGAAATCGACGCTTCCTTTAGTGTATAATATCTTATTTTCTTCATCTAATTCCCCAAAAGTACCACTTAAAGCTGGATATTTACCTGGTCTATGGAGAAGAGTAATTGATTTTGACACAGATATTAAATCGAATATATCAATTTTTTCAATATTCATAGCAGAGGTAAAAAATTGCACTCTTTTGCTAGCTTAGGTAGTGTGAAGGCTGGTGTGGCTTGCAAATGTGTGCAATTTGATTTAGAATTTTAAAATTTTTACGCACGGGGAAAGTCCCGATAGAAAGCACCAAGTTTTCTTGTCACGGTTAAACGGACATGGTGCAGGAATATTTTTCTATATGCACTTAACTGTCATGTTATCAATGGCTTGCCCATAACTTGTTTATAGCGTTTATTGAACATCATTTTAAAATCAAAGGTCTGTTAAATAGCATTAAGTATAATATTTATATCCATCATAATGATTCAGCCTACTTACATTCTTTTAAAGCTCTGCCTGGTCAGTCACATATGCATAATAGCAACATCATATAATTATTCCTAATAATAAATGCAATTGGACATCCCCTTAAATGAATCCTCAAGTTACACAAAATCCCGGGAAAATGTTGATGTAATACCTGAGTATCAACGTGTATAGTCACCATACCTCTGACAAAATAAAATTAAGGTGAATTATCACTGCAAAACCACCAACCTAATTATATTTAAAGATTTTTATGTTGTCAAACCATGAAGATCCTTCAAGACTGCATACTTCAAAATTGTCTAAAAGTGCCTCAGCATTAATGATAGGCAGAGTTTCATCGCCAAGATATACTTTATCCAACCAATAACTTAGTTTAACAGTTGAGGAGTTGGGTTTTTCGTATCTAATTCTAAAGAGATACCAAACATTCGTTTTATAAGACCCTAATTCTTTACCTCCACCGCCGTAAATCTTGCCGTTCCCCCTGAAAATTGTAAACACCCTTTCGGGATGTGTCCAGCTTGTACCTTGTCTTAGGTTAATCTTTACCCTGTCAGGATTACAGCCAGATAGGATTTCGTCACCATTTCTAACTGCTAATTCCACTGTAAAAGGCGGAGTGATCTTAAGATTATGATAACCTATTGCAGCCCAGCAACCTCCTATAGCACCAAATAACTTAAATGATTTATTGCCTTCGTAAAATATTGTATTATCAATATGGTTGATTGAAAAATCCGTACCATTACCGTCCGGGATCCAGGAATTTGGGAAAGTTTTTGCGTCATATGTTTCAAAATTTTCTGACCAGATGACAGTACTATCCCATGGAATTTTCAAAACAAGCGGATATTCCTTTGTGGTTGTCATCAGTTGTCTTGCCGTGAACTCCATTTTCTGAGGTATATAACCCTCTTTCTCAACCAGAAAATAATAAATTGGCGATCCTCCCCTTATTATCAGATGATTGCTCGCAGCATCGAGATTAAAAGTATAATGCCATCTATTTGCATCGTAAACAGTAAGTTTTGCTGTTGTGATCTGTAGCCCGGGAGCCATACTTAATGGATTATCAATGATGCATATCGCCCAGAAATGTAGTGGCATAATAATCTGCATACCAAAATTGGCATATCCAAACTGGTCAGGCGTCTGATCTTCTATTGCCAGTACTTCAGGTATTATTCTTGTAACCTGGTCAGAATATATATTGAAGGTCAAAGGAAGCGGCCGGTTAACAAGATACGCCAAAGGAGCCCCTTCAACCGGAGCCGCAAAAACGACCTCTCCTGAAGGATTAATAACCATGAACTTGGTAAGTTTATATCCACCAGTCCTTAATTCCAATATCTCACTGACAAAATCAGTTCCAAAACTAAATAGTGGTATTAGCGAGTCACATATTACTTCATTACCCTCAATATCTGCTATGGAGATCATTAAATGAAAGGTAACAATTCCGCTGCTGTCTGCTTTAGTTCCTGATTCAGAAGAGCTAATTTTGTCAGGCAAATTCAGAGATATTTCAAGCTTTCCCTTGTCCAAATCATTAGTATTTCTCTTTTCACATGATGATAGGCCGATAATACCTGACAGGACAAGAATACTTGGTATTAATCTGATTAAGGTTTTCATAATCCGACAATTTAATGTAAAGTTACATCAAATTATTCCATAAGTCAATAACTGAGGAGATTCGACCATAAACGTTCCGGGAAGGTAAATTGGCCTAATAAGTAAATTCATAAATTCATTTAACATTGATAATAAATGTCTTATGTGAACGCATTGGGAGCTTTTTTCTGCCGGGAAAAACCATCAATTAAAATCCCATACTATAGATACTCCAAAGAGGAGCCTTCATCACTTCCCATCTCTTCATTGCAGCAAATGCAAAATTGTTGGTATAGGTGGTTATATATTGCGTTGCCTCTTCATTTTTTCCTGCTTTAACCAGCTCAACAACCTTTTTCTCAATAACCGGCACCTCCTCAAATGCTTTATCTTCAAGCTCTTTAACAGCTGGTTCAATTAGTTTTCTACCTTGTGCCCAGTTTATAGTTGCAAGTCTGTTAGTTTCCCGAAATGACCATATTGCTGCATCAGGTGTATATCTCTGCTGACCACAAATGCTGAAAGAAGCAGGCAACTTTATGACTCCTGAAAAAATTGGGATCCTTGGACTCAGAGCTGGATTGTCAAATGAAAACCATGCTACAGCACCAACTTCATCAGGAAGCCAGCTTCGGCATTGGATAATATGTGAATATGAACACCAGTTTTGTGCGATGGTATACCTATTTGTTACAACTCCGGGTTTGAGCTCGTTTAGTAATGTTCGCAGATCCATGCTTATCCAGTTGTTGACAGCAGTTGATTTGATTTTCTCCTCAACTTCACTCCCCTTATCATCCTTTTTCTTAACGGTAATCAGCAAATCTTTTGTCATGTCCCATTGTGTCCCTTCATAAGTTTCCCTGAAATATTTAATCACATCACGAGGAGACAATTTTTTTTCAGGCTTCACTGAGAATGGCAGTTCTGTTGTATCTTCTGAAAGCTTAAGGTAAGGAGCCAATGTGCTTAAAACATAAAGTTCACGAATACTAAAAGCCTTATCCCTGGGACTAATTACCCTCCAGAACTTCAATGGTTCTTTGCCATCCCAATACCCCAATTTCTTAGCTACTTTTTGTAAGTCAGTACTATACATAAAGAGATCAGGGTTATTGAAGTCAATGGTGGATATCCTTGGAACATTGGCTGAGATCCCAACATGATCATCAGGGATCCTGGCCGCGCACCAGATTGCTGAAGGTTTTCCTTTCCCTGTTCCGGATATTTCAAACTGCCATACCTCCCTGGGATCAGCGATAGTAATACATTCTGCATAATCGCCATAACCATACTCTTCTGCTAGCTTGCCTATTAGGGCAATGGCCTCTCTTGCTGTTCTGCATCGTTGCAAGGCAATTTTTTCAAGCTCCTCAATATAGAACATCCCATCTTTGTTCCTGAGTTCCAACCTTCCTCCAATTGTTGTTTCACCGATGGCAAGCTGTTTCTCATTAAGGCATGGATAAGCTGTATTGAGAAAAGCATATGTCTCTTCTGCCTCTGGAATTTCTCCAGTCTTTTTAACATTCCTCATATCCCAGGATGTCTCTCTGGGGTTAAGCATACCTGAGTAGACAGCATGGATAGCTCCTTTTTCATATTTCGTGTGAGGAAAAACTTCTACCCATGTTCTGTAAGGACCATCGCAAGTATGGGAAGTAATTACTGAACCATCAGTGGTAGCAAGCCTTCCGACCATTATACTGGTACAGTTCCCAAGGTGACTTTGATTTTCTCCGTCAGTATCAAGGTATTGAGCTTGAGTTAAAATCGAAAAGTTCAGCAGGGAGATCGAGATTAACCAGCAAATTGCAGGCAGAGATTTTTTCATAGATATTGATTTAATGAAACATTGTTCAAAATCATTCTTGCTAAATTACTTTAAAATATGCACTTAAGAGGTCGGGAATAAATAAAAATCGGTTACTTTTTCAAGACATCAGGGGGACTTACTCAAACAGAATGATAATGCCCCCGGAAGGAATAATTGGGCTTTACAACCTGTTTATGATCATGGTATTTTTCTGTGAGGGGGAGAATGCGGGAGAGAGCCAGGTTTGCAGTCTGGAGAGTGGGGGGAATTATCACAGTTTAAATCCGATAACAATGAACATCTGTTCTTTATCGGGATTAAATATCAGCTTTCCGATAACAGGCAAGCTGAACCGGTCTGTTATTGTGATGGTTTTGGACGTTTCAAGTCCTATATTGCAAACAGTAAAAATATTTTTATCTTCATCCGGTTCATAAGTATGCCATCCATTCCCGGCTCCTGCAAACAGGTTGAAATAATTAAATGAATATCCTGCCTGGAAGTATAAATCACTTCCCAGAGATCCAATGTTACCTGCTTCATTTAAGATATAATTTGCATTAAAATTGAGATTCCATTTTGAATAGTCAATATTAATTTCAAATGCATGACTTCCTGAAGTCCTGGAATAATCAAAATATTTAAAATCGGGAGAATAATAGTCGGTCATACCAAGACTGAAACCTTCAAAAAGCGTAAAAGAAAAATACAGGTCAGTTTCCTGGTAACCCCCTAAATCAAAAGAACCCCAGGCTCCGATTTTAAATGGACCTTTCGTAAATTCGAGTACTGGTTGAATCGCAGGGCCGGTCCCGTATTTTGTTCCCCTCCAGATAAAGCTGCTGAAGATGTCAGCGCCTGTGGTCCAGGAGGTTGAATCTTTTGATTGTGAATACATGGTTATATTCACCATGAAACCCATTAGTAAAAACAGCCCGGGTAAGATTTTGCTATATTTTCTCATAATCCATTAATGATCATTTGAAATATATATGATGTACTCATTATCCAGTAAAGATGTGATAAAATATTATCACAAAAAAAATAAGTCTGTTAACGGATTATTCCTAAGGCTAATCGATCCCGGCTATCAGTTTCTGACCGGTTGAAGCAAAATAAATTTGACTCTTTCTTTTCTCTGGTGGAACTTTGATAAACTTTATCGGGTCAGGAGTGAGCATCACCATTTTTCCTCTCATCCGGTAAAGTAAAGCTGAATACCGTTCCTTCACTGGCGTTCGACGTAAACCATATATCACCTCCAAGAAGCTCCACATAAGCTTTAGCGATAGCAAGACCCAACCCTGTACCTCCGTAACTGCGCCTGGAACTGCAGTCAGCCTGGTAAAACCTGCTGAAAATATTTGCCTGGTGTTCCTCGGGAATTCCTATACCTGTGTCGGAAACAAAAAACTCGATCTTTTTCTCGTTTAATGAATATCCGAATTGTACCTGGCCCTCTTTAGTGAACTTTATTGAATTGCCAACCAGATTGCTCAGAACCTGTGCAAGCTTATAGCTGTCAGTAAATATTTCTGTCTCTTTTGCATCAGGAGCAGTGGCAAATTTAAAAATGAGGCCCTTGCGACATGCATCATCCCGGTTCTGATCATATACCCTGCGGAGCAATGAATAAAGGTTCACGCTATCCTTGCTGATCCTGACTGTTTTTGCTTCAATTTTTGACATTTCAACAATATCATCAATAACCTTAAGCAGATTATCGGCATTGCGGGTAATTATATCCATATCCTCCAGTCTTCGAACCGGATCATCAAGATGCTCTCCCAACAGTGTCGAAAAACCTATGATGGCATTCAGGGGAGTTCTTATTTCATGAGAAATGTTATGAAGAAAGGCCACTTTAAGGTTGTCGCATTCGTCTTCTTTTTCACTGATTTTGTTCAGGTTGTCGGGTTTCAGCCTGATGCTGGAGATGTCCTGCAGGATTCCAAATACACCGATCACCTGTTCTGTCTCATCATCAATCAAAGGTAGTGAAGAGTCCCTGATCCATTTTCTTTTACCATCTTCAGTCCTGAGGAGAATTTCAAGTTTGCAATTCCTGATCTCCCTGCTTAAAAGTCTCCTGCGCGACTCTGCCAGATCTGCAGGAGCATCTTTTGAAAGCGGAACTACCTCTTCAATCATGCTTCGAAACAGTTTTTCAGTGAAATCTTCGGGCGGAATACCAAGAAGTTCTTCTATACCGGCCCCCGCCTTAAGATAATATTCTTCTGATGTTTGCGACAGGAAGATCAGGTGATAAGGTACACCATCAGCATTTTCAATAGCCTGGTAATAGTATGAGTCAGCATCGGGGAATTTCTCTTCCTGATTCCTGCTGACCTGAATACCATAATTATCCTGGGACCTTGAAATTTTCATTTAAACTTATTATTCTATTATTTCTAATGATCATTGACATGAATAAAATAATAACCACTTCACCGGTTGTTTTTTATTGTAACCAATAAAGCGCATA
>Ga0102851_10002405_pt1 | contig 11265 bp, 9 predicted proteins | sample Mud3Dept3metaG_FD_79558 | JGI IMG/M metagenome (GOLD analysis project Ga0102851, IMG submission 79558) | Freshwater wetland microbial communities from Ohio, USA, analyzing the effect of biotic and abiotic controls - Mud 3 Core 4 Depth 3... | ecosystem: Environmental > Aquatic > Freshwater >...
CGGAGGAGGCGCTGGAGCACGGCGATGCCGTCGTGATTGGCGAGGCCGAGGGTCTTTGGGAGCAGGTGGTCTCCGACGCGCGCGAGGGACACCTCCGGCCTGACTACCTTCACACCGGGTGGCCGGGTTTCCGGACGGCACCGTGGCCGAAACGAACGGTCTTCACCTCGCATGGGTATGCGCCGATCCACACCGTGCAGGCATCGCGGGGGTGTCCGTTCCTGTGCGAGTTCTGCTCAGTGGCCCCGTTTTTCGACCGACCGCCCCGGCTGCGAGATCCGGCGGATGTCGCACGGGAGATCGAGTCGCTTGGGCGTGGGTTGGTCATGTTCGCTGATGACAACATCCTTGGGCATGGCGAGCATTCCCGCGCGCTCGTCCGTGCGCTCCGGCCGCTGAAACGGAGGTGGATCGGGCAGGCCTCACTCCAGGGCATGCAGAACCAGGAGACCCTGCGCCTCATGGCTGCGTCGGGATGCCACGCCGTCCTGGTCGGGTTCGAGAGCGTCGACCGGGCAACCCTCCTGGCCTGTGGCAAGCCCCAGAACAGCCCCCAGGAATACCTGGATACCGTTCGCCGTCTCCACGATCACGGGATCGCGGTGTGGGCGGCGTTCGTGTTCGGATTCGACTAGGACACGCCAGGTGTTTTCGAAACCACGGTCGAGTTCGCGCGCAAAGCCGGGGTGATCGTGGCGTCGTTCGGGGTGCTGACACCCTACCCGGGAACGCGGCTCTTTGCGCGGCTGCAGCAGGAAGGACGTCTCTTCGACGAGCGCTGGTGGCTGCACGGCAGGCGCGACGGCTATCCCTTCTTCCGCCCGAAGGGGATGTCCACGGAGCAGTTGATCGAAGGATGGCAGAATGCGTGGAAGTGGTTCTACAGCGGATCGTCGATCATCGAGCGATTCCGGCAGGCCCCGCGCACGTCGCTCTTCTCGCTGGCCATGTTCTTCCCGATCAACCTGTATCAGAGGCGGCTGACCTTCGAAAAGGTCATCGGCGGGAACAGGTTCTTCATGCGCGATCGGTAGGCCCGCTCCCCCGACGTTGGACTCGGTGCGGCGCGCTTGCTCGCGCTCGCGAATCGATGCTACCCTGCCGACCACGTATGGATGTGCTCCTGGTCCGGCCCGCGACGATCAATGAACGATTCGGTGCGGCGCCGTTCTTTCGGACCGAACCGCTCGGCCTCGAGTACGTCGCGGCAGCGCTTGAGGCGCGCGGCCACCGGGCGACGGTCGTCGACTTGCGCTTTGGCGGAACGGTCGAACGCTGGATTTCGCGCGTCCGGCCGGCCGTCGTCGGCATCTCCTGCATGCATTCGCTCGAGATCGATGAGACGCTCGAACTCGTCCGCAGCGTGCGCCGCGCGCTGCCAGGTGTGTTTCTCCTGCTGGGCGGCCACTCCGCCGCCGCGTTTCCCGCACCCCTGGAGTCTGCCGAGGTCAACGCGATCTCAGTCGGTGACGGCGAACGGGTGGCCCCGGATCTGGTCGATGTGCTGTCGCGGGGGGGATCGCCCCTCGACGTGGCCGGCCTGCTGGTCAACACCGGAGGCGGCAACTTCGAGGCGACCGCCGAGCCGCAGCCCGTGGACCTCGACGAGGTCCCGCTTCCGGCGCGGCACGCCCTCGCCACCGGCCACCGCCGTTACTCCTGTCTGCAATTCCGGCCCGTGTGGGTGGTCGAAACCGCGCGCGGGTGCCCGTACCGCTGCTCGTTCTGCTCGGTCTGGTCGCTCTATCACCGCACCTTCCGCTTCCGCTCGATCGACGCCGTGTGCCGCGACTTTGCCTCGGTCGGCCCGCACATCTTCGTCGTCGACGACCTGTTCTGGGGTGGGGAGGAACGCAGCCTCGAGTTGGGGCGCGAGCTCGTGCGCCGCGGCGTGCGGAAAGAGTGGATCGTCGTGCAGAGCCGGACCGACATGGTGGCTTCCCATCCGGAGTTGCTGGAGGCATGGCGCCCGTTCTCGGCCGCCTTCGACATCTTCTTCGGCCTGGAGGCGGCCACCGACAGCACCCTCGATCGGCTGGCGAAGGACAATACGGTTGGCCAGACCCTCGAGGCGGTCAAGGTGGCACGCCGGTACGGTTTCGGCGTGACCGGCAACTTCGTGATCGATCCAGACTGGGACGAGGACGACTTCAAGCGGCTCTGGGCGTTCGTCAAGGAGCACGGCCTGCAGCGCGCCGGGTACACCATCCACACGCCGCTGCCCGGCACGCCGTACTACGAGTCGGTACGCCACAGGATCCGCGCGCCTCAGTGGATGCAGTTCGACATGAGTCACCTGCTGTGGGAGCCCAAGCTTGGGGCTGAGCGGTTCTTCGAGCTTTACTGTGAAACGTGGCGGCGGTCGGTCCTGAACCTGCGCGGCAGCAAGCCGTGGTGGAAGTGGGTCGGCCAGATCAAGCCGCGGCAGTTCCCGCTGCTGATACGCGCGCTCATGCGCACCCAGCGATTGATGGATCCCCGGTACTACCTGTCCGAGCACTGCCTCGTGCCGCACGACGCCCCGGCTCCGGCCACGGGCTGCGGCGCCGAGCCAGCCAGCCAGACATAGCCGGCACGCGAGGGGCCTGGCGACGTCCTGCGTCAGTTCTTGCGCCTGGCGGGCGGGACGTCCACGTCGAAGGCGTTGGCAGGAAGGGTGACGTTCAACTCGGCGCCCTCGATCCTGACGGTCGTGGCGTCCCCACCGGCAAACGTGATCCGGATCTGAGACAGCAGGAGCGGGTCGCGGGTGATCCAGACCTGCAGACGTTCCAGTTCTTGCCGGATCTGCTTGCGCGTCGGGTGCAGATCGATCTGGTAGCTGCCCGGCGCCTCCGGATCGACGAAAGCACGCACCGTGAACGACCTTCGGAGCTGCTCGGGATTCGCGCTCACGAAGTACTGATTCACGCGCTTCATGATCTGGGTGATGTCGACCTGCTCGCGCTCACCGCGATCAGGCCGCAGGACGAGCAGCCGACGGCCGTCCATGACGATCGTCTTGCGGTCGGGCGAGGTATACACCATCACCAGGCTGTCGGGCTTGGCGCCGAGCAGCGTGCCCTCGGAGACCATCGGCTTGACGAGCAGCGACGAAATGGTCGTCTCGGTGAACCGCGCACGGATGGTCTGCCGCTTCGCCTCGGCGATCCGGACGCGCGCGTGGATGTCGTCGAACAGATCCTGCGCCACCGGCGGGCGGCTGCCGCCCAGGCTGGACACGCCGAGCAGGACGACCGCCAGATGCACCGTACGCCGCGCGGAACGCCGGATGATCGGCGGAGCTGACGACAAGCGGAAGGTACACACCATGCCGGGCCGTAGACTTGAGTGGATTCGACAGCTGATGATACCGTACTCGTCGCATGCGCGACGCCGTGGTGGTGACAGGTGTGGGGTGCCTTTCGAGTTTGGGGATTGGCGCCGACACCTTCGTCGATGAACTCCTTGCCGGGCACAGCGGGATCGCGCCCGTGACGAGGTTCAGCACCGCGGGGTGCCGGTCGCATACCGCCGCGCTCATCCCCGGGTTCGAACCGACGCAGTACATCGAGCCGCTGAAACTGCGGCGCATCGACGAGGTCGGCCGCCTCGCGCTGGTCGCGTGCCGATTCGCGGCCGAGGACGCCCGCCTGCCCACCCAGACCGGCGAGGTCGGTGTCGTGCTCGGAAGTGCCACGGCCGGCCTCCACAGCACCGTCACCCACCTGCAGAGCCTCGTGACGACGGGCCCGGCTTGCGTGCCGGCGCTCGGCTTCAGCAACATGATCGGCAGCGCCGCGGCCGGCCTGTGCGCGCTCGAGTTCGGATGGCACGGGCCCAACCTGACGTTCGCCCAGAAACAGGCATCGGCGCTCGCGGCGATCGCGTTTGCCGTTGGCGAGCTGGAACAGGGCCGCGTCTCGGCGTTCCTCTGCGGCGGCGTCGATGACATCGAGGAGAAGTTCTACCGCGTCCACGATCGGTTTCGCGTGCTGTCGCCGACGGACGGCGAGCCGGAAGCAAGCCGGCCATTCCATGCCGGACGCAACGGCTTCGTGCTGGGCACCGGTGGGCATGTCGTCGTGCTCGAGACGCCCTCCTCAGCGGCACGGCGGGGCGTGGTGCCGTATGGCGAGATTCTCGGGATCGGCGCTGCGGCGTCGGACTGCCGGCTGAACGCCTGGCCCACCGAGCCCACCGGCCAGGTGCGGGCGATGCAACGCGCGCTCGCCGAGGCCGGCGTCGCCCCTGTCGAGGTTGCCGCCGTGTTCGCCACGGCCAACGCTACGCAGGCACTCGACCACGTGGAGGCGGTCGCGCTCGAACAGGTGTTTGGCCCGTACGGTGTGCCGGTGGTGTCACTCAAGGGCGCTCTGGGCGAGTTTGGCGCCGTCGGGGCCGCCTCGCTGACCGCCGCGCTGCTCTGCCTGCGCCGCGGCATGCTGCCCCCGACGCTCGGCTGCGAACCACGGGACCCGTTGTGCCGGGTCGACGTCACCACGTCCGCGAGACCCTCGGCCGGCCGCATCGCGCTCGTCAATGCGACGGCCGACGGCGGCGCCCATTACTGCGTGGTTGTCCGGGCGATCGCACCCAGTGCGGTTGAGGGCACGGCGTGACTTGCGTTATCATCCGAGCGAACGCGCGTCTCGTGAGTACTGGCTGTGGACTGCCGCGATGACACAACCACTCCGCATGCAGGTCAAGGAGGCGATTGTCCACTGCCTCCGCCTCCCGCTGACGCCACAGGACATCGCCGACGACGTGCCGCTGTTTGTCGAAGGGCTCGGTCTGGACTCGATCGACGCCCTCGAGTTGGCCCTCGAGATTGAACGCTCGTTCGACGTCAAGATCGACGATGAACAACTGGGTGCGCACGTGCTCCGCAGCGTCAATTCCATCGTCGAGCTCATCGAACTCAAGAAGGGACCGTCATCGGTGGCATCGGGCTGAGGCCACGTGACCGCAGGGTGCGCAACTTCCTCACTGTCGACGTCGAGGAATGGTTCCACATCTGTGGTCTGGGCAGTCCGCTGGCCTCCAACGGACGCGCCGCGCTCCCGAGCCGCGCGGAGTTTACGACTGACCTCACCCTAGAACTGCTCGCCCGGCGCGGCATCAGGGCGACTTTCTTCGTGCTCGGCTGCCTCGCGGAGCGCCACCCGCGTCTGGTCGCCCGCATCCTTGCTGCCGGCCACGAGATCGCGTCGCACGGCTGGTCCCATCGCCGCGTGTACGAACTGGACGAAGTCTCGTTCGCGGAGGAGTTGACGCGGACCCGCGCCGTGCTCGAGGCGGCCGGAGCCCCCTGCCCGATCGGGTTTCGTGCGCCGGAATGGTCAATCAACGATCGGTCGATGTGGGCCTTGGCCGTGCTGGCTCGCCTTGACTATCGCTACGACTCCAGCATGGCCCCGCTGCGCCTCGTGGGGAACCCCGAGTTCCCCGAGGTCCCGCATCGCCGTGACACAGCCGCGGGCCCCGTGCTCGAGGTGCCCCCCCTGGTCGGCCAGCGCTTCGGCCAGCGCTTTCCGCTCGGCGGAGGGTGGGGCCTGCGGATGAGCCGTCCTGCCGCGGTCATCAGGGAGATCGACGCGCGCAATTGCCGCGGCGAGCCGGCGACGATCTTCGTCCATCCGTGGGAGCTCGATCCGCAGCCCCCGCGCGCTACCCTGCCGTGGGCGCTGCGCTTCAGTCACTACTACCGGCTGGACGGCTTCGCCGAGCGTCTCGATGAGATCCTCGCCGGTGCCGATTTCGGTCCGATCGGCGAATGGGCCCTGACCGGGGACGGCGCATGAAGCAGATGTGCGCGTGTCTGCTCGCCACGTGGCTGGCGGCAGCCGCGCCGGCCGCTGCGGCCCCCCCTCCGTTGCGGGGCTTCGGCGCCGACGAGACGCTGGACCGGGGGGCGGTGCTCGCCCCGGCGCTCGATCGCGCCAGGATGAGCGGCGCGGAGCTGCCCGTCTTTGTCCGGCTGATCCTGCGGCGTGCCGACCTGGGCCCGGAGATGGACGACTTTGGCCGGCTGGACCAGCGGCTCGATCTGTACGGCCGCCGGAAGGTCCCGGTTGTCCTGACGCTCGTCGATCCGCCGCTCCGCGTGCCGGAGATCGATGCCTGGCGAACAGCGCTGCGCGCGCTGGCGGCGCACTGTCGCGGCAAGGTGCTCGCCTACCAGATTGGAGACCGGCTCGAAGGCTCGACTCGCCCGGCGCCGCAGGACTACGCCTACCTCCTGAAGTTCGTGGCCGTCCAGATCCGCTCGATCGACAGCGCCGCCCTGATCATTGGCGGCAGCCTTGCCGCCGACGGCGCAGTCGAGTGGCAGGCGCAGGTCTACCGCGAGGACGCCGCCGCCTACCTCGACGCCGTCGCGGTTTCGGCGCCGCTGAGAAATGACGACCGACCGGCGGCCGAGACCGCCTTGGCCGCTCTTGAGGGCCTTGCTGGCACGGAGGATCCCTCGGCGGCACTGGGACTCACCGGCCTGGCCCTCCCGGCTGACGGCCGCCGGGCGGCGGAGCTCGTGATCGGGTGGTACCTCGTCCACCTCGGCGGGCGCAGCACGTTCACGACGTGCGTGGCCAGCGTCGAGACACTCGGTTCGGTGCTGGCTGCAGCGCTCACGATCAAGGACGTCATCGCCGGAGAAGTGGTGACGCTCGAGGACGCCACGTCCTCCTTGAAGCTCACGGTCAAGGGACAGGACGTCACGGGCACGCTTCCCCATCGCCTGCTCTACAACATGACGACGTTCGCGACCTACCTTGTCTACTGGGATCCGCGCGGGGCGGGTGAGACGCTGGAGGTGGGGCTGCACCTCGCAACGGCGGGTTCGCCGGCGGTGCGCGACGGAGCGGCAGCGACGACGGTGACCCTGCGCGATGCCATCCGTGACGAGACGGCGAAGACGTCGATGGCGCGCGTGAATCTGGCGGATCGGCCCCTGCTGCTCGATTTCAATTTCGGGGCGGAGGAGGTCTATGCCCTGCGCTCCGAGGCGGCGGTACGCGCGACGCCGACGGCGGACGAGATCGTCTTCCGTCACCAGCAGGCAGAGACGGCCCAGGCCGCACTTGTCCGCAATTACATGGCGAACGCCCGCATCAGCATTCACTTCCAGCCTACGCCGCTCGATTCCTACGACGTGATCATGGAGAACCGCTTCTTCTCCGATACCCAGACCGCCGAGTGGGAGGAGCTGAGCTTCTCGCTGAACGGCACACGCTGGGGCCGCAATCGGCCGCCTTTCCCCCTGCTGCAGCCCGAGAAAGTGCTGTCCCTCCCGCTGGCGCTGCGCTTGAACCGCGATTACGTCTATCACTTCGTCGGCCTCGATCGCGTGGACGACCGGCCCTGCTACGTCCTGAGCTTCGACCCGGTCGGCCAGACCAAGTCCCTGTATCGTGGCAAGGTCTGGATCGACACCGAGCGTTACGTGCGCCTCAAGGTGCAGGCCGTGCAGACGGGCCTGGCCGCGCCGGTCGTTTCGAACGAGGAGGTGCAAACCTACGAGGCTGTGGCGCGACTCGACGATCGCCCCGTCTACCTCTTTTCCAGGCTGACGAGCCGGCAGATCATGCTCATCGCCGGCCGCAACCTGCTGGTCGAGAAAGAGGTCGTCTTCTCGGACTTCCGGGTCAACGACGAGGCATTCTCCGACCAGCGGCAGTTGGCGCGCGGCGGCGACAACATCATGTACCGCGACACCGACGACGGGATGCGCTATCTCGTCAAACGCGGGGAGGAACGGGTCGTCAGCGACCAGTTGACGACCAACGCCCAGGCTCTGGCGCTCGGGGTGACCGTCGACCCGTCGTACGACTACCCGGTGCCGCTCGTCGGCATCGACTACGTCAACTTCAACTTTCTCAACCGGGGCCTGCAGTTCGGCTTCATCTTCTCGGGTGTGCTGGCGGCTGGCAACCTGCAGAAGGCCAATATCGGCGGCACGAAGTTCGACGTGAGCGTGGACTTCTTCGGGATCGCCGTGGCGAACAACGACCAGGTGTACGACGAGAGCGGCGAGCGCACGGACGAGCGGCTGCGGGCTCGGCAGGCATCGACCGGCCTCAACCTGGGATACCAATTCACCGATTTCCAGAAGGTCACGCTGAGCACGCACGTCCAGTACGACGCGTACCTGACGTCACCGGGAAACACCGACCCGGCTTTCGTCGTGCCGGCCAGCACCCCAACCGTCAATGGCGCCGTGAACTACGAGTACCGCCGCGCCGGCTACTCGCTGCTGGGAAGCTATGCGTACTACCAGCGGGCGACGTGGGAGACGTGGGGATACGGAGACGACTTCGACCCGTCTTCGCGCAGCTTCACGAAGTACAACCTCGGCCTGAGCAAGGACTACTACTTCTGGACGTTCAGCAAAGTCCACCTCAACGCGGCCTACTACGGCGGGCAGCGCGAGGATCGCTTCTCGATGTACCGTTTTGGGTTGTTCGACGAGACACGGATGCGGGGCATTCCGTCCGCCGGCGTCCGATTCTCGGAGCTGGGGATGGTCCGTGCGTCGTACTCCTTCAACCTCCTGAACATGTACCGGCTCGCGGCATACTTGGATCAGGCCTGGGGGCACACGCCCGATTCCAGCGACTGGGAGTCGACGACGGGTGTCGGGTTCGAAGTGAACTTCCGGGGTCCGAAGACGACCATGCTGAAGCTCGGCGTGGGCAAGGGCTTCCTTCCGCCAGTCTACCGCGGCTCCGGCTCGTGGGTGGTCGAGTTCATGGTGTTCAAGCCGATATGACGGGGGCTTCGGTGCCGCGTGTCCTGCGGGCGGACCTGCACGTCCATTCGAACCATTCAGGCTTCACGCGCGTGATGCCCGCGTTTCGGACTCGCGATTGCTATTCCAGCCCGCAGGCGGTCTATTGCGCGGCACGCGCGCGCGGGATGGACGTTGTGACGATCACGGACCACGACAGCATCGGCGGCTGCCTGGAGCTGCTCGAGCGGCACGCGGACGCAACCGACATCCTCATGGGAGAGGAGATCGAATGCAAGGTTCCGGGAACCGGGTCGTTGGTCCACCTCGGGGCGCTCGGCCTGACCGAGAGCCATCACCGCGACGTGCAGCCGCTGCGTGGTAGCGTCTTCGAGGCGGCGGCGTTCCTGCGATCGGAGGGCGTTGCGCTGGTGGTCCATCACCCCGTTCATCTCGTCAAGGGGGACATGGATGCGAGGAGCTACCTGGAGCGACTGCTTCCCCTCGTGCACGCCGTGGAGGTGCGCAACGCCACGATGATGGCGGCGCACAACGATCTGGCCGCGACCATCGCGGCGGCGTGGAACGGCCAGACCCAGCACGCCCGCCTCGGGCAGACGGGCGGGAGTGATGCGCACGTGCTGCGCCACGTCGGCACGTCCTTCACGGAGGCGCCTGGCAGGACACGGGAGGAGTTCCTCGAAAGCCTGAAGCGAGGCGAGAGCCGGGCCTCGGGCGTTCACGGCACGACGGGGCGGCTGGCGGTCGAGATCTACGGCGTCATCCTGAACTACTGGGGCGCGCTCCTCGGTCTGGCTCCCAGTGGCTTGACGCCGGCCGAGCGGGCCCGCGCGATCGCACTGTCGCTGATGTCGCTGCCGTTCCAGTTCAGCCCAATCCTGGTCAGCCTGCTGCAGAAGCGCGGAGAGGGGCGCCGCGTGGCAAGGTGGCGGCGGGAACTGCAGTTGTAGCACGGCAGGCGGGTTTATCGGTCGGATGGTGACATGAGCAACCGACGCGTGGCTGTAACCGGTATCGGGCTGATCTGCTCGCTGGGCCTGGACCGCGAATCCTCCTGGCGGGCCCTCTGCGAGGGGCGCTGCGGCATCGCGGATCTGACGCTGTTCGACGGCGCCGGACTCCGGAGTCAGAAGGTGGCCGAGGTGCCACGCTTCGACGCGGCCGCTCACTTCAGTCCGCGCGAACGGCGCCGATACTCGCGCAGCGATCAATTGGCCGTCATCGCGGCGGACGAGGCACTGGCGGATGCGGGACTGCTCGACACCGATGTCGATCGATCGCTGGTCGGCGTCATCATGGGCGTCGGCACCGACGACCGCCTGCGCGGTGAGGTCTACTACTCCGAAGTGCTCGCGCGCGGGTATCGCCGCGCGCGCCTGTCGAAGATCGCCAACTATCTGAGCGACGCACCCGTCGACGCGCTGGGACAGCGGTTCAATCTGACGGGACTGCGCGCCTGCACGAATTCGGCTTGCTCGTCGAGCACGATGGCGATCGGCTACGGGGCGGACCTGGTCAGGAGCGGCCAACTCCAGGCGGCGGTCTGCGGCGGCAGTGACAGCCTGTGCCGAACGGCACTGGCTGGCTTCAATGCGCTCAGGGCGGTCGACGTCGAACCGTGCAGGCCCTTCGACGCGGGCCGGAACGGCATGAACATCGGCGAAGGGGCAGCCGTCCTGATCCTCGAGGACATGGACCGCGCCCGGGCTCGCGGCGCCCACGTCTATGTGGAGATTGCAGGATACGCGGCGTACTGCGAGGCCTTTCACGCCACGGCGCCCGAGCCTGATGGGGTGGCCGTGGCTGCGCTGCTCGATGCGGCGCTCTCGGCTTCCGGCACCACGCCCGAGCAGGTGGACCACATCAATGCCCACGGGACGGGCACGCCGCAGAACGATCGGACCGAGGCGCGAGGCATCCGCCGGGTGTTTGGCGACAGGACGGCCGAGATTCCGGTGACTTCGATTAAATCCATGCTCGGGCACTGCCTCGGAGCGGCCGGCGCTGTTGAGGCCGCGACGCTGGCGCTCACCATCGATCGGGGCGTGATCCCACCCACCATCCACCACCGCGAGACCGACGCCGACTGCCAAGTCGACGTCGTCGCCAACCATTCGCGTGTGCGGCCTGTCCGCTGCGGGATATCGACCTCGCTGGCGTTCGGCGGGAACGACGCTGCGATCGTGATGAGGCGCGCGCACTGACGGGGATGCCGGCGCCTGCCAGGCCAGCGCCGTGCCGCTCGCGATCGGGGCCCGGGGGTTGCTGCGTCCCCCGGTCTCGGTTATGACGGCGGCCCCTCGGAATCCGAAGCGGCCATTCGCCGGAGCGCGAGCTCATCGACCTTCCCGATCCCCCGGGACGGCAGTTCGTCGAGGACACGAATGGTGCGTGGCACCTTGAATGGTGCGAGTCTCGCTGCCAGGTAGGCTCGTACGTCAGCGGACGCCAGCACGAGAGGCCGGCGCGCCACGACGAACAGGGCGACCGCGGTCTCACCATAGCGGTCGTACGGCACCGCATGCGCCTGGTCAATC
>Ga0102851_10002406_pt1 | contig 11258 bp, 10 predicted proteins | sample Mud3Dept3metaG_FD_79558 | JGI IMG/M metagenome (GOLD analysis project Ga0102851, IMG submission 79558) | Freshwater wetland microbial communities from Ohio, USA, analyzing the effect of biotic and abiotic controls - Mud 3 Core 4 Depth 3... | ecosystem: Environmental > Aquatic > Freshwater >...
CACTGCCGTCCATGCCTACGACATAAACCTCCCAATTGCCATCTCGGTCGGACATGAACGCGATCCGGTTTCCGGAGCCAGATGGTGCGGTGTCGTTCGGGCTGGAGGTGATCCGGTGATACTCACCACCACCGGCTGCCACCCAGAACAGGCCACAGGCGCCGTCCGGGACCAGGAAATCGCAGCCGTGGTAGACGATCCGCCCATCGGCCATCCAGAACGGATATTCCCCTCGGATCTCAGTGTTCCCAATCGAGATCCAGTGCCAGGTCTTACTCTGCATGTCATTGACCGCACCCACGCGGCTGAGCCCATCTCCCCACGACAGTGAGGAAAACGCCACCAGTGTTCCGTCTGCCTGCCAGGTGGGATAGCTGTCTTCGTTATGGTCGCTGACCTCCGTCAGGCTGCCCCCACTAGTATTCATAGCGACCAGGTTCACATAACCGGTTGGTCCATCGCCGTTGGCCACCAGCATGGTGCCGTCAGGCGATAACTGCGGCTGGCGGTACCCCGTTCCGAGCAGGTTGCGCCCGGTGCCGTCGATGTTGCTGATGTAAAGGTCGTACACGCCGGTGCCGACGTACGGATTCCACACGGTATAGGCGATCTTGCCCTTCAAGGAGGCCGGTGGGGAGGTGGGTACGGCGGTCGGTTTGGGTGTGCTCGTTGGTCCGGGTGTGCCGGTCGGCTTGGCCGTAGCGGTCGGTGTCGGCGTGCGGCTGGTTGGGGTACCGGCTGGCCGTGTAGGCGTGGCCGTCGGCCTGGGCGTTGCGGGCGTCGCCCCAGGCGCAGGGATGATTAGCACCTGGCCGGCGTGGATCGGGTCTGTGGTCGAGATGCCGTTGGCCTGGGCCAGGGCGGCAACACTGATGCCAAAGCTGGTGGCGATACTCCACAAGGTATCGCCCCTCTTGACGGTGTAGGTCACTGTGCCCGGGTTGCCTGTGGCCGTGGCCGTCTTGCTGGGTGAGGGGGTGACCGGCGGCAGAGTCGGTGTGGTGACCGCACGGAGGGGCGTCTCGGTCGGGATCGGTGTCTCGGTTGGGATCGGCGTCTCAGTCGGGATCGGCGTGTCGGTCGGAATGGGTGTATCAGTCGGGATAGGGGTCCGGCTGGGCGTCGGGGTGAAGGTGGGTGTGTAGGTTGCAGTGGCCGGCCGTGGGGTGAAAGTTTCCACCACGTCAATTTGCGCCATCGCCGTTGGCGTGGGAACCACCTCGCCGCTGTCGCGCAGGAACAGGACCCAGATGGCCGACCCGCCGACGACCAGGCAGCCGACGATGGCCAGGGTAATAGCGGCTACGGCCAGGAATCTGGAAGCCGGGAACCTGGAAACGAGAAGCCTGGGCCCGCCAAGCTCGATCGGTAGAGGCTCCTGGGCCTCTGCCTCCTAGCCGGCTGTCGAGGTGTCGGCAGTTGCATCGGCTTCCTGCCAGGCCGGGAACGGCTCTTCGATCCCCAGCGTTGGTTCGGGATCTGGGGGTGGCTGGGCAGGGGACCATCTTTGGCCGTCGTACATGCACCACTGGCCGGTCTCCCCACTCAGCATCCAGCGCCGGCCATGCTGATCGATCACCCTCAGTCCGGCCGACTGGGCTATGAACTCATCTTCCGACAGCTCACCGCGATCCAGTTTGGCTTGCAGCTCGCGGTACTGTTCTTCTGCTTCTGCAAAACGCATCGTCATACCTCAAAGGGTTGCCGCGGGCGGGCACCGCCGCATTATAGCACAACTCGAGCGGTTGTCCAACACAGATCTCTTGGGTTTGCCTCTGGTCAGCGTGCTGGCTGCTCCCACACGGTCTCGATCACGGCAAAGTAGGGCTTGAGAGCTGCTCTTTGTTCGGTGTACGGTACCAACTCGGTAAGCAGGCGCCAATCGGCGCTATCCAGTTTGCTCTTGGGGGGGCGCTCGCGGCGCAGCAGATCGACGGCCCGTTGCAGCAATGCTCCTGCCGTCTCCGTTTTGCCGCTCATGGCCCAGGCCATGCCCCCCAGGATCAGTATCCGCGTCGACCCATAGCCGGACAAGAGATCGTCCAGCCAGTCCAGCACGGGCTGGGGGTCACCCACCCGCAGCACTGCTTCCATCCAGGCCTCCTGGCCGCTGTCAAAGCCAAACGGGTCGAGGGCTGCGACGGCGCGCCACCCCTGCATGGCGTCCACAGGCTTGCCGGTCATGAGATCGAGCAGCCCGCGCTGCAGGCCGGCGCGCAGGCTGTTGGCGTCTCGATCGACGTAGGTGCGGGCCATGCTATACAGCCCGGCGTCGGTCAGCGGCCTGTACAGGTCGGGGAGCGTCTCGGCCACTTCATCTGGCTGGAGGGCTGCGGCCTCTTCCCATGCTTTAACCGCGTCATCCCAACGCGCCATCTCCTTGAACACCAGGAACCGCCGGTAATACGCGCTGGTCAGCGCTTCTGCTTTGGCCTTTTCCTCTTGCACCTGGCCGGCGGCGGCTACCGCCCGGTCAAAGGCAGCCAGGCTCTCGACCAGGAGCCCTGCGAGGCGGGTCTCCTCTCCAAGGCTGAGCCAGTTCCACGGGTCGTCGGGCGTCTCCTCGGCCAGAGCGCGCAGGTCGGCGAGCCCCGATTCGGTCTCGCCTTTTTGGATGCGCAGGCTGGCCAGCCGGCGGCGCCAAAAAGCGATCCGTTTTGGGTCGGCGTCCAGATCCAGCAACGCCTTCTGGTATTCCACCGCCTCTGCAAAGCGTCGCTCCCAACCAAGCAGGTCGATCAGCTCGGCGAGCGCCTGTATGTGCAGGTCTGCCAGCTCAGGGCGGCGGCTCCGGATCTTGTCGCTCAGGCCGCCCAGCTTCTGGATCAGGCGCTGGTAGGCAGCAATGGCGTCAGGCACCAGGCTGGACTGCGCCAGGCTGCGTGCCTGGATAAAGAGGCCCTCGTAGCTGTCTGGTAGCGGCAGGTGCTCTGCGGCCGCCCGCGATGGCTGAGACATGGCTGCTTCCTTTCAGTCGGCGTCGCTGCTCGGCTCGGCGGCGGTCTCTTTCCTGCCTTTGCGGACGTGACGGTAGATATAATAACCCAGGCCGGCGGCGATTATGATCGCAATCGGGATGTCACAGGGGCGCATGATGGCCCGCAGCTCTTCCCCGTGTTGGCCAACATGGTAACCGCCCCAGGCCAGCGCTGCACACCAGACGAACGACCCGATGAAGCTAAAGATGGTAAACCGGACAAAATTCATGCGCGCCACGCCGGCCGGGAAGGAGATAAAGGTGCGCACGATGGGCAGCAGGCGAGAGATAAACGCCGCCCAGTCACCCCAGCGGGCGAACCACCGGTCGGCCTTTTCCAGGTCTTCTTCGCCGACCAGGATATACTTGCCATAGCGCTTCACCAGGGGCCGCCCTCCCCACAGGCCCAGGGCGTAGGAGATCACCGAGCCGATCGTGCAGCCGATGGCGCCGAACAGCCCACCCAGCCACAGCGCTTGCCACGCCGGAACCTGCGGCACCTCCGCGATGCCGCGGACCAACATCCAACCGGCGAGGGGCATCGTCACTTCGCTGGGGATGGGGATGTTGGCGCTTTCAAGGGTCATGATAACCACGACGCCGAACCAGCCGATCGTTTGGAATAGGTTCATCAGAAAATCTACGAGCTGTTGCTCCAAGGCTTCCAAGTCCCGCTTGCTCCTGGGTGAAATAGGCAGCCATTATAGCATCAGCCTGGAGGGTTGGCAAGTTGATTGCCGTGACGCGCCGCGGTGGCCGCACGGCCGCAGGCCGCACCCGTGATGCCCTGTGGTTTGACACGGCAGTGCAAGTCGAATACAATGTTAAGCTACAGGTTAGGTCTTCAGCTTCAGACAAAGGAGTCGAAGGAGATATGGGTAAAACATTTGCTTAAAAGATTCTGGCCCTGAGGGCAGGGCTAGACGAGACCATGGCCGGTCAGATCGTTACCGTCCGGCCTGACAAGCTTTTGACCCACGACAACACGTCGGCCATCGCCCAGACCTTCCGCAAGATCGGCGTGGCCCGCGTAGCCAACCCCGACATGCATGTGATCGTCCTCGATCACGTCACTCCGGCTGCCACCGAAGAGTATGCCCAGGGGCACAAGGAGGTTCGTGAGTTTGTCCGTGAGCAGGGCATCAAGGCCTTCTACGATATCGGCGAGGGGATCTGCCACCAGGTCTTCCCCGAGAAGGGCCATGCCCTGCCCGGCATGTTGATCGTCGGCAGCGACTCGCACACGCCCAGCTATGGGGCGCTCGGCGCATTCTCTGCCGGCATCGGCCGGACCGAGGCGGCAGCGGTGATGGCTACCGGCGAGATCTGGCTGCGCGTGCCTGATAGCATGCGGATCGTCGTCGACGGCCGGTTTTCGCCGCGAGTGTCGGCCAAGGACCTGGTGCTGCGCATCATTGGCGACATCGGCGCCGACGGCGCCGACTATCGCTCCGTCGAGTTTGCCGGGACGGCCATTGAGTCGATGAGCGTTGGCGGCAGGCTGGTGCTGTGCAACATGGCCGCCGAGATGGGGGCCAAGAACGCTTACGTCGCGCCCGACGCAGTCACGCGGACATGGCTGTCCGGCCGGACCAGTGTCGCCTACACCGAGGTCCTGCCCGACCCAGACGCGCACTATGTGCAGGTGCTTCACTATGACGCGGCCACGCTGGCGCCCCAGGTGGCCAAGCCGCACCGCGTGGACAATGTGGTGCCGGTGACTGAAGTGGTGGGCACGCCCATCGACCAGGCGCTCATCGGTACCTGCACGAACGGCCGCCTGGAGGACCTGCAGGCGGCAGCCGAGATCCTGCGCGGCAAGCAGATTGCGCCGTGGGTGAGACTGCTGGTCCTACCGGCGTCGCGCGAGATACTGCTGGCAGCGATGGCCTCCGGCGTTATCGCCGACCTGGTGGCTGCCGGTGCGACGCTGATCAACCCCGGCTGCGGCCCGTGCCTGGGTGCTCACGAGGGCTGCATGGCCCCCGGCGAGCGCACCATCTCCACGGCCAACCGCAACTTTAAGGGACGGATGGGCAGCCGCGACGCCGAGATCTTTCTGGCCAGCCCGGCAACAGTGGCTGCCTCGGCGCTGACCGGGGCCATTGCCGATCCGCGAGGAGTGTAAGAACTGGACAAGAGGAGGAATAGGCAAATGCGCAAAATCGCTATCCTGGCGCTGTTTCTGATACTGTTGGCATTGATTGCCGCCTGCGGCGGCGAGAAAGCACCGCAGGTGGTTGTCGTTACGGCCACACCGGAAGCTGAGCACCAAATATCCCTGGGGCAGGCCTCGCCCTCACCGGAAGTAATCGTAGTGACGGCTACTCCCTCACCGGAAGTGATAGTGGTCACGGCTACCCCCTCACCCGAGCCGGTGGTCGTAGTAACCGCCACGCCGTCGCAGCCGACACTCAGCCCTGAAGATATCGCCACCGCGCAGGCCGTCTTGACCGCGCAGGCTGCGAACCTGACGGCGACGGCCATGGCCACTCCGACCGATACGCCCGCCCCGCCGACAGACACGCCCGTCCCGCCAACGGCCAAGCCCACGGCAAAACCCACCAAGCCGGCCGCGACCGCAACTAGTCACGCCCTGCCGCCGCCTGTGCTGCTGAGTCCCGATGTGGACTTTAGTTGCTACAACATCGGAGGCTGCAACTTTACTTGGTCCTGGGCCAACAGCCTGGCAGCCAACCAATACTTCCAGGTGCAGCTTGTAGGGCCCGGCAACGAACACCGAGGTATCCACCCCCCCACGAAGGGGTATTCGTTCCAGTCTAGCTGGTCGGTCTACCAGATCATCGCCGACTGGTGTGACCCCAGCAAGATGTGCCACATGCAATGGACCGTCGCCGTTATCGAGTGGGACGGGGTGGATCCCGGCAAGATCGGACGGACCCTGGTCGAAGCCGCTCCGCGCTGGGTCTGGCTGTAAAATGAGCAGTCAGCGCCTTACGCTCTCTCGCTTTGCCGTCTATATGCTGCTGTTGGTCGTGCTGGTACTGTCGGCCGCCTGCGGTGGCGAGACAACGCCGCAGGTCATCGTCGTCACGGCCACGCCGACGCCCGAGCCGGTAGTAGTCGTGGTCACGGTTACCCCCTCACCGGAGGTGATAATAGTCACCCCTACCCCTTCACCCGAACCGGTGATCGTGGTCACGGCCACTGCGTCGCAGCCGACCCTCAGCCCCGAAGATATCGCCACCGCACAGGCCATCCTGACCGCGCAGGCTGCGGATCTGACCGCCACGGCGATGGCCACGCCGACCGATACGCCTGCCGCGCCAACGGACACGCCTGCTCCAACTGCGGTGCAGGCCACCGCGGCGCCGGCAGCCACCAAGCCGCCTGCTGCGTCGCTCGCGTCTTACGGGCTCATCTACAGCAACTTTTCCGGCGGCTCCGAGTCGGACGCGAACCACTACAGCGTCTGGGTAGTGCGCGGCGACGGCAGCAACGCCACCAAGATCATAGACACGGCCACCATGCCGGCCTATTCGCCCAACGGCCGAAAGATCGCCTACTACAAGACCTTCGAGGGCATCGCCGTCTACGATCTCGACAAAAAGACGACCACCATGGCCGTGCCGAGCAACCTGGCCGAGTTTGCGTCCTTTTCGCCCGACGGCAAGCAGCTCGTCTTTCACGAATGGGTGGGAAATTGGTGGAGCGCCGACGTCAGCCTGTACGCGGTCAATGTCGATGGCAGTGGCCGCCACAAGGTGACTCCGGGTGAGCGGCCCGTGTGGTCGCCCAAGGGTGACCTGATCGCGTACGATTCCTGCCAGGGTAACAACTGCGGCATCTTTGTCGTCAAGCCCAACGGGCAGGGGGTGCGCCAGGTAACCAGTGACGCGGGCGGCAACGCTGCCTGGTCGCCCGACGCCAAAAAGATCGCCTACTGCAGCTCATCTGACGGTGACTCTGAGATCTGGATAGTCAACCTGGACGGCAGTGGGATGAAGCAGCTCACCAAGAACACGGGCAACGACACAAACCCGGCGTTTTCGCCCGACGGCAACTATATCTTTTACCTGAGCGATCAGAACGGCAAAGCGTGGGCTCTGCGTGTCATGCGGCCTGATGGCTCGGATATTCAGACGCTGCGCCAGGTCGGCACTGCGCCGCGCTGGCAGTTTGCCCGCATGTGGGCAGGTTGGTGGTAGCACCTGCTAGTGAAGATTCAGGAGTGGAACCATGGCCCATCAACGCCCCACGCTCTCTCGCCTTGCCGTCTTGCCCCTGTTGTTGGCCGTGCTGGTATTGCTGGGCGCCTGTGGCGGGGAGAAGACGCCGCAGATAATCCTGGTCACTGCCACACCTACACCAGGACCGGCAGTGCTGCTCGTGACGGCTACACCCACTCCTCTGCCGCCAGCTATTGTCACGGCCACGCCTCAACCTTCGCCGTCGGCAACGTTGACCGCGTCAGTGTCTGAGCTGAGGATCGTCGTGCTGCCGCTGATTTGGCAATCCCGTGTGACCCCACCATAATGATCATGAGCTGTTATGTGGAAACCCTGGAAGCGCCGGGCAAAACTACCCGGCCTGCTTACTGACTAGAGCTCGAGGAGGAGCAGAATTGGAAGCTAGAATCACTGGTCGAGTCTGGAAATATGGGGATGACGTCAACACCGACGTCATCTTTCCCGGCAAGTACACCTACAAAAAGCTAGATCGCAAAGAGATGGCCCAGTACGCCCTCGAGGACCTGGACCCCGAGTTTGTCAAGAACGTCCGCCCAGGCGACGTCATCGTCGCCGGCAAGAACTGGGGCTGCGGCAGCTCGCGCGAGCAGGCGGTCATCTGCCTGAAAGCGATAGGCGTTGGCGCTATCGTGGCCCGGTCTTTTGCTCGCATCTACTTTCGGAACTGCATTAACGAAGGCCTGCCGATCGCAACCTGCGACGCCGTGGATGGCGTCGAGAATGGCGACGAGATCACGATCGACTTTGGCGCGGGCAAGGTCTTCACCCCTCGCGGCGAGTACGCTTTTCCGCCGCTGGACCCGTCGGTGCTGGAGATCCTGCAATTAGGAGGCCTGGTGCCGTACGTCAAGCGAAAACTGGGACTGACCGGCTAAGGCCGGGACAAATATCTGGGAGGATATATGGCAAAATACAAGATCGCCTGGCTGACAGGCGATGGCTGTGGCCAGGACGTGATGGCTGCGGCCCGCATCGTGTTGGAGCGCATCGGCTTGGACGCCGACTATGTCCCCGGCGACATTGGCTGGGAGTTCTGGTGCAACGAGGGAGAGGCGCTTCCCCAGCGTACTATCGACCTGATGAAGGGGACCGACTGTGCCTTTTTCGGCGCCATCACGTCCAAGGGCAAAGACAAGGCCGACAAGGAGCTGAAACCTGAGCTGCAGGGCAAGGGCGACAACTACCGCAGCCCCATCGTCCGAATGCGGCAACTGCTCGACCTGTACATCTGCCTGCGGCCGTGCAAGGCCTACCCGGGCAACCCGCTGAACTACAAAGAGGGGATCGACATTGTGGTGTTCCGCGAGAACACCGAAGGCTTGTACATCGGCGTCGAGTACCCTACCGTGCCGGAAGAGTTCTACGCCGTCAAGGGTATGGAAAAGATTCCGCGCAACGCCGCTATCTCGTTGCGGGCAATCACCCCCGAAAGCTCGGAGCGGATCGTGCGGGCGGCCTTTGAATACGCCCGCAAGGACAAGCGCCCAAAAGTGACGGCCGTGCACAAGGCCAACGTCATCCGCCAGACCGACGGCGTCTTTATGGAGGCGGCCCGCAAGGTGGCAGCCGAGTACCCCGACATCCCCCTCGAAGATGCCAACATCGACGCGATGGGCATGTGGCTGCTCAAGAACCCGCTCAACTATGGCGTGATCGTCACCACCAATCTGTTTGGCGATATCATCTCCGACCTGTGTGCCCAGATGGTGGGCGGGCTGGGCTTTGGCTGTAGCGGCAATATCGGCACCAGTTATGCCGTGTTCGAGCCGACCCACGGCTCGGCGCCCAAGTATGCCGGGCAGTACAAAGTCAATCCGATCGCCACCATCCTGGCGGCCAAGATGATGCTCGACTGGCTGGGCGAAAAGGACAAGGCTGCGCGGCTCGAGGGAGCTGTGGCCGCGGTCATCGCCGAGGGCAAGGTCCGCACCTACGACATGGGCGGCAGCCAGGGCACGCTGGACATGGCCAACGCCATTGCGGCAAAGCTGTAACCGAGTATGACACACCGGTAGGGGCGCACGCAAGCCCCCTCCTAGGGGGGCCGTGCGCCTCTACGTTTGTAGGGAGCAAGATCATGAGCGAAAACGCATTCGATCATCTTTCGCCGGTGTGGACCCACCTGAGCAACGAGGTCATCGAGCGTGGCGAGGGCGCCTATGTCTATACGACCGGCGGCCGGCGCCTGCTCGATCTGACCTGCGGCATCGCCGTGACCAACACCGGCCACTGCCACCCCAGGGTGGTCAAGGCCATCCAGGACCAGGCAGCCAGGCTGATCCACGCCCAGATCAACATCTATTTCCACGAGCCGGCCCTGCGCCTGGCAGAGGAACTGCGGCGCGTGGTTCCCCCGACCCTGGACACCTTTTTCTTTAGCAACAGCGGCGCCGAGGCGATCGAAGCCTCGGTCAAGCTGGCCCGCCATGCCACCGGCCGGCCGGGTGTGATCGTCTTCCAGGGCAGCTTTCACGGGCGAACCGTCGGCACCATGTCCCTGACGACCTCCAAGACGATCTACCGCCTTAGATACCAGCCGCTCATGCCGGGCGTGACCGTGGCGCCATTCCCTGAGCCTTACCGCCACGGCTGGGACCCAGAGACGGCCAGCCGGTGGTGCCTGAAGGAGCTGCGCCACATACTCCACACCCACGCCGATCCCAGCGAGACCGCAGCGCTCCTGATCGAGCCTGTGCAGGGCGAGGGTGGGTACCTGGTGCCGCCGCCCTCCTTCCTGCCTGGCCTGCGCCAGATCGCCGACGAGCACGGGCTGCTGCTGATCCTGGATGAGGTGCAGAGCGGCTTTGGGCGTACCGGCAAGTTCTTTGCTCTGGAGCATTTTGGGGTAGTGCCCGACATCCTGGTTATGGCTAAAGGGTTGGGCTCTGGCCTGCCGATCAGCGGCATCGCCGCGCGACGGGATCTGATGGAGCGCTGGCAGCCGGGCACCCACGGCGGCACCTACGGCGGCAACGCCGTTGCCTGTGCGGCGGCGGCGGCCACAGTCCAGGTTCTGCTGGAGGAAGGCCTGGTGGACAACGCCGCCCGCCAGGGCCAGCGGCTGATGGCCGGCCTGCGTGCGCTCCAGGTCAAGTATCCTGTCATCGGCGAAGTGCGCGGCCTCGGGCTGATGGTTGGCGTCGAATTCACCACCAAGAGCGGCGACCCGGACCCGGCTACGGCCAAAGCCGTCCAGACCCGCTGCCTGGCCGGCGACCTGATCCTGCTCACCTGCGGCCCATACGCCAACATCATCCGCTGGATCCCGCCGCTGGTCATCACCGCCGAGCAGATAGACACGGCACTGGCCATCTTTGAAAAGGCCCTATCCGATTCTGTCCACTAGGGGACGAAGCGGCGGTTGGGGGCAATCCAAAATCCAAAATCGAAGTGACGGGTAGTCCGCCCTGAAGGGAGAAGATCATGGACTTTGGCTGGACCCAAGAACAGAAACTGTGGCGCCAAGCCGTGCGCGATTTCGCCCAAAAAGAGATCGCACCCCGCGTGCGCGACATTGACACCGAGGAGCGGATTCCGCCCGAGATCATCAAGGGCATGGCCGCCTTGGGCCTATTGGCGCCGGTCTGCTCGGAAGAGGTTGGCGGCGCGGCGATGGACTGGACGATGGCTGCCATCGCCGCGGAAGAGCTGGGCCGGGCCGACATCAGCCTGGCCATTCCGGTTCTGTACCTGGTAGAGGCGGCGTGGGGATTCATCCTGGACCGTTATGGCACGCCCGAGCTCAAGGCCGGGATTCTGCCCAAGGTGACGGCCGGCGAGGCGTTTCTGGGCATTGCCACCACCGAACCGGAGGGCGGCTCTGATATCCTGGGCGCCTGCCGCACCAGCGCGGTGGAGCAAGGCAATGAGTGGGTCATCAACGGCGAAAAAGTGTACATCAGCGGCGTGCGCGAGTCGCTGGCTATGGGCGGCGTCCATCTGCTGCTGGCCCGCACCGATCCCGATCCGGCGGCCGGCCACCGGGCCTTTACCTTCTTTGCCCTGCCGCTCAAAGGCACGCCGGGCATCATGCCGACCTACTTTAGGGACATGGGACGGATGGGCATTTC
>Ga0102851_10002407_pt1 | contig 11258 bp, 12 predicted proteins | sample Mud3Dept3metaG_FD_79558 | JGI IMG/M metagenome (GOLD analysis project Ga0102851, IMG submission 79558) | Freshwater wetland microbial communities from Ohio, USA, analyzing the effect of biotic and abiotic controls - Mud 3 Core 4 Depth 3... | ecosystem: Environmental > Aquatic > Freshwater >...
TCATCAACAGTCACGCACCTGTCAGCATCCCCGTCAAGGGCAACGCCGATGTCAGCGCCAGTCGCGACAACAGCCTGCATAAGCCCGCCAAGGTTCTCAGGCAAAGGCTCAGGGTTGCGACCTGGGAAAAACCCGTCAGGCTGGGCGTTAAGGCTGACCACCCTGCAGCCAAGCTCCCGCAATACCTGCGGGGTCAGGAGGCATCCTGCACCAGAGCCGCAGTCAACGACCACCTTGGGGCTTTTTTTCCTGATGATGCTGGAATCAATATTGGCCATGAGCTCCTTGATGTATGTCGGAAGGATGTTCTCTTTTCTCACGGGCCTTATCCTGTCCCATGAGACACGACGGAATTTTTCGCTGAAATAGACATCTTCGATCCTTGCATCGTCCGCCCTCTGAAGGCCGACCCCCTCAGGCGCGAGCAGCTTGATGCCATTGTATTCAGCGGGATTATGCGAGGCAGTGACCATAAGCCCCCCATCTGTCCTAAAATGCCGGCAGGCAAACTGCACTGTCGGAGTAGGGACAACCCCAAGGTCAATGACCTCTACACCGCCGGCAAGAAGCCCTGAGACAGCAGCGCATTTCAGCATCTCACTGGACGTTCGGGTGTCCATGCCGACGGCTACAACAGAACCCTCTTTCAGGCAAGAAGCAAAAGAAAGCCCAAGCTTGTATGCAAAAGACGGATCTATCTCCTCATTGGCAATGCCCCTGACGCCGAAAGTGCCGAAAAGCTTACCCATCGCCGGACCCCTAAACCCCTGTCAAAGGCAGGCTCATTTCTTCTTGCCCAGCCGCTCGATCTCACGGATGATGATCGGCGCAGGGTCCTCAAGAGGCGGGCGCCTGGCATGGCCCTTCTTTTTCTCAACAACCAGCTTCTTTTTTGCAAGGCAGGATGGCTCATCATACTTCATGATGCCCTTGCCCACAAGGAACCTGTCAACAGCAAGGAAACTCTCAGGGAAGCAGGAGATGGTAGGAACCCCAAGAAGCGCGGCCTCGCGGTTCATTGTCCCGCCAGCGCTTATCACAAGGTCAGCATGATAGCAGAGGTTCAGCGCATCTATCGCATCCTCAATGACCTTCACATTCCTGAATTTCTTCTCAAGCTTCTTGTCTTCATCTGCCCGAGGTATGACTATTATCTGTATCTCCTTGTTGTCCTTGTTGAGCCTCCGGATTATCATGTCAGTGAACCTGCGGTTCTTGGCATAATAGGACGCATAGTATGGCTCAGGCCTGAGCACTACAAGGGGTATCTTGGGATCGATCTTCAACTCATTTATGACCTTGTCCGACGGAGTGAAGCCTGAGACATTGGCAACCTCGCAGACCCCGTTGAACCTCACTGCCTTGTCATCCTGCACCCCGAACTTCTGCAGGTCGCTCCTCAGCATCGCGCTGGGAACTATGACGCTGCTGGCGAAAGGCAGGGTCAGCATGTTCTGGGCATGGCCGAACTCATTGTCAGCCACAGCGACAGAAGGGATGCCAAGGCCGAAAGAAACCCTGGCCGCTTCTATGGAATATTTGTAGGCGCAGACATCAGGCTTCTCCTCGGAGATGAGCTTTGTAAGCTCTATCATGCGCTCGGAGCTCTTTATCAGCTTCATGTCAAGATCCTTGCCGCCATGCTCCCCTATCCGCCTGAACTTTATGCCATTCATCTTCAGAAGGTCGAAAATAGGCCCGAAATCACGGGCAGTAACAAGGACCTTGTGCTTCTTCTCAAGCTCCTTTATTATCCCCCTGAAAAAAGGCACGTGCGGCGCATTAGATATGTCTATCCAGATTTTCAATCAGACCAACCCCAAAAAAATCGTCACTAAGGATAGTATCAATTCGATGTTTATTAACTTTGCTACCAGTTCCTTTTCATCCAATGCATTCCGCGAAACAAACACCCGCGCAAGCGACATATACCCGCCCTTTGGCATCCGCAGCTTGCCACGGACCATCTTGAGCGGAGCCCTTCCCTCCCTTGACATTATTCCAGCGCTCCAGAACTTAAGGGCCGCATCGGAAAAATGAGGCAGAAGAAGGACGAACAGGTACAGCTCAAGGCCAGAGTGGAAGGCAGTGAGAGTGAGAACCGCGCCAATGCTCATGGTCAGCACATCGCCAGGAAAAACGCGTGCAGGATACTTGTTGTAGAACAGGAAGGCAAGAAGCGCGGTGAAAAGGATGAAAGAGGAAAAAAACGCTGCAGGCTCAAGCATGAAAAAAGCGACAGCCGCAAGGGAGAAAGTCATCACAGCGCCAAGGCCTGCCTCAAGGCCATTGAAGCCTGCAAGCATGTTGGTGAGATTGGGAATAGCAGTGAAAGAGACAACAAAGAGGGCATAAGCAAAAGAGCCGAGATAGAGGACCCCGAAAGGCGTGTGCATGCTCTGGCTCACTGCAGGAAGCGCGAGGACCGATGCAAGCAGGGGGACAATGAGCTTGTGCCTTGGCTTGAAATGAAGGAAATAGTCAGCGGCCCCGAACAAGGCTATGAGCAGGATGGGATAAAAAAGAGGAGAGAGAACCGACTGGAAAATGAAGCTGTAAGCAAGATGCGCAGCAAGGAATGCAAAGACAACTATTGCCCCGCCCATCTCAGCGACCGCGGGTTTTTTATCCTTGTTAACATCCCTGCCGATGATGCCCCTGCCCTTGAGGAAAGAAGCGAACGCAGGGGTCAGGGCTAACACGAAAACAAAAGCCGCTGCGCCAGCAAGGAGCGTGAACTGGAATGCATCCATCATCTGAGCTCTTTCCCAGCCACAAGGTCTATGACCCTTGAAGGCCTGCCATACCTGCATCTGCCGCCGTCAAGCAAAAGATCCGCTTCTATGTCCACATCCTCAGCGCTCACTGGAGGGGTTTGTTCGGATACATTCGCAGATGTGCTTGTGATAGGCCCTGCAAGCTCTATGATCTTTCGAATGCACGCATACTCAGGGATGCGGATGCCGACCGTTTTTTTACAGACATAATCAGGAACTGTTTTTTTCTTCTCAAGCACCACAGTGAAAGGCCCAGGCAGATTCTTTTCAATGAACTCAAGCCCAGGCATCCCGGCATAAACGCCAGCGCTCTTCAGCTTTGCGTATCTGCTTATCTCAGAGACTGCAGACAAGGCGATGGACAAAGGCTTGCTTTCATCCCTCTTTTTTATCGCATACACGCGCTTCACGGCCTTTTCAGAAGAGATGCATGCACCAAGGCCATATACCGTCTCTGTGGGATATATGATGACGCCGCCATCCTCCAGGACAGCCACAGCCTCGGCTATGGCAGATGAATCGACCGAATCAGGGGATATCTTAAGCCTTCGCATCTCTCTTTTTCTCTATCTTGGCAATGACAACAAGCAGATCCACAAGCCTTTTGATGGTGAAGTCAGCATTGGTCTTCTTCCTGCTCTTTGATACAAGCACAGTATGCAATCCGACAGATTTGGCCGTTTCGATATCACGGTCAGGCTTGTCGCCGACCATCACAGCCTCATAAGGCTCGCAGCCCATGTTCTTCAAAGCGATCTCATAGAGCAGCTTTGAGGACTTGTCAGCGCCAACGCTGTCAGAGATTATGACCTTCTTGAAGAAATGCGTAAGCCCAAGCCGGATGAGCTTTTCCCACTGCTTCACAGGCAGGCCCTCGCTTATCACGCCAAGTGAATACCCGAGGTCGCGAAGCTTTAGCAGGGTCGGTATTGTTTCAGGGAAAGGCCTGATGAAAGACAATTTCGTGTCATGATATGCTGCGACGCCTGCGGCGATTATCGCAGGATTATAGGGCGTGCCAAGCTCCTCAAGCAGCCGGTCAAGATGATGCGGATAATTGGAGCCGTATTTTGCCACAATGCCCTTGAATTTCGCGTAAGCCTTCTTAGGGTCTTTCTCGGACAGGCCTGAGTCTATCATGGCAAGTATGGCATTCATCCTGGCATGGTGCGCAAGGTCAGAGCTGTTGTACAAAGTGTCGTCAATATCAAAGAATATGGCCTTGATCATAATGGAAAAATGGACTGAAAGTGTTATTATAGTTTCCGTCAGAAGTCAAAAAGCTTCTTCTGGTTGCCAACAAAGGCGTCAATGTCATAGCCAAGCACCTCAAGGATGCGGGTCACAGGAGGCAGGACCTGGTTCTCTATGTAATAGGAGGCATCATACTCCCCCTCTTTAGCTGACTCATAAGACTTTGAGCGCTCGCTTATGCGGCCCACTCCCTTGCAGACAATGAAGCCAATGAGCGTGCCTGTTTCCACTCGCCCGCCTGCCTTGATTATCTTCTTTGCCACAGCAACATGCGGAGAATCGTTCTTGTATTCGCCGGCGCTTTTTATCATCTGAGTGTAGATCACAAGCTCATCTTTCAGCACCTTGCCGCTCTTGAGCCGCGCGATGACTTCCTTGACGATGTCTGCGGCAGCCTCAGGCTTGCCTTCCAATACCGTCCTTAACACTTTCTGCTGGGTGTCCTTGGCTATCTTCGCCCAGTCTCTTCGGACTACTTCAAGGCCCTTTGTAGTTATCTTTCCGTCCTTGCCTATGAGCGCATACCTCTTTTTCGTGACAAACAAGCCGCGCTTGTACAGGCCCTCAAGCTCAAGGTTCATTATCCCAGGCAACTTCGAGTTGATGAGCGCAAGGAACTCAGGCGCTGTCGTCTCAAGGCTTTTCCCTGTGACAAACAATGAATCAGTATCAGAATAAACGACCTCAAAGCCGAAAACCTCAGCCTCTTTGATAGTCTTTTGGATATACTCGCGGCCAAGGCGCGTGATCTCCTCAGCGCACTCCTTGGAATACCAGCGCGCGCCCATGTACCCGAAAAATCCGTAAAAGCTGTTGGCAAGCAGCTTGAGCGCATACTGCTGGGCATCAAGCCTCTTGTCCTGCTTCTTTTTGAGCGCTTTTTTTATCTCCCCTCTCCTTTCCAATACCTCTTTCAGTATCTCAGGGATGAACCCCTTCCGCTTGCCGCAGAAATGACGCCCTTCCCCGCTGCCGCAGCAACCGCAGTCCATGACAGTAGGGTCGATGTTGAAAGAGACAATGATAGTGGGATACAGGCTCCTGAAATCAAACACAGCCAGGTCATCCTGGATGCCCTTTTTCGGCTCCTTGACATAAGCCCCTTTTATCGAGCCGCTCTCAAACCTTGCCTTCTTTTCCCCGTACTTCGGCTTGTTGGGCGCGACCTGGCCTGTGTCCGCAGCCTTGTTCAACAGCAATATCTCCACAAGCTGGCCGCTGGTCATCCTTGAGCAGTCGAACAAGGTGCTGCGAGTTAGCTTTGCGAACTCCACCTGGAGAGGCAGGAATTCCATCGCAAGCTTTGCAGTCACCACGGCATCCTCACCTGAATACTTGACGAGAATGTCGACATCAGTGTCCCAGGCCTTCCATATGTCAATGGCAAGGGGCCGCTTGGGCACTTCAAGATATTTCTCAGAGAGGGTCTCAAGGGTGTACTTGGGGAGAGATAAGTTGCGCCTTATGATATTGAATACCACATGATAAAGGTCGATGTGCGCGCGGCCCTTCATCTTGGCTGCGTTGAACCTTCCGCGGTGCACGAAACTCAGGTCACTGCCGCGGCCAAGCTGGAGCTTCACCTTGTTCAGCTTTGCCCTTTCTTTCAGGTACTCAAAGTCGAACTGGTCCCCATTGTAAGTGACGATTATGTCAGGGTCACGCTCCTTCACTGTGCGGACGATGGCCTCGATAAGGGCTTTTTCATCCTCGACCACCTCAAGATAATCCACTTTCTCCTTTGTTGCGCGCCAGGAGATGACCCTCTTCCAGCCGCCGGGCTCTGCAAAGCTTGCCATTATCATGGGGTCCCGGCCAACCCGCGGCACGGTCTCAGGATTATAGACCTCAATATCAAAAGACAATACCTTTAATTCATCAAGCGAATGCTCCTTCTCATCAGGCTCGATGCGCTCAGCATCAATGCGCACTATGCCATTCTCTTCCTTTTTCTCTCCCTTTACCTTTATCACCCTGAAAGGAGAGAGCCTGAAGTCCATGAGGAAGCGCCTTGTGAAAGGGATGTCATATTCGCGGATGTCATCAACGCCATCAGCGGTCTTTGCGATCTCCCTGAACTCCACAACATCCTGCGGATGGGTCAGATACACCTTCAGCACATCTGTCTTCTCGCCAAGGACAATGCGGCTGGCCTTCTCCACCTTGACAGCCCTTATCTCCAGGTCCTCTTTTTTCACCACCAGCGCTTCAAGGCTCTTTTTCGCCCTATCCAGGTCAGATGAGAGGGCATAGATGTATGGCAGGAAACCTGAGAAGGACACGACCGCGTTCTTGCCATCCATCTTGCCGTAGAGCTGTATGACAGTGGCATTGTCCTTTGAGGCATAGTCGATATCTATGAGATAGAAGTCATGCATGGGGTTAATGAGGGAAAATCAGGATAAATAGCTTTTCAGGCCTGCTCTGCCTCGAATTCAAGCCCGCCGACAGAGTCTGCTACGATATTGTAGATGAAAGCGCCAATTCCGCCCATCAGGACCCCAAGGAACCCGTAAAAGAAAGGCAGCTGGAGCATTGAAAGCCAAATGTCCGCATTGCTCTGCACAGGCCCGTCAATATTATCATAATACGCAATGCCTGTTGCCAAGAGGAAAAGGCCGAGCAGAAGCCCGAAAGAGGCATAGATAAGGCCAAAGACTTTTGCTGCAGAAAAGACATTCACTCTTTTTATCTTCTGTTTCACTTTGGAACTATCCTTATCTTTCGCCATTTTTCACGGGATATTGCACACAAGCTGCTTTTTCTTGTCATCTATCCAGGACTGGATCTTTGCGATATCCTCTGGCTTGAGATGCTTGAACCTCTTTTGCGTCTTCAGGTATTCTGCGACCGGTTTTGTTTCCTTTGGCTTGAAGATGTTCTTCACCTGGTTGTTCTCTATCTCGAACAGGTTCCACGCGCCTGAATCAACGGCAAGCTTGGCTATCTCAATGGTCTTTGAGGAATCAAAGCCCCAGCCCACAGGGCACGGGGAATGTATCTGAAGGAAAGACGGCTGGAGCTCAAGCGCTTTCTTTACTTTTGCCTTCAGGTCAGCAGGATAAGCGATGGACGCGGTCGCGACATAGGGTATATGATGGGCAGCAGCTATCGCAACAACATCCTTCTTGAAAGTGTCATTGCCTATGCTCATCTTGCCGGGCGGGCTTGTGGTAGTGCTTGCCCCATATGGCGTGCTGCCAGAGCGCTGGACCCCTGTGTTCATATAAGCCTCATTGTCATAGCATATCACAGATATCTTGTGCCCGCGCTCAAGAGCGCCGGATACGCACTGGAACCCGATATCAAGCATGCCGCCATCGCCGCCAAGGGCAATGACCTTTGTCTTTGTGTTGCCTATCGCCTTCATGGCCGACTCTATTCCGCTTGCGACAGCCGCAGCATTCTCGAACAGGCAGTGCACCCAGGGCACTTTCCAGGAAGTCTCAGGGTAGGGGGTTGTAGTGACTTCAAGGCAGCCTGTGGCATTGGCAATGATTATGTCATCGCCAGTGGCTTCAAGGATATTCCTTATGGCAATGGCAGGCCCGCAGCCGGAGCAGGTCCTGTGGCCAGGCGCGAGAAGGCTCACATCCACCACTCCACATGATCAGCCTTGCCAGAGCGAACGCGGGCGACCATTGACTTCACATCAGAAACGGTCACATCCCTGCCCCCAAGGCCTGCGATGAAATTGTATATATCAGGCTTGTCGCTTGTATTATAGAACGCGCTCCTGAGCTCAGACGCGATAACGCCGCTGCCAAGGCCAATGCTTGTATCCTTCTCGATGACTATGATGCGCTCAACGTTGTCCACAGCTTTGATGAGCTCATCCGCAGGGAATGGCCTGAGGCATTTGAGCTTGATCAAAGACATCTTCTCTTTCTCAGCGACAATGCGCGCATTCCCGACAAGGGAACCGACGGTCAGGATGCAGTCAGTCCCGCCCTCGACCTTCTCAACAAGCGGATAGCTCCTTCCGAACTCTTTCCCAAACCTCTTGTCCTCTTTCCGGATGACCTCTTTTGAGGCCTGTATAGCAGTCTCCTGCTGCTTCCTGAACTGCATATAATACTCAGGATAAGCAAAGGAACCTTGCGTCATGGGGCGCTTGCTGTCAAGATACGCATGCTCAGGCTTGTATTCGCCGACGAAATTGCTGATCTCCTCTGTCTTTGGGATATCAACAGGCTCGACAGTATGAGTGAGATAGAAGCCATCAAGGCAGACCATGGAAGGCAAAAGCACTTCTTTGTTCTCAGAGACGCTGAACGCCTGGACTGTGGTATCAAATGCCTCCTGGTTCGTCTCGCAGTAGAGCTGTATCCAGCCAGTATCCCGTTCAGAGATGGAATCCTGCAGGTCATTCCAGATGTTGATAGGCGCAGAAAGCGCGCGGTTGGCAACAGCCATGACAATAGGCAGGCGCATGCCGCTTGCAGCGAACAATGGCTCATGCATCAGGGCCAGGCCCTGCGAAGACGAGGCAGTGAAGCTCCTCACGCCAGCAGCAGAGGAGCCGATAACGCAACTTATGGCGCCGAACTCTGATTCCACTTTCACATACTCGGCCCTGAGGTCGCCTGAAGCGACCATCTGAGCCAGTTCTTCGGTGATGTGTGTCTGCGGGGTTATCGGGTAAGAGGCAATGACCTTAGGAGAGGAGCACCTGACTGCCTCTGCCACTGCCCTTGAGCCGGTAATGACGCTTTTCATCTAATACTTTACACCCTTCACATTCCGCTGGTTGACACTATCCATCACTTTCTCTATGGACGTTATCTGCGCGTCAATGTTCTTTACCAGGCTATCCACCTGGTCCTTCTTCTCAGGAGCTACCTCTACCTGCTTGATAAGGTCCTGCCTTCTTATCTTGAGTTTTTTCACATAGCTTGCCAGATTCAATGCTTGGTTATCAGCTTCCATTTTTCTCACCCTTCTCTTATTTTTTTTCTATCTCCATGGTTATCGCCTTGAAAGGGCATACATTAGCGCATATCCCGCAGCCCTTGCAATAGTCATAGTCGATCTCGATCTTCTTGCCTTTCATGCTTATTGCGCCCTCAGGGCAGAACTGTAGGCATATCTTGCAGCCCTTGCAATCGCCTACGACGGGTTTTTCAGTCCGCCATGAGCCTGTCTTTGTTTTTGCCGAAGAGCCCACTTCATATATGATGCCGCCTATATTTGGCTCCTTGCCTTTCATTTCACTCCCTCATAAGCCTTTGAGATAGCAGCCATGTTCTTCTCCAAGAGGTCTGGCTTTTTCGCGAACTGCTCTGACATGGCAGTCTTTATAGAACCAATGCTCACAAGCCCGCTCACTTTCGCGAAGGCCCCAAGCATCACGGTGTTCACTATAGGCAGCCCAAGCGTCTCAAGGGCGATGGAGGTGGCGTCAAGGCAGTGCACGTTCTTTTTTTCTATCGGCTTTGTGGTGTTGATTATGACCGTGCCATTCTTCCTGAGCCCTTCAAAGACGTCAACCACATCAAGAAGGCTTGAATCAAGGACCATCACATAATCCGGCTCATAGACATTCTGCCTGATACGAATGAAGGAATTATCTATCCTGCAGAAAGCCTGGACAGGCGCGCCCCGCCTCTCAACCCCAAAATAAGGGAAAGCCTGCGAGAATTTGCCGTCAATGAAAGCCGCCTTGGCGATAAGCTCGGCCGCGGTAACCGCGCCCTGGCCTCCCCTACCGTGTATCCTTATCTCATGCATAAACAAACACTACTTTGCAAGCAATAAATACCTTTCTATGAGATGCTGAAGGCCATTAAAACTATTTAAAAAGATTCACTTCTAACTATCTATATGATGAAAGCGATAATACTTGCAGCAGGAAAAGGCGAGAGGATGGAACCACTCACCCTCACGCGCCCAAAGCCGCTCATGCCAATAGCCGGAAAGCCATTCATGCAGCATATAGTGGAGCAGATACGCGAGGCAGGCATAGAAGAGATAATACTCGTGACAAATGAGAACGAGGGGACAATAAAGGACTACTTCAAGCAGGATAAGGGCATATCCTTCGCCCACCAGGAAAAGCAGCTTGGCACAGCACACGCGATATCAATGGCAAAAGGCATGGCAGATTCGGCCCTTGTGCTCAACGGAGACAACCTGCCCATCGCAAGCGACCTGAAAAAGCTGATAGCCTTCCACAAAAGCCAGAGATCTATCTGCACCCTGAGCGTGCGGAAGGAAAAAGACGTATCACACCTGTCTTCCGTGGAATTCGATGCAAAAGGCAGGATACAAAAGATAACAGAGAAGCCAAAGGCGCCAAAATCCGACTATGCAAGCCTTGGGGTCTATATCTTCGAGAAAGAGGCGCTCACTGAGATGGAAAAAGTGAAAAAATCAGACAGAGGCGAATACGAGATACCTGACGCAGTCCAGAACCTGATAACAAGGAACAGGCCGGTCTATGCATGCGAGCTCACCTACTGGGAGCACATAACCTACCCGCATGACCTCTTGGAGGCAAACGAGCGCATGCTTGAGGAGATGGAGCCTGAGGTACTCGGCACAGTGGAAAAGGGAGCCACGCTCATAGGCAAAGTGAACGTTGGCGAAGGGACGCTTGTGCGCGCAGGCTCATACATAGTAGGGCCTGTGACGATCGGCAAAGACTGCACCATAGGGCCGAACTGCTTCATCAGGCCAGCGACAGCGATAGGAGACGGCTGCCACATAGGCCAGGCAGTGGAGATAAAGAACTCGATAGTCTTTGACCACACGAACATAAACCACCTGAGCTATGTCGGGGACAGCATAATAGGCTCGCATGTGAACATAGGCGCAGGCACGATATGCGCAAACCTAAGGTTTGACAACAGGACTGTAGCCTATACAGTCAAAGGGAAGCCTGTTGACACAGGCAGAAGGAAACTAGGCGCGATAATAGCAGACAACTGCCAGACAGGCATACACTCAGTGATAAACCCAGGCAAGAGGATATACCCGAACTCATGCATAGGGCCAGGCACGGTAGTCACAGAGGACGTGCCGGCTGACACCATCTATTATTCGGAACAGACGATCTGCAGGAAAAAAGCAGCGGAGAAATAGTGTTCATAGCTATAGAAGGCATAGACGGCGCAGGCAAAAGCACGCAGGCGCGCATGCTTGTCCAATGGCTTCGCAAGCAAGGCAGAAAGGCGCTAAAGACAAGGGAGCCCACGCAAAGCGAGACAGGCGCACTGCTGAGAAGCA
>Ga0102851_10002408_pt1 | contig 11258 bp, 9 predicted proteins | sample Mud3Dept3metaG_FD_79558 | JGI IMG/M metagenome (GOLD analysis project Ga0102851, IMG submission 79558) | Freshwater wetland microbial communities from Ohio, USA, analyzing the effect of biotic and abiotic controls - Mud 3 Core 4 Depth 3... | ecosystem: Environmental > Aquatic > Freshwater >...
CAGCACCGGCAGTTCCGGACGGCGTTCCTTGATGTGGCGCAGCAGTGTCTGGCCATCCATCGGCTGCATGCGCACATCGCTCACCACCAGCGCAATCTCGTTGCGATCGATGAGATCGAGTGCCGCACGTCCGTCCGCCGCGGTCGCCACGCTGTAGCCGGCGAGCGTGAGCGTGTCACACAGCGCTTCGCGCAGGGCGGAATCGTCTTCCACCACCAGCAGTTGCGGGATGCTCATGATTCTTTCCTGGCCAGCGGCAGGCACAGGCAGAAGGTCGTGCCCGCGCCGGGCGCGGATTCAAGCCGCAGTTCCCCAGCGTGTGCGCGCATCACCGCCTGCACCACGGCGAGCCCAAGGCCGGTGCCATCGGCACGCGTGGTGAAGAACGGCTCGAAAATGCGTTCCTGCAGCTCGGCCGGAATACCCGGGCCGTTATCGCTCACACGAATCTCTATTTTGCCGGCGTGCACGCGGGTGGCCGCCAGGCGGATTTCGCCGCCCGTGCCGCACGCCTGTATGGCGTTGGTGACAAGATTGAGCAGCGCACCGGCCAGCGCCTCGCGATTCCCGAGCAGCGTCGCATCACCGATGCGCGCATCCAGCGTGAAACGGCAACCGCTGGCCTGCAACTGCGGCTCCAGTGCCTGTTGCAGCTCGTTGAGCAGCGGCGCAAGCACAACGCGCTCCTGGCACAGCGCATCGCCGCGCGCGAACACCAGCATGTCCTTCACCAGATGCTCGAGATGGCGCAGACGCGAAAGAATCTTTTCCGCCACACGCAGTCGTTCGCTTTCTTCAAGCTGCGGGCGGTTGAGATGCGAGACATACAGCAGCGCGGTGGCCAACGGCGTGCGTACCTGGTGCGCGAGGCTCGCTGCCATTTCGCCCAGCGACGACAGGCGCTGGTGACGCGCAAGCTGTTCCTGCAACAGGCGCGTGGAGGTGAGATCGGTGATGAGAATGATCTGGCCCGGTTCGGGATCGAGCGAGCGCGTGGCGACACCCACCAGCCGTCCGTCGCGCAGCGAGATCTCGTGACCGTCGTGCGCGCGTGGCATGAAGGCGCGCGCGATGATGTCCGTCCAGGCCGCGCCGGGCAGCGGCTCGCCCAGCAGTTCCAGCGCGGCGGGATTGCATTCCTGCACGCGCCCGTGGCCGTCCAGCACGACCACGCCGGCCGGCAACGCACTCAGCAGGTGTTCGATGCGGTTGGTGAGACGCCCGTTTTTTCCCTGCTCCTGCACACGTTCGGAACGCGCCTGGGCAAGCTCGTCGGTAAGCTGCGCAACGCGCACTTCAAGCGCCTGGTAGGAACTGGCGAGCTGCTCGGACACCTGGCTGAAGACGCCAAAGGCCTCTTCCAGTCCGGCACTCCGGCGGGGGTTGGGTGACACCATGTTATTCATGCGCTCCGCGGTCGTTATCCTGGCGCGCACCCCGAAGGCGCGCGCCAGGCTTCGTAACCGGTAGAGAGCAAGAACTGTGCCCGTTACTTTTTACATGCAGAACAACTAGTTAACGATTTGCTATCGGATCCCGTAAAGTCAAAAACCTGACACTTCCTCGGTGCGGGCAAGGCCGTACTTGCGCAGCTTCTCCACCAGCGTGGTGCGCCGCAGGTGCAGGCGCTCGGCCGCATGCGCCACCACTCCGCCGGCCTCATCCAGGGCCTGCTTGATGAGGGTGTATTCGAGATTGTTGAGATGTTCTTTGATGTCCAGACCATCGCGCGGCAGGCGCGGCAGGGAGGATGGGTGCGCCGACAGGTCCAGCGGCGGGCTGGCAGCGGGCGTGGCGAATTTGATGTTGGCCGTGTATTTCGTTGGCAGATCCTGCACGTCCACCACGCCATTGGGATGCAAAATGGCGAGGCGCTCGATCAGGTTGGCGAGTTCGCGCACGTTGCCCGGCCAGGAGTACTGGCTGAGCGCCTCCAGCGCCGCTTGGGTGAGGCGCACCAACACACGCTTCTCATTCTTGAATCGCAGGATCAGTTCCTCGATCAACAGGGCGATATCGTCGCGCCGCTCGCGCAATGGCGGCATATCGATCGGAAACACGTTCAGGCGGTAAAACAGGTCCTCGCGGAACTTGTTCTCGCTGATGAGTTCTTCCAGATTGCGGTGGGTAGCGGCGATAATACGGACATCGGCGCGGATCGAACGGTTGCTGCCGACACGCTCGAAAATACGCTCCTGCAACACGCGCAGCAGCTTTACCTGCATGTGCAGGCTCATGTCGCCGATTTCGTCCAGAAACAGGGTGCCGCCCTCGGCCATCTCGAAGCGGCCCTGGCGGGTGCTGATGGCGCCGGTAAAGGCGCCCTTCTCGTGTCCAAACAGCTCGCTTTCAAGCAGTTCCGACGGAATCGCGCCACAGTTGATGGGCACGAACGGCTTGTCGCGACGCGCAGAGAAGTAATGCAGCTTGCGCGCTACCACCTCCTTGCCAGTGCCGGACTCGCCAAGGATCAGCACGTTGGCGTCGGAGCTTGCCACCTGCTCAATCATGCGGCGCACGCGCACAATACCGGGGCTGTCGCCCACCAGGCTGCGAAAGAGTTCGAGGGCGCGCCGTGAAGCGGGCGTGCCAGGGTGCGATGCACCGCGCGCCTCGTTCAGAAGGCCGACGAGTTGCTCATACCTGAGGGGCAGGTCGACCATTGCATTCACCCCGCCGGCAATCTCCGGCACCACCGCCTCCTCCCGGTTCTTCTCGGCGAGCAGCAACACCGGCACACCGGCGTCTTTCTCGCGGATATGTTGCAGAATCTCGATACAGGCCTGCTCGGAAGCACAGTGGCCAACCAGCATAGCACTGAGCGGAGCGGGCCAGGCGCCTAACGCGCGCAGTTCCGCTAATGAACCGACCGTGGTCGTTGCATACTCCATGAATTCAAGAACGGTGCGGACGTGCTCACGCCACTTCAAATCGGGCTCGATGACGATTACTGCTCCTGCCATGGTTTTCCCCTGTCAAAAAATTGCTGCAACAACGGGGAGTCCTCACCTGCCTGGCGTAGTCGGTGCATCCCCGTCAATAGTCCGCCCTCGTTCTTGTCCCTCGAACGACCTGTACCAGGACAGACACCCCAAGTTGCTCTCTTGATTCATTATAGGCAGGAATTATGCCAGCGGGATGTTAGATATGGTCAAAGGGTTAAAAACATAGCGGGCCGGTATGCCAAAAGTTCGGTAAGCCGGGGCTGGTGTTTGCGAGGCGAAGGGCGCGCAAACCCCTCACCCGCGGAACGGGAGACGCCCCCGGGAACAGCCGGGAGCGGAGGGAAGAAATATCAGCCGCCAGTACGACGGCTGGCGGCAATCAGGCGGCGGTGGTGGCGAAAAATGAGCTTTTCGAGCAGATCCTGCACGGGCTCGCCAAGGTCGTCGAACTCCGCGCGCACCCGCCCGCCGGAGGAACCTATAACCGTCGCAGGCAGGAACAGTGGGCGCGGGTAGCTCGGGCACACGTAAGTCTCGATCAGCACTGAACTGCCAACGGCCGGTGCGGTCGCCGTTTCCCATTCGATTTCATGCGCCGACAACCGCACTGGCAGCGCCTCGGGCAGTTGGAGCTGGCGCGCCAGCAGCTGGCTCACGAGTTCCAGGATCAGGTTGATTTTCGATTCGAGGCGCTGGACCTCGTGCGCGAACTCGGGATTCTCGTCACTGGCTTCGACATGATGTTCGTCGAGGGAAAGAATGACGCGCAGGGTTTCTTCGTTCGACAATTGCAGTTGCGGTGCGGCATCCGGCGTAACCGCTACGCGCCAGTGCAGCGGTAGCCGGTCCTCCAGAAGCAACCCGGTACCGAATGAATCCGGTGTTTCATGGTGCATGGCAATACCCCCCCTTGCCTCCATTCTAACCGCGCGCCGCGCGGAAGCGAGCGGGGCTACTCGGTTTCGTGTTCCGAGTAGGCCGCGTGCGCACGACGCACCTGGCGCAACTGGGTCAATTCACCGGCAACGGCATCGCGTGCCTGCGTGCCAATGGCGATCAGCTCATGATCCAGGTCGAGCACCCGTCTGGCCAGGCCAGCCAGCTGCTCGGGCGTGTGTCGTCCGCTTTGTTCAAAAACCTCATGCAGCAGCACGGCACGGGTCGCTTCAAGATTGGCCACGGTCACCCAGTCCTGGGTGAGCGCACTGTCGAGCATGGCCGCGGTCAGGGACAACACCTCGCCCAGGCCTGTATCGCTATCCGGCATATCCGTGGCAGTCATGCGGCGTTCAGTCCTCAGGGTGCCGGATTCGGCGCGATAGACGCCCACGCGCCCTTGATCTCGCCCAGCAGCCGCGTGACTTCGTCCAGCCGCGCTGTGTCGTTCTTGACATTGGCCTCCAGCAAACGATGCGACACGTATACATACAGGTCTTCGAGGTTGCTGGCGATTTCACCGCCGGCCTCGGCATCGAGCGAGGCGCGCAGACCGTCAATAATCGAAATTGCACGGCTGATGCATTCACCCTTGCGCGTCACGTCACCGCGCTGCATGTGCTCCTTGGCAGATGCAATGCGCACAAGCGCGCCTTCGAGCAGCATTTGAATCAGGCGATGCGGATCGGCTTCCGCCACTGCTGCTTCGGTGCCAACGGTACCGTACCGCTGTGCCGCGCTGTAAGCCTTTGCATAACTCATGATGATTTCCTCGCACAATCCGTAAGTAGTGGCCGTCGATCCATTCTCACCAAACTCGCTCGCGACAAATATTTGAAAGGACGAACGAAGCAGGCTGCATTAATATCGGCTGCGATCCAAAATCCTTTACCTGTTGTTACTGCTAACCCCGGGCAGGTTGGCCAGTTGCTGGTTCAGAAAGTTTCCTGTGCTCTGGAATTTGCTGACCAGGGTATCGAGCGCCCTGAATTGCGCCAGGTAACGGGCCTGGATTGTCTCCAGCCGGTCGCTCAATACCGTGCGCCGATTGTCGATGTCCTTGATGGTTCTATTGATGCCATCGGTACGGGCGCTCAACACGCCGGATGTACCCAGCATCTTGCCCACCTGATCATTCAGCTTGTAGGCATAACCCTGGGAGAAATTGACGCTGCCGCGCGCGCCGAGCGCTCCGCCGCTGATCAGCAGCTTGAGACCCTCGGCCAGCGTGCCTGTCGCCCCGGTAAGATTCTGACCCGAGCCGACCGCCGCGACACCATTAATGGTGCCGGCGGCATCGACACCGGCGGTACTCGTCGGCGTGAGACCGAACAGGTTCGTGGCGCCATTACCACCGGTTATGCTGACATTCGATGCCGAACCATAGCGTGTCGATGTAATGGTAAACACCCCGCCGGACTGGCTGACCGTGGCGCTGATCCCGGCTGTTTTGTACGCCGCTACCCCGTTGATCAGCGATTGCAGCTGCGCCGCAATTTCCGCATTGGTGTAGGTTCCTGCCGCCAGCGTCACGCTGGCGCTCACGCCATCCACGGTCAGGTTCAGGATGTCGTTTGTGGCGGCAACGATCGTGGTAGAACCAATTGCTGCCGAGCCGGTGGTCGATCCCTGGCTCGCCAGGGCGCTGACCGTCAGCGCATAATTTCCTGGTTTGGTGTTGACGCTGGAGCCGGCATAGCCCACCAGGCTGTCGGTGGCGCTGCCGACCGCGGCAAACAGGCCGGCAATGTCACTGAAATTATTGGTCAGCGCGGTCGTCAGCTTGGTCGTGTCGAGCGCCAGGCTGCCATCGACCTGAAACGAAATGCCGATCTGCGACAGGCTCGTGAGGCTGCCGCCCAGACCGGTGATCGTTGTATTGAGGAGGGTGCGCAACCGGTTCTGGATGCCCTGGATAGTGACATCACCCTGCAGCGGTCCACCTTTCTTGGTGGCCGGATCATAGGCCGTCATTTTTCTTAGCGTTGCACTGAGATCGTTGTAAGCCTTGACGAAGCCCTGCACGCTGGTCTGCACGCTGTTGGTATTGCGCGCCACGTTCACGCTGGTGGCACCAACCTTGGCGAGCGTGAGCGTGACGCCCTGGATGACACTGCTCACGGTATTGGTCGCGCTGCTGATAGCCAGCCCATTCACCGTGCCGGTGGCATTCTGCCCGGCCTGGCTCTGGGACATGTTCTGGGTACCCGCCGGATCGTAGGCGAGCAGCGTCGCCAGCGAGGCATCGCCGCTGACGCTGATTTTCAGGTTGGAGGTTGCGCCGGTGCTCTTGGAGGTCAGCACCAAATGATAGGGCGTGGCGCTGCCGTCGCTGACAATGGTGGCACTGACGCCGATGTTGGCGGCATTGATGGCATCGCGAATGCCCTGCAAGGAATTATTGCTGTCGGTGATGGTGACCGTGCCGGTCGCCTGACTCGCGTCCTGGGTAAACGTCGAGCCGTTATAGGTGCCTACCCCGTTCACGGGCGGGGTGCCGCCCGTGATCGTTCCGAACTGGAAACTGAGTGTGGTCGTGCTGCCGGGCGCGGCAATCGCCGTGTTGGTCGTTGTCTTCCCGCCGGTCAGAATGGACTGGGCCTGCGCCAGTTGTCCAACTGTCACCGCATAGCTGCCGGGCGCGGAAAGGTTGGTGGCGAGGGTAGAGAGAATGGTGCTGTCGGCGGGTGTAGCGCTGAACGCCTGAAACGTCGAGAGATAACTCATCCCGGCCATGGTGGTTTGAAAGGCACCCAATGCGCTGCTCACGCTGCCATACGAAGACAGCCTGGCTTGCAGGCCAGCCTCTTTCTGGTCGAGCACTGTGATCGGTTGCTGCTCCAGCGCCATCAGCTTGCTGACAATGCCGTTCACATCCAGGCCGGAACCAACACCTGCGGATGAAATGGTCATGCTTGCGCCTCGTTTCCACCAAACTGGCCGATCGCTGTACGGGAAATGGCCATCCGGCCATGAAGTCCCTCAGATAATGCAATTTCAGGACCAACCCGACAGGGTTGTCCTGAATGTACTGTCACCCGATCAGGTCGCGCCATCAGGCCGTGGTGTTCACAAACAGCCCTTGGGCATTTTCCAGGCTTTGCGCGATCGCCAGCATGACCTCGGAAGGAATCTGGCGAATGGTTTCGCCGCTGTTGCTGTCGACAACCTTGATCACGGTACTGCCACTGCTTTTGTCGATGCTGAACTGGAGATCGCGCCGCAAGGCTTGCGCGTAATCGTTCAAACGACTGACCGCCTGCTGCACGTCGGCCACCTGCTGGGCGGGCGTGGGCAAAGGCTGGCCGCTGCTCGGCAATTCTTGCCGTGGCGCTGTTGCCGGTGGCGCCGTGCTGTCGGTCTTGACCGGCCGCACAACGCTGGTACCAATCTTGGCGAGATTATCAATGGGCATAATACCCTCCTGTCTTACGGCGAAATGCGCCCGGGGAAATCCCCGGGCGCTTTCGTTATCACATCAGCTTCCCTTGCCGGATTACTGCAACAGGGCCAGCACGCCTTGCGGCAGCGAGTTGGCCTGGGCGAGCATCGCGGTACCAGCCTGCTGCAGGATCTGGGCGCGGGTCAGGTTCGCCGTTTCCATGGCGAAGTCCGCGTCCTTGATGCGGCTGCGGGCAGCACTCAGGTTTTCCGAAACCGCTGTCAGGTTGGAGATGGTCGATTCGAAGCGGTTCTGAATCGCACCGAAGGTGCTGCGCAGCGCGCTCACCGAGGTCAGCGCCGAATCGATGCGGTTGATCGCCGTGTTCGACGCGGCCACCGTCAGCACATTCACCGCGCTGATGGTGGTCGTGTCCTTGGAGATCGTGGCCGCATGACCGATGTCGGCATACTGCCCGGTCATCACGATGTTGTCCGAAGCGCTCAAGGTAATCGTGCCGCGGATGACGCCCTCCTGGCCGGCCAGAATGCCGGTGCCCGAACCCGCCGCGCCGGCGGCACCCGCCGTGCCAAGGTCGATGGTCTCGACAACATTGGTGTTGCGGCCGTCAGAAGAAGAGAAGGTCAGGCTGCCGCTGGCAAACGAGGCGGAAACACCGGTTGTGGACGAAAACAGATTGACCTGCGCGGCAACCTGCTGACCGGTCAACGTGCCGCCATCGCCAAGAGCCTGGGCGGTGTAGACGTTGGTGCCGTTCACCACGAGGGTGTAGGTGCCGGAGACGTAGCCGGTACCGGTTCCCGAGGTGGCGCCGGTGATTGTCGAGAACGCGCCGGTATGGGAGTTGGTCGCGGTTGCCGTCAGGCCAGCCACGCCAGCGGCATTGATGGCGTTGACCTTGGCATAGGCGCTGTCCGTGCCCTGACCGTTGGCCGCACCGGCCACCGAGGCACCGACTGCCACGGCGGTGCTGGTGCCGACCGCGATGGTCATGCCGGCATCCGTCAAGGCATTGGCTGTTACCACTGCACCGGTGGCGGTCGCGATCTGGCCGATCTGGGTGCTGCGCATGCCGGTGGTCAGGTTGACGCTGATGGTTTCACCGACGTTGGCGCCGACCTGGAAGGCGGCGTTGCCGAAGCTGCCGTCCAGAACCTTACGGCCATTGAAGGACGTCTGGGTGGCGATGCGGTCGATTTCCGAGATGCGCTGCTGCACTTCCTGGTCGAGCGCGGCGCGGTCCGAGGCCGAGTTCGTGGCGTTGGCCGACTGCACAGCCAGCTCGCGGATACGCTGCAAGTTGTTGGTCAATTCGCCGAGTGCCGATTCCGCGGTCTGCGACAGCGAAATGCCGTCGTTGGCGTTGCGGGCTGCCTGGTTGAGGCCGTTGATCTGGGTGGTAAAACGTTCGGAAATCGCCAGACCGGCGGCGTCGTCCTTGGCACTGTTGATGCGCAGGCCCGAGGACAGGCGCGTCAGCGAGGTGGCCAGGGATGTCTGGGTAGTCGTGAGGTTACGCTGCGCATTCAGCGAAGCGATGTTGGTGTTGATCTGCATTGCCATGAAAGTTTCTCCTTACAGTTCCCTGGAGAAACTCCAGGGCCGGTTGATTTATGCGGTGATTCTTCGGGCGCCCCGGGTGGGGGCCGGAATACTCACCGCTTCCGGATTCTGTATCGGGCGACGGGGGGAGAAACTTTAGGGGGACCTGGAGATAATTATAACTATTTGTTCTGAAACACAAATAATTCTATTCCTGCCGGGCATGGGCCCAGGGCATGGCGGGTTGAGCGCCCAGCTCGCTGCACCCTCCCCACCGCAATCCTAGACCGATAAACCCGGTTGCCTCAGTAGGCCACACAGTCCTGGCAGACCGTGCCGGTCAAATCTTCCTGAAGATGCGCCTCGCGTATCTTCAGGAAAGCGTCGGAATTCCACGCATCCATGAAGCTTTGCCTGGTCAGATCACCGACCACAAAACGTCCGTCAGCATCAAAACAACACAGGCTCAGGCCGCCATCGGCGCGCACATGCCCCTCGGTGAAGGCCGACCAGCAGGGCAGCGGTTTGCGCAGCATCCCCAACCGGCCCTGGTTCCCGGCAGTCGGGCGATAACCCAGTTCGGCCTCGCGGTCGGTCGCCATCGAACCCATTGAATACAGCGGCAGCCAATAGTGCTGGTCGACGTACGGAATCACATGCTCTTTGAGCAACTCTTCCATCTTTTCCTGCTGCGCACCATCGTATTTGATGCTGGAGGCGTAAATGCCGCACGCATAGCGTTTGGCGTCACGGATCGCTTTGGCCGCCTTGATGTTGTCAAACGCATCGTGATAGAGCCTCGACTTGACACCCATCACGTCCTTGAACTGACCGTCATCCGAAGCGTTGACTGAAAACTTGAGCGAATCCAGACCGGCCTTGAAACAGGCCTCGACGTGTTCCGGCTTGGTCAGGCTGCCATTGGTGGTCAGAAACACGTATGGAAACTTTGCCTCCTGTTTGGCAAAGCGGATGGCCTTGACCAGCAAGTCGGGGTTCATGAACGACTCGCCAATATAGAAAACACCGAGTTCTTCCACCCCTGCCTCGCGCATTTCCATCGTAATGCGCTTGAACAGTCCGAAGTCCATGTCCTCAACCGGCTGGTTCTTGCGCGTCCGTAGCGCACAGAATCCGCAGCGGTAATTACACCGGCCGGTCAGCTCGATTTTGACGGACTTCGGTGCCGGCAAGAAACTATGCCGGTATTTTTCCGTGACATTGGTGATGGCGTCGATGCGGTCGGTAATCATTTTGCGTTCCTCACAATCAAGTAGTTCACACTGCTGCAATTTGCAGGCCATTGGGCAGCCTGATGCCATTCGGCTGGCTCCAGGAAAAATACTGATCAGCGATGCTGATGCTGCAAATCTTCCGTCAGCCTGGCCAAGGTCCCGCTCCACTCGCCGCCCTGCTGCTGGCGGTACAGGTTAAAGCCGGGGAACCACGGCGATTCAGGGCCTTCCTGCATCCACCGCCATTCGGCCGGATTCGGAATCAGCACGCGCGCGCTTTTCCCGAGGCCGGCCATCAAGTGCATGTTGGTGTTACTCACGCCGACGTAGTCATCGAGCTGCGCGAGCAGAGCCAGCATGTCCTCGAGGTTTTCGTTCAGGTCGCTCCAGTCGTGCGCGGACCGGCCCAGCGCACACTGGAAACGCTCGATGTCCCCGGCACGCGGATGGCGTTGCAGAATAAGCACCTCGCCCGGCCACGCCGACAGCGCGTGTCCCAGGAGCGAAACATCGGTCTCCTTGAACAGCAGCGACTTGCTCTGACCGGCGTTTCGTTCCGTGCCGGCCCGCCAGGTCACGCCCAGCAACGGCCTGCCGCCGAGGGTGGCGAGGCGATTTTCGATGGCCGCGCGGCGCCCGGGCAGGACCGTCAAGGGCAGTGCCGGGGGAAGATCGTCCACGCGATCCGCGCCAAGCAGCAACGGCAGGTCCCCCACGAACAGGATATGGTCCAGGTTCGGCGGGCACTCGTCGCTGTGCAGCACCGCATCCAGACCGGGCGCACGCTGCACCAGGCTTGCGATTTTCCCGGAGGGCCGATAGGCCAGCCACGCGCCGCGCTGGCGGGCGAGCCGGGCGAATCGTAAAAAGAAAAGTTCGTCGCCAATGCCCTGTTCCGGCACAAGCAGAATACGTTTGCCGTCCAGATCGTCCGGCAGTTGTGTGGAGGGTCGCGGCAGCACCCGCGTGGGATCGCGTGGATCGGCAAGATACGCAAGTCCGGAACGGTGTTTCACCCGCCACTCGTACTCACGCCAGCCTTCGTGCAAGACGCCACGCAGCAGCAAAATGAGACCCAGGTTGTTGTGCGCCTCGGCGTACTCCGGGTTGATGCTGAGTGCACGGCGAAAACTTTGCAGCGCCGCGTCCAGCTGGCCCTGCGCTTGCTGCGTCATGCCCAGGTTGTTGTGCGCCTCG
>Ga0102851_10002410_pt1 | contig 11251 bp, 8 predicted proteins | sample Mud3Dept3metaG_FD_79558 | JGI IMG/M metagenome (GOLD analysis project Ga0102851, IMG submission 79558) | Freshwater wetland microbial communities from Ohio, USA, analyzing the effect of biotic and abiotic controls - Mud 3 Core 4 Depth 3... | ecosystem: Environmental > Aquatic > Freshwater >...
CTTCTGCATGGGCGACAACCGGGACAACTCGTACGACTCCCGCTTCTGGGGTCCCGTCCCGCGCAGCTACTTCAAGGGACGGGCGGTGATCATCTACTGGTCGTACGAGGCGCAGCCCAACTCGCACGAGTGGCGCGGGTGGTGGGACCGCCTGCAGCAGCTCGCGTCGGTGGGGGTGCACTTCTTCACCCGCACGCGCTGGGAGCGCTCGTTCGAGCTCGTGCACTAGCGGCCGCCCGCCGGCCGGCGGGGGCTCGTGAGGCCCTCGTCGCGCACGGCGGACGGGTCCCGGGCTACAATGCTTGGTCTGGCGTCCCCGGGAGGTGCGGATGTCAAGGTGGCACGAAAGAGGGGCTGGCAACCTCGGGTGCATCCTCGGCCTCGCGCTCGTGGCGGTCGTCGTGGTGATCGGCGTCAACGTCGTCCCGGTCAGGGTCTCGGTCGCCGAGCTCCAGGACTTCTGCGAGAAAGAGGCGGAACGGGCCTCGATGCCCCGCAATACCGACGAGAAGATGGTCGAGGCGATCTTCCGGAAGGCGATGGAAGAACACCTCCCCGTGCACAAGGAGGACATCAAGGTCTGGCGCGATACCGGCCAGGTGCACGTCGAGGTGAAGTACCGGGTGGTGCTGGACCTCTTGGTGTACAAGTACAACTGGGACGTAGAGCACAAGATCGAGAGGACGCTGTTCTAGCCCCCTGGGACCTGGCTCCGCGGGCTTTCCTCTGCTCCCAGGACGCAAGGTTGGGCCGCTCACGACGACGGGGGGGTCTCGCATGATGCGTCAACTGCTGGCGACGAAACCGTTGGCTCTTTTGCTGGAGGAGATGAAGGGGGAAAACCGCCTGCGGCGGATCCTCGGGCCCATCCAGCTCACGAGCCTGGGCGTGGGGGCGATCATCGGCACCGGGATCTTCGTCCTCACCGGCAAGGCCGCCCACGACAACGCGGGACCCGCGCTCATCCTCTCCTTCGTCGTCTCCGGCATCGCGTGCGTGTTCGCCGCTCTGTGCTACGCCGAGTTTGCGTCGATGGTCCCGGTGGCCGGGTCCGCGTACACCTACGCGTACGCGACCATGGGCGAGCTGTTCGCGTGGATCATCGGGTGGGACCTCGTGCTCGAGTACACGGTGGTGTCGGCGACCGTGGCGCACGGGTGGTCCGCATACTTCCAGGACTTCATAGGCATCTTCGGGTACAAGATCCCCGCGACGCTTCACACCGCGCCGTTCGACTACGACCCGCACCTCGGGAGGATCGTCTCCACCGGGACGGTCCTGGACCTGCCTGCGATCGTTATCACGCTGATCCTCACTGCGATCCTGGTGAAGGGGATCCGCGAGAGCGCCTCGTTCAACGCGACGATGGTGGGGATCAAGCTGGTCATCGTGCTCTTCGTGATCGCGGTCGGCGCCTTTTACGTGAACCCCGTCAACTGGCACCCGTTCGCCCCGTTCGGCTACACCGGGATCAGCTTCTTCGGCAAGACGGTCATGGGGCAGACCGACGCGGGCGGGCAGCCTCTCGGCATGCTGGCGGGCGCCGCGATCATCTTCTTCGCCTATATCGGATTCGACTCCGTCTCCACGCACGCCGAGGAGGCGCGCCGCCCGCATAAGGACGTGCCGATCGGAATCGTCGCGTCGCTGTTTGTGTGCACGATCCTCTACATCGTGGTTTCGGCCGTTCTGACCGGAATGGTCCGCTACGACCACATCGACATCAACGCCCCGGTTTCGGACGCCTTCAAGCAGGTCGGACTGCCGTGGGCCCAGTTCCTGGTCTCCCTCGGGGCGCTTACCGGCATCACGTCGGTGCTGCTGGTGATGATGCTGTCGCAGCCGCGCGTGCTGTTGGCCATCGCCCGCGACGGCCTCCTGCCCACCAGCTTTTTCGGCGCCGTCCACGAAAAGTTCCGCACGCCGTGGAAGTCCACGATCCTCACCGGCTTCGTGGTGGCGACCCTGGGGGCGTTCCTGCCGCTGCGCATCCTCGCCGAGCTGACCAACATCGGGACGCTGCTCGCCTTCGTCATGGTGTGCATCTCGGTGCTCATCATGCGGTACACGAACCCGCAGGCGCACCGGCCGTTCCGGGCTCCGTTCGGCGTGGTGGTGCCGATCCTCGGGATCGCATTCTGCCTGCTGCTGATGTTCTCGTTGCCGGCGCAGAACTGGCTGCGGCTCTTCGTGTGGCTGGCGGTCGGGTTCGTAATCTACTTCGCCTACGGCCGCTTCCACAGCGCTCTGGCGCTCAAGCATGCCGAGCTCCTGGCAGGCGCGGGCGGAGCGACTGCCGCGGCCGTGCCGGCGCTCGACGATCCCCCCGCGGGAGGCCGTCGCAGCGAGTGAGGCGCTGCCGGGTGAGGTGGCTCGGACGGGGCGCGCTTGCGGATCTCCCGTCCGCCCGCTAGCCTGCCCGCCATGATTGCCGGCCTGAAGGGGCTTTTCCGGACGAAGACCCTCGAGCAGCTGCGCGCCAGCGCGGAGATTCCCGAGCACCGTCTGCGCCGCGACCTCGGGACGTTCGACCTCACGATGTTCGGGATCGGGGCGATCATCGGCGCCGGAATCTTCTCGAGCATCGGCACCGCCGCGGCCGGCAACCTGGCGGACGGCCGGTGGCCGGCCGGACCGGCGCTCGTTGTGAGCATCCTGCTGGTGGCCGTGGCCTGCGGATTCACCGGCCTCGCTTACGCCGAGTTCGCCTCGATGATCCCGGTCGCCGGCTCCGCCTACACGTACGCGTACGCCACGCTGGGCGAGCTGTTCGCCTGGATCATCGGCTGGGATCTGCTGCTGGAGTACGCCGTGAGCAACGTCGCGGTGGCGATCTCCTGGGGGGACTACGCGCGCAGCTTCCTCGCCAACGTGCTGCACATCCGGATTCCTGGGTGGCTGGCGATGGACCCCCGCTCGGCGCTCCGCCTGCTCGACGGCGCCCCGGCGATGGGGATCGGCGAGAAGCTCCACGCGATTGCGGAGGCAAAGGCGGGGGCGTTCGACGGGGCCGCCAGCTTCGTCAACTGGGGCGTGCTGAAGGACGCCCCGACGGTCTTCGGATTCCCGGTCACCGTGAACCTGCTGGCGGTCGTCATCACGGTCCTCGTCACCTGGCTGGTGTACGTCGGCATCCGGGAGAGCTCGCGTGCAAACGCGATCATGGTCGTGGTCAAGGTCGGCATCCTCCTGGCGGTCGTGGTGCTCGGCCTGCGCTTCATCTCGCCCGACAACTGGGTGCCGTTCGCCCCGGCGGGGTGGCGCGGAATCCAGGCCGGGGCCGCGATCATTTTCTTCGCGTTCATCGGGTTCGATGCGGTAAGCACGACAGCGGAGGAGTGCCGGGACCCGGGGAGGAATCTGCCCCGCGGCATCCTCCTGTCGCTCGCCATCTGCACGGTGATCTACGTCGCCGTGGCGGTCGTGGTGACGGGCATGCTGCGCTACACCGAGCTCGCCGGGAAGGCTGATCCCCTGGCATACATCTTCGAGCAGCACGGCATGAGCGGCATCGCAGGGTTGATCAGTTTCGGTGCGGTGATCGCCACCACCGCCGCCCTCCTCGTCTACCAGGTCGGCCAGCCGCGCATCTTCATGAGCATGAGCCGGGACGGGCTGCTCGGACCGTGGTTCGCCAAGGTGCACCCCCGTCACAAGACGCCGGGCAACGCCACGATCCTCACCGGGGTGATCGTCGCGGTCCCGGCTGCGCTTGGCAACATCGACGAGGTCGTGGAGCTCACCAACATCGGCACGCTGTTCGCGTTCGCGATCGTGTGTGCCGGCGTGATGGTGCTGCGGGTGAAACGCCCCGAGGCGCAGCGGAGGTTCCGCATGCCGCTCGTCTGGGGTCTGGCGCCGGTCGCCATCCTCGCTTGCTTGTGGCTCGCGCTCGGCCTGCCCGCCGTCACGTGGTGGCGCTTCGTGGTGTGGATGGCGATCGGGCTCGCGATCTACTTCATCTACGGGCGGCGGCGTTCGGCGTTGAGCAGGGCCTCGGCGGGTTGACGATCGGGAGGGTCGTCGCGACGGCGCTCTTAGAAGACGACGTACGAGCCGTTGCGGATGATTCGGGTCCTCCCGTCGGGGCGCACCGCCGTGGCCTCGGCGACCTGGATCGGGTTCCCCTTGGCGTAGACCACGTCCTGATGGAGGACGTTGGAGGGGTGGAGGAAGTCGCCGGGGCCGGTCTTCCCGCCGAGGTGGTTGGAGCGGCCGTAGGCCCAGTGGAAGCCGGCCTTCTCGTCCTCCAGCACGTTCCCCGTCACCTGCGCCCACTCGTTGCAGCCGAACGCCACCTCGGCGATGTTGGTGCGGGCCGGGTCCTCCTCGAAGACCACGCGCAGTTGGGTGGCCATCGGGCCGCTCCCCTCGACGTTGACGATGCGGTTGACGTCCACCTGCAACAGCACGAGCTCGTCCTTGTCGCGCAGGGGGATCACCCCCTTCGTAAGGGAAGGGATGCGCGGACGCTCCCCCTCGTACGGCACGATGAACGTCTCGCCCGAGGGGAGGTTGATCACGCGATCGCCCCCCTTGAAGCGCGGGAGAATCCCGTCGTCCACGAACGGCTCCCTGAAGCGTAGGTCGAAGGTGCACTCGTTCCCGGTGGAGAACGTCACCTCGAGCGCGGTCGCGCCGCGCAGGATCTTCTCGATGATCTGGCAGCGGCGGGCGACCTCGCGGTAGTCGGCGGCGAGACCGGTACCCTCCATGCGCCTCTCGACGCCGGGCATCGAGGCCGCGCGGAAGTCCTCCTTGTGCTCGCAGATCCCGTCGAGGGCGGCGGTGGCCGAGTACTGGGTGAGGAAGACCGCCAGCGTGCTCGCGAGCAGCGTTTCGGTGAGCGCAACGGTTCGCCCGGCCATCTGGCCCTGGGAGGGCAGGTCGGCACCGTTGGCGCCGGTGGCGGGATAGGTGAGCAGGGGGTTGGTGGTGAAGCTGCGGCCGCGGCCGAGCGCCGCGAAGGCACGGTGCCACTCGAGCGCCATCTGCCGGCGCTCACGCCATGCGAACGTGTCCTCCTCTGCCGAGCGCGGGAGATCGCACGCGACCGTCACGACCTCTCCGGCCTTGGGGTCGAAGACGTCGGTGAGGAGCTTGATCAGGTCAAACGCCATGCACCCTCCGCGTTCCGCTAGCCTAGCATCCCGCCGGGCCTCCGGACAGGCAGGGAACGCCGACAGGCGCAAGCCGCGGGAGCTCCCACGGCTCGCCGGGGTAGCGGACAGCCTCGAGGAAAAGCCCCGCGGCGGGCGCCGCGAGGAGAGGGGGCTGCGCGGTGCCGGCAAGCCAGCGTGACACATCCTCGGGCGTCGCGTCGTGGCGGCCGACCGTCACTAGGCTGCCCACCATGCGCCGTACCTGGTTCCAGAGGAAGTGGCTGGCGACCAGGCGAACCAGCACGAACCCACCCACCTCGCGCAGCTCGCAAGCCTCGACCTCCACGAGGGTGCTGACACCCTCTCCGCCGCGCTTCGCGAGCGCACGGAAGTCATGGCGCCCCACGAAGGCATCGGCGGCGCGCGACATCGCCGCCATGTCGAGCGTGCCCTCCACCCACCACGTCGTACGCTTTCCGAACGCCGAGCGCCGGTGCGCGATCTGGTAGCGGTAGGCGCGGGCGAGGGCGTCGTGGCGGGCGTGGAAGCCCCTGCTCGCGGTGCGCACCTCCAGAACGGCGACGTCCGCGGGGAGGTGCCGCTCGAGGTCGTGCCACAGACGGGCCGGATCGAAGGGGCGGCGGCAGCGCACAGAGGCCACCTGCCCGAGCGCGTGCACACCCGCATCCGTGCGGCCGGCCCCTTGGAGGTCCACCTCCCGCTCCCCGGTGAGCTCGCGTAGCGCCTCGAGCAGAACGCCCTGGACCGTGCGCCCGCTGGCCTGCACCTGCCAGCCGGCGAAACGGGTGCCGTCGTACTCGATCAGGAGGCGGTAGGTCGGCATGAGCGAAGTGTAGGTGAAATCTACTTGTCGAATCGGGATCACCCGAGGGCGTTGGCGCGGAGCGGGATTCACTCCCGCGAAGCGCCGGGGGGTTCGGGGGGCACTTCTGCGACGGTGGGCGGAGGGGTGTCGCAGAGCCCCCAGCAACGAATGGTCGTCCGGCTCTGCCGGCGCGAGCGTGGGGGACCGGCGCATGCGCCGGTGGGGTCTAGAGTCCTGCCGCAGGAAGGACGGGACCCCCGGAAAGCGTGGGCGCGGAGCGGGATTCACTCCCGCGGAGCGCTGGGGGTTCGGGGGCACTTTTGCGACGGTGGGTTGGGGGGAGCGTCGCAAAGCCCCCCGCAGCGGAAGTGGCGGCCCGTAGGGGAATCGAACCCCTGCTTCCGGCGTGAGAGGCCAGCGTCCTGACCACTAGACGAACGGGCCGACCGCGGGGGCGCAGCCTAACACGAAGGCGGAACTCGTGCAAACACCTCATGCGGCTGGCGCCCGGGGCCGGGGCCCGGCTTCGCGGGAGGGCGCCGAGCGGCTTGCATCGGGGCGGGAACTCGCTATACTTCGCGCGGCGCAGGGCGCGCTGATAGCTCAATTGGATAGAGCATCTGACTACGGATCAGAAGGTTGGGGGTTCGAGTCCCTCTCGGCGCGCCAGTCCGCCCCTCCTCCCCGGCACATTCTGACGGCACGAACGCGCGGAGGCGACCCATCGCGTCGGCGGGTGCTCCGGGTGGAACGGCCCGCCCCGCAGTCGCGAACGTTCCTCTGCCCTGCGGCGCGATGCTAGAATGAAGAAGGCACACTGGGAGCGGGGGAGAGGAAGGATGCGGCTGAGGAGCGCTCCGGGGCGCAGGGCGAACCCCCGGGGCCGTAACCTTATGGGCTATCGTCGATTACCGGCCTCCACCCTCCCCGCGTGATGAGCGGCGGATACCGCATCCTGTTGGTTGACGGTGACCCCGACGATCGGGGTCTTGCCGCACTCGTGCTCAGACGTGAGCTCGAGGGCGTCGAGATCGAGGAGATCAGCGATCCGATGGTCCTCGCGGCCCGGCTGCCCCGCGGCGACTACGCCGCGGTGGTCACCGAGTACCGGCTTCCCTGGGGCGACGGGCTGCAGGTGCTCGCGTCGGTCAGGGGCGCCTGCCCGGACTGCCCGGTCGTGCTCTTCGCCTCGGCCGGGAGCGAATCGGTGGCCGCGGAAGGCCTTCACAAGGGGCTCGCTGGCTACCTCGCGAAGGGGAGCGCGGGCTACCTGGCGCTGCCCTCGGTGGTGCGCCGGGCAATCGAGCGTGCGCGGGAGATGCGGGCATCTCGGGAAACCTCCGCCTCCTACCACAGGCTCACCGAAGAACTCGCCCTCGGCACGTTCGCGGCCTCTGCCGACGGCCACCTGACCCGCGTCAACCCTGCAATGGCCCGCATCGTGGGTTGCGAGGGGCCGGAGGAAGTGCTCGGGCGGAGCCTGGCCGACTTCCTCTCCGACGAGGCGGTGCAGGCGCAGGTGCTGGCGAGCATGGCCAGGGGCCGGGCGGTGCGCGACCTCGAAGCCGGCCTGCGGCGGCCTGGCGGCGGCCTCGCGTGGGGACGCCTCACCGCCTGGCCGGTGGTCGACGCGGCGACCGGCGGGATCGCGTACGAGGGTGCCGTCGAGGACGTCTCCGGACGCCGGCAGGCGGAGCGCGAGCTGGCCGAGCGCGCGGCGGCACTCGGTCGCTCCAACATCGAGCTCCAGCAGTTCGCATATGTGATTTCCCACGATCTCCAGGAACCTCTGCAGCTCGTCGCCCGCTACGCCCGTTTGCTGGCGGAGAACGGCGGCACGATGAGCGACGAGGAGGCCAAACGCCACCTTGGCAGCCTAATCCTGTGCACGGACCGCATGCAGGCCATGATCGACGACGTGCTGACGTACGCGCGCGTCGACACCCAGGCGAACCCATTCGCCCCGGTGGACTTCGCGGAGATCGTGAAGCGGGCGCTCGCCAACCTGAGCGCCGCCGTCGAGGAGACCGGGGCCCAGGTGACCTGGGACCGGCTGCCCGTGCTGGCCGCCGACGGATCCCAGATGGTCCAGCTGTTTCAGAACCTCATCGGGAACGCCATCAAGTTCCGCAGGGAGAGGCCGCTGGTCAAGATCTACGCGCTGGAGGAGGGGAACCGCTGCACCTTCGCCGTCGCCGACAACGGAATCGGCATCGCCCCCGAACACCTGGATCGCATCTTCGGGATGTTCCAGCGCCTGCACACCGCGTCCGAGTACCCGGGCACGGGGATCGGCCTGGCCATCTGCAAGAGGATCGTCGAAAGGCACGGCGGTAGGATCTGGGCAGTTTCGCAGCCCGGACAGGGCTCCACGCTCTGCTTTACCATGCCGCGGAACCTGGGACAGGCGGGGTGGGTGAGCACCCAGGAGCCGAAGGACTGAAGGGATGGACGGCACGCCGAGACTGCTGAACGTGCTCCTGATCGAGGACAGCCCCGAAGAGGCCGGCCTCATCCGGGCGATGCTGTCCAAGTCGCGTCGGGAGACGGTGGCCGTCGTCCACGTGGTGCGCCTCCAGGATGGCCTGCAGCGATTGCAGGAGGGCGGCTTCGACATCGTTTTGCTCGACTTCTCGCTGCCCGACAGCAGCGGGCTCGCGTCCTTCGAAAGGGCTCGCGAGGTCGCGCCCCACGTGCCGATCGTCATCCTGACCAACCTAGACGACGACGAGATGGCTCTGCGTGCGGTTCGCGAGGGCGCCCAGGACTACCTCGTCAAGCGCAAGGTCAACGACGAGCTGCTGCTGCGCTCCATCAGGTACGCGATCGAGAGGAGACACGCCGAGCGGGCCCTCTGGGAGAGCGAGGAGCGCTACGCCCTGGCGGTCGGCGGGGCGAACGACGGCATCTGGGACTGGAACCTGGTGACCAATCGGACCTACTTCTCCCCGCGCTGGAAGGCCGTCCTCGGCTACCGTGACCACGAGATCGGCGACAGCATCGAGGAATGGTTCTCGCGCGTCCATCCTGACGACAGCGTCGGCCTGAAGAAGGCGCTCGATTCCAACCTCGCGGGCCAGGAGCCCCACTTCGAGCACGAGCACCGCATCTCCTGCAAGGACAACGCCGTGATCTGGGTGTTGGCACGCGGCGTGGCGGTGCGCGACGCCCAGGGCAAGCCCACCCGCATGGCGGGTTCCCTCACCGACATCTCCGCCCGCAAGAGAGCGGAGGAGCAGCTCCTCCACGACGCCCTCTACGACGCCCTCACGCAGCTTCCGAACCGGGCGCTCTTCCTCGACCACCTCGGCCTGGCCATGGACCAGGCGCGTCGCCGGAAGAACACGCTGCTGGCGGTGCTGTTCATCGACCTGGACCGCTTCAAGAACATCAACGACAGCCTCGGGCACTCGGTCGGCGACGAGCTGCTGGTCCAGCTCGCCCGCCGCCTCACCCACTTCCTGCGCCCGGGAGATACGGTGGCGCGGTTGGGTGGGGACGAGTTCGCCATCCTCCTCAACGATGTCCACGGGGCGAGCGACGCCACGCGCGTCGCCGAGCGACTCCAGGAGCTGGTCAGGGAAAAGATCGTCGTTGCCGGACGGGAGGTGTTCACCAGCGCCAGCATCGGGGTCGCTCTCAGCTCGCCGGGCTACAAGCACCCCGAGGAGATCCTGCGCGATGCCGACACCGCGATGTATCGGGCTAAGGCGGCCGGACGCGGCTGCTACCAGGTGTTCGACCAGACCATGCACCGCAGCGTGGTGGCGCTCCTCAAGCTCGAGACGGAGCTGCGCCGCGCGGTGGAGCTCAAGCAGTTCGTCATGCACTACCAGCCGATCGTCTCGCTGGTGAACGGGCGCATCGTCGGCTTCGAGGCCCTGGTGCGCTGGAAGCACCCGGAGCGGGGGCTGGTCAACCCCGAGCACTTCATCGCCGTCGCGGAGGAGACAGGCCTGGTGGTGCCCCTCGGCTGGTGGGTGCTGCGCCAGTCGTGCCGGCACGCGAGGGAGTGGCAGCAGCTGTTCCCCACGGAACCTCCGCTGTACGTGAGCGTGAACATCTCGGGCAAGGTCGTCATGCAACCCGACATGTTCGACCGCGTGATGGGGATCCTGGAGGAGACCGGCCTGCCGCCCACGAGCCTGCGCCTGGAGATCACCGAGAACGTGATCATGGACCACGGCGACGTCGCATTGGCCAAGCTCGCGCAGTTCCACACCCTGGGTGTGCAGTTCTCCGTGGACGACTTCGGAACCGGGTACTCGTCGCTCTCCTACCTCCAGCGGTTCTCCTACGACACGCTCAAGATCGACCGGTCGTTCATCGCCGAGATGGAGAGGAAGGGCGATGCCTCTGCGATCGTGCAGACCATCGTCGCGCTCGCGAACATGCTCAAGATCAACGTGGTCGCGGAGGGCGTCGAGACGGCGTTGCAGTTCGAGCGCCTGCGCGAGATCGGCTGCAGCCACGCCCAGGGGTTCTGGTTCTCGAAGCCGGTGGACCGGGCGGCGACACAGGCCCTGCTGCTGCACGCCCCGGTCTGGCAGAACGGCAAGATCGACGCGTAGTGAGGCGCGCTCCGGCCGCGCCTTATCTGCCCGACACCTGCTCCGTTCGTTACCCTGCCCGGGGCCCGGCCCCTTGGTATAATCCCGGCGTCGGGGCCGCGAGGGGACGGAGTAGAAAGGAGCCCACCATGCGGAAGCAAGCCCTCATCGTCGTGACGGTAGCCGCCGTCTGCCTGGCGCTGGCGTCGTGCAACAGGGAGATCAAGCCTGACAAGAAGGGCGGCTTCGTCGTTCAGAACAAGAAGCTCGTCGAGATCACCCCGGTGACGCCGGATACGCAGTTCACCGCGGAAGGGTTCGCCCTCAACTACTTCAACGGCGACGTGACCGCCGCGGTCCGGACCGGCGACTACCTCATCCTCTATGGGGACTACAAGCCGTACGCGTTGAACGCCTATCAGATGAAGAGCGGCTATTACGAGCAGGATTCCTCCAAAGGCTCGGCCTCGAACGCCATCACCGTCGGCCCGCTGAAAGGCGAGAAGGAGATGCTGAAGGTGACCTTCACCAGCACGCTCCCGTTCGGCGTGTATCTCCTCGAGTGCCAGCAGGGGAAGGCATCGGTCGGCTTCCCGTTCCGCATCGAGTGACCCCGGGCGAAGCTCCATCGCCCCGACCCGTGAGCCGTCGTGGTTGAGCTGACCCCCGATTGGGCGTTCTCCGACGCGGACCGCAGCGCCATGACCGCGGCTCTCGCGCAGGCGGGGGCGGCCGCTGCCGCCGGCGATGTGCCGGTGGGGGCCGTGGTGGTC
>Ga0102851_10002412_pt1 | contig 11248 bp, 10 predicted proteins | sample Mud3Dept3metaG_FD_79558 | JGI IMG/M metagenome (GOLD analysis project Ga0102851, IMG submission 79558) | Freshwater wetland microbial communities from Ohio, USA, analyzing the effect of biotic and abiotic controls - Mud 3 Core 4 Depth 3... | ecosystem: Environmental > Aquatic > Freshwater >...
AAATGGCATTACATGTTCGACGGCAAGGCATCCGTTTCATTGGTTGTGCGCATGATCGTGGGACGCGGATGGGGGCAAGGCCCTCAGCACTCCCAGAGTTTGCAAGCCATGTTCGCGCAAGCGCCGGGGCTCAAGGTCGTCATGCCGACGACGGCTTATGACGCTAAAGGAATGCTGATCTCCGCGATAGAAGATAACAACCCGGTCCTGTTTATTGAACATCGCTGGCTTCACCAAATCAAAGACAGTGTTCCTGAAGAATACTACCGGGTGCCGCTGGGCCAAGCGAAAGTGTTGCATGAAGGCGACGCCGTCACTGTCGCGGCATTTTCCTATATGGCGGTCGAAGCCCTGATTGCTGCCAAGGCGTTGAAATCGGTCATGGGGATTGGCATCGACGTACTGGATATGCGGAGCGTGCGCCCTCTGGATGTGGCGAGCGTGCTGAAATCGGTTCGCAAAACCGGGCGCCTGATTGTCGCGGATACGGCATTTCGCACCGGCAGTATTGCCGGCGAACTGATCAGCCAGGTCGCCGAGCAGGCTTTTGCTGCGCTGAAAAACCATCCGGTGCGTATCGCGTCACCTGATCATCCGGCGCCGACCTCGCACTTCATGGCAAAGCACTACTACCCGAGTCCCCAGACGATTGCTGATGCGGTACTCGATATGACCGGAACGTGCAAGGATGTGGCAGCCTATCGCGAAATGTGCGCACTGATGTTGCGCGAAGGGCCGCACGACACGCCTAACCGCGGATTCACCGGGCCGTTTTGATCGTTTCGGGCAGGGTTCAACGGAAGCAAAAAGAGGTCAGAAATTATGGGCAACAATCTATATTACGCAACTGCGGTTACGCCGACGCCAGGCCACGCCTGGCGCCAGCTATCCGACGACAAACGCATTGCGCTCGTCAACGACACCGTGTCAGCCAGGATGGCACCGTTAAGTAGAATGCTCGTCATCGAGGAAGCAAAGCCGGATGGCCAGGTGATCGTTAATCTGCTTGAACCGGTTCCCGCAGATAAACGCGGGACGTTGCTCCTCGACCTTGAGGAAATTCTGAAACAGGCGATCGATCCGGGGCTGGCCGTCTGGCTCGAACCGCTGGGCGATCGTAGCTCATTGCGTAATCTCCGTGGCATCGAGGTGAAAGCATGAGCGCGGCAGTCCAAACGCGCGAAGGCGCGCTTATCCTCGACTCTCATAAGCTTTCCTATCACACCGACCGGGTGGAAGCATGGGAAGCCGGGGAAAGAATCGCCCCGGTCAGCGTCGATATGTCGCTGACCCGTGCGTGCGGAGCCATGTGCTCATTCTGCTACGCCATGATGCAGGAGTCGCAGGCGCGCAGCAGCATCAAGGTCCAGCATGCGCTCAACCTGCTTGACGATTTCGCCGCGATCGGCATACGCAGCGTCTCGCTAGTTTCTGACGGGGAGAGCACGTTGTCCAATGCTTACGTTCCCTTCATTCAGCATGCCGCAGAGCTGGGGATCGATGTCGGCAACGCAACAAATGCATGGGAATGGGAGCCGGAGAAGATCGAGCAGGTGCTGCCACACCTTACCTGGGTTCGCTTCACGGTCGCCGCCGGCCGGCCGGAGAGCTATGCAAGTATTATGTACAAAGGGCCCGAACACACTGAGGTTTTCGACCGCGCCATCGAGCATATCCGCTACGCGGTCGACCTGAAGAGGCGCAATCGCTTGCCGGTCACGCTGGGCATCCAGATGGTGCTGATGCCGCACCTGAAAGACGAGATCGTTCCATTCGCGCAGCTTGGCCTTGACCTCGGGGTTGACTACGCCGTGATCAAGCACTGCTCGGACGACGAGCAGCACACGCTGGGCATCGACTACAGCCAGTACGAAAGCCTCCATGATCTGCTTGTACAGGCGGAATCCATGAGCAACGAGCAAACCAAAATCATTGTCAAATGGGACAAGATCAGGGATGGCGACAAACCGTCCTACAACCGTTTCTACGGACCCCAGTTTCTGTTGCAAATCAGCGGTAGCGGTCTGGTGGCGCCTTCGGGCATGTTTTTTAATGCCCGTTATTCCAAACTCCATATCGGCAATTTTACCGAGGAGCGCTTCATCGACATCTGGAAATCCGAGCGCTACTGGCGGGCCATGAATTACCTGGCTTCTCCCGCTTTCGATGCCCAGACCATGATGGGGACGCTGCCGATTCAGCATTATGTGAGCGTGGCGCTCGACAATCACGCCAAAGGCATTGAGCGAATACGTCCGGGCGCCGGACAAAAACCGTTGCATGTTAATTTCTTGTGAGCGGGCTATCGTGCGTTTGCGGCGCCTGGTGATCAGCCTGTTCATGCGCGTCGATATAGAATTGGCAGCCAGATCATGATTCCGACAATCGCAGTCGTCATACCTAACCGTAACGATTCGGCGTACCTCGTGAAATGCCTTGATTCGATCCTGGCCCAGGATGTTGCGCCTGACGAGATTATTGTCGTAGACGATCAATCTACCGATGACAGCCTGGAAATCATTCAAAAAAAACTCCTGGATATCACCAGAGCGAAAATAGTCGTTAACCCGGTTTGTCTTGGCACCATGGGCGCGCTCAACGAGGGGCTCAAACACGTCACCAGCGAATATGTGCTGTTCCTGTCCTCAAACGATTATGTAGAGAATGGCATTTTCGAACGAGCAAAATCCGGCATTGCAACTGCTGGTCACCCGGGGGTCTGGTCTGCGATGGTCTGGGTAGTGGATGAAGTCGGCCGCCATTTGCATTTATACCCATCGCCGGTTGTCGCCCTCACCGACACATTTTTCCCGCCGGATAAATGTATACGGCTTGCAAAAACAGTCGGGCATTGGTTTACGGGAACGACCTTGATCTATCACCGCGAGACATTACAGAAGATCGGCGGGTTCGATATTGCCTATCAAGGCTTGGGGGATTTGCTGGCAGCCCTGACTGTCGCCAGCATTAAGGGGGCTGCCTTCTCACCTGAGCCGTTCGGCGTGATGAGACAACATGAAGGCGGACTGTATTGGCGAACGATCACCAATCTTCCCGTGTTGGACAACATCCTGACCAGGATCGAAAACACCGGCCCAAAATTATCGCCTGCGTTATTCACCAGGCAATTCTGCGAAGTAATGAAACGTCGAATTCGTTTTACTGCCATCAGAGCTTTCCATGATAACGAATGGCTAATTCATGCTGGCTCTTGGTCTGGATATCGGTATCGGCTATTGAGCAGGGTAAGCCGCATTTTATGCAAATACAGGAAATTGCAATTGGCCTTCGCCTTTCTGTTGCTCAGGCCGCCATTCGACCTGATAGCCATCATCTGGTACCGATTTCTCGGAAGAATTTTTGTCCTGTCACGAAGGGGCGTGTAGGAATCAAGATTTATTGATCCGGCACGAATAGAAATTACACTCCGTTCGGCCTGAGCCTGTCGAAGGCCATGTAGCCATTCATGTTTCGACAAGCTCAACACGAACGGCTTCATACTTTATTCGTGCCAAATCTATAGTTCAATTGCATGCGCGTAGAACTCTTGCTTCCTGAATCAGATATTCGGTGAGAGCGCTTTGCGATCCGGGCCAACTACTGGGAACATTGGCAAGTGAAGCCAGCGTTTCTCGAACAGTCTGCTCAAACGGGCGAAATACAAGTCCTGCGCGCTTTGCCTGCACGATGGAAACCTCGTAAATTCCACGAAGAGACGGAGGTGGATCGGCCCAGTCTGCCAAGTCCAGCCATCGCTTCCCTCCAACGCTGCGAAGACGATTCACGTCAACGCGCCGGATAGCAGGACTACCACCAGCCTCACTTGCAATGCGATCAATCAGGTCACTCGCGCATTCGCGGTGATCCGGGCCGGTAACATTGAATATTCCCGTCAAACGTTTTTCGATGAGGACGATAATCCAAGCCGCCAAATCTCTTACATCAATGAGTTGCCATGCCCTGTTTCCCGATTCCGGAATAAGCATGATGCCGCCCACAGAAGCCCGCTTTACCCAAGTAGGAAAACGTTCGCTTCGATCACGCGGCCCCACCAGATAACCAGGGCGGAGAATGGTTGCACGTCCTGGAAATACCCGTAAAACTTCTCGTTCGCACATCGCCTTGAGGGGACCGTATGTCAGCTCATTCAGCGGCGGGTTACCGATAAGGTAGCCAAACGCAGAAGGAGCATCCTCACGAGTGCCAGGTTTTGATAGGTCGGCGTACTGCAACACGCTGGATATGAAAACGTACTGCTCAGCATGTGATGCAAGGTGTTGAGCTGCACTGGCCACGTGAATTGGATAGTAACCGCTGCAATCAACGACGGCATCCCACTGGTTACGTAATTCAGCGTGATCACCACGCCGGTCTCCAATGATCGTGGCAACGCCCTTGGGAAGATCGGCACGCTCTCGTCCTCGGCGAAAGGTTGTCACCTGATGGCCCGCAATTAGCGCAGCATCGACCAGATGCCGGCCCAAGAAGACTGTTCCACCCAAAATCAGTATTCGCATAAAACAGAAATATATCTTGTCCAGCACCAAAAAACCGGAAGATGCGCCATCCTGAACACTGCGCGAGTAGCCAATAGCTTTTTGTATTCTGCAGGCCGGCATATCGAGTTCTCAGGTAGCTCGATAATCCCGTGACTTACCTCAAGGCCGACCAATCCATTAAATGCATGAGTTAATGCAAACTTGAGATGTGCCACGACGCGGTGAACATCAAGAAAGCCGTTCCATCAATATATCGAGGCAACCAAAATTTAGACAGTAGCTTTCAGTGTTCAAATATAGAACAAACGTTCTGTTTGTTATTTTTTGGCGCACGAGGAGAAAATTGTTATTTTTCAGTTGCCGACAGCGTCGGTGTAATAATGTCACTAAACCCGAGCTCCTCGCACAATGCCCATATCATTGGAGAATAAACCGTCATTAGATGATTGATCATATGGTAGTGGTGCGGCGCCAGCACATTAACATGGTCTCCAGGCGCGCCCTTGCGGAAATGCTTGCCGGAGCCGACGGAAGCAACTCGAGCTTCACGCATCGCCCCAAGAGTTGAACTATCCAGCATCTCGTTGAGTGCGTTGGAACCGACCTTTATTCCGAGGAAATCAGAAAGCCGCTTTATTTCATGGCGCTTGTTAAGTACCAGCCGGTCATAAATCACCACGTGGCAAGGATACTCCTTGGAAAACTGCAGCATTTCCTGAATCTGGCGCAAGTAGTAACCATAGCCATGCCAGTTGAAACGCTCGGATGTTGCCCCGCACAACACAAGCGAAATACCCTCGTCTTGCCCCATCTCAGCAAAATAATTAGCCGTGCCTGTGCCGTGTCCGATCGCAGCATCAACATCATCTGCGAAATGAAAATACTGCGATACCACCAGATCAAAAATGTTGCGGACCAGAAAAATTGGCTTGGCTTTCTCTGCGCATATGCGCGCCTTGACTGTATTGCTGGGCACGTTGTGCCAGATGAAGAACGTGCCATCCTCAAAAATGATTGGCTCGGCACTCTCGTAGTCGGAGCCAACCTCCATGCCAAGGTGGTGTGCGGACAGACCCGTCAATTTTTCGAGAACATGTTCGAGCAGCTTGGTTCCCGACTTAAACACGGTAGCAACAAATATCGGCTCTGGCAAATTATATCGTGGTGCAGTATCTCTCCGGCAGAAAAGCCTCGCTGCAAGCCCCTCTGCTTTATCCGTGGCTTTTCTCATAGCTCGTAACCAAGTTGCTGAAAGCAATCCTGTGCCTCCGGACTGACGAGCTTGTCGAATGCTTCTATTTTCCAGTCAGGCCAATTGGCGCGTAATTCCTTCGGCAATACACGTAGAGGTTGCTCACCTCTGAATGGTGTCCATATCCAACTGTAGATCAGATCCAGCAGTCTGTCGTCATACTTGATGCGACCATGAGTGAGGTAGTCAACAATCTCACAAAATAATTCACGGCTGCTCACCACCTGCTCGACCGGAATTTGACGAATCGGCATTTTAGCATCGCTAGCAACATCGTTCATTTTCCACATACCCTGAAATGTCGTCCAGACTTCGATATCTTCTTTTTTGTAGGGTTTGAGGCCAAGCCGCTTGAACAGTTCATGGTCGCAACCGTGAAGCCATTCATGCTCAAGTGGCCCCTGTTCCCCGCCAAGCATACGCATATTCGTGGCACGCCACCGCACATGGAAGAATAGCCACGCATAGGGATGTCTTGTAAGTTGCACGACCCTAACAATGTCCGGCCATTCTTCCAGCAAAGCGTGCATCATGGTCGGCCGATACGAGTAGCAGTCGCCTATTGCCGTGTATGTCATACCGACATCAGCGATAAACCGCGTGAACTTGATGAGATCGGGGCGTTGTGCCCGTGACCGTTCCTCGGGAAAATATTTAGGTCGCGATCCCTCGTTGGCCAAGTAAGCCATGATTTCAGGGTTTGCATTCAGCGCTTTGACAAACCAGGAAAACCAATGATCCGCGCCATAGCCCCATGATGTAACGTAGAAGACGTGACTGAGCGCATCACGGACATCGTCTGCAGCTATAGGATCAATGACCTTGGTTAATACCGGTTGATGCCGAAATAGAAATTTCATTAGGCTACTAAACTCCAAAGTAAGAAAACTTTACTGTAAAAATCGGCGTTGATCGCAACAAGAGTTCCAGTTAGGCATGATTTTTGATTTGTGGCATAAGATGAAACGTTTCGGCACGCTCATGCCTCCGGGGTGATGGATCATCTGACCACGAGACGAAATACGTTGCCCTTTGATCATCATTTACGTCGGGCCCGTCGATATACGCGATGCCTGAAGACGCTCTTTCATCGCCTGGCTTTAGTGCGAGCGCCTGCTGGTAATGCATTCGTGCCGCCCCGAAAGCGCCAATTTTGACCAGTGAATCGGCAAAGTCGTTATGTCTTTCTGGATTGAAGGGGTCTCTGCCAACCGCGGCCCCAAATGACCTAAGAACATGTTCGAGTGGGGTCACTTGGTGATACAACTCGCCCTTCTGCAATCGCGCGGGAATAAAGCTTAACGCAAGCGCCAGCGCCTTGTTTGTAATATAACGATACTTCCGTTGTTTTATTTTCTCGATCAACGCAACGACCAACCTCCTGTATTTCCTGAATGAGGTTCTTGGCGTAGTGGCGCTGCTTATTTTAGCGTTCAAACTATTAGCCTCATTCCGAATATCCCATCGAGACAGGCAATTTCGGCAAGTAAGCCGCAAGGAGTAGCCATGGTCAGGAGGCAATATGACTCCCATGTAATCGTTTTGATGATCGCAACGGGGGCAACCCCATAGAATATCGTATGCTGAATCGCGGCCTTCCATTTGAATGTCTGAAAGTTTGAATGACTTTAAGGGTGCCAAATTGAGCAGGGTATTATGGTGGACCCAGATTTGAAATCCCAGCATCTCTAAATTCTTGTCATTCATTTTTGAGATATTGAGCCGCGCCGGAATATCTGCCACATACGCTTCGCGGTCAACGATAAGCCCATCCTTGAGCGCTTCATAATAATCGGGACTCCCTGGAAAAACCATCAGCGGAGTCAAATTGATCAGATAGCGACGGTTAAATGCCCACCAATGCATCGATTCGTTGGCCGTTTTTAATGTTTCCGCTTTGTCACCAAACAACAAGTTTCCTTGAATGCCAATATGATGCTTGTATGTCAGCGCCAGCGCAGCGGCAATACGATCCGGTTTTGCTTTTTTCTTCATGCTTTCAAGTACCGTTTCGCTCATGCTCTCAATGCCGTAGCTGATATACGTGCAGCCAGCTTCATGCATGGCTTTTAATATTTCATCTTTGGCGCTGCTGACGTGAAGTTGCACCATCCATTTGAGCTTATACGGCTTAATTCGCTCACAGAATTCTAATAAACGCTGCTGTCGCAAGGAGAATAGTTCATCAATGAGCGCAACCATGTTGATCTGATAACGTGCGACAACCATATCCAATTCAGCAAAAAAATCATCCAGCGGGCGCTCCCGATATACTGTGCCTACCGGATGAAAACAGAAAGTACAACTGTATGGGCAGGATCGGCTTGTGATCATGTCAATATCACGCGGCCTACTTTCTGGGTGCGAGTGAAAAAAGTAATTATCGAGCGCACGCTGATTGGCGATGTTCTTGTCACATTCAAGCAGTTCATAGTCTGGCCAGGCAATTTGGCCCAGGTCATGCGCTTGAGCGCGAGGCGGTGTTTGCACAATATTGCCCTCACGATCCCGGAATACTATGCCGTTGACATCATGAAGGTCTTTTGATTTTTCCAAGCAGTCCAGCAATTCAACTACCGTTTGCTCTCCCTCACCAACCACACCAACATCAATGTCCAAAACACGCAAACTCATTTCGGGTTCGCCACTTACCAAGCCACCGCCTGCGATGTTGACAATACCGGGTTTGGCCTGCCTTGCAGCAGAAAAAACCGACTTCAAGGCTGATAGAAATGGGGCGAGCGAACCAGTGGCACATACGTCAGGATTTGCCTCAGCCACCCTGGATGCCACAAGACTTTCAACGGTGCCATGATAGTGGTTCAGATTAAGGCTTGTTACTTTGTGTCCGGCCTGCTTCATCGCTGATGCAATGTATCCAAGCCCAAGCGGAATCTGATAGAACTCGCCCCAACTGGCGCTATATCGAGGAACAACTAATAAAATATGCACCTGGTTAACCTCTTGCCTAAACTTGAAAACATGATGAGTTTGTAGCTTGAAAAAATATTACGTATATTGGTTGGCGCGATTTTAACGATTCAAGTCGTCGATTATCTGTTGTGCCCGATGATGCCAGCAGTGCCTTTCGCGAATCACTGATTTCGCCCTCAGACCAGCCTGTATTCTTCCATTGTCGTCTTTTAGCCAGCGCGTGGCTTCCTCTGCAAAGTTTTCCGGGGTATATGAACCGTAATGCACGCCTGGTTCGAAAGATGTCAACATTCCACCGGCTTTGCTATCGTGAGGCGATTCATGCATAAAAATAAATCCGCCAACGGCCATGCATTCGAATGTTCTGCTGTGCAATCCCAATCCATGGGTATTGTTCGACAGGTTGATTTTTGTGCGGCAGTAAACTTCAAGCAGTTCACTCTGAGCGTCTATTACCCCCTTAAAAAAAGGTCTGGCAAACTCGTGTGTATCCAATCCGGGACCGTATAACTCCAATGAATTTGAAACCTTCGATGCCGCTTTTATCAATGTTTCACGATCCATAATACGCGGATAAGACTGGGAGAAATAGCTTATGGCTCGAGTCATTGCTGACGTCGAATATGTTCGATGGAAAGAACTTTCACCTGCCAGATATCTTACCGCAATTGCTTTTGGGTCATCTCTACCCATAAATTGCTTTGCATATGGCTTCAACAACTTCGACAATTTACTGGAATGCCTGGGTGAAGAACTCGTCGGAGTTGTTTCGAACGATTCATCAAGCAAAGCAACCTGATGACGCATTGCACTGGCCAGCGCGTGTATATCCAACTCGCCTCGCAATGGGCGATAGAAACTTTCAACAATATCCGCCATCGCTATCAAGGCCGAATAAGGCACATGATTTACAGGGAGGCGTCGTCCAAATAGAAGTTTCCTGATTAGCCAGATAACTTTTGACCTTCCCAGCAATGGGGAGCTTCTTATCATCTGGTCAAACATCCAAAGGATGTCTTTCCCGATACTGCGCCCCAATTTGACTGATGGCGGAAGACCGCCACAAAGGGAAAAATCAAGATTCTGTGCAATGTTTGGGCATTTGAAATCCAAGGTTGTTTGATCCACTCCTGTAACCAGAGAGCCCACATAACAAGGTAGCTGGACATTAAGGCCTAATACGCTAGGATCCCCTAATGCATACAAAATATCGGATTCATGAAAACCCTCCGTGAACCCTTCCAAGGTTTCTGGAAATACGTCCTGAAACCAGGCTATATGACGAATATGTGGCGGCAAAGGCATTTCAGGATCGCGTGTGCGATTGATCTGGAGAACAACATCTATGGAAAAACTTTCGCACATCTCCGCAAGTTCAGCAGAGGATCGTGGAGCAGACAATGCGGCAGCATAATGACCGATGCGGTTGAATCCAGCAGCAAGTTCTTTCACCATCCGCTGATCATATGGGCAGGGAACGTTTGGAGTGATCAGGATTCGTAAAGACTTTTGTTTTGTCGTCATACTTGGGGGTGCTTGGGTTTTTTAGAGTACATGCTTTATGAAAGAGGATTGGCATTCACACCTCAAGTGCAATGGTAAACCTGTTCAATACAGCTTTCCAGTCGCGAATCGGGATCCGAATTGACTAAGGATGGTGGGGTCAAGATTTCAGACAACGGCGTGTCAATAATTCCAGTTGTGCGGGACGGGGTGTTTTGCTAGAATCGCGCCCTCAATTTTTTGGTAGAAGGTAGTTTGTTCATGACAACTGTACGTGTTAAAGAAAATGAGCCGTTTGAAGTTGCAATGCGTCGTTTCAAGCGTTCCGTAGAAAAGACCGGCCTGCTGACTGATTTGCGCGCCCGCGAATTTTATGAAAAGCCTACCGCTGAGCGTAAGCGCAAGCTGGCTGCCGCCGTGAAGCGGCATTACAAACGTCTGCGCAACCAGACCCTCCCTCCCAAGCTATACTGATCCGAAGCGCCCAATCGGGTGCAACGGTCAGTTTGCATATGAGTCTCAAGCAACAAATCAGCGAAGACATGAAAACCGCGATGCGCGCCAAGGATGCGGCGCGTCTCGGGGCGATTCGCCTGTTGCTCGCCGCAATGAAGCAGCGCGAGGTGGACGAGCGCATCGAGTTGTCGGATGCCGACATCGTCGCCATCATCGAAAAGATGAACAAGCAGCGACGCGACTCCATCAGCCAGTATGAAGCGGCGGGCCGCCAGGATCTGGCTGATGTCGAAAAATTCGAAATGAGCGTCCTGGCTACTTACATGCCACAACAGCTCAGCGAAGCCGAAATCACCGCCGCTGTGGCCGAAGCGATTGCCGCAACCGGCGCGGCCGGCCCGCAGGATATGGGCAAGGTGATGGGCGTGCTCAAGCCAAAATTGGCCGGACGTGCCGATATGGGCAAGGTTTCCGCCCTGATCAAGGCGCAACTCAGCAAGTAATTCCCGGTTAACCGTTCCGCTGGCGCCTTGCCGGCAGTGATGAAAGGTGCGGGCTTGATTCCGAAAAGTTTTATTCAGGACCTGCTCAATCGCCTCGATAT
>Ga0102851_10002413_pt1 | contig 11245 bp, 7 predicted proteins | sample Mud3Dept3metaG_FD_79558 | JGI IMG/M metagenome (GOLD analysis project Ga0102851, IMG submission 79558) | Freshwater wetland microbial communities from Ohio, USA, analyzing the effect of biotic and abiotic controls - Mud 3 Core 4 Depth 3... | ecosystem: Environmental > Aquatic > Freshwater >...
CAGGTTCACGAATCTGAGGATCTGCCTTGCCTCTTCCCCCGCCGCGACCTCTTCCTTCCGTGTCGCCGGCGCGCCCAAGACGATTCCGAAAAACCCGGCTTGCAGATGGACGTGAAGCCCCACCAGAATATTTTCCATCACGGTCAGGTTCGGAAAAAGGCGGATGTTCTGATAGGTGCGGGTAATGCCTAACCGCACGATCTGGTCCGGGAGGAGGCCGACAACGGAATGCCCCTGGAAAAGGATCTCCCCCGCTTCCACTCTGTAGAATCCCGTCACGCAGTTGAAGAAGGTGGTCTTCCCGGCCCCGTTCGGCCCGATCACGCTGTGGATGCTTTGCTCCCGGATCTCCAAGTCCAGGTCATCCATGGCCACCAGCCCGCCGAACTGCTTCGTCGCCCCCTTCGCCACCAGAATCGCCATGGTTTTCTTTTACCCGGTCCGATCGGGGCCGGAGGCGGGTTCCGCCTCGGCCCCTCCCGGTTCCTTGTCGTGAAGTTCCCGGCGGCGCATCGCCTCCGGCCAGAGGCCCTCCGGCCGGAGCAGCATCATCGCCACTAAGACCGCCCCGTAAACGAGGAGGCGGTATTCGGCGAACTCCCGGAGGAGTTCCGGAAGGCCGACCAGGGCGACGGCCCCGAGGATTACCCCCGGGATGCTGCCCATGCCTCCGACAATGATGACGCAGAGGATGTTGATCGAGATCATTACATTGAAGCTGTGCGGGTAGACGGAGCCGAGCTTGGTGGCGAAGATGGCCCCGCTCAGGGCGGAGAAACCGGCCCCCGTGGCGAAGGCCAGAAGTTTGGTCGAAACCAAATTGATCCCCATGGCCTGGGCCACATCCTCGTCCTCCCGCAGAGCCATCCAGGCTCTTCCCAGCCGGGAATCCCGGAGCCGCCAGGAAATATACGCGACCCCAAGACAGCCCGCGAGAATGATGTAGTAGATCTCCTGGGGGGTGCCGAACTCCAGGGACCCGATCGCGATCTTGGGAATTTTGCCCACCCCCTGCGCGCCTCCCAACCAGGGCCGGAGGAAGTCGGAAAGAACGAGAATGCGGATGATCTCCCCGAACCCGAGGGTGGCGATCGCCAGGTAGTCCCCCCGCATCTTAAGAACCGGGATCCCGAGGAGGACCCCGAAGAGGACCCCGAAGAGGATGGCGAAGGGAAGGGCGGCCCAGAAGGAAAGATTGAAAAAGCCCAGCTCCGGCGAGGTCAGAAGGGCGATGGTGTAGGACCCAATGGCGAAGACGGCCACGTATCCTAAATCCAGGAGGCCCGCGTAACCGACGACGATGTTCAGCCCCAGCCCGAGGAGGACGTAAAGGCCGACGATCGTCAGGACTTCGCTCAGAAACAACCCCAGGATCTGGGGTAGGGCCAGGAGGAGCAGAGCGACCAGGAGCCATCCGGCGAGCCCGAGCGTCTTCCGCTTCGCCGGGCTGATCCGCCCGAAGGCATTCCGAATTGCCGGCCCTTCTTTCCGCCAGAGCTGGGTAGCCGAACCAATCAGAACCAAAAGAAAAACGGCCCCTCCGAAGGACAGTCCGTTGACCTCGTAGATCCAGTCGTTGATCACCGCCAGCGGTCCCCAGAGGGCGAAGGTCGGGGCAAGCAGATCCTGCAGGACCCCCATCCCGACGAGGGATCCGCAGGCCGCGCCCAGGCTCCCGCGAAGCGGGGGCGATGCGAGGAAGAACAGGCCGGCTAGGATCCCCCCCGCCGCTCCCGTGCCCAGAAGCAGAAGGATTCCGGTTCCCAATTCCCGGTCGAAGGCGAGCAATTTGTAGAGGATCGGGGAGGCGTTGATGAAAACCTTGCGGAGGTTCAGATGGCTTCCCAGGAAGATGAAAATTCCGAGAACGGCGGCGGCCGTCAAACCCGCAGCCACGGCGTTCAGGAGGCGGCCGAAGGCCCCGGGTCCGGGTGTCCTTCTCGCGGCCTGATGGGAGGCGAAGAGGCCCACCGCGAGCAGGAGCGTCTGCCCAAGGGTAATCCCTTCGGCGATGATGAAGCGCTGGCTGAACGCCTCCACCATACCGATCAGGGAGATGAGAACGGCCACGCCTCCGGCGATGAAGCCGATTTTTATCCCGTTTCGCCAAAGGCCGGGTCCCGTTTGCATTTCTCCTGTTGATTCCTCTCAGGCTTTTTTGACGGCCAGACGCTCTCCCAGAAGACCGGTAGGCCGAAAAATCAAAACGAGCACAAGCATCGTGAAGGCAATCGCGTCTTTCAGTTGATACGGGGCCACGATGCCCAGGCCGTCCAGGAAAAGGCTCGGCCCCATGGACTCCACCAGGCCCAGGAAGATTCCACCCAGCATTGCTCCGGGAATGTTTCCGATTCCGCCTAAAACGGCGGCCGTGAAGGCCTTGATCCCGGGAATGAATCCCATGAAGAAGTGCACCTGCTTAAACATCAGGGCATAAAGAACCCCGGCCGCGCCCGCGGACATCCCCCCGATGACAAAGGTTGTCACAATCATGCGGTCGATCCCGATCCCCATCAGCGACGAGGCCTCCTGGTCCTCGGAGACCGCGCGGATGGCCTTGCCCACCCGGGTCCGCTGGACGAAAAGATACAGGGCCGCCATGAGCAGCGCCGCGGCGACAATCACCACGGCCTGGAATTTCAGGATCCGGAAGTCTCCCAGGAGCCACTGGCCCTCCAGAATTTTCACGACCGGATAAGCCTGAAAGCCCGATCCATACAGGCCCCGGAAAGTATACTGGAGAAAGAAAGAGGCGCCGATGGCCGTGATGAGGGGGACAAGACGCGGGGCGTTGCGCAACGGCCGGTAGGCCACCCGCTCCAGGAGGACGGCGATCAGCGTGGAAACGGCCATGGAAACGGCGAAGATTGCGGCCAGGCTCAGGACGGGGTGCGAATCCAGGAAGCCGGAGGAGGCGAAAGCCGCGGCCACGAAGTACGCCGTGTAAGGCCCTCCCATGAACACCTCGCTGTGGGCGAAGTTAATCATGCGCAGGATCCCATAGACCATGGTATAGCCCATGGCGATAAGGGCGTAGATGCTCCCCTGGGCCAGTCCGAAAACAAGGAAGTCAAACCAGTGGTGAGGTTGGTAACGCCCCGAGGCAAGCGTGGCCGCGGATCCCCAGACGATCAGCAGGAGAATCGCCCCTCCGGTGACCCACATGAAGAAATCCGCGACGGTTATCCGCTCCCGCCAGGTTTTAAGATTCATTTCCTTCCTTTCGGGCTAAGGCCGGATTTTGTCGTTTGCCGTTCTTTCAAACGGGAGAGAAATATAAGAACTCAATAAGGCTTCCAGAACGGCGTTTCCGGCATGGCCAATTTTTTTACATTCTCTTCCGCCGTTTTGTAGACGGCGATCCTGGGATCGGCGCAGTCGCCGTAGGCGTCGCAGGTCAAGGTTCCGGTCAGACCCTTCAAATTCTTGGTGGCATAAAGGGCGTCGCGAAGGTGCTGTTTGCCGATATGCAGCGTTCCGTCCGGAGCCTTCTTGGCCACCTTTTCGATGGCGGCGAAGATCATCAGGGCGGCGTCATACCCGTGGGCATGGAACGGGGCGATCGGCTTTTCCCCATATTTTTTCTGGTGCTTGGCCACGAAATCCTTGTATCCGGCCCCGAAGGCGGAAAAATCCGGGCTCGAGTGGTACATGCCGATGGCTGCTTCTCCTGCGGCCTTATAGAAATCCGTGGAGAAGATGCCGTCGGCCCCCATCAGGGCTACCTTTTCAAGTCCCTTCACCTCTTTCACCTGCCGGGTGATGTGACCGCCCGCAGCGATGAAGATGGGATAGTAAAGGAATTCCGGCGCTCCCGTGGCGATCTTGGTCAGAACCGGGCGCATGTCGGTGTCCGTGGGCGCCACGGCTTCCTGGGAGCTGATGCTGCCGCCCATTTTCTTGAACGCCTCGGCGAAAACGCCCTGCAACTGCTCCGCGTAGACGCTGCCGTCGTGAATGGTGGCCGCTTTTTTCACCTTCAGCTGTTTGCTCGCAAACTCGGCCGCCACGGCCCCCTGGACCTTGTCGTTGTGGGCGGTCCGCAGGTATCCGTCATAGTCGGGCCCCCGCTTGGGATCGGTCAGATAAGGGGCGGTGTTGGAGGGGGAAACGGTAGCAATCCCGGCCTTCCAGAGAATCGGCGCTCCGGGCCTGGCCTCGCTGGAGCAGTTGGACCCGATCGCCGCCACCACCGTCGGGTCGGCTGCCAGTTTTGTGGCCGCCGCCTGCCCACCCTCGGCATTACACCCCGTGTCCTGAACGCTCAGTTTGACGGGATGGCCCAGTAGTTTCCCGCCCCTGTCGGCAATCGCAATCTCTGCCCCGCGCTTGGTATCCGTCCCCAGGGAGGCGTCCGGACCGGCAACAACCATCCAGCAGGCGATATGGATCGGCTGCCCGGGTTTGATCTTGATCACGCCCTTCTTGTCTTCATATTTAAAGGCTTCCTTTTTAGCCTGGGCGGCCGCGGGCCCCGCGGCCAAAACGGCCACAACCACCACTGCCAGCGCCCACATAAGAAATCGTTTCATTTCCTCCTCCTTTCGAGATGATGGGTTCATGAAATGGATTTGATTACGCCGGGATAAAATATTTCTTCCCGCACCCCTCTCCGTGAGCGACCTCCCCCCTTCATTGAAAGGCCATTATTGATGATTTCGCAAAAAGTTCTCCTGCCTTACCCCCTCCCCTCCCGGGAGAGGACCGGCGGAGAGGTTCTAAGAGGAACAGTTTATTTTCATGCTCCGTGGCGCCTCTACGTCGGCGTGAGAGTTTTTTACGAAACCATCAAAAATTTAAGGACAATCCTAATCATTAGCCCTGGTTTTGTCAAGGAAACTCTTCCATGCGGGAACCTCTTCCCCAAGGGAGGAAAATACCTAAACTGCGCTTAAATCCCCCCTGAATATTTTCCCTCACCCACACCCTCGCCATGACCCTTTTCTCCTCTTTCTGGACTTTTTCGAAAGCCGCCGGTATAATACCTTTCAAATCGCCACAAACCCATCACGAGGAGAAGCTTTTGGGCTTCAGCTGCGGGATCATCGGGCTTCCGAATGCCGGGAAATCGACGATTTTCAATGCCCTTACGGCGGCCGGGGCCCAGGTGGCCAATTATCCCTTCTGCACGATCGACCCTAACCAGGGCATCGTCCCCGTCCCCGACGAGAGGCTGGCCAAGCTGGCCAAACTCCTTCATCCGGAAAAAACGACCCCGACAGTCCTCGAATTCTGGGATATCGCCGGGTTGGTCAAAGGCGCAAGCCAGGGGGAAGGCCTGGGAAACCGTTTTCTCGGCCACATCCGCAACGTCGATGCGGTCGCCCATGTGGTTCGCTGCTTTGAGGCGGAAAACGTAGTTCATGTCCACGGTTCCGTCGACCCCCGGCGCGACATCGAGGTCATCCGCACCGAATTGATCCTTGCCGACTTTCAGACCGCGGAAAAACGACTCCAGAAAATGGCCCACCAGGCTAAAGTGGGGGATAAAAAGGCGGCGGAGGAAATCCCGGTTCTGCAGGCCCTTCACGATCACCTCGCCGCGGGGAAAGCCGCCTCCGCCCTGAAGCTTCCGGCCGACGGGGCAAAATTCATCCCCTCCCTGGAGCTTTTGACGGCAAAACCCCAGCTCTACGTTGCCAACGCCAACGAAAAGGAGCTCCGCGAACGCCGGTTTATTCCTCGGGTCTCGGAGGCGGCCGCCGCCGAAGGAGCCCGGTTGGTGATCGTCTGTGGGGACCTGGAAGCGGAGATGGTCGAACTGCCTCCCGAAGAAAGGGCGGAGTTCCTCCGGGACATGGGCCTTGCCGAATCCGCCCTGAACCAGCTCATCCGGGCCGGGTACGGGATTCTCGATTTGATCACCTTCTACACCACGGTGGGGCCGGAACTCCGCGCCTGGACCCTGACCCGGGGAACCCGCGCCCCCCAGGCGGCCGGGAAAATCCACACGGACATGGAGCGGGGCTTTATTCGCGCCGAAGTGATTTCCTTCCCGGACTTTGTCGCCGCCGGATCCATGGCTGCGGCCCGGGACAAGGGATTCATCCGGGTGGAAGGCAAAGATTATCTCGTTCAGGACGGCGACATCCTGCACATCCGCTTCCATGCTTGAAACCGGCCGCCCTCTTCCCATTCCCTATCGGGCCAAGATCGTCCTTCCTCTTGGGCTTGCGGCCATCTCCTTCGCCTCCGTATTCATCAAGCTCTGCGAAGCCCCTCCCCTCGTGATCTGCGCTTACCGCTTAGGCATCGCCGGTTTGATTCTCGTCCTTTTCAATTTCCGGCCCTTAAGGCGGGAGCTCGGGGTTTTGACCCGGCGGGAGATTTTTCTGGCCCTTCTCGCCGGCCTCTTTCTCAGCCTCCACTTCGCCTTCTGGATCACCTCGCTGAAATACACCTCCGTGGCCAGCTCCGTTATCTTCGTCACTACGAACCCGATTTTCGTCTCCCTGGCGTCGGTTCTTTTCCTCCGGGAGCGCCTCTCGCTTTCCCTGTTTTTCTCCATCCTCGTAGCGGTCATCGGCGGGCTTCTGATCGGTTGGAGCGACTGGGGCGCCGGGAACCAGACCGTGTATGGGGATTTCCTGGCCCTATTGGGGGCGGTCATGGCTACAGGTTATCTCCTGGCGGGACGGCGACTCCGCCCCAAAATGAGCCTCGGGCCTTACATCACCCTTGTTTACGGGGCGGCCGGGGTTGTGCTTATCCTTTTTGCTTTCGTGAACGAAGACTCTTTTTTCGGCTATTCCTCGAAGGACTATCTCCTTTTTCTCCTCCTGGCCCTGATTCCGCAGCTCATCGGCCACACCACCGTGAACTGGGCCCTGCGTTTTTTTTCGGCCACTCTGGTCGCCGTCATCATTCTCGGAGAACCGGTGCTGGCCACCCTCCTGGCCTTTCTTCTTCTCGCGGAGCCGGTCGGCCCGAATATCCTTCTCGGCGGCACGCTCGTTCTCATCGGAATCTATCTCAGCGCGCGGGAAGAGAGAAAATTGACGGCTTCGTAAAAATTCCTCGCTCATCCGGGATTCCGGCCCGAGTGGCGTTCCCCTGCTTATGGCGCTGCTCCCTGCCCCCTGCTCCGCGCTCCTTACTCCCGGCCATTTTCCCATCCTGTTCATTTCCATCTCTTTATGCTATATTTCGAGGGAATTTTCGGACCGGAGGAACCGATATGAACCGGCTTCGCGCAACCGCCCGCCTGTGGATTTTGGGGACCCTCATCTTCCTCGGCCTCCTGTTTCTTGACGCTCCCGGGATCCCGGCCTTTTCCCTGGAAGAGCGGGTGAAGGAGTTCACCCTGGAGAACGGTATGAGGGTCCTTTTCCTGGAGAGACACCAGTCTCCCACCATGGCCCTGTACATTCGTTTCCGCGTCGGGGGGATCGATGAAAACATCGGCATGACCGGGACCGCCCATCTTCTGGAACACATGTTGTTTAAAGGGACGAAAACTTTGGGGACCAAGGATTACGCCGAAGAGCGGAAGATCCTCGCCCGCGAGGATTCGGTCAACATGGCTATGGAAGCGGAAAAGATAAAGGGAGACAAGGCGAATCCGGAATATCTCAAATATCTGCAGGAGTCCCTGAAGTCCCTTCAGGAGGAGCATAAGAAATACGTCGTCAAAGATGAAATCGAACGGGTCTATTCCCAAAACGGCGGCGTTGGGTTTAACGCCATGACCGGCGCCGACACGACCACCTATGTGATCAGCCTGCCGTCGAACCGCCTGGAGCTCTGGGCCCGGGTGGAATCGGACCGCCTGTTGAACCCCGTTCTCCGGGAATTCTATTCCGAGCGGGACGTGGTTCTGGAGGAGCGGCGGCGGTCCATCGATTCCCAGCCGGAGCGCATCCTCCTGGAAAATTTTCTCGCTGTTTCCTTTATTGCCCACCCTTACGGGCGGCCCATTATCGGTTGGCCTTCGGATGTCCGGTCCCTGGACCGGGAGGCGACCGAACGTTTCTTCCGAACCTTTTACTCCCCCGCCAACACGGTCCTGACCATTGTGGGGGACGTCAAGGCCGAAGAGGCCCTGCCCGTTTTGAAGAGGTATTTCGAGCGTATCCCCCGCCAGGTCCTTCCGCCCCCCCTGCGGACCGTGGAGCCGCCCCAGCCCGGGGAACGCCGCCTCGAGGTTCTCGCCGACGCCAATCCTCAGCTCATCATCGGGTTTCACAAACCGAACCCGCCCCACGCTGACGATTCCGCCATGGAAATCATCGAGGGCCTGCTGAGCTCCGGCCGCACGTCCCGTTTCTATCGGCGCCTCGTAGAAGAGGAAAAGATCGCCGCCGAGGTTTCCGCCGCCAACGGCTGGCCGGGAGAGCGGTCTCCCAATCTTTTCGTCATTTTCGCGGCTCCCCGCCACCCCCACACCGCCGCCGAGCTGGAAAAGGCCGTTCTGGAGGAGCTTGAGCGCCTGAAGCGCGAACCCGTTTCGGCCGAAGAGCTTGCCAAGATCAAGAATCAAATTCAGACCGGGTTCCTGCGCCAGTTGAACTCCAACACCAAACTGGCCTATTGGCTTTCTTACGGCCAAACCCTTTTCGGGGACTGGCGTTACCTCGTCCGCCGGCTGGAGGCCTATGAAAAGGTCACCCCCGAGGACATCCGCCGCGCCGCCGAAAAATATTTCACGGCCCGCAACCGGACCGTCGCCAGCCTGGTTCGAACCGCGGAAGGGGAGAAAAAATGAAGAGAACCGGTATGAAGTCGATCGTTCGATTTTTTCTCATTGCCTTCCTCGCCCTCGCGGCGGCATCCCTTGCTCAACCGGCCCCGGCCCAGGACGAAAACCTCTACCGGCACCCGCGGGACATGAAGTTCCCCCCTCTCTCCTTCACCCCGCCCCAGGTCAGCCGGGCATATCTCCCGAACGGGATTACCCTCTTCCTCCTGGAGGACCCCGAACTGCCCCTGATCAATCTTTCCCTCCTGGTCCGCACCGGTTCGATCTATGACCCGGTCGACAAAGTCGGCTTGGCGAAACTCACGGCGGCGGTGATGCGCACCGGGGGGACGGCCGACGAAAGCCCCCGGGAGATCAACGAAGCCCTCGAATCTATGGCGGCAACTCTGGAATTCGGGATGAACCGCGAGTCCGGCACCGGCTCTCTGTCGGTGCAGAAAAAGGATTTCTCCAGGGCTTTGGGGATCTTTGCCCGGCTCCTGATGCGGCCCGCCTTCCGGAGCGAGCAGGTGGACCTGGCCAAGAAACAGGAGATCGAAGCCATCCGCCGCTCCGACGACGACCCGGAGGAGATCGCCTACCGCGAGTTCCGCCGGGCGCTCTACGCGGGCAATCCCCGAGGATGGGTTCCGACCCTCTCTTCCATCGAGAAGATTCAGCAATCCGACCTCCTCGCGTTCCACCGGCAATTCTTCCGGCCGAACCAGATCCTCCTGGGGGTCTCCGGAGATTTTAAAAAGGGGGAGATGATCACCGAGCTGGAAAAAACGTTTCAGGATTGGGAGCGATCTTCTTCCGAGATTCCTTTTGTTCCCAGCCCCCTGCCTTCCGAATCCCGGGCGGTTTCCTATGTCCCGAAAGACCTTCCTCAGGCGACTCTTCTCCTAGGCCATCTTTCCATCCCCCTGAATCATCCCGACTACCTTCCTTTCAAGGTGACCAACTTCATCTTGGGCGGCGGCGGGTTCAATTCCCGTTTGACCCAGGAAATCCGCTCCAACCAGGGGCTTTCCTACGGCGTAGGCAGCTTCTACCAGGGCCGGGTGGGGTACGGGGTTTTCGGCGCCTTCTGCCAGACGAAATCCGCCTCCGTCCACCGGGCCCTTTCCCTCATGTACGAGATCATCGAAGGGATGAAGAAAAAGAAGCCCACCCTGGAGGAAATGGAATGGGCCAAGAGCACCCTCATCAACCAATTCATTTTCTCCTTCGTCTCCTCTGCCAGCCTGGTGAGCCAGAAGATGCAGCTGTTCTATGACGGCCAGCCGGAAGACTACCTGGAGAAATACCCGCAGCGCCTTGGCGCCGTCACCCTGGAGGACCTGGACCGGGCCGCGGAAAAGCATCTCCACCCCGAAAGCGCCCTGCTGGTCGTGGTGGGGAAAGAGGAAAATTTCGACGGCCCCCTGTCTTCCTTCGGGACCGTGAAGCGCATCGACCTGCCCAAATACGATTGAGGATCGCCGATGAAAATCCTGTTCATCCAGCCCCCCTACCCCTTCTCCGAGTTCCCGAAGCCTTCCTACGCCCTGATGTCCATGGGCGCCGTCCTCCGGGAGCAGGGGATGGACGTGGAAATATTGGACCTTCTTTCGACCCGGTATTCACCCCAAAAAATTGAGGATTGCCTGGCGCGCTTCCGGCCGGACCTGATCGGGGTCACCAGCGTGACCATGAACTTTCCCGCCGCCGTCCGGATCCTGCAGACCTGCAAGACCCTCCTCCCGGGCGCGGCCGCCGTGATCGGCGGCCCGCACGCCACCTTCACGGCCGAGGAGATCCTGCGCTCCTACCCCGAGGTGGACATCGTTGTGCGCGGCGAGGGGGAAGAGACCATCGCGGAAACGGCGAGAGCCCTGGAAAGAAAACGGGGGCTCGAGCAGGTTCTGGGTTTGACCTTCCGCCGGAATGGATCCATCGTCCGGACCGAGGACCGGCCTTTTATCAGGGACCTTGACCGCCTGCCCCTCCCCGACCGCGGACTTTTTCCCGTGTCCCGCTACCTGGCCATGCGCGTCCCGGCCAGTGTCCTCACGAGCCGCGGTTGCCCGACGGGATGCTCTTTCTGCGTCGGGTACCGCATGACCGGCCGCAAAGGGCGGTTCCGCAGCCCCCTTAAGGTGGTGGACGAAATTGAGGCGGCGCGGCGCCTTGGGTTCGAGGAGGTATGCATCGACGACGACCTCTTCACCCGCAACCGGCGGCACGTAACCGCCATCTGCGACGAGATCCGGAGCCGCGGGCTGAAACTGAAGCTGTACATCTTCGCCCGGGTGGACACGGTCGACGAACCCCTCCTGGCCAAGCTCCGGGAGGCCGGTTGCGCCATGATCTGCTTCGGCCTAGAGAGCGGCAATCAGCGGATTCTCGACCTGGCGGGCAAGCGAGCCACCGTGGATCGCGCGCGCCGGGCCGTGGAACTCTCCAAGGCCGCGGGCATCGCCCCCTTCGGGTCCTTCATCCTCGGGCTCCCCGGAGAGACCCGGGAGACCATGGCGGAAACCGTCTCCTTCGCCCAGAGCCTCGGAATCCCGCACGGGTTTCACC
>Ga0102851_10002414_pt1 | contig 11240 bp, 10 predicted proteins | sample Mud3Dept3metaG_FD_79558 | JGI IMG/M metagenome (GOLD analysis project Ga0102851, IMG submission 79558) | Freshwater wetland microbial communities from Ohio, USA, analyzing the effect of biotic and abiotic controls - Mud 3 Core 4 Depth 3... | ecosystem: Environmental > Aquatic > Freshwater >...
GGGCTGTTTTGGTGGATCGCCCGGGCCACCAGCTCTTTTCCCGTTCCGCTTTCCCCGGAGATGAGCACGTTGGTCTTGGTGGGGCCTACCTGGCGGATCAGATTGAAGATCTTCAGCATTTCCGGGCTGTGGCTCACTAAATTGCAGAAGATCCCCGCCGGGGCTTCTTGCTCCGCCGGGACCGCCGGCTTGGCCAGGGCATTGCGGATAACCGACTTGATCTCTTTCAATTTGAACGGTTTGGTCAGGTAATCATAGGCGCCGGCTTTCATTGCGGCGATGGCGTCTTCCGGGGAGGCGTAGGCGGTGATCATGATGACCGCCAGATTGGGGCGGCGTTCCTTGATCTTCACCAGGAGCTCCAGCCCGCTGAGCTTGGGCATCTTGATGTCGGAGAGAACTAAGTCGAAAGAATCGGCCTGGAAGCGGGCCAGGGCCTCCTCCCCGTCGGCGGCGCAGACGACTTCGTAGCCTTCCTTCTTCAGGAGGATCTCCAGAAACTCCCGCATGCTCAATTCGTCATCCGCCACCAGAATCTTCGCCACCGTCCAACTCCTGAAAAGAATTTCACCACGGAGAGCGCAGAGAACACCGAGATATAAAAAAATTATAAAAGACAGCAGCTACGATTCCCTTGCCGGAAGCTGGGAAAGCTGTTTTCTTCTATAATTTTTCCCTTTGATTCCAAACCCTCTGCGAGCTCTGTGCTCTCTGTGGTGAGTCACTCGCAGCCGATCTCCAGGATCTCGTATTCCTTCTTCCCGGAGGGGACCACGATCTGGACCACGTCCCCTGCGCTCCGGCCGATCAGCGCCTTGGCCACCGGCGAGTTGACCGAAATTCGGCCGTTCTTGATGTCCGCCTCGTCCGCTCCGACAATTCTGTACTTGATCTTCCGGTCCGCGTCCAGATCCCCTAACAGAACCGTGCAGCCGAAAACGACCTTGTCGGTCGCCAAGTCCCGGGTGTCGATCACCTGCGCCCGGGCCAGCTTATCGTCGAGTTCCTTGATGCGGCTTTCGACAAAATCGCGTCTTTCTTTCGCGACCCGGTAATCGGCGTTATCGCTGATGTCCCCGTGTCCCGCTGCCTCGTTCATCGCCTGCAGGGCCTGGGGGCGCTCCACCCGCCGCAAGCGGTCAAGCTCGTCCTGCAGCTTTCGGAATCCTTCCTTAGTCATCGGTATTTTTTCCAAATTTCCTTCTCCTTTTTTACAGAACTTCTTTCCCCGCCCCTATTCATGTCCCCTGGGAACACCCTGAATTCATCCGGCTCCCGGTTGGAGGCCCCTTCTTCTCCCCCTCGACGGGGAAGGAGGCCCCCCCCTCTCCCGCAAAGGGAGAGGATTTTGGAGGATCGGGGATCACTCGATCAAGTGGCCGAACCGGCTCCAGCGGATTTTCTGGTCCAAACGATACCAGGGGACATCGCTCTGCCCGTCCCAGGACCAGTAGATGATAAAGGCTTTTCCCCTAACATCCTCAACCGGAACAAAGCCCCAGAAACGGCTGTCCAGGCTGCGATCCCGGTTATCCCCCAGGGCGAAAATCTTATCCGGGGGAACCCGGACCGGTCCGAAATTGTCCCCCCTCTGTCCCATGGCCCCCATGGGTCCGGTCTCCTTGAATACGGCGTGGGGATCGGGGGCCGGAGCCCCGTTGACGTAAAGTTTCTTGTTGAGGATTTGAACCGTATCCCCCTCTACGGCCGCGACGCGCTTGATGAAATCCTTGTCACGGTCGTTCGGATAAATGAAAACGACCACATCCCCCTTCTTGGGTTTCTGGAGCGGCAGCAAATTCCAGGAAGTAAAGGGGACCTTGATCCCGTAAATGAATTTATTTACGAGAATATGGTCCCCGATCTCCAGAGTAGGCTCCATGGAGCCGGAGGGAATCTTAAAGGCCTGCACGACAAAAGTGCGGATAAGCAGGGCCAGGGCCAGGGCGATGATGATTGCTTCCGCGTATTCGCGGAATGTGGATTTTTTCTTGATTTCTGGATTTTTCAGTTTACATCCCCCTTTTCATGAATTTCACCACGGAGGGCACGGAGAACGCAGAGAATATAAATTTCAAAAACAAAAACTGAATTCAAAGTTTATGATTGCTTTTCCCGCTGTTCGATATTAAATTTTTTTCTCTGTGGGCTCTGTGCTCTCGGTGGTAAAAAATTCCTTAATCGCCTTGACGACGCAGCGCTGCTGGCGCTCCGTCAGTTCCGGGAAAATCGGCAGGGCGAGGGTTTCCCGGGCGGCCTTTTCGGCCTCGGGAAAGCTCCCCTCCCGGTATCCCAGGGTCTGATAACATTCCTGCAGATGCAGCGGAACCGGGTAATAGATTTCGGTGCCGATCCCCTTCCGCGAAAGGTGGTCCCGCAGGGCATCCCGGTTTTCCGCACGGATCACAAATTGGTTATAGATGTGGTAAGCGCCCTTCCTCTCCTCCGGGAGGGAAACCTGGGGAGGCCACAAATCCTCTTCCTTAAAAAGAGCCCGGTATCGCGCCGCATTCTCCCGGCGCTCCTCGGTCCAACGCCTCAAATTTCGCAGTTTAATGCGCAGGACTGCCGCCTCGAGGGAGTCCAGCCTGCTGTTGATCCCGATCATCCGGTGATGGTAGCGGGGGTTCATGCCGTGATTGCGCAGGATGCGGATTTTCTCCGCCAGAGCCGCATCGTCGGTAATCACCATTCCCCCTTCGCCGACCCCCCCCAAATTCTTGGTCGGGTAAAAGGAAAAGCACCCCAGGTCGCCCACCGCCCCGGCGATCGCCTCTCTTCCCCGGCCATGGCGGAAAGAATTCTCCCGGGCGCCGATGGCCTGAGCCGCGTCTTCGACCACCCTCATGCCATATCGCCTGGCGATCGGCATCAGGGCCGCCATGTCCGCCATCTGTCCGTAGAGGTGAACCGGCATTAAAACTGTCGGCCTTTTATTTTTCCCGGACAGTTTCTTCATGACCTGTTCGAGGCGGTCCGGGTCCAGGTTGCACGTCCGGGGTTCGATATCGACAAAAACCGGGATGGCGCCCAGCCGGGAAATGCACCCGCCGGTGGCGAAAAAGGTATAAGGAGAGGTGACCACCCGGTCCCCGTTCCCCACATCCAGGGCCATTAATGAAAGTAGAAGAGCATCGGTCCCCGAGGCCACTCCGACGGCATGGGAAACCTCACAAAAACTGGCTGTTTCCTCTTCGAACCGCTTCACCTCGGGCCCCAAGATAAGTTCCTGGCTCTCCAGAACCTTGCGGATCTCCCGCTGAACCTCTCTGCGGATCCGGCGGTACTGCTTCTTTAAATCTAACAATGGGACTTTGATTTGGGTCATCGTTTTTTCTTTTTCGATCGTCGCGTTCAAAAAGAAAGCCAGGAGTTTCCTGGCTAAGACTTTGTATATTCGCCTTCGCAGTACTATTTTGGAGAAGGGAACTATGCCCGAATCATAAATCTGTGCGCTCGCTGGGTCCTCGGCGGTGAAAAAAAATTATAATTCCTCGGCGGCGTCTTCCCGGCAGACTTCCCCAAACAGACAGGCCGCGACCAGCAAGAAATAGAAAAAACCGAAAGAGTATAGGATCCACCCCAGGAAGAGAATGTGCAGCCGCAGGAAAAGAAGGGCCAATAGCAGGGCCAGCGCGGCCACCCAAGCCGTGAAATACTCCTTTTGCACGAGCCCGATTCTCTCCACGATCCGATTCCAGCGGAAGATCGCGGCAAAAAACTCTCCCTCGCCGGCATAGACCGCGAACACCATGGGCAGGAGGAAAGAAACCGCCAGCCCGATGCCCGCCCCGAGAATAATAAGCGGCACCCCGAAAAGAGCCGCAAACCCGCCCGCGGTCCAGAGGACTTCGCCGATCCCGTAGAGGATCCCCGGGGCGATCCCGTAAGCCAGGAGGATCAGGAAGGCGAAAAAACCCCGATAAATATAATCTCCCCACGCATTCCAGGCCGGAAGCGGTCCCCCCTTTCCGGAAAGGCGCTCCCCAAAAATCGCGTAGGCATAACCCAGAGGCGCCAGGGAAATGAGAATCCAAAAAACCCATCCGAGATAGGGAATGAAACTCAGCAGCGAGGCCAGGGTGCACAAAGACCCCCCGATGATGAATTTTACCATCCATCCTTCGCCCGAAAATGGAAATTTCAGAGCCTTTTCGAGGTTGCCCATCAACTAAAAAAGCGTCTCGCGGCCTTTTTCCCGGCCCCTTAAAAATTCCCGCGGACCTCCTCAGGAGGCCTTGGGGGTCTGGACCTTGTTGAGAATCATCCAAGTTTTCAAGAGCTCCACGGCTCTCTCCAGCGGGGGATCTTCCTTAATCTCTGCGCCGGCAGCTGGTTTCTTGGATGGTTCCTGGGTTTTCTCGGAAGGTTTCGCCGGTGTCTTCTCCGGCGCCTCCCCTTCCCCCGGAAGGTGATGTTCCAGATCCTTCTCCCGGATCATCCGTGAGGGCGCTCCCCGTTTTCCATCCGGGGGGGCATCGGCCACGATGATGTCCGGCGTGATTCCCTGGGCCTGGATCGAGCGCCCCTTCGGGGTAAAGTAACGGGCTGTGGTCAGGCGCAGCGCGGACCCGTCCTCCAGGGGGATGATCGTCTGCACCGACCCTTTCCCGAAGGTGGGGGTCCCCAGGATGACCGCCCGGCCGTGGTCCTGCAGGGCCCCGGCCACGATCTCCGAAGCGCTGGCGCTCCCGGCGTTAACCAGGACGATCATGGGGTAGTCGTGGACCCGGTCTTTTTTCTGGGCGTAGAATTTCATCTTCTGCCCTTCCACCCGCCCTTCGGTGTAAACGATCAGCCCCGAGTCGAGGAACTCATCCGTCACCTTGACCGCCTGCTCCAGGAGGCCGCCCGGATCGTTGCGCAGGTCGAGAACCAGGCCTTTCAGTTTCCCCTCTTTGCCTTCCAGCTGCTCCAGCGCCTTCTTTAAATCCGCATGGGTCTTCTCGATGAACTGATTGACCTTGATGTAGCCGTACCCTTCTTCCAGAACCCGGGAACGCACGCTCCGAATGGGAATCACGTCGCGGGTGATGGTGAAATCCTGGGGTTCCGTGAACCCCGGCCGCATGATGGTGATCGTGACCTGGGTCCCGCGGGGACCCCGCAGGCGCTTCACCGCATCCAGCAGGTTCATGTCCCGCGTCGACTTCCCTTCGATCCGCAGGATCTGGTCCCCCGATTGGACACCGGCCCGGAACGCGGGGGTGTCTTCGATGGGCGCCACGACGGTGAGGAATTTGTCGCGGATCGTAATCTCAAAACCCAGCCCTTCGAAACTGCCCCGGGTCTCCGTCTGCATTTCCTTGAACATCTCCTGAGGCATGAAATTGCTGTGCGGGTCCAGGGTCTCCAGCATGCCGTTGATCGCCCCTTGGATGACTTTGCCGACATTCACGGGTTCCACATAGTTCTTTTCCACGATGGCCAGCACATCGGCCAGGAGCTTCAGCTTTTCATAGGTGGAATCGATGTCCGCCCCCACCCGGTGAATCCGGCCCCACCCCAGGAAGGCCGCAATCATCAGGACCAGGAGGGAAAAACCCCAGATCTTCTTGCTCCGCAAAAATCCTTGCCGCATTCACTTTCTCCTTTTTACCCAGGATATCCCGGCGGACTCATCTGGCCTTCATTTGAGCCAACCACTCTGTTGGATCCAGCGGCTTGCCCCGCTGGCGAATTTCAAAATACAGGCAGGGCCCCCGCAGGGACCCCGTGTCTCCCACTAAGGCTACCGCCTCGCCGGTCCGCACGTCCTCGCCGACATTTTTCAAGAGGGCGGAGGCGTGGCCGGAAAGAGTGTAATATCCCTCCCCGTGGTCGATGATCAGGATCTTGCCGTACCCTTTAAACCAGTCGGCATAGAGCACGCGGCCGTCATAGACGGCGCGGATTTCCGCCCCGAGGGGCGCTTCGATTTCGATTCCCTTCTGGACCGTGAAGGTGTGGAATTGGGGGTTCTCGTTCTTGCCAAAGGTGCTGAGGATCCTCCCCTCCACGGGACGGGGCAATTTTCCGCGGAGCGTTCCGAATCCCTTCCCGGAGGGGGCCGTCATTTCCTGCCTGGCTTTGGCGCGCATTTCCTTTTCCAGGCGGTTGATCAGAGTCTGAAGCTGGGCGGAAGCGGTTTCCAGTTCCTGGACCGCGGCCAAATGGATCTTCTTCTCATTCCTCACCGCATCCAGGAGTTTGCCCTTTTCCGCCCTATCCTTTTCCACCTCTTTTTTCTTCTTTTCGGTTTTTTCTTTTAATTGCTGAAGTTCCCGTTCGTCGGCCTTCAGCTGTTCCCGCTGGGTTCCGATGACGTTCTGCCGTTGCCGGTAGTCTTCGAGAAGCCGCCGGTCCTGATCGAAGATGGCGGCCATGGATCGCCGCATATCGAGCCAGTCATCCGGAGAACGGGCGGAAAAAAGCGTCTCCGGTACGCCCGCTTCTCCGTACTTGTAAAGGGCCACCAGCCGTTCGTCCAGGTAAGTTTGCTGAGCGGAAATCGACTGGCTCAAAATCCGAAAATCTTCAGTCGCCTGTTGAACCTTCCGGGTCACCGTCTTCAGCTGCCGATCTAAGGCCTTCAGCTCTTTTTCTTTTTTGGAAAGATTCCGTTCCAGGGTGTTCAGCTGGGAAAGAACCGAGGACTCCTTCTTGCCGATGTCCTTCACCCGCTGTTTTTCTTCCTGGAGTTTTTTCCGGATTCCGCCCAATTCCTTCTTGCTCTCGGCCACTCCGCTCTGGGCCTTTTGGGCATCGGCCTGGCCCCGGGCGGTCCCGCCGGCGGCCATCAGCGTTAAAAAAAACAAGAGGAAGAAAATTCTCAACCCCGGATCACCCCGCCAAAGCCTTCAAACCTTGCCGTACCGGCCCACCGCCACCCGGGTCCCCAAAAACCCCAGCAGGACCCCTCCCAGAATGAATCCCACCCCGTATTCCCAGGAAAGGAATCGCAGAGAGAAGTTTCCCAGAAGGGCCTTCAACGGATCATAGACCTGGATCAAGAACAGCTGGTACAAGCCGAAAAGGATCCCCCAAGCCAAAGCGGCCCCGAAAAACCCCTGGAAAATCCCTTCCAGATAAAAAGGGGCCCGGATGAAAAAGGGCGTAGCCCCCACCGCCCCCATGATTTCAATTTCCTCCCGGCGGGAGAAAATGTTCAGCCGGATCATATGGGCCACGATCAAAAAGGTGGCCAAGAGCAGGATCGCGCTCATTCCCGCCCCCAGGACCTGGAGAAGCGTCAGAAAAGCCGAAAAACGCTCAATCCATTCCGCGCCGTACTGAAGGTCGGTGATTTCCGCAACTCCTTTGAGCTTTGCCGCCAGCCGGTCGACTCCAGCCTTGTCCCGGAAACCCGGCTTCAGCTGAATTTCGAAAGAAGCAGGCAGAGGGTTGCGCGAAAGCCCCTTCAGCAGCCCGGTTCGCGCCGCCATTCTGCCTTCCAGGTTCTTCAAGGCCTCTTCCTTGGACCGGAAACCGATCGCCTGAACTTCCTCGAAGGCGCTGATTTTCGTCCGGAGCCGATCGACTCCTTCCCCGGGAACGCCCTCGGCAAGTTAGGCCGTGACGCGAATCCGGCTCCTGCACTCTTCCGTCAGAGCGCGGGCGTTGTGCGCCAAAGTTCCGAAGAGTCCGAAAATCAGGAAGGCGAAGGTAATGGTCCCCAGAGTCAAGGCATTGATGCCGAAATTTCGAACCAAGTTCTGACCGGCCTGCCGGAAGTAAAAACCCATGTTCCTCCAGGTTGATTTAACCCTTTCCAGCCGGGACCCAAAAGGCCGGCCCTGATCCCGCTGAATTCCTCGAAAGATCGCCCTCCGGGGTCTGCACCCTCGCCGGCCCCGGGGCCGCCCCGGTCAGCGTGTTTTCCGCAATGCGCCCCTCTTCCAAAACGATCCTTTCTTTCGGCAAAAAGGCCGCCAGCCTTTCGTCATGGGTTGCAAAAAGGACCGTCGTTCCCCCCGCATTGATTTCCCCGAAAAGGCGAACAATCTCCTCGGCCGCCTTCACATCGATATTGCCGGTGGGCTCGTCGGCAAGGAGGAGCGCCGGCTCATTCACAATCGCCCGGGCAATGGCGGCCCGCTGCTGCTCTCCGGCCGAAAGGCGGTCGGAGGAAAAATTCCCCTTCCCTTCCAATCCGACCCGCTGCAGCGCCTGCGAGGTTTTTTTCGCAATCTCTTCCTGATCCCGCCCGAGAACCCTCAGCGCAAACGCAACGTTTTCAAAAACCGTCCATCTCGGGATCAGTTTCAAATCCTGAAAAACAATTCCCAGGCTCCGGCGAAGAAAGGGCGTCTGTCGCTTCTTCAGTCGATGGAGTTCATACCCGTTGACCCGCAATTCTCCGCTGGTGGGAATCTCCGCCGCATAGAGAAGCCTGAAAAGGGTCGTCTTTCCCGCCCCGTTTGGCCCGAGCAGGTAAACGAATTTCCCTTTTTCGATCCGCAGGGAAATATCGATAAGCGCCTGCCGGCCCCCCATGTAATTCTTGCCCACCCCGATCATTTCAATCGGAGCGGGTTCAAATTGGATCCCTTCCTCGGATTCGGGTTGACCCAAAGGCCCGATTTGGGGCGCGAGTTTATAAGTTTCTTCAACCGGGACGATTTCATCCATTTTTTCAATATTAACATATCCTTAGGCCGTTGAAAATGAAATTGTACGAAAAATGGCCAAAACCCGCGCCGAACTGGTTGAAAGGGAGAGAAAGAGCGATCGGATCCCAGGGCACGGAGGGGAGATCACGGGCTGGTAATGATGGTTTTAATCTTTTCTTTCTTTTCGAATTCCACGGCAAACTGCCGGGCTTCCTGGAGGGAGGGAAAAGAACCGACCCGCACCCGGTGAAGGGCTCCTTTGGCCGCCGCCGTTCCGGTTACCGCGTAGGCGTCATATCCCTTCGCTTTCAATTTGCTGACAAGTTCATTAGCTTCCTCGGAACTGTTCAAAGCAGCGATCTGCAGGGTATACTTGGCTTTCGGCGCTGCTGGGGCCTTGGGAGGAGGGGCCTGGGCAACCACCGGCTTGGGTGAGCCGGCCGATTCTCTATCTGGCGGAATGAGCGGTTCTTTGTTTTTGCTATCCGAGATCTCTTTGGCCCCCGTCCTCTCCCCTGATTCCCCGGAAAGGGGTCTTTTTTCTCCTTCCCGGTCGGACTCCTTTGCCGGGTCCGCGATCCGGAAGGGACTCCTCTGCCCGGCCTTATCCTGCAGGACAAAGGAAGCCTCCTTTTTCGGGGACGGACGGCCGAGTTCTTTCCCTACTCGAACCCCCGAAACAAAGGCGACCAGAAGGAGAAGGGCGACCCCCGCTATCCCCCAGAGCCATCTCCGCCCCCCTCCCGTGAGCGGTGGCTGCGCAAAGAGCCGGGCCCGCCAGGCAGAGCCTTTCGCCCGCCGCCGGGCGGAATTTTGGCGCAGGCTGTCCGTATCCGTTTCTTTCACATCCGCTCCAAAACTTCCATCCCCAGGATTCTGAGGCAGGTGGCGAGAACGCTCTTGACCCCATGCGTTAAAAGAACCCGCGCCGCGGTGATTTTATCGTCCTCTCCCAGGACCCGGTGGCGGGCAAGAAAGACGTTGAAAGCCATGGCCAGTTCGAGCATATAAACGGCGACAACCGAGGGCTCGTATTCTTCCGCAGCGCGGCCGATGACTTCGGGGAGGATCTGCAGGCGTTTTACCAGGTCAAATTCCTCGTCGCTCGTCAGCAGCCCGGCTTCGGCCGCAGCCGGGACCCCTTGCCCGAACTTGCGCAGGATGCCGCAGCAGCGAACGTGAGCGTTTTGGCAGTAAGGGCCGGTCGCCCCTTCGAAATTCAGGATGCGCTCCCAATCAAACTCCACATCTTTGGTCCGTTTTGTCCGCAGGTCGTTGAAAATGATGGCCCCCAGACCGACGGCACGGGCGATCTTCTTTTTCTCCTCATCGGTCACTTTGCCGATGCGGGCCTCCTTGTCTTCTCCCCGGTCTTCAATCACCTTTGCCGCGCGCTGCACGGCTTCGTCGATCACGTCCTTCAGGAAGACAACCTCGCCCCGGCGGGTGCTCATGCCGAGGACATGGCCGAAATCTACGTGGACCATCCGTTTATTCCAGTCGTACCCCATCAACTCCAGAACCCGGAAGAGCTGCTGAAAATGGAGCTTCTGCGGGGTCCCTACCACGTAGATCATTTTTTCGAAGCTCCATTTGCGGAAGCGGTATTCCGCCGCGGCAATGTCCCGGGTGAGGTAGAGGGTGGCTTCGTCCTTCTTCAGAATCAGCGCCGGCGGCATCTGGTAGTTCTCCAGGGAAACAACCCAGGCTCCCCGGCTTTCTACGAGCAGCCCGGACCGGCGCAGCCGGTCCACGAGGTCCGGCAGCTGACTTTCGTAGAAACTCTCCCCTTCGTAGGAGTCAAAGGCGATCCCCAGGTATCCATAGAGGCGCTTGAATTCCTCGATGCTGATCTCTCGGAAGCGCCCCCAGAGCCGGCGGGCTTCGGGCTCGCCTTCTTCCAGCCTGCGAAACCAGGCCCGGGCTTCGTCATGGAGGTTCTCCTCGGTCCGGCTTTCCGCGTGGAACCGGGTGTATACCTCGAAAAGGTGCTGGAGCGGTCGGGCTTCCAGTTCCGCCGGGTCCCCCCAGCGTTTGAAGCCGGTGATCACCTCCCCGAACTGTTTTCCCCAGTCCCCCAGATGATTGAGCCGCTTCACGGTGTACCCGCGGCGTTCAAAAATTCCGCAAAGGGAGTGACCGATGATCGTCGAGCGCAGATGGCCGACATGGAAAGGCTTGGCGATGTTCGGCGAGGAAAATTCGATCAGGACGGTCTTGCCTTTCCCCTCTTCAACCTCTCCGTAAGGGTCCCCGGCGGCCTGGAAGTCGTGCAGAACCCGCGCCGACCAGGTCTCCCGGCGGATATGAAAGTTGACATAGGCGGCCGCGGGCGTGCAGCGCGCCAGGAGCTCCTCCGGTTGAAATTTCCCGGCGATCTCCCGGGCGAGAACCTGCGGCGATTTACGCATCTTCTTGGACAGGGTGAAACAGGGAAAGGCGAAATCCCCCCACTGAGGGTCTCGGGGAACCTCGATGAAACGCTCGATCTCCTCCGGAGGGAGGCCCGATTCTCGGGAAAGGAAGGCCGCAATGGCCCGGGTTATCTCTTTCACGATCTCCTCACAACGAATTCACCACAGAGGGCACAGAGCACACAGAGAGCACAGAGAAAATATAAGAATTAGGGGTCTCATAATAGCAACAGAA
>Ga0102851_10002415_pt1 | contig 11239 bp, 12 predicted proteins | sample Mud3Dept3metaG_FD_79558 | JGI IMG/M metagenome (GOLD analysis project Ga0102851, IMG submission 79558) | Freshwater wetland microbial communities from Ohio, USA, analyzing the effect of biotic and abiotic controls - Mud 3 Core 4 Depth 3... | ecosystem: Environmental > Aquatic > Freshwater >...
ATAAAGCAGAACGAGCCGTCCGAAAAAACGGCCGAGTTCAGGGCCGCGAAGAAATTGTCCGTGTATGGCACGACACTCCCGAGGTACTGCCGGACGAGATCAGGGTGTTCGCGCACCGCTTCGGAGAAGGCGCAGAATATGATCCCCATCTCCGCCAGCTTGGCCTTGAAGGTCGTCGCCACGGAGATGCTGTCGAAGACAGCGTCCACCGCGACACCCGCCAGGATCTCACGTTCCTTGAGCGGGATGCCGAGCTTCTCGTAAGTGGCGAGCAGCGTCGGATCCACCTCGTCGATACTCTTGGGCTTCGCTTTCAACTTCGGGGCCGAGTAGTAAATGATCGCCTGGTAGTCGATCGGGGGGTAGTGGACGTTGGCCCACCTGGGTTCCTCCATGGTCAGCCAGTGCCGATAGGCCTTCAACCGCCACTCGAGCATGAACTCGGGTTCGTTCTTCTTGGTCGAGATCAATCGGATCACGTCTTCATTCAGGCCGCAAGGAACGGTATCCGCCTCAATGTCGGTGACGAACCCGTACTTGTAGTCCTGAGCGGTGATCTCCTGGAGTTGGTTAGCCGTGCTGCTCATAAGCCCCCGCAGTAAGATTCGTTCCAGTACCTGCCTCCGCTCTCGTACCGGGATCGATCAGCGTCACCAATTGGTGCCTCAAAGGCTGCGTCATCTCCGCCAGGGTGATCTTCTCCAGGGCCCCGTGAATTGCCTGGTTGATCATGAACCAGTTCGTTCGCACCGGGCACTTCGTCTCGATGTCGCAATCACCGCGCACCTTGTCCGTGCATTGGGTAACGGCGATGGGCCCCTCCAGCGCATGGATGATCTGCGCAACCGTGATCTGCTCCGGGCGACGCGCGAGACCGTATCCTCCCTTTGTCCCCCGCTGTGAGACCAGAAGACCTCCCCGAACCAACTGCTTCAGAACCTTGCTCACCATCGGCAGCGGGAGGCGAACTTCGCTGGCAATATCACGAGCATTGTGGGTGGCACCGCCGCGGCTGGCGACGTATGTCATCATCACAATCCCGTAATCCGCCAGTTTCGTCACTCGAAGCATGCCGCAACCCCTGGATCTATACAGTACCAAAACGGTCCGGAATCCTGATAAACAGTATCAGGCTGCTGGCAGAGTGTCAACCATTGGCAGATTGATTGTAAACGGCTGCCGGGAAAGCGGTTGGTGGGTATTGATTGGGCCTCTGTCAGCATGTGAATCCATCCCTGATCGGCGCGGCCCAACCGGTAACGGGCAAAATATACTATTGCCAACGGCTGTTCGACCCGCAAGAATGTATCCTTTTTGAGGGGTGATCCGGCGATGTCTGAAACGTCTGCAGCAAAGAGGCTGAACGTACTGTCCGGGATCCAGCCATCGGGCAACCTGCACCTCGGCAACTACTTCGGGGCGGTCCAGCAGTATCTCGAGTTCATAGAGCAGGGTCACGACTGCTACTATTTTCTGGCCAACTATCACGCCCTGACATCTTTGCGCGACCCCGCCAGGCTGGTCGAACTGACGCGAAGCACCGCCATGGATTACGTAGCGCTGGGACTCGACCCGAGCCGGTGCTCGATTTACCTCCAGAGCGACCTGCCCGAGGTGTGCGAACTGCAGTGGATCCTGACGACGGTAACCCCGATGGGCCTCCTGGAGCGTTGCCACGCATACAAAGACAAGGTCGCGCAGGGAATTCCCGCGGACCATGGCCTGTTTGCCTACCCGGTTCTCCAGGCCGCGGACATCCTCATTGTCCGTGCTGATTTTGTCCCGGTCGGCCAGGACCAGAAGCAGCACATCGAGGTCACGCGTGACATCGCTCAGTACTTCAACAGTTCGTATGGTGAGGTTCTCAGGCTGCCCGAGCCCTACATACCGGAGCAAGTGGCAGTAGTCCCCGGGCGCGACGGGCGCAAGATGTCCAAGTCCTACAACAACACTATCGAGTTGTTCGCTCCCGAGGAAGAAGTGCGCCGACAGATCTACTCGATCGTGACGGACTCCGCGACCGTCGCAGAACCGAAGGATCCGGACACGAGTATCATCTGCTCGATTCTCACGTTATTCTGCACCGGGGAGGAGAGCGAGGCCTGGGCCGACCGGTTCCGCAGCGGAGGGATGGGATACCGGGAAGTCAAACAGGCCATCTTCGAGAAGTTCATGCAGCGGTTTGGCGCGGCGCGGAAGAAGCGCCAGGAACTCGAGAAGGAGCCACGTTACATCGCGGAGGCTTTAAGGCAGGGAGTCGAAAAGGCCCGCGCCATCGGAGCGCCGCTCGTCAAGCAGGTCCGTGGCGCCGCCGGCATCGTCGACGCAGCCAGCCTGGTATCCTGACAGCTGATTTGCTAGCGCCGGAGCGCGGCCGCCTCGACTTCCTTCACGCTCTTGGGGATACCGGGACCCAGGACTCGCACGCCGCCGGCAGTCACGGCGACGTTATCCTCGATTCTTATCCCGCCGAAATTGCGAAAGAGTTTCAGCCTGTCGTAGCAGATGAAGTCCGTGTGGCGGCGCTCTCCCTCCCACTTGTCGATCAGCGCCGGAATGAAATAGATCCCCGGCTCCACCGTGAGGACATGGCCCGGCTCCAGGGAGCGAACCAGGCGCAAGAAGTTGCGCCCGAACTGTCTGCTTCGCTCCTGGCCATTCGGGTAGCCGACGATGTCCCCCAGGTCCTCCATGTCGTGCACGTCAAGCCCCAGCATGTGCCCCAGGCCATGAGGGAAAAACAGTGCATGGGCTCCCGCGGTTACCGCATCTTCGGCGCTGCCTTTCATCAGGCCCATCTGCTTCAGGCCGTCCGCGATGACACGCGCGGCGTGCGTGTGGGCATCGACGTAGGGTATGCCGGGCTTGATCATCCCGATGGCTGCCAGCTGCGCCCGCAGGACCGTTTCGTAGACTTCCGCCTGGACCGTGGTGAAGCGCCCGCTCACGGGAGAAGTCCGCGTGATATCGGAAGCGTAGAAACGCGGCGACTCGACTCCTGAGTCATTGAGGAGCATTTGTCCGTCTGCGAGCACATTGTCGTAGGAGTGATTGTGCAATACCTCGCCGTGCACCGTTACGATCGGGGTGAAGGCCTGCTGCCGGCCGGCCGCGAGCGCGACACCCTGCATCTCCCCCGCTATCTCGTATTCATAGCGCCCGGGCCCCGCTGCGGCCATTGCCGCCCGGTGCATCCTGTCGGTCACCCTCAGTGCATCCTCGATCTCGGCAATCTCGACCTCCTCTTTGACCAGCCTTTGGCGCACCACGGCTTCCACCAGGTCTCTGGAAACACCGGCGCGGACCGCCTCCGGATGGATCCCGAGCAATTCGCCGAGCCTGAGAACCGTTGAAGCCTGGTAAGGAGGCATGTAATGAATCTTCAGCCCTTTGTCACGAGCCCGGGCCAGATGGCTGCCGAGCCTGTCCAGGTCCTCGACGGTCCCGATTCCGGCTTCCCGCGCCGCTTCTTCGCGTGTCCGGCCGGGGCCGCTCCACACGATCTCGTCCATGGTGGCAGGGCGCGAAAAGAGGACGTCATGGTCTTTACCGGGGTAAGTAAGCAGAGCCAGGGCTGGTTCGGAGAGCCCGGCGTAATAGAGGAAGTGCGAATTCTGCCGGAACGGAAACGTGTTGTCCTCGTAGTTGCGCGGCTGCGGAAGGTGACCCAGCCAAAGGATTACACCTCCTGCGGCCACTTCGCGGATAGCGTCGCGACGGGCGCGATAGATATCCGGCCAATCCTCGATCACTGCCCTTTCAGACATGGATGCGCTGCTCCTCCTGGTGTAACACCGGCGCCTGAGCTACCGCTGCTCGAGTGCCTGTTTCAGTCGCTCGATCTCCTGCGCAAGCTTCTTCTGGCGCGAATGGATCGAGAACAAGTACAAAGCAAGGATAACCCATATCGCCGCGTACGCCGCGAACAAGTAGTGCATCGCATCCATGAGAATCCAAACCTCCTACCCCGGACGCAGGTTTGTGCCATCCGGAAATCCCTGCTAATCCGCAAATACCTGCAGCCTTCAGCAGTCAGCCCTCAGCTTCGGCCTCTGCCGGCCTGAAAGCTGATAGCTGAAAGCTTCTCAGAATGTCCTTCAACATCCCTTGAAAGCCGGAGCCCCCGGCCTTCTGTCACCGCAACATCTCGATACGGCGGCTGAGCATCTCCACATCCTGGCGCGCGGTCTCGACGAAGAGCCTGCGCCGCAGCAGGTAAATAAACAGCAGGAGAAACGCGGCTGCGCACGTCCACAAGGCAGGCCGCATCTCGGGCGCCAGCCCTCCCGTTTCAATCATCGGTGACGGGTGCAGGTCGCGCCACCAACGGATGGAGAACCACACGATCGGCGCATCGATGAACGCGACAATCCCGAATACCGCAGAGGTCGCCGCCCGGCGGTCCGGGTCGGGAACGTAGTTTCGGATCAGCAGGTAGGCGACATACAGCATCCACAGCAGCAAGGACGACGTGAGGCGGGGAGACCACGTCCACCAGACCAGCCAGACTGGTTTGGCCCATATCGGCCCCGTCACCAGCACGATCGTCATGAACATCACGCCGATTTCCGCGGCTGAAAAGGCCAGGCTGTCCCACCATCGGTTCTTCTTCACCAGGTACATAACTGAGGCGACGAAGTTGACCGCCAGCGCGAGGAGGCCAACCATTCCCGCGGGAACATGGAAGTAGAATATGCGCTGCAAATCGCCCATGGTCCTCTCTCTCGGCGCCTCCAGGAAAGCCATGTAGAGGGCCACGATCACGCCAACGAGGACCAGTACTCCGAGCACGTTGTCCAGGCGCGACTTTCCCATCGATCAGTCCTCCAGCACAAAGTCAAAAAGAAGGTAGGCTACCGTCGTGAACACGATCGTGAATACCGACATGAACGTCACGGGCAGGCGCAGCGCGCCGTAATCGACCGTGTTGAGGACGATGCTGGTGGCTTCCACCGCGTTAACGATAACCGGAAGCACGACAGGGAAAAGAATGAGCGGAAGCAGCACCTCGCGCATGCGCGTGTTGGCCGCCACCGCCGAGAGCAGCGTGCCGACGGAGGTGAAGCCCAGAGTGCCGACCAGGAAGATCAGGGCAAGCCACGGGATCTCGCTCCACACCGTCAGGTTGAAAAAGACCAGACAGAGGACGAAAACTACCGCCTCCGTGAGGAGCATGAAGACCGACGCGGCAAGCATCTTGCCGAGATAGAGGATGCCCCGGTCAACCGGAACCATGAGCAGCCCCTGCAGGCAGCTGTTCTCTTTTTCCGCGGCAAACATCCGGTTCAGGCCCAGAGTGCCGGCGAACGCGAAGGCGACCCAGAGCACGCCCGGGACGGCAGCGCGCACCGATTCCCGCACGGGTTCCAGGGCAAAGTTGAAGATCACGAGGACAACGATGCCGAAAAAAAGCATCGCGTTGAGCGAGTCCTTCGTTCTCAGCTCGATGAGCATGTCCTTGCGAAAGATCGCCCAGACCTTCGCGATCATGCTAAGACTCCCCTGCCAGTTCGGCGTATCGGGATTGGAATTCCGCGAGGGACACGCGGGACTTCGACAGATCCAGGGCGACGACGCCCTTCTCGATTACCACCATGCGGTCCGCCAGTTCGTAGCCCAACGGGACGTCGTGCGTCGCCATGATGCAGGTCTTGCCGTCCCGGCGTGCGCCTGCAAGGTATCCCTTGAGAAACTCGGTGCCCGCCTGATCGAGACCCGTGAACGGCTCGTCGAGCAGCAGGATCTGCGGATCCTGCAGGAACGCGCGGGCAATCGCCAGTCGCTGCTGCATGCCGCGGGAATAGTTGCGCACCGGCTCATGTCCCCGCCCGCTCAGACCTACCACGTCTATCCGCCGCTCGAGATCCGAATCCTGATGAGGCAGGCCGTGAAGCTCGGCGTAGAAGCGCAGGTTCTCCAGGGCGGTCAGGTCAAGGTACAGCGCCGTGTTGTGCGACAGGTAGCCCATGAGGCCGCGGGCCGCCAGCGGTGCCAGGGGTTCAGGATCGAGAATTCTCAACGAGCCGGATGAGGGACGGCTGAGGCCGGCAACAACCCTGAGGAATGTAGTTTTTCCCGCGCCGTTGCGTCCGAAGAGAGAGATGAATTCCCCTCTGCCAATCGTAACAGTCAGGGAACGAAGCGCTGTGAACCTCCCGAAATACTTGGCCAGTCCCTGAGCTTCGATCATCTCCGTGGCGCATCCTGTTTTCCGGCAAGGGTCAGGGCAATCCGCCTCAACTGCCTTTTGCAGTGCTCTCGCTTCCGCACGTATTCGTTCCGATCCATCGCCTGGATCTCGAGCCTGTGATCGAGATCGGCTGCGTAGTTCAAGATCTGATCCCGCCGTTCCGTCAACGTCTTTTGGAGCGGACCGCGGCTGCTGCCGCTCGCTCCCTGCATCAGGTGCGTAGCGTACCAAAGCGTGGCAACGAAAGCGATCAGCAGCAGAGGCCCGAAAACGAGCGCGTTCCGGCCGATGGCGTTGGGCGCCGTGATGACTTTTCCCTCCTGCCCGGTTGGCTCATCCGCTACCGGCTGCGCTGTTGGTGTTCCGCCCGAGAATGTCCATGTCACCTCGGTTCCGGCCTTGATCGGCCCACTCCGGTAGACCGCAAAATTCTCCTTCGTGTTTACCTGCAGCCTCACCAGCCCCTCACCGCTCAGGGCGGCATCCGCGGGGACGACCCCGACGTCGAAGGACTTCAGATCCTGATAGAACCTCCTGCGATAAACGTAGGTTCGGTCCTTGTAAGGCAGCACCTGGTCGGTTTCAAACGTGGTGACTCCCGGCCGCAAGGGGTACAGGAGGTAGTAACTCCGGCCGTCGGCGCTTTCGAGCGGGGACTGCGTCAGCGGCATCGTGGCTCCGGGGGAGGTGACACTCGTCTTGGGCAGGTCGACGATGCCCGGGGCCTTGGAAAACCTGAAGGTCCCGTCCGGGTTGACGAAGGTCCTGGGCGGCTTGGTGGAGTTGTTGAAGGCGTAAAGCTCCAGCGAACGCAACTGCTCTCCGGTCAGCTGGAAAGCCATCCTTACGTCATCAACCGTAATGCCGTCCATGGATGAAGTCGGCTCGAAAATTTCGATCGTGACGGCGGATCTTCCGGAGGCATCGAATGCAACGCGGGCACGATAGCTGACCGACTTGTATTCAGTGCGAACCATGAGAGGCTCGTCTGTCGGGAGGCCTTCGATCCGGAACCTGCCGGCTGCATCCGATGTGGCCGTCTTGAGGGTATTCATTCCTGAAGCCAGACCCACTACTTCCACCCGCGCGCCGGCGCATCCGGAACCGGGATTCGTGCCGTTGACGAGCTTCCCTTCGACGATCCCGCCACCCTGGGCATAGAGCGTGAATCGGGAGGAGACCGGGGGCGCCAGCAACATCAGCGCGAGCAGACACCGGAGCAGCGTACCGTGTTGATGTCCAAGATTTGCCATGGGGATTGCTTTCCCTGGAAACTAGAGCTTACCGCCGCAGTCCGCGCAGTAACTCTTCCCCAGCGGGGACTCGGCCCCGCAGGAAGGACAGCGCCGGATCTTCCCGGCAGTGCCGGGAAACAACTTCGCTTTGCGGGCCGCGATATCCCGCTCGATCGTCTCGTCGAGGTCCTTCGCCACGCCCAGCCTGTCCAGGTCTTGCAGGAGTTTCGCGGCTTCGCTCTTGTAGCCGGCCTCGAGCCGGCGGAAGTCACCGTCGGACAGCCGGCCCATTTTGTACTCGAATTCCAGGTCCTTGAGATTGGAATAGACCATTGCCTTGCGTGCCAGGAGACGGTCCAGCTCGGTCTCAGCCAGGAGCTCGACCTCCAGGTTTCCCCCGGGCTCCTTGAAGAGGGGAGTCAGAACGTATATGCCGGCGATTACGACCAGCAGGCCGCAGGTTGCGATCAACATCAGATTTCCTTTTCGAACTCCTTCAGCTCTTCCTCCACCCTCGGATCCACGGGCGGGAGCTCCGGCTGGGCCGCCTCGGCCGCCGGCCTCGCCATCCGGACGGCGACCCAGACCACTACGACCAGGCCGAGACAGAGTATGACAAACGGCATGACCCAGGCGGAGAGGTCAAATCCGGTGGTGGTCGGCGCTGAGAGAACCTTCTTGCCATAGCGCGCCACGAAGCTGTCCACAATCTGGTCAACGGGATCCCCCTTCTGGAGGCGTTCCCGGATCTCCGCCCGCATGGGTGTCGCCGAGCTGCAGTTCTGCATCGCACAGACACTGAGCTGTTCGTTGCATCCGCACTGGCAGACCAGCCTGTCGCAGGTTTCCTTGTATGCGCGGCTGATGTCGCCCGGCGTAGCGGCAGGGGCCGCCGCAGCCCAAAAACACAGAAGCAGGAGCCCGCCTCCGAGGCCGGACAACGCGCTGTGCGCTCTCCTGTCGGTCGAGTGCGAATTCATCTCGCTTTCACACCCATCTCAATTTCCGCCGCTTCAGCGATCGTCAGCTGGGCGTTTGCGAAGGAACTTCTCTTGTCCGGAAGCAGCGTGATCAGCGTGCCTGCCACCATGACAGCCGCTCCAAACCAGACCCACCACACAAGCGGATTCACGTGCGCGGTGATCTCGTACCTCTTTCCGTCGTTGGATGGGCCCGCCAACACTACGTAAAGGTCCTCGAGCGGCTTGCTGTAAAGGGCCACTTCCGTGGTCGACTGCCCTTCGCTCGCCTTGTAGAAGCGCTTTTCCGGCTGCATCGTGCGAATCAACTTGCCGCCGCTGTAGACTTCCAGCGTCGCCCTGCCGTACTGATAGTTCGCCGCTTCGCCCTCATGGTATTCGGTCATCTTCAGCGTGTAACGGCCGATCTGCATTTCGTCGCCGGGAACCATCGCCTGGCTCGTCTCGCGGTTGAAAGCGTTTCCGGTCAGACCGATGAACATCAGCACTACCGCAAGGTGAACGATGTAGCCGCCGTACCTGCGTTTGTTCTTGAGCGTGAGATTCACCATGGCGAGGGCGAAGTTTTCGCCCGTCTTCCTGACCCTTACTCTCGTCCCCTTCCAGAACTCCTGCACGATGGTGACCAGGACAAACATGGAGAGAGTGAAAGATACCAGGACATAGAAGCTGCGCATTCCTGCAGCAAGCAGTACCACGCAAAGCAGGAGCGCCAGGATCACCGGCCAGAGGAAGGCCTTCTTCAGGCTTTCCACGGAAGTCTTGCGCCACGCGAAGAGCGGCCCGACGCCGGTAAGCAGGAGGAGCATGAGACCGATCGGGACGCCCACGTTATTGAAGAAGGGAGGCCCGACGGTGATCTTGGTCCCTTCCACCCAGTTCGACAGTACCGGGAACATCGTTCCCCAGAGAACCGCGAAGCACGCGACCAGCAGAAGCAGGTTGTTGAAGAGGAAGGCGCTCTCCCGGGAAAGCACGGAGTCGAGTCGCCGCTCGCTCTTCAGGTAGGGAAGCCGGTCGATGATCAGATAGAGGCTTGCGCCCAGGACCAGCAGCATGTAGTAGAGGAAGAAGACGCCGAGCTTGGAATCAGCGAACGCGTGCACCGAATTGATAATGCCGCTGCGGGTGATGAATGTGCCGAAGATGCCGAGCAAGTAGGTGATGACGATCAGCAGGACGTTCCAGACTTTGAGCATTCCCTTTCGTTCCTGAACGATCACGGAATGCAGGAACGCCGTTCCCGCGAGCCAGGGCATCAGGGACGAATTCTCGACCGGATCCCATCCCCAGTAGCCGCCCCAGCCCAATTCCACGTAAGCCCACTTCCCGCCCAAGATCAATCCCACACCGAGAAAGAGCCAGGTAACGAGCGTCCAGCGGCGCGTAGTCCTGATCCACGTATCGCCCAGTTGACGCGTGATCAGGGCCGCAATGGCGAAGGCAAAGGGAACGACGAATCCGATGAATCCCAGGTACAGGATCGGCGGATGAATGACCATCGCCCAGTACTGCAGTAAAGGATTCAGGCCCCGGCCGTCAGGCGGGCTGAACTTCTGCATCGTTCCGCCGGGGAGGACCTGCACCAACTCGTCAAAGGGGTTCGAGAGGAAGATGTTCAGGATCAGGAAGAACGACAGGTTGAACATCAGGACCGCGACGACGTACGGCATCATGTCGCGGTAGCGGAACCGGTTCTGGAAAACAACGATGCCGCTGAAAACCGCCGTGACAAACACCCAGAGAAGCATTGAACCGTCGTGGGCGCCCCACAGAGCGGCCAGCTTGTAGAACAGCGGAAGGTCGCGGCTCGTGGATTGAGCCACGTGCTCAACTGAGAAATCGCTCGTCGCCAGCAGGTAAAGCAATGAGACCAGTGCCAGCAGGATGCTTGCGCAGGATGCGATCGCCGCCCGTTCTGCGCTGCGTACGATCCGGTGCTGCTTGAGGGCGGCCCCGAGCAGGGATGCGAAAAGCCCGTAGAGCGAAAGGCAGAGGGCAAGGAGAAGACAGAAAGTACCGAGATTACTCATCCACCACCTTAACCTGTTCGCCTGGTCCACCGGCGCGCGGCCGGCGAGTCAGTCTAAGTCGTCTTCTTGTTGTACTCGGCCTCGTACTTGGAGGCGCACTTCGCCTCAACGTGGCGGGCAAGAAGGACGCCGTCCTCGGAGAGCGTGCCCTCTACGACTGCCTTTGATCCCCCTTTGAAGGTGTCCGGCAGCACATCCCTGCCGATGTAGCGCACCTTGAGGTTCTTCCCGGAGTGTGTGATCACGAACTCCAGGCCGGGCCCGCTCCGCTCAATCGACCCATCCACCACATCACCGGCGATCTTCAACGTCTTGCCATGCAGATCACTCTTCATCGCGGAAAACTCGTCCACCGTGATGTAGTAGGACTTGCTCTCCTGGAAACCCACGAAACCGAGCCAGGAAAGTGCCGCGATTATGACCGCGCCGCCAATCAAGAACTTCCAGTTGGCGCTATTCATAGCGAATCTCCGTACCCGGCGGAAGGAAACAACACCCTCACACGCCTGACCTTAACCCCAGCTTACAGAACAATTAAGATCGATTTCATAACCCGAGGCAGGAGAAATTATACCACAGCGGGTAAGGGCTGGAAGGGTTGCCTCTCCACGGAGTTGAACGGGCCGCGTTGGAGGGGACTGCCCCGCGTCAACGCGGCAGGGCTCACCGCACGACGAACGTGGTCGGCTCCACCGTCTGATTCTGTAACGCCTTTTCCGCCTGGAGATTCCATTCCGTCAGATAACTGGCGTTCTGTCCCTCCATCGTCATGGTGAGTTTGTAGAAATGCGGCAAGGTCAA